>Ga0209721_1000520_pt1 | contig 33896 bp, 29 predicted proteins | sample TshhotsprinmetaG_FD_184139 | JGI IMG/M metagenome (GOLD analysis project Ga0209721, IMG submission 184139) | Hot spring microbial communities from South Africa to study Microbial Dark Matter (Phase II) - Tshipise hot spring metaG (SPAdes)... | ecosystem: Environmental > Aquatic > Thermal springs...
GCGCGAACCTCTGCCCGAATTCAGACCTGCCGAAGCCGCCGCCGGAGAGGGCTACGATCCCCTGCGCTATCTGCGTCCGCTTTACTGGCTGCCTCTGGCCGAGGTGAGCGTGGATGGTTTTGGCCTGAGTGCTGTTTTGGGGGTCTCGTTTGGGGCCTCCGACCCGGTGGGCATCCATGCCTACTCGGTGGGGGCCGGGTTCGACAGCAGTTTTCGCGGGGTCTATTACAACGCCGGTTATCGGTTTGCGGGCCTGGGCTTCCCCATCACCCTGCAAGCGGCAGGCTCGGGCCGCGACCATGCCCAGAGCATCGCTGCATCGTTCTGGCTGCCGCAGGGCGGTCTGGGCTTGCAGTACCTGCGCAGCGATGTGCTCGAGCCCGCCCTGGATCCCAATCAGAACACCGTGACCCACGCCTTTTCGGTGCGCCTGAGCGGGTCGGGCAGCAGCGCCAGTGACCTGTTCCGGGCCCGCAGCAGCCTGAGCGCGTTCGGCACGGCCTTTGTGCGCGAGGGCAACCCGGACTGGCGTTACAGCGTGCGCGGAGCCCTGGGGTTTTCCTTCCGGCTGCCGCTGGAGGCCACCCACCTGGTCGGGCTGCGGATAGGGGGTGGGTTCACCACCTCACCGCTGGCGTTGGATGGCTTCGACCTGGGAACCGATCTGCTGGTGCTGGGCAGTGCGCCGGTGCTGGTGGTGCGCGGCTATGGGCCAGGGGTATTGCGGGGCAGTCAGGTCCTTGTGGCCTCGCTGGAGTACCGCTTGCCGCCTTGGAGCCTCGAGCGGGGGCTGGGCAACTGGCCGCTCTTCTTCGACGACCTGGGCCTCTCGTTGTTCGTGGACGCGGGTGTGGCGGGCACCCCGCTCCGCCTCGAGCAGGCCCGCTTCTCGGTGGGGGCCGAGTTGCGGCTGGGCCTCACGCTGTTTTACCTGGCACCGGGTTCGAGCGTGGCCATCGGCGGGGCGCAGGGGCTAGGGGAGGCCGGGCCGCGCTTTTACCTCAATCTGGTGCTGCCCGGCCTGTAAAGAAACTTTCAAGCCTCGGCTGAAACCGCTCTGATGCTGGGGCACGATGCTCAGTATGGCTGGACATTCTCCGGCCAGGAGCAACAGTGGCAACTTGGCACACACCCTTCACCCGGACAACCCGCAAGACCATCTCCCGGCCCGGCAGGCGGGGGGAGGCCCTCGAGGCCACCCTGCTGGTGCTGCCGGGGGTCTTGCTGCTGCTGGTCTTCATGGTCTGGCCCACCCTCGACGCCTTCTGGCTCTCCTTCCACCGCGAGAACCTGCTGGGCACCAGCCGCGAGTGGGTAGGCCTGGCCAACTACGCCGAGCTTCTGCACGACCCAGCCTTCTGGCGCTCCGTAGGGGCAACCTTTGTGTTCGCCGCCATCGTGGCCCCGGTGCAGCTTCTTCTGGGGCTACTGGCGGCCCTTATGGTAGCCCGTCCCTTCCCCGGGGTAGGTCTGTTCCGCACCCTCTTTTTCCTCACCACCGCCGTGCCCACCGCCGTGGCGGCGGTGGCCTGGGGCTGGTTTTTGCACCCGCTGGGGGGCACCGTCAACCGCTGGCTGCAGGCGGTGGGCCTGCCAGCTCAACCCTGGCTCACCAGCGTGGAGCTGGCCCTGCCCACCCTGGCCATCGTGACGGCCTGGGCTGGCGTGGGCTTCACCGCCATCCTGCTCACCGCCGGTTTGCAGCAGATCCCCGAGGATCTCTATGAGGCCGCCCGAATCGACGGGGCCGGGGCCTGGACTCAGTTCTGGCGCATCACCCTGCCCCTGCTCTCGCCCACTTTATTCCTGGTGGCGCTGCTTACTTTGCTCTCGAGCCTCACCGCCTTTGGGCAAATTCACCTGTTGACCCGTGGGGGGCCGGTGGAGAGCACCACGGTATGGGTTTACCGCATCTACCAGGATGCCTTCTTCAACTTCCGCTACACCTACGCCGCAGCCCAGGCGGTGGTCCTGTTCCTCGTGTTGCTGGCCCTGGCGGCATTGCAGTTCCGCTTTTTGGGCCGGAGGGTGCACTATGAGTAAAGGCCTTTTCTTCTACCTGGGGCTCGCACTGTACGCCTGGCTGCTGGTGCTGCCCTTGCTGAGCCTGATCTCGGCCAGCTTCCGAAGCGATGCCGACCTCTACAGCCCCGGCCTGCTGCCGCCCAGCCCCACCCTGGAGCCCTATCGGGAGGCCCTGCAAAAACACCCGGTAGGCCGCTACCTGCTCAATAGCCTGCTGGTCTCGGTCTGCATCACCGCTGGGGTGCTCTTCACCTCGGCCACCATGGGCTACGCCCTGGCGCGCATCCGCTTCGCCGGACAGGGCTTTCTGTTCGGCTTTGTGGTAGCCGTCTTGCTGATCCCCGACGAGGTGACCTTCCTGCCGCGCTACCTGCTGGTGCAGGAGCTGGGCTGGATCAACAGCTACACCGCGCTGATCGTACCCTTTCTGGCCTCGCCGTTGGGCATCTTCCTGCTGCGGCAGTTCATCAAGAGCCTACCCCAGGACCTCTTCGACGCGGCCCGCATCGATGGGGCCGGACACCTGCGCACCCTCTGGTACGTGGCCCTGCCCCTGGCTGCCCCGGCTCTGGGGGCACTTGGGGCCCTTTCCTTTCTGGCGGCCTGGAACATGTACCTCTGGCCGCTGGTGGTCATCAACCAGAACGAGATGAAGACCGCCCAGGTGGCCATCGCCCAGGTACAAAGCGTGGAGGTCACCAGTTGGAATGTGGTGGCGGCGGTGGCCATACTGGTTTTGCTGCCTACTTTGCTGGCCTTTTTGCTCGCCCAGCGGGCTTTTATCCGTGGTATTGCCCTGGGAGGGCTGAAGGGATGAGGAGGAACTCATGAACAAACTCGTCGGTTTACTGTTCACAGTGGCGCTGGGGGGCCTGGCTCTGGCCCAGGGGCGCGTCACCATCGACTTCTGGCACTCCATGGGCGGGGTGCTGGGCGAGGCCACCGAGGCTCTGGTGAAGGACTTCAACGCCGCGCAGAGCCGCATCACCGTGCGCAGCCAGTTTGTAGGCTCCTACGACGATGGGCTCAACAAGCTCCAGGCTGCCCTCAGGGCCGGGGGGCAGGGCCGGCCCCATGTGATCCAGGTCTACGACATCGGGGCCCGCTTCATGGCCGACTCCGGGGCGGTGCTGCCCCTGGAGGACGTGGCCCGCGCCAACAACTTCGACCTCTCGCAGTTTGTAAGCCAGCCGCGCAACTATTACAGCGTGGACGGCAAGCTTTTCGGCCTGGCCTTCAACAGCTCCAACCCTATCCTCTACTTCAATGCCCGGGCCCTGGAGGAGGCCGGCATCCCCTACCGCAACACCTGGAGCTTGAAGGACCTCGAGGAGGCCGCCCGCAAGCTCACCGTCAAGGATGCCTCGGGCAAGACCACCCGGTTTGGTCTTTCCATCCCCATTGATAGCTGGTTCATGGAGCAGTTCTCCTACAACTCCGGCCAGTTCTTCTGCAACAACGATAACGGCCGACGTGCCCGGGCAACCGAAACGACCTTCAACAACCCTGCAGCGGTGGCCTTCCTGGAAACCTGGGCCCGCCTGGTACGTGAGGGGGTCGCGGCCAACACCGGGCGTAGCTGGGCTGACAGCCAGGCCCTGTTTTCCCAGGGCAATGCGGCCATCGCCATCTACTCCACTGCCTCGCTCACCGGGGTGCTGCGTCAGGTGGGGGGGCGCTTCCCTTTGCGCACCGCTTTCTACCCGTACTTAGAGGAGCGCAACGGTACGGCCATCGGCGGGGCAGCGGTTTACCTGATCCGGGGCTTCCCCGAGGCCGAGACCCAGGCCGCTTGGGAGTTCATCCGCTACCTGCTCCAGCCCAAGACCCAGGCCAAGTGGATCATCGGCACCGGCTACTTCCCGGTGGTGCGGGGGGTGGCCGAGCTGCCAGAGGTGCGGCAGGCTTACGTTCGCCAGCCCAACTACACCACCGCCCTGCGCCAGCTCGAGACCTCTAAGGTCAACACCAGCTCAGCGGGCTGCCTGATGGGCGGCTTTACCGAGATCCGCCAGATTGTACAGGCCGCCATCGAGGAGGCCCTGCGGGGCAAGGCTGCCAAGCAGGCCCTGGACGAGGCCAAAGCACGGGCCGATGCCGTGCTGGCCCGCTACAACGCCAGCGTACGGCAATAATCTACCCAAACACCATCCGCCCCCTCTGGGGGCGGGCTTTTTTGCATCCAAGCAACGGTAGAGGCGCTGCGGGCATGGGCTCGAAGTGCAATGGCCAGCTGTAGATTTCTTCTGTCCAGTAAGCGACCAAGGCAGCGTGAAAGGGTAACATCTCCAACGTATTTGAGGAAACGAATCAAAAGGCATGTTTGACCATGAGTAATTCCGTATTCAAAAAGATGCTCATCCAAACCAAAAACTCCAGGGGCTGGGTTGCGCCGCGCACGGCGCAAATGGAATCGTGGAGGCTACCCCACCCCTCCCTGCGGTCGGCGAAACCAGCATCACCCCTTACTACGCTCGGCAAAACACGCGTCTCCCTTCCAAGGGCAGTATTGCGTCCCCGTGAGGCAGTGAATCGGTATCGCCCTCCGCTAGAAGGATAACTTCGGTCAGCCCAGTTCGGCACCATTAGGTGCCGAACTGGGCGAATCTGGTACGAGTCCTTACTTCGCCCTCGTCTTCCGTTACTTTTTTTGAGGATTTGCATTAAGAAGCATTAACGATAAAAACATGATTGGGGCAAATAAACCCCGATTCGGGAGACAAGACTTTACCCTAAACGTTACTTAACTCTTGGCTAACGTCACGCCACAAATCACAAAATAGTCTTGCCTCGTGAATCCTATACGAACCGTGTTTGCACTTGCTCATACCCGTACCCTTCTCGGCTTGTGGTTGGTTCTGCTGGCTGCATGTGCTACACAAAACAACGGCTCCGATAACTCCAATCCCAACCCCTCGCCCCTCAGCGGCAAAACCGTGACCTACGCATCTACCGACGAAGTATTCCTCAACCCCGAACGGGGCTTCCGGCCTGGGGTGCAGCTTGGCTACAGCCAGGGCTCGACCTCGCTGGCAGGGGTAGACCTGCCTGGGATGCGGGCGCGGGGTTATAGCCTGATCCATGCGTATATTAGCCTTGAGCCCTTCCAAAACGGCCCCATCTCCGATACCTATCTGAACCAGCTACGGGGGCGCTTGCAAGGGTTGCGCGATGCGGGCGTCAAGGCTTCGGTGCGTTTCTGGTACACCTGGGGAGGTACCCCGCGCTCATCCAAAGCCACCATACTGGGGCACATCCGCCAGCTCACCCCGCTTTTGCGGGAGTATGCCGACGTGATTGTGGTCTTACAGGCTGGGTTCTTGGGTGCCTGGGGCGAGTGGGGAGACCACGGCGAGATGAACAGCGCCGACAACAAGCGCGAGCTGGTGAATGCGCTGTTGGCTGCCATACCTCCTGACCGACGGATACAACTACGTACTGTAGACCACCTGCGGCTGTTTATACCGAACGGCATGAGCGAAGCCCAGGCTTCTGACCCTGGCTTTATCGGTTCGCGCCTGGGGCACCACAACGACTGCTTTATGGTCAACCAGAGCGACGCGGGAACCTATGCCTGGAACGACCCCCAGCGCACCATTGACCGCAACTACCTGATGAGCCTATCCAGGTACATGCCCATCGGCGGCGAGATGTGCGGGGATGTGCCGGAAGCCGGCTTCGACCCCTACAACCGCCGCACCCCAGAAGGCCAGCTGGCCGAGTTTGCCCGCTTCAACTGGAGCTTTATTGCCAACGATTTCGGTAATGTAGACCGTTGGCGCCGGTGGGGCATCTACGACACCATCGCTCGCAGGCTGGGCTACCGCTTTGTGCTTGTGCAGTCGGTGGTGCCGGAGGTGGTTACCGGAGGCCGCCTGCGCCTGAGTTTCACCGTGCGCAACGACGGCTGGGCAGCACCCTTCAACCCCCGTCCGGTTCGGGTAGTGCTGCGCAACACCCAGAGCCGCCAGGTCTACAGCCTGCCCATCGAGGCCGACCCACGGCGGTGGTGGGCAGGCACCACGCAGACTGTAGAGGTAGACCAGCCGCTTCCCGCCGGTATTGCACCTGGCAGCTACGAGGTCTTGCTGCACTTCCCTGACCCCTATCCGAGCATTGCGGCCCGGCCCGAGTACGCTATCCGGCTGGCCAACCACGAGGTGTGGGAGGCCAATACCGGTTACAACAAACTGAACCAGACGGTGCGGGTACAGTAGCCGTAGGCCATTTATCAGGGCTTAGCAAAACGGAGAATGAGCTGTGGGGCGTATTCATCAGCAGTGCTGAACAGGGCCAGGTTGCTTAGGTTGTCGTTGTTGCTGGGCCTGCTAAAGCGCAGGCGGAACTGCACCACCGCCCCCCCCAGGGCTAGGGTGCGCTTCAGGGCCTTCGAAACGTCTATTTCAAGAAAGCCCTCACCGGGGACCTCGCTGGTCAAGACATCTAAGGCAGGCGCATTGAAAGCGGTAGCGTCTTGCAGGTTTGCGACCTGGATCTGCTCTATCACCAGGTTCTGCAATGCTGCATAGGTACGGCTGGACTCCCCTTGATAAAGGCGCAGGGTGGCGCTGACGAGCTGGCTCCCCTGGCCTGCGGGTATGCCTGCCAGGTCGAATTCCATCAGGCCGCGCACCGCGTTGTTATCGCTGTCGTCGCCCGCGCAGATCACCCGGCGGCAAAAGTAGGCCGCTTGTCCGCTACCCGCCGCATCGAGGGTAGTTCGATTGGCGAGCGAGAGCGTTTGTTCGGAGTGGATTCCCAGCAACTGTGGGTCGGAGCAACCGGTCAGAAGCAGGGTGCCAAGAGCGGCGATCAAGCGGGATAGTAGGAGGGTTCGCATAAGCAGGCCCGGACCAACCTTAAGCTTGCCTCAGTTATAGGAAAGTTGGGCTGGTTCTGCATGAAACGGGGGTTACTCGGGGCATTATTAGGATGTAAACTGCATTATTTGGGAAAGCATTGGTGCGGTCAAAACAGGCTGGATTGGCGATGGGACATCGTTATTTGTTCCGTTAACCGGAGCGTGTCGCCTTGCTTGGGTTACGCTTCCTGCCGGTACAGTTTGTACACTTCAAAGAAACCTTAATAGAGCTTAAGGTTTTCTAACCTAGGGCCCTTGGAACACCCCAATAGACTGACTCGGTGAAGTATATGTGCAGACCTCTACTGCTTTGGGGTGGATTGGTAGCAGCCGGGCTTCTTCTGCCTGGGTGCGGTACCATTGAAGTTCAGCCACCGGGCACGGGCGGCGATGTACCTGTTTTGCCGCCATTGAGCGGCAGAACCATTACCTATCAGGCCTCCAGCGAGAACTTTCTCAACCCCGAGCGGGGCTTCCATATTGGCTTCCAGCTTCAGGAGAACAACGACTACCGCTTGGTGCGCTCGGGAGGCTGGTTCAATTTTCCGGCCAGCGTGGTGTTTGCCTACGTCAAGCTGAGCGATTTTCGCCATGCCCCAATCTCGCAAGACTACCTCAACCTGCTGCGCAACCGCCTCGAGAACGCCCGCCAGGGGGGCATCAAGCTGATCCTGCGGCACTACTACGCTTTCCCCGGCGTAACCGGTACCGAGGATGCACCGCTGGACCGAATGCTGGGCCACATCGAGCAACTAAAACCCCTGTGGAACGAGTACCAGGATGTAATCATCACCGTGCAAGCCGGTTTCATCGGCTACTGGGGCGAGTGGCACAGCTCGAGCAACGGCCTCGACAACCCCACCAGCGAGAATCGGCTGGTGCAAGCCTTGCTGGCGGCCCTGCCCAAGAGCATCCCGATCCAGCTGCGCACGCTGGAGGACATCGAACGGCTGCATCCACAACCGCTAACCGTCAGCCAGGCCTTTGACGGGAGCAACCAGGCCCGCACCGGTCATCACAACGACTGCTTCCTGGCTGGCGAAAACGACGCCGGCACATACAGCTGGAACCAGTGGGATCGACAAAAAGTCTATCTGGAGAAAATCAGCCGCTACGTACCGGTGGCGGGCGAGACCTGCCAGGTGAACCTGGGGGCCCGCCAGGCTTGCTCGGTGGCCCTGGCCGAGCTGCGCCGCTTCAACTGGCAGATCATCAGCGGCACCTGGTATAAGCCGGTACTGGATCGCTGGAAGAGCGAGGGCTGCTACGACGAAATAGCCCGCCGCCTGGGCTACCGCTTCCGGCTGGTGCGAGCAGTGATACCCGAGCAGCTGAGCAGGGGGGGCAAGTTCCAGCTTGGCCTCGAGATCGCCAACGATGGCTTCGCCAATCCCATCAAGCCGCGCAACGTGCGGATCGTGCTGCGCCATACGGCCAGCAAGCAGCTCTTCACCTTCCCCATCAATTCTGACCCGCGTTTCTGGGAACCGGACAAGACCCAGGCTCTGATGCTCGACGCCACCCTGCCGGGCGACATGCCAACCGGCAACTACGAGGTGTTGCTGCACCTGAGCGACCCAGCCCCCAATCTGGCCAACCGCCCCGAGTACGCCATCCGTCTGGCCAACCAAAACGTCTGGGAGGCCACGACCGGCTATAACTCTTTGCAGCACACCCTGAAGGTAGAGTAGCTGCAATCAGGCATGGGCACCGAGGCCGAGCGTAAATTCCTGGTCAGGTCGTTGGAATGGAAAGAGGGTGCTGGCGGAACCTTCTACCGCCAGGGTTACCTGAGCAACACCGAGGCCCGCACCGTGCGGGTGCGGGTTGCTGGGGACAGGGGCTATCTGACCATCAAAGACGCGGCGGAGGGAATTTCGCGCCCGGAGTACGAGTACGCGATTCCGCTGGCCGACGCCATCGAACTTTTAGACAGGCTCTGCCTGCGTCCCCTGATCGAGAAAACCCGTTACCGTATCGAACACCGCGGTCGGGGGTCGGGTCTGGGAGGTGGACGAGTTTGCAGGGAAGAACCGGGGCCTGGTCGTGGCGGAGGTAGAACTCGAGGCTCCCGACGAGCCCCTGGAACTGCCCGACTGGGTGGGCGAGGAGGTCACTTCCGACCCCCGCTATCGGAATGTACACCTGGTCGAGCATCTGTACTCCACCTGGTCCACCGCCCACCTTTCGGCCAAGTGAGGCTGCTGCGGCCACTCCGACCTTTAGCGGAAATTTAATCACCCCCGAATGTTTATTTGCCTACAAAGTTCGCCGGTCTATCACCCAGACTGAGCGCGTGAGTCCAACCGAGCTGGCTGAATATCTATCCGGTCTGATTGAGCACCGCCTGAAAATCTCCACCATGCTGTGGGGGCCGCCGGGGGTGGGGAAGTCTTCGATTGTGGCCCAGACCGCCCGCAAGTACGGGATTGGATTCATTGACCTGCGGCTCTCGCAACTGGCCCCCACCGACCTGCGTGGGCTGCCGGTGCCGCAGGATGGGGTCTCCCGCTGGTTTCCGCCCGAGTTCCTGCCCCGCGAGGGCGAGGGGATTCTGTTCCTGGACGAGTTGAACATGGCCCCGCCCACCATGCAGGGCATGGCCCAGCAGCTCATTCTGGATCGCAAGGTGGGCAGCTACGAGCTGCCGGAGGGCTGGTTTGTCTGGGCGGCAGGAAACCGCAAGGAAGACCGGGCGGCGGTCTTCGAGATGCCCGCACCCTTGGCCAACCGGTTCATTCACCTGGAGGTGGCCCCCGACTTCGAGAGCTTCAAGCGCTACGGCTTCCAGGTGGGAATTCACGAGCGCATACTGGCTTTTCTGGCCTTCCGCCCGGCCCTGTTGCACCAGATGGACTCCAAGCGTCCGGCCTGGCCCAGCCCGCGCAGCTGGGAGATGGCCTCGGCCTTGCTCAAGGTCGGGCTGGATATCGCCCCGGTGGTGGGGGAGGCGGCTGCGGCGGAGCTCGAGGCTTTTGGGCAGGTCTACGCGGTGTTGCCCGAGCTGACCGAGATCCTGGAGGGGCACAGCAGCCGGCCATTCCCCGAGGAGCCCTCGGCCCGGTATGCGCTGACCATGGGCCTTACCCTGCGGGCCGAGGAGGCGCGGCAGGCGCTGAATGCCTTCCGCTGGATGGTGGAGGTCGCCCCACCGGAGTGGGTGCAGTTGCTGGTGGCCGACCTTTACCAGCGCATGAAAAAGCAAGGGCCGGGGACGTTTGCGCTGATGGTGCAGGAAGACCCCCGGTTGCGGGCGTTCATTCAGGAGTACCGGGAGCTGGTGCTGGGGTGAAGCCGGTGGGTAGCACGATGCGTGGCTACATGAGGCGCGCAGAGGTTAGGTTAGGGGTGGGGAAGGTATGACGGTTTTTCTCGACGAGGCCCGGCACCCGGCTACGCCGCCAGAGCGGCTGCGGGCGCTGGCTTCACAGCCCAGCCCAGAAATACGCCGGGCCGTAGCGGGCAACCCCAACACGCCGGAGGATGTGCTGCTGCGGCTGGCAGTGCATTTTCCCGAAGAGGTGCTGGGCAATCCGCTGCTGGGCTTGCTGCTGCTGGTCAACCCCAACTGGCTGGCCGAGATACCCGGGTACGCCCGCATTCGCTTGCTGGGTTCCCCCCAGGCCCCATCGCAATTTCTGCGTTGGGCCGCGCGGGAGGGCGACCAAAGCGCGGTGCTGGGCATGCTGCGCAACCCCGCCGTGCCTGCCGAGGTGGTGGCGCAACTGACCGACCACGCTCTGCCCGCGGTGGCCGAGGCCGCAAGGCTGCACGTGGCCCTCGAGGCCTCGCCGCTGGAGCGGGCTTTGTGGTGGTGCGACGCGGACATGGACTACCTCGAGCTGCGCCAGATGGTGCTTCTGGGAATGGCCCCGGACTGGATTGCACCGCGCCTGGCCATGGAGCCCGATGCCGGTCTGCGCCTGGCTTTGCTGAAGCAGGAAAACCTACCCAGAGAAGTGCTGGAAACCTTTATATTCGATGAAGACGAGGCGGTGCGCCGGGCCGCCCGGCTGCACCCCCGTACACCCGCGGAAACCGCCAAGCTACTCGACCGGCTGGAGGCCCAGCTTCCCGTAGAGGCCCCCTTCGAAACGCTGGCTCAGGGCCACTACTGGCTGCGGCAACTCGTGGCCCAGCATCCGCAAACCCCGCCGCACCTGCTGGAGCGCCTCCTCACCGACGACGACTGGCGGGTGCGGGGGGCTGCTGCCCGCAACCCGGCGCTACCGGCGCACTGGCTCGAGCAGCTGGCTCAGGACGGCGACCGCGAGGTGCGGCAGTGGGTGGCCGCCAACCCCCGCACCCCGAGTGCGGTGCTGGAGCGGCTGGCCGGGGATGAGTACGAAGAGGTACGCCGGGCGGCTGCCGAAAACCCCAGCGCACCCCGGCGGGTGCTGGAACTTTTCGAGCGGGCCCAGGCCCAGGATGGGGCGCTCACGCCAGAGGAATTGGGGCGCATGGCCCGCCTGGGCGAGTGGGCCCGGCGGCTGGCAGCGGCCCACCCCAACACCGCCTCGGAAACCCTCGAGCGCTACCATAACGACCCCAGCTGGCACACCCGCCTGGCAGTGGCCCGCAACCCCAAAACCCCGCCCGCTACCCTGGCCGCCATGGCGGCCGATACCGACCCCGATGTGCGGCAGGCGGTGGCGGTGCATGCCAACACCCCGCCGGAGGTCCTCGAGGCGCTGGCCGGTGACGAGCAGCCCGATGTGCGCGCACAGGTCGCACAGAACCCGCACATCCCGCAAAACCTGCTGCTGCGGCTGGCCCAGGACGATCACTGGCGGGTACGGCAAGCAGTGGCGACCCACCTCGCAACCCCCGCCGAGGTGCTGGTGCAACTGGCCCAGGATCCCGACCAGGACGTGCGCCAGGCCGTCGCCGACAACCCCCAGGTGCCCGAGGCAGCCCTGGAACCGCTGTTTGCCGGCTGGTTCGCGGGGCTGGACGCGCAGATGAGCCTGGTGGAGCTGTACCAGCGGGCCAGGAACCTGAGGCCCCTAAACCCTGAGCTGCTCGACAAACTGGCCCAAGGCAACGACTGGGCCAAACGCCTGGCAGCTCGCCACCCCCTCACGCCCCCCGAGACCCTGCGAACCCTGGCCCAGGACGAAGACTGGAGGGTGCGGCAGGCCGTCGCGCAGAATCCCGGCCTGGCGGCAGATCTGCTTACGCGGTTGTCCAGCGATACCGATGCCGATGTGCGCCGGGCCGTGGTGGCCCATCCGCAGGTGACTCAGGATATCCTGGAGCGCCTCAGCCTGGACGACCAGGCCGACCTCCGCCTGCAGGTTGCCCAGCACCCCAGCGCCCCGCTATCGGCCCTGGCCATCCTGCTGGCCGACGCCGACGAGTCGGTGCGTCAGGCGGCCCGGGCCCATCCACGAGCCCCTGGCCCCCTGATCGAGCAGTTCCGCCGGGCCGAAGCGCTCGAGCCCAGCCTGGGAGACGCTTTCCTGCGGCAGCTGGCCAGACAGGGCGTGTGGAGCCGCACCCTGGCGGCACAAAACCCTTCCACCCCCCTCGAGGCCCTGCGCGAGCTGGCCGTCGACAGCGAGTGGTCGGTGCGGCAAGCCGCAGCCAAAAACCCTTCCCTGACTGCCGAATTGCTGGCGCTGCTGGCCCAGGACAGCGACCGCGACGTGCGCCAGGCGGTGGCTGAACACCGCCAGACCCCGCACAATGTGCTGTTCGAGCTACTGCAGGATACCGACGAGAACGTGCGCCTGTCGGCCTTGCGCAACCCTCAGCTAGACCCCCAGGCCCTGGCACAGCACCGCAGCCGCTTGGTGCTGCACGCCTCGAGGTCGCGCTATGCCCTCAACCGGGCAGTGGCCCTCTGCCAGCCCGAAATCCCCCCACGCGAGCTGCGCAAGGTGCGCCACTGGGCAGCCCCGGAATGGGTGGTGCGCTACGCGGTGGCGCAGAACCCCCATACTCCGCCGGATGTGCTGGAGCGCTTGGCGCAGGACGGGAATCGGCTGGTGCGAGCCAAAGCGATCGAGCGCCTAGCAGCAAAGGATGGGGGTCAAAGGTAACGGCGCGGGGGTGTACCTGTACTTTTCACCTTTTCGGCTTTCCTATGTCCGACCTCGAGACCACTGCCCCAGTCCCCAACCTGGATCGCCGCATTTCTGCGTCGCTGTTGCGCTTGCGGATGAAATCGCCTTTCTTCGCTACGCTGGCGATGTTTGCTCGTTATAAGGCCAGCCTCGAGCTGCCCACCGCCGCCACCGATGGGCGCGATGTCTTCTACAATCCGCGCTTTATGGGGGCGCTTTCCGACGAACACTTTGATGGGGTAATGCTGCACGAGGTGCTGCACGCCGCGCTGGCCCATGTGCCCCGCCGTTCCCAGCGCGACCCGCAGGGCTGGAACATCGCCGCCGACATTGTGGTCAACGGCATCCTGCTGCAAAACGGCTTCAGCCTGCCCGAGGGGCACATCCGCAACACCGAGCTCGAGCGCTTCGCCGTTGAGGAAGTGTATGCGCTGCTGCCGCGAGAAAAACCGCCGGTGCTGGTTTTTGCAGACCTGCTCGAGGCCCCCCCCAGCGATGCCAGGGAGCCTGAGAGCAAGGACGCTCAGGAAAGCAAGGATGCCCAATCGGGGGGGAAGGGCAAAAAATTCCGGGGTAAGAGGATCACCGAAGGCGACTCTCTGAGCGAGGCCGAGAAAGCCGAACTTGAAAAGCACTGGAGAAAAGCCGTTCAACAAGCCCAGGTGTTGGCGCAGGGAGTCGGCAAGGGCAGCCTCCCGGCGGGCGTGGAGCGGGCCTTCGGGCTGGCCGGGCCACCCCAACTGGACTGGAAGAGCCTGCTGTGGCGCTTCTTGGTGCGTACCCCCACCGACTTCTCCGGCTACGACCGCCGCCACGTGGGGCGGGGCTGGTACCTGGAGACCCTCGAGGGCGAGAGTCTCAAGATTTACATTGCCGTGGACACCTCCGGTTCGGTGGACAACGCACTCGTCAAGCTCTTCCTGAGCGAGGTGCAGGGCATCCTGCGGACCTACCCGCACCTGGAGGCCCTGCTCTACTATGCCGATGCTACGCTCTACGGCCCCCACCCGCTCAGGCCCGACGGCGAAATCCCAGCGCCCCAGGGTGGCGGCGGTACCGACTTCCGCCCCTTCTTTGCCGAGGTAGCCGAGCGCCACGAGCCGCATCTGGGAGGCGTGTGTGTGTACCTGACCGACGGTTTTGGCGACTTTCCACCCGAGGCCCCATCGCTCCCTACGCTTTGGGTGGTCTCGCCGGGCGGCGCGGATCCGGCGGCTTTCCCGTTTGGCGAGGTGGTGCGTCTGGTGTAGGGGCCCACCGCCCTCCCCTTCCTGCCGCGGTGCGGGTCTGAGCCGCACGATACAATTGGCTCATGTCGGTTGACCTCGAGCACATTCGTGCCGCCCGCCAGATGCTGCGCGGCGTCATCGCATCAACCCCCACCCTGCCCGACCCCCTGGCCTCAGCGGATCTGGGGGTGCAGCTTTTTGTTAAGGCCGAGTGTTTGCAGCGCAGCGGTTCTTTCAAGATTCGCGGAGCCTACCACAAAATTGCCTCGCTAAGCCCAGAAGAAAAGGCCCGCGGGGTGATCGCCCCCTCAGCGGGCAACCATGCCCAGGGGGTGGCCCTGGCGGCCTCGCTACAGGGTATTCGCTCGGTCATCGTGATGCCCCAGCACGCCCCCCTCACCAAGGTGGTGGCGACCCGCCGCTACGGGGCCGAGGTCGTGCTGTACGGTACCAGCTTTGATGACGCAGTGGCCTACGCCCACGAGCTCCAGCAGCAGCACGGCTACACCTACGTGCACGCTTTCAACGACGAAAAAATTATCGCCGGACAGGGCACCATTGGTCTCGAGCTGCTCGAGGCACTGCCCGAGCTGGATGTGCTGGTGGTGCCCATCGGCGGCGGCGGCCTGATCGGGGGCATCGCTACCGCGGTTAAGAGCCTGCGCCCGCAGACCCGCATCGTGGGGGTGCAGGCGGCGGGCTGTGCGCCGGTCAACCCTTCGCTGCGGGCCGGGCACCCGGTCAGTGTGCCGGTGGCCCAGACCATCGCCGACGGCATCGCGGTCAAACGCCCCGGCGACCTGACCCTCCCCCTCATCCGGCGGTATGTCGAGCGCGTGGTCGAGGTGACCGACGATGAAATTGCCCGCGGCATCGCCCACTGCGCCCAGAACCTCAAGCTGGTGGTGGAAGGAGCCGGAGCCGCCGGGATGGGGGCCATTCTGGCGGGCAAGGTGCCGATGGAGGCAGGCCAGACCGTGGCTACGGTGCTGTGCGGAGGAAACATCGACGGCAACCTGCTATCACGCGTGATCGAGCAGGTGATGGTTCGGCAGGGGCGTTACCTGCTCCTCAAGCTGGCAGTGGTCGACCGTCCGGGGGCGCTGGCCCGGGTAGTGGACCTGGTGGCCGCCGCGGGGGCCAACATCATCGACATCTTCCACCGCCGGGCCCTATGGCTCGCCCCGCTGGGCAAGGTGGGGGTCGAGCTGGTACTGGAGGTGCGCGACGGCCAACACGGCCAGAAGGTCATGGAGAGCCTCGAGCAAGCTGGCTATGCTGTCGAGCGCGACGAACTGGGCCTGTGGCCCGATTGAACCCAGTCTGGTTTTTTACCCCGACTCGCGACCTTCGGCCAGCTACAATCGGGGCATGAATAAACTCCCGGCGACGTGTCCTGCTGGGGTGCGCCGCCTGGGCACAGACGGCTCTTTTTACTCATCACGATCGCATCATCAACGGTCTGGTGAGCAGCCACCCCACTGTGCTGGAGGGACAGGCCTAGGTCGCCGTATTCCAGTCCACCCGGGTCTGGATGGTCAACCCCGGCCAGAGCGCCAACTGACGCATCGCCTTCAATGGGTGGCCGCTCGGGCAGCTCCCCAACCGCTCTGGCCCCTCCTATGCGCTCAAGCAAACCGTAACCGGCGCGTACTACGAGGAGTAGATCAACCGGTATGCCTTCTTCGATTCCCCCTTTTCCCCCAACTATGTTTCGGCGGACGCGGTCTTCAGCCAGCCTCGGTTCAACCTCCGCCCTACCGGCTCACTATTCCCAACCCGCTCAGGATTGGAGCTACCGTGTGGAGTTTCGAGATGGCCCCGGCTTTCCCGGTGGATCAAACGCCCCAATACGGCTCGCTCAGGCTATATCCCAGCCGCACCGTTGCGAGCTACACCTCTTTGAGCCACCCTATCAGCAGTACAGGCAGTGTTTCGCGGCGCATCCCCCCGGATGGCTCGCTAGCGGGTTCGTTTAGCGGCTGGGTGGCGGGCCAGTTGCAAGGCTATGCCAGGTCAGCGCCTGCAACGAGAAGAGCCTCGAGTTCGAGGGGGGCCAGAGGGTGCTGGTCAAGGCCTGTACCCTGGTGGTTTCGCCGGTAACCTTTGAGGTAGTCACACCCGGGTCCCGGTAGCACGGGGGTGGTGTCAATCACGAACTCGAGCCAGTTCCAGGGTTCTCTCGTAAACCTCGAGGTACCGGGGCAGCACCACCTCGGGCCGGAAGCGCTGGGTGGCCCGCTCGCGGGCAGCCTCGCCCATGCTGCGTCGGCGCGTGCGGTTAGAAAGGATTTCCAGGGCGGCCTCGAGCATCCCCTGCACATCGCCCATCGGGCGCAAAAAGCCAGTTTTCCCCTCCTCAACCAGCTCGGGCAGCCCACCCACCCGGCTCGCCACCACCGGCACCCCACTGGCCATGGCCTCGAGGGCCACCAGCCCAAAGGACTCCTGCTCGGAAGGCAGCAAGAACAAATCGGCCACGCTCATAAACTTTTCGATGGCTGGCGTCGATTCCAAAAACTGCACCCTTCCGGCAATTTCCAGCTCATGGGCCAGGTCTACGCAGTCCTGGCGCAACGGCCCCTCGCCGATCATCAACATACGGGCCGGCATACGCTCGAGGATGCCCGCAAACACCCGCAGCGCGTCCAGGGGGCGCTTGACCGAACGGAAGTTGGACACATGCAGCACAATGGCCTCTTCGGGCTGGGCGAACCGGGCCCGGTAAGCCGGGTCGCGGTTGGGCTTGAAGCGTTCGGGGTCTACCCAGTTGTAAATGACCTCGATATCGCGCCGGACGCCCAGCTTGGCCTCGGCATCGCGGGCCAGCGAGTAGGAGACCGCCGTGACGGCATCCGAGGTGCGCACGGCGTGCTGGGTGGTTTTGGCGAAGGCCGGCTCGAGGCCCACCAGGGTCACGTCGGTACCGTGTAGGGTGGTCACCACCTTGATGGGGTGTCCCATGTCGCGGGCCAAAATGGCGCTAGTAGCATGAGGAATGGCGTAGTGAGCGTGCACCAGCTCAATCTTGTAGCGCTCGATCAGCTCGGCGATGGAGTTGGCAGCGGTGAGCGGGGTGAGCGGCTCCTGGAACAGGGGATAATCGGCGCTTAGAATTTGGTGGAAGTGCAGCGAGCCGCTCTTGAGGGGTTTGTTTATCAGACCCAGCCAGCGGGCCACACTTTGTTTAGAAGCGCGAAATATGCGGCCAAGCCCACCAATGGGGTTCTGGCCCATCGAGATGGTACTCGCGCCGAGCAGGTTGCTGCTCAGGCCAAGCTGGCTCAGTCGCTCTTCGGTTAGGCGAAAAGGCCGCTCGGTTGCTACTACGTGCACCCGATGCCCCAACCCGGCCAGGGCCAGAGCCAGCTCGGTGGCCACTACACCCGAACCGCCCGCACTGGCATGGCAAAGAATGGCTATGTTCATGCAACCCCCCTTGAAACAGTCCCGAGGTCTGGATAGCGCTCAGCACCCCAAACGGCTCTATACTGAGGGTGCCCGGTCAGCACAACTTCAGTTTTTGGCAACACGCAAGCGCGTTCTTAGGCTAATGCCTGGAGGTGAGAAAATGGCTAATGCCCAGTTCCAGAAAACCAAAGAGCCGCCTGCATCATGGAGCTGCCCGGAGATTCCTGAACGCGCCGGGCTGGTCGGATAAATAGATACCAGCTGCGGTGATTTGGCACCGAAGGGTAGCCTACCTCATTGTAGTTCGAACGGTGCGGCCGCGCCTCTTTGGGACATTGGGTCTGGATGATGAAGTTTTGCGCCAGATCAGGTAGGGCTCCGGATTCAACACCTGGCTGTTTAGGGCTTCGGGTACAGCGCCAGGCCACTGACCACCTGCCGCACGCCCAGCAGGCCACCAGCAGGATTTTTCAGCCGGCCCTGTACCCAGAGCTGGGCCGAACCGCCGCCGTCCATACGAATAGCGCCCCAGAAACCCTGTTCTTGCAGTACGTGGGCCAGCACCTCGGGGCGCATGGGCTGAGTCACGATAAAGACGAGGGCCCCTTCACGCGTCCAGGCCACTGCCGACTGCGCCGCTACGGCCTCCACCGGAGCACGGTCGCGGAAGGGCTCAGCATTGGGGTTGAAAATATTGACCCCACTCTGCACCAGCAGGGGACCTGCCTCGAGGGCATGGGCCACAGGAGGCTCGAGGCTCACCCGCAGCTTGAGTGTCTCACCGGTACGACCCAGCGGCTCCTCTGCGGGGAAGCTCAGGGCCCACAGACCCTCAGGCAGCTCATAGGGGGCGGGGTAAGTGGCAATGATTTGCTCACCTTGTACGAGGTGTACGTTTTCACCCGCCCGCCCAACCAACCCCGGCAAGGTATGCACGGTGTAGCGGGCCCGCGCCAGGTTCAGGCCTACCCGCAGGCTGCGCCCGTCCATAAGCTGTACCGAAGCCGTAAAGCGGGGCTGGCCTGCAAAGACCGTATTGTCCTGCCAGAATAGCGCACTGCGGCCATAGGGAAAGTTGAGCGGCACCCCCCCGCGCACCCATAGGCCAATCGGTGTGCCGGTGCGGCCATCGAAGTAGCCGCCGTTGAGCAGGGCCAGCGCACCGGGGGCCATCTCGGGCAGTACCCTGCGCTCGCCCGGGCGGCCCACCGGCTCCATACGCCAGCGGCCCGGCTCGGCCTCAAGCCAGTACATCCGCAAGGGCTCGGGTGTCCAGGCCCACAGCTCGCGGTAGCGGAAGCCCGGAGCCACCGCCTCCTCGCGCTCGGGCTCGAGGTAGTAGGCATCCAGCACGTAGCGCGCGGGGTTCTCCAGCCGGTAGGTGCGGTAGCGGTACAACCGGCCTGCCGGGGCCTGAAGGCTCAGGACGGTGCCCTGCTGTTCGTACTGTCCCTCCAACCCCACCCCCACCGGAGGCCGAAGTTTCTCGAGCCCCGGTAAGAAGAAGGGCAGCTCGATCTGCAACCGGCCCGGATAGGCGCTCAGCTCTACACGCGACAGGCTGGCAGGGTCACTTCCTGCGGGCAGATCGATCACCAGGCGCAAGCGGCTGGCATCGGCAGAAAAGCGCACCCCGGCCTCCGGAGCCGCCACCAGCCCCACCGCACGGACCACCTCGAGCGGCAGCAGCGTACCCTGGGGCGGGGGCAGGCTGGCCTCCAGCGGCGGCACCCAACCCACCCCCTCGACGTAGGTGAACTCGAGGCCGTTCTTCCTGAAGGTAATGGCCCCATTCTCCTGCACCACACCCAGCCCCAGCTTGCTGGCCGGAAGCGCAACCTGTGCATAGCCCACCCACAAAAGAGCACTTATGGCAATCCAGCGCTGCAACATAGCGCTATTTCAACCCATAGTTGCCTAAAAGAGATGTGCAAAAGCTCATATCAGATTTGGTTAGTTCGTCACCGAAGGGCGGCCTGACTCGCCCACGCCGCGCCATGGCAGAGCGCAACCAAGCCTCTTGCTGCATTTGGATGATTTGGTACTGAATCCGGCATCAAACTCGACCCGTAGGGTTCAAAATCAGGGGGGTTGCATCTGGCCCAGGCCCCCTTCGGAGGCACCCCCCCAAGAAATACCGGCAGCCGAGGCATGGCCTACAGCCAGTCCTGGTCTGGGCACACAAACACATCATCCAGCCGCTTCAAGCGGGCAACCAGCAGCGGCACTTTGTCCAGTTCGTAGTTGAAAAAGTAGCGGGTTGCTTCCAGCTTTCCCCGGTAAAAAGGCCCCTCCTTGCCCACCGATTGCTGAGCCTGCTGCAACCACAGCCAGGCCAGGGTCACGGTGCCAAAGAGCTCGAGGTAAGCAAACGAGTTGGCAAAGGCCCGTTCGACCTCGCCCGAGGCTGCCTTGCTCAGCAGATGCTGCGTTACCTCCGCTGTGGCCTGAAGCGCGTCGGCAAGCTGCTCGGCATACCCTCGCAGTGCGTTCTCAGCCCCCAACCCTTTGCTCTGTGCAATGGTGTTCTGAATTTCCGCTGCCCACAGCCTGAACCCCGCGCCGCCCTGCATCCCCACCTTACGGGCCAGCAGGTCAAGCGCTTGAATCCCGTTGGTCCCCTCGTGGATGGCATTCAGGCGGTTGTCGCGGTAGAACTGCTCGAGGTTGTAGTCGCGGGTGTAGCCATAGCCGCCGTGCACCTGGATGGCCAGTTCGTTGGCCCTAAGGCCCAGCTCGCTCGACCAGCCCTTGACCACCGGGGTCAACACCTCTAGCAGCAGGTGGGCCTGCTCGGCGGCCTCGGCTGTGGTAGCGGTGCGCTGCTCGTCTACCAAGCGGGCGGCATACAAGCACAGGTGCAGGCAACCCTCCGCGTAGGCTTTTTGCATCAGCAACATGCGCCGCACGTCGGGGTGCTGGATAATCGGGACTGCCGGGCTGGCCGGGTTTTTGTCGCTCAAGCGGCGGCCCTGGGTGCGCTCGCGCGCATACTCCAGGGCGTGCAGGTAGCCCGTGTAGGCCAGTGCCATCGCACCCATACCCACCCCAATACGGGCTTCGTTCATCATGGTAAACATGTAGGAGAGGCCCTGGTGCGGCTCCCCTACCAGCTCACCCACCGCATCCTCGAGGCTCAAAAGGCAGTTGGGAATCCCCCGATACCCCATCTTGTGGTTGAGACCGGCCAGCCTGACCCCATTGCGCGGCCCCAGGCGGCCGTCGTCGCTAACCAGGTATTTGGGCACAATGAACAGCGAAATCCCCTTGACTCCTGGTGGCCCGCCCGGAATCTTGGCCAGCACCAGGTGCACGATGTTCTCAGAAACCTCATGGTCGCCCCCGGAGATCCACATCTTGGAGCCGTTGAGGCGGTAGGTGCCGTCGGGCTGGGGCTCGGCACGGGTCAGGATATCGGTCAGCGAAGAACCGGCGTGCGGTTCGGAGAGGCACATGGTGCCAAAGTACCGCCCCTCCAACTGGGGCCGCAAGTATTTTTTCTGTTGGGATGGCGAACCATACTTCCGCAGCACGTTGGCGTTGCCCGCGGTCAGCAAGGCAAAGCTGGCCGTCGCGACGTTGGCTGCCTTGAAGAAGGCGCCGTAGGCTGTGGAAATCACATAGGGTAGCTGGATACCACCTAGTTCGTAGTCGTGGGTGGCAGCGAACAGGCCCGCTCTGCGGTAGGCCTCGAGCGCAGCCCTAACCTCGGGGTTGGTGTGCACCTTCTCGCCATCGAAATAGGGTTCTTCCTGGTCGTTTTTCTTGTTGTGGGTAGCAAAGTGTTCGATGGCAATCTTGTGGGCCAGATCAAGAACGTCCTTGAAGGTTTCGCGGCTGTGGTCGCGGTAGCGCTCGCGCTGGGTGAGGGTCTCGACATCCAGCACTTCATAAAGAAGAAACTCGAGGTCGCGCCGGGAGATGAGTTTGTCCATGGTGTGAGTTTACCGACCGGTCCTGCGTGTCAATCAAGCTAGCACACCGAAGGACTCAAATTTGATACCGGATTCGCTTGCTTCGGCAGCGAACGTTGGCCTTGCCCACGCCGCGTCATGGCGCGGCTCAAGCGTTCACGGGAACGCGATACCACCCCACGGAAGGGGGCGTTTTCTTCGCCGACCGTAGGTAGACGTGGGGTGTGTTCTGGGATTCTGGTTGCGCCGCACAGAGCAATTAAGTCTATGGAAACTGGGTTTGGATGATGAACCTTTTGAATCCGGCATCAGAGGCCGTACAGGTCTTTGCAGACTGTTTCGGTCGCTTCGAACCTCATTCCGCAGTGGGAAGCACCGGAACCGGGCGACCCTCCGGCCCCAGGGCCACCATCACAAAGCCTGCCCGGCAAGCCAGCCGCCGCTCCTCGCGATCGGTGGGCTCGACCCACATTTCTACCTCGAGGTGCATCGAGCTGCGCCCGGTCTTTTTTACCCATGCCACCAGCTCCACGATAGAGCCCTGTGGAACCGGGTGGCGGAAATCCATGGCGTCGCTGTGTACCGTCACCACCTTGGCTCGAGCGTGACGGGTCGCCGCCACAAAGGCCGCCTCATCCATCCAGGCCATGGCGGTACCGCCGAACAGGCTGCCGTAGTGGTTGCAGTCACCTGGTCGGACCAGGTGAACCGTGCGGGTCTGGGTGCTCATACCTGTCCCCGCTCTTTGCGCCGTTCCTCCCGGTACAGAATGTAGGCCCGGGCCACGGAAGGGGCCAGCCGCATTAACCCTTCTTCCACCCTATCCTGAATTTCCTCGATGTGGAGGTTCTTCCGGCGAGCCATATGCTTGACGGGTTCCACAATGTACCGCTGCACATCTTCGATGGGAATGCGCTCACCTGTAGCGGCGCTGGCCTTTTCCACCGCCCTCGCTATGCGCAGCTCATCAAAAGGCACCAGCCGACCATCCCGCTTGCGAACCGGCCGGCAGTCGGGCTGCACCCCCCCGAAAACGAAATCCTCATCCCGCAACGGCTCGACCCGGGTGGCTTTGACGTAGCCGTTGCCTTTGGTCGAAAAGAAGTCGTGGTTTTTGGTCTCGGTGCGCAAACCGGCCAGCACGATGGCGCTGACCTGCTCTTCTGTGGCTCCGAAGTGCGGCTCCTGGGCCAGGTTCATCAGGGCCTTGTCGGCGTTGTAGCGCACAAACGCCAGCACGGCCGACTCCAGGCCCAGCCCGGCATACACCTCTCGCGTATAGGCCTCCTCCAGCTGGTACAGCCGCTCCACAATGCCCAGGAGCTCCGAGCGAGCCGCTGCCTGCTCCGTCGGGCTGAGCCTCTCGAAGACCTCCTGAGCCAGAAGCCCCACGTAAACCCCGTGAATCGACTCGTCGCGGATGATCAGGTTGATGATCTCCCCGGAGTTGACCATCCGCCCCCCACCGGCCAGCAGCAGCGGGTAGAAAAACCCCGAGTAAAAGAGAAATGATTCCAGCATCACGCTGCTCGAGAGGCCCAGGTACAGGCTTTTTTGATCGTGCACACCCTGATAGCGCTGCTGTACGAAGGCCAGTTTCTCTTGCAGGATGGGGTTGTCCCTCACCCAATCGAAGATCTGCTGGATGCGCTCGGCGGTGCACAGGGTGCTGAAGATGGAGCTGTAGCTCTTGGCGTGCATGTGCTCCATGGCCCCCATAAAGCCCATGACCGCTTTGCGCTGGGGGTTCTCGATGTGCTGCGAAAGCAAGGGCATCCCCACGCTCCCCTGCAGGGTATCGAGCAGGGTCAGGCCGCCCAGGACGTGCTCGTAGGTGCGCTGCTCCTCCGGGCTCAGGGTCATCCAGGGCAGCTTATCGTCGGTAAGAGGGATCTCCTCGTCCACCCAGAACTGCCGCACGTTCTGGTCCCAGAACATCTTGGTGTAGGCATCGGCGGGCTGGTTCCAGTTGACCGCCGGCAAAAGCTGGTTTTCCTCGACCATCATCATAGCTCACTCCTTCCCCCTAGACTGCGCAGCTCAGGCACTCCTCCACGCCCAGGTTCCGGGTACGGGTGTAGTACAGCGACTTCAGGCCCTTTTTCGCCGCGTAGACGTAGAGCCGGGCTAGATCCCTGGTGCTGGTCTCGCTGGTCACGTAGAGCACCGCGCTGATGCCCTGGTCTACATGCTCCTGGATCTCTGCGACCAGGTCGATGAGCCGGAACATGTCCATGTGGTAGGCCGACTTGTAGAAGAACAGGGTCTCCGGGGAGAGGAAGGGCATCGGGTAGTAGGTGGTGCTGTTCGCGTAGGTGCGGGTCTCGATCAGATCCACGATGGGGCCTACTCCGGGGGTAGCGTTCTGCACGTAGCTGATGCTCTGGGTGGGGGCGATGGCCAGGCGGTAGGCGTGGTAGAGCCCGTGCTGCATCACCTCCTCTTTGAGCTGCCTCCACTCTTCCGGACCCGGGAGCGGGATCCCCTCGAACAGGGCCTTGATTCGATCGCTCTTAGGACGGTAGTCCTGGTACAGGTACTTCTCGAAATAGGCCCCGCTGGCGTACTCGCTTTTTTCAAACCCCTCGAAGGTCTGGCCGCGCTCGCGGGCGATCTGCATCGAGCGCTCCAGGCTATGGTAGTTCACCGCCATGAAGAAGGCCCGGGCGAACTCCCTGGCCTCCTCCGACTCGTAGCGGATGAGGTTCTTGGCCAGGTAGCCGTGCAGGTTCATGGCCCCCAGGCCGACCGAGTGGAAGGCACGGTTTGCCCGCTCCACCCCTGGGGCGTTGGGTACCCGGGAGAGATCGCTCACCGCGGTGAGGGCGTCCATCGCGGTATGGACGCTTTCCGCCAGGTTCTTCTGCTCCATCACGTTGACGATGTTCAAAGAGCCCAGGTTACAGCTCACGTCGTACCCGATCTCATCGGGCTTTCCGTAATCGTGGATGATGGAGGTGGTCTGGATCTGGAAGATCTCCGTGCAGAGGTTGGACATCTTGATCTGGCCCAGCCCCTTGAGGGGGTTGGCCCGGTTGGCGTTGCTCTTGTAGATGATGTAGGGATACCCCGACTCGAACTGGGTCTGGGCGATCCGGGTCAGCATCCCCCGGGCGCTGATGGGCCGCTTCTTGACCTCCGGGTGGGCGACCAAGGCCTCGTACATCTCGTCGAGATCCATATCGTCCAAATGCCGGCCGAAGGCCATCCGTACCGAGTAGGGAGCAAAGACGTAGAACTCCTCCCCCCGCTCGGCCAGCTCGAAGAACTTCTGCGGTACGGTAAGACCTATCGCCAGGGTCTGGATGCGGCTTTTCTCGTCGGCGTGGATCTTCTTGGTGTCTAAGAACTCCTCCACATCCCAGTGGAAGATGTTCAGGTAGACCGCCCCGGCCCCCTTGCGCTGGCCCATCTGGTCGGCGTAGTTGAAGGCGTCCTCGAACATCTTCATCACCGGCACTACGCCCTTGGCCGCGTGGGCCACCCCCTTGATGGGCTCGCCCCGGGCGCGCAGCTTGGAGAGGTTGAGGGCCACCCCGCCCCCGATCTTGGAAAGCTGCATGGCGGTGTTGAGGCCGTAGCCGATGCTGTTCAGGGAGTCGTCTAGCTCGAGCAGAAAACAGGAGACCAGCTCACCCCGCCTAGCCCGCCCGGCATTCAAGAAGGTGGGGGTGGCCGGCTGGTAGCGCTGCTCCATCATGGCCCGCACGTAGGCCCGGGCCCGGGCCATATCACCCTGGGCCAGGTACAAGGCCACGGCCACGACCCGATCCTCGTAGTTCTCCAGGTAGAGCTTCTTGTCGTTGCTCTTCAGGGCGTAGTCCTTGTAGAACTTGGAGATGGCCATGAAGCTCTGGAACTCGAAGCCATAACTGTAGGCCAGGTCGTAGAGCTCGGTTACGTCCAGCTCACTGTAGCGTTCGAAGACGTCCTCGTAGTAAGCCTCGGCAATAAGAATTCGCAACCGCTCGACCGGGGTGGAAAATCTCCGGGTTTTTTTGGCGGCCTCCTCCATAAAGGCTCGAGTGGCCTCCAGATCATGCTCGAGACAAAAAAAGCCGTCCTTCTTGCGCAACATCTGACTGTTGAGCTCTAGGTAGCGCATCTATCCTCCTTGACCAGGTGCATTTCCTCGATGCACCGCCAGACTTCCCAAACATCGCTCTCTCGACCGCTGAGCTCAAACTTGTGCAGCACCGGAAAGCCAAAACGGGCCGATAGAAGATCGGCCGCTCCGGCATAGCGGGCACCCCAGTTGCGATTACCGCTGGCTACTACCCCCCGGATCTGGTGCTGGTTCCGCTCCGCAAAATGCATCACCTCACAGGGAATCTGGCCAAAGCCGGTGGTGTATGTAATGAGCACACAGGGTTCGCCGACCTGTTCCGCTCCGTTCTGTATCCGCAATGTCGGTACGTGCCTTGTTTCAACCAACTTCTGCACAAAGCGGGCTACGTTGCCGGTTCTGGATGCATACGCTATCAACAGAACACCTCGCATCAAAAGCTAGACTCTGTAGTAAATCCAAGAAACGCTCACTCTGCCTTCACGCAAAAACAAGCCTTCCTCCTTCAATGAAAAACAAAAAGATTCTCTCTGAAGGAGCCGTAACGCTCCTCAAGCCCGCCTGGTCGGGTATCCGAAGATCTGATAGAAAACAACCTAGCAGCCCGGGCAGACCCGCCATCGTAACCGCATAGCTGCCGCTGGATTACTTCAAAAGAACCGAGCGCGTGCTAGATTTTGCCGAATTGTTGGGATATAGTCTTCACCGTTCCATCCTTTCCGCCCTTGACGCGAGGGCTAGGGATTCTGACCGGGACAGGCATTCGGACTCGAGGGACTTACCCCATCACCGTTGCGCGACAGCCGCGGATTCGCACCGCACTTCCCCTGTGCACCGGTCTTGTGTCCACATATTGTGGTCACCGATAAAGACAATACTACATGTTGTAGCGGATGTCCAGCCCACAACCCGAGGTAGGGATGTCAGCACACTACCGTACCGGCCCCCGCCAGCGCAGATGAAATCGGATTCTCCACCCGCGCATCGCCAAACACCACCCGGCCCACCCCGCCCTGCACCGCTTCTACTGCGCCCAGTACTTTTTTCTTCATACGGCCCTGGGCCACGCTCATGTACTGGGGATCGTTCACTTTGGCAGCGGGAATCTCCCTGATCAGGCTGGACTCGTCGGGGAAGTGAGCCAGCAGCCCCGGCACGTTGGACAAAAGCAGTAGGGCCTCGGCCTGCAGGGCCTGGGCCAGTTGCGCGGCAGCGGTATCGCCGTCGGTGTTGATGGCCTCGCCGTGGTAGGAGATGGCCGGAGGGGTGAGGACCGGCAGGTAACCAGCCTCGAGCAGCATCCTGATCAGAGCGGTGTTCACCCGCTCCACCGAGCCGGTGTAGTCGCCGCGGTGGATTTTGATTTTGCCGTTCTCGATGTATTTGACCGCATCTTTGCGCTTGCCCTCGAAGATGCGCCCGTCCAACCCGCTCAGGCCCACCGCGTTGACCCCCTCCCGCTGCAGCAGCTCCACAATGCGCTTGTTGACCAAACCGCAGTAGACCATCTCAAAGATCTCCAGGGTCTTGCGGTCGGTCAGGCGGCTGGTCAGTCCGCCGGGATGGGTCAGAAACTGCGGGGGGTGGCCCAGCGCCTCGGCGATTTTGTTGGTCTCACTGCTGCCACCGTGGACCAGTACCAGTTTGCGGCCCGCCTTCCACAGCGCCGCCGCATCCTTCGCCACCGCCTCGTAGTTGATGCCTTCCGAACCCCCAACTTTTACGACGATCATCGGCCAACCTCTAGCCAGCCATCATACCTATTTTTTGTACACATCGGGGAAATGCCGCTCCATGAAGCGCTCGGGGGCGGCCAGAGGCAAGAAGCCGTAGCGGGCATACAGGCTGTGCGCGTCGCGGGTGGCCAGCATCCAGCGGCGGAGGCCCTGTAGCTCTGGGTGGGACAGAATCACATCCATCAGCCACTTGCTCAGTCCAGCGCCCCGATGGGCTTCTAGCACGTACACATCGGCCAGATAGGCAAAGGTGGCCCGGTCGGTGATGACCCGGGCCCAACCCACCTGTTCCTGGCCCAGGTAAATGCCAAAGGCCAGCGAGTTCTGGAATGCCCGCGCAACCACCTCAAAAGGAATCCCCGGCGACCAGTAGGCTTCGTGGGCCAGGTAGTGGTGCACCCGCGCGAGGTCAAACCGGGAAAAATCGCTGCTGATGGTGTACGGACCTTTTTGCCACTCCATGTTGCTACTCTAACGGATAGAGTTCCGGGCGCAAGAAGGGGGGCAGGGCTAGCTCGAGGGTATGACGCCAGAACTCCACCCGCTCGAGGCGCGAAAGGGTCAGGATGCCCACCGCGCCGAGGCCCTTCTTGGTATCCCTTTTGCCCACGAGCTCGTCCATCACCAGCCCCAACTCCTGCCCCAAACGCAGCCGCTCACCCACCACCGGCGGCAGCAGAACCGAGCCGCCCCGGGCTATGCCTCTACGCCCATCGGTCCGCAGCAACACCGCGATGTTGAAAAGCCAGCTCCCGTGGGCATTGAACTCTACTCCAGCCTCTAGCCCCAACCCCCAGCTGGCTCCCGGCTGGGCCAGGGCCGCCTTGGCCCGGTTTTCTGCTCCCAAAAAGGTCTCTTGATAGCCAATCGGCTGGTCGCGCACCCCGCTGGAGACCTCGACGCCGCGTATTTCGAGCTCAGGGAAAATCTCTGCAAACACCAGACGAACCGGTTCCAGTTTGGCTGGATTGGTACTGCCGACCACCACCATGCTTTCCAGGTTACCGCATCGCTGGATTCATGAATATCGTCGGACAAACGTCCGGCAGAGGGGGTCATACCGGATTCAAATAGATGAAAACCAGGAGCCACCCATGCCAAAGCCAACCCCCAAACCCTTAGCAAACGCCCTCAAACGATTCAAGGAAGGCAACCGGCGCTTTCTGGAGGAACGTCTGAGCCTGCCCTCCATCCGGATGACTGCACTGCCTACGCTGCCACAATCCGCCCTACCTCGGCCAGCTCTTCCGGGGTCAGTTTCCAGTTCACGGCCTGCACATTCTGCTCGAGCTGCTCGGGTTTGGTTGCACCCGCGATCACGCTGCTGACCACCGGCTTGGCCGCCAGCCAGCTAAAGGCCAGCTCGAGTAAAGTGCGTCCACGCGCCTCACAAAATGCCCGCAGTTGCTCAACAATTTCCCAGTTCCGCTCGGTTAGTACGCCCTTGGCCAGGTTCTGGTTTTTAGTCAAGCGGGCATCCTCCGGCATGGGGGCATCCTTGCGATACTTGCCGCTCAACAGACCGCTGGCCAGGGGGAAATAGGGCAGCAAGCCCATCTGGTAGCGTTCGATGGCCGGCACCAGTTCGCGCTCCACATCCCGCACCAGCAAGCTGTACTCATCCTGGCACGAAGCAAAGCCTTCCAGACCCAGGCTCTTGGCTGTCCAATAGGCATCGGATACCTGCCAGGCGGGCAAATTAGAGCAACCGATATAGCGTACCATGCCCATCCGCACCAGATCGTTGAGGGTACGCAGGGTTTCCTCGATAGGGGTGCGCGGGTCGGGCTTGTGCAGTTGGTACAGGTCTATGTAGTCGGTCTTGAGCCGCTTGAGGCTGGCCTGTACAGCCGACATGATGTAGCGGCGCGAGGCTCCTTTCATCCTGCCCGCGTCATCCATATCCCAGCCGAACTTGGTCGCCAGCACAATGTTTTTGCGCTCCTCGCCCAGCACCTGCCCCAGAATGGTCTCCGAGCCGCCTCGGTTGCCGTAGGTGTCGGCCGTGTCGAAGAGGGTGATGCCCAGGTCGAGGGCTTTGTGGATGACGGCCTTAGAGGCATCGAAATCGATGCGCCCCCCAAAGTTGTTGCAGCCAATCCCCACTACCGATACCAACAGGCCGGACTTTCCGAGGTTGCGTTGTTCCATACCAACCAACTATACCGTTGCGAGGGATAAGCAATAGCAGTTTCGTAAAAACCCCGCACGGTGAAACGGTGCTTCATTGTGGTCTTTGTATAGCCAGCCGCTTCAGACCACTTTGAAATTTTGAATACCTCGAGCTAAACTAAACTGCAATTCAACCTAACAAGCGTTAGTTAGGTTTACGGGAGGAGACATGGCAGTAAAGTACGGCATACCGACCGATCCCGACTACACCGAACGGCTGGCCGAGTTCGAAGCCCGCATCCAGCGCGGCGAAAAAATTGAACCCGGCGACTGGATGCCGGAGGAGTACCGCCGGCAGCTTATTCGTATGATCTCTCAGCACGCTCACTCCGAGGTGGTGGGCATGCTTCCCGAGGGCGCCTGGATCACCCGTGCCCCGACCCTCAAGCGCAAGATGATCCTGATTGCTAAGGTGCAAGACGAAGCGGGCCACGGCCAGTACCTCTACCACGCCGCCGAGACCCTCGGCGTATCGCGCGAGGCCATGCTGGAAGCCTTGCTGTCGGGCAAGGCCAAATACTCCTCCATCTTCAACTACCCCACCCTCACCTGGGCCGACATCGGCACCATCGGCTGGCTGGTAGACGGGGCCGCCATCAAGAACCAGACCATGCTGGCAGCCTGCTCGTATGGCCCCTACAGCCGGGCTATGGTGCGCATCTGTGCCGAGGAAACGTTCCACCATAAACAGGGCAAGGAGATGGTGCTGCTCTACGCCAAGGGAACCCCCAAGCAGCGTCAGATGGCCCAGGACGCCATCAACCGCTGGTGGTGGCCGGCCCTGATGATGATGGGGCCGCACGATGCCGACAGCCCCAATACTGAAATCCTGACCCGCTGGGGCATCAAGACCAAGTCCAACGACACCGTGCGCCAGGAGTTCATCAACGAGCACGCCCCGGAAATCCTCGAGGCTGGCCTCACCCTCCCCGACCCCGACCTGCGCTACGACCCCCAGAGCGGCAACTGGATTCATGGCCCCATCAACTGGGACGAGTTCTGGCAGGTGGTGAAGGGCAACGGCCCCATGAACAAAGAGCGCCTGGCCGCCCGCCGCAAGGCCCACCAAGAGGGGGCCTGGGTGCGCGAAGCCCTGGAAGCCTACGCAGCCAAGCAACAGAAAACCGCGCTTGCAGTGTAGCTGCCGAAAGGTCGCTCCGGAGGAGCTTTATGGACACCCAATGGCCCCGCTGGGAAGTGTTCAAGCAAGACACCCCCCACAAGCCCCACCAGGCGGTAGGCTCTGTACATGCGGCCGACCCTCAACATGCGCTGCTCACAGCCCGCAACATCTTCGCCCGCCGACCCCAGGCGGTCAGCATGTGGGTGGTGCGGGCCGACGACATCTTCTCCCGCACGAAGGAAGAACTTGCCGCAGATCCGGTCAATATGGAGAGTGAAAAAACTGCGGCTTTGAGACCGTACGTGGTTTTCCGCAAAACCAGCCACAGGCGCTCCATGACCTTTGTGGACTACGTGGGTGAGGTGAGTGCTCGTTCGCCCGAGGAGGCCCTCAAACAGGCCCGGGCGAAGTTTACCGATGTAGAGGCCTTGGCCTGGTGGATTGTTCCTGCCGACAGGCTGACCAAAAGCGACCCTAGCAACGAAACCATCGAAAGCTGGTTTGCCCCGGCCAAGGAAAAAACCTACAAGCAGCAGCAGTACTACGCCACGGTCGGCTCGCATGTGAGCAAACACAAAACCGGGCGTGAGGATACCGACGAGGCGTAAGTTCAAGCGGGAGAACCACGATGAGGCATGAGATCAAGCAGGCCCTGATTGCCAAGCTAACCGCGCTGGCCGACGACGAGGTTATCCTTTCGCACCGCAACAGCGAGTGGACCGGCCACGGCCCCATTCTGGAAGAAGACATCGCCCTGGCCAATATTGCCCAGGACGAGCTGGGCCACGCCACCGTGTGGTTCGGCCTGCGCAAGGAGCTCGACGGCTCCGACCCCGACCAACTGGCTTTTTTCCGCGATGCGGGGGAGTATCGCAGTGCCGAGCTGCTCGAGTTGCCCAAGGGCGACTGGGCCTTTACCATGCTGCGGCAGTTTTTGTTCGACCTTTACGAAACCCTGTGGCTCGAGGCCGCCAAACACAGCAGCTACCAGCCCCTGGCGGATGCAGCCAACAAAATCCTGCGTGAGGAGCGCTTCCACCTGCAACACACCTATGCCTGGGTGGAGCGGCTGGGGCTGGGCACCGAGGAGTCCAACCGGCGGCTCCAGGAGGCTCTGGAGTTTCAGTGGGGCTATGCCCAGCAGCTCTTTGTACCCACCCCTGGTGAAGACTTGCTGGTGGCAGAAGGGATGGTGCCAGATCTGGGAGCCATAAAAGCCCAGTGGCTTGAGCACAGCAGTAAACACCTGCAAAACTCCGGTCTTAAGCTGCCCATCAACCCCGGCTACCAGCCCACCTCGCGCACCCATCACACCGAACACCTCTGGAGCATCCTGGCCGAGATGCAGTCCACGGCCCGCTGGGACACCGAAGCCAAGGTCTGGTGATATGACCCCCCTACCCACCACCGAGCAAGTCTGGGCTGCCCTGGCCCAAATTCCCGACCCCGAGATCCCGGTCATCAACGTGGTCGAGATGGGGATCGTGCGGGGGGTGGCGATTGAAGGCAACAAAGCCACCGTGACCATGACCCCCACCTTCTCGGGCTGTCCGGCCCTGCATCTGATACGTGAGCAGCTCGAGCAGACCACCCGCTCACTGGGCTTCGATTCGGTCGAGGTCAAAACCGTGCTATCGCCCCCCTGGACCACCGACTGGATCACCCCCGAGGCCAGGGAACGCCTGCGCCAGTACGGGATTGCCCCTCCCCAGCCCACCCGCCTCCAGAGCACCCTGATTCAGCTCGAGGCCTCCCCCACCCGCTGTCCGCGCTGCGGCTCGCTCAACACCTCGGTGAAGAACACCTTCGGCCCCACTTTGTGCAAGGCCATCCACGTCTGCAACGACTGCAAAGAACCCTTCGAGAGCTTCAAGACGGTCTAGAGCGGTTCTCGGAACGCATCCTGCCGCCTTCGTCAATAGCCTTGCCGGAGTCGTTCTGAGCCCCTGGGTATGTCCGCCTCCAAAATCTACCTTGCGATCAAGAGCTAGGTCTTGAGCCGCGACACTGCAAGCCCCTTATACGAATTGCTCCAAACCCAAACCGTACATTTCTGTCGTGGGCGCACTTAGTTCCTTGGAGCCCAGAGAGAACCTCAGTAAAACCACAGGGCCTTGTCGACCCCGCGCCGGTTGCGGGGCTAACACCCCTTTCTCGGCTTTGACCAGCAGGCAGCCCCGTTCTCCAGGTCTTGATGAAAGGTGCGCTGCGTTGAACACAAATCGGCTCTTGCACGAGTCACCCTTAAGAAACCCGACCCGTAACTCTGACAAGCCGTTTTTGGGTCAAATGTAACTAAGCAGCACCTCGAGGCGGGTATAGAATCAAAGCGGCTCAGAAGAACAGGAGGTTTCCTTATGAAACGTGTCGCACTACTGGGCGGTGTTTTGGCTATGGTTTTTGCTGGCTGTGGCCTGATTAGCAGCCCGCCCATCGACAACCCTTTTCAGCTTGCCGGCAAGCAGACCACCTTTAATCAAGCAGACCACCTTTAATCTTGGTCCATCCGGTCAAGCCACCGGTACAGCCAACGTAACCGCTACCTTCGAAGACCTAACCAACCTCAACCTTCCCGCCAACCCAAGTGGTTTTACTTATAACCTGGCCATCGCGAGCGTTAGCTTTGGCGCAGGCTGCCCAGCCACCATTCCCTCATCCATCAACGTCACCATGAGCGCCACTCTGACCGTCTCCGATAACGGGGGACAAGGGAACACCCAGCGCAGCAGCACCGCTACAGCCAGTAACGTACAGTTCACCATTACCAGCAGCGGCAACCAGATCACCGTGGGCAACCTGACCAACGGCACCCTCAATCTCAACGTGGGCCAGACCCTACCCATCATCCAAAATGGTGGGCAGAACACAGCCACACTTGCAGCCCAAATCACCACCGTAAGCACCCCCGATCTGGCTGGCTGCAGCATGACCCTCACCTGGGGCGGCGGCCAGGGCGTACTGCGCTTCTAGCGGCCTTGCAGCCATGACCCCGCCCAAGGGCGGGGTCATTTTTTCATGGTGGCGGCAACTCAAAGTAGCGCCGCAAAAGGTCGCGCACTTCGGGCGGCAGGGGCTCGGACTCGAGGTATTTCTCGGCCTGGCGCTGCACGTTTTGCGGGGGCTGGCCTGACTGCCAGGGGCTAGGCAAGGGTTGAGGTCTTCCCTGCCGGTTTTCACCCCGGCTAAGCGGGGCTTCGCCTGCTGGACGCTGAGTGCTGGCAGGTGGGCGGGCTTGCTGGCTCTGCATCTGAGCACCGCTACCCTGGCCACCGCTGGGCCGCTCTTGGCCCA
>Ga0209721_1000522_pt1 | contig 33847 bp, 29 predicted proteins | sample TshhotsprinmetaG_FD_184139 | JGI IMG/M metagenome (GOLD analysis project Ga0209721, IMG submission 184139) | Hot spring microbial communities from South Africa to study Microbial Dark Matter (Phase II) - Tshipise hot spring metaG (SPAdes)... | ecosystem: Environmental > Aquatic > Thermal springs...
GCCCGTCAGGGCAAGGGGGAGAGGGGGGTAAGGGGGGTGAGGGGGGCTGAAAACCGCCCATTTTGCGCCGCCAAGGCGATAGCCCGTTGGCTTTTGCCCTGCCAGCGGCCTTTTCAAAGGGCACAGCTGCCAATTTTTGTTTTATAACTTAAAATTTGCCGTTGTCAATCTACAAACGCCACTTTGCGGAACGCCACTCCGCAAACGCCACTCCGCTGCGCTCCGTGGCTGACTACAAACGCCACTCCGCAAACGCCACTTCGCTGCGCTCCGTGGCTGACTACAAACGCCACTCCGCTGCGCTCCGTGGCTGACTACAAACGCCACTCCGCAAACGCCACTTCGCTGCGCTCCGTGGCTGACTACAAACGCCACTCCGCAAACGCCACTTCGCTGCGCTCCGTGGCTGACTACAAACGCCACTCCGCTGCGCTCCGTGGCTGACTACAAACGCCACTCCGCTGCGCTCCGTGGCTGACTACAAACGCCACTCCGCTGCGCTCCGTGGCTGACTACAAACGCCACTCCGCTGCGCTCCGTGGCTGACTACAAACGCCACTCCGCAAACGCCACTCCGCTGCGCTCCGTGGCTGGCTACAAACGCCACTCCGCTGCGCTTCGTGGCTGACTACGAACGCCACTCCGCAAACGCCACTTCGCTGCGCTTCGTGGCTGACTACAAACGCCACTTTGCGGAACGCCACTCTGCGGTGCAATACCAGCAGCCCCCGACGGTTTCGCGTCGGGCGGAACTCCGGCTGAAGAGATACCCGACTACCAGAGGGAGAGTTGACGCGCCGGACGGCGGCCGTTCAGCAGAATAAAGGGGGCGGCCCGGTCTGCCGCGATGCCCAGGGCGCGCAGGTCCCGCAGGTCGCGCAGCCAGCCCCGGCGGCGGGCCGCGATAATCCGGTCGGCACCTACCGGGCCGATGCCCGGCACCCGCAAGAGCATCTCCCGCCCCGCCCGATTGACCTCCACCGGCGCCTCCGCCAGATGCTCCCGCGCCCAGGCCACTTTCGGGTCTACCTCCAGCGGTAGGTTCCCCTCCGGACCGAAGGGAAGTTCTTCCACGACGAACCCGTAATCCCGCAGCAAAAAGGAGGCCTGATACAGCCGGTGCTCCCGAAGCGGCGGGGTGGGCGGATGGGCCTCCAGTGGGGTCTCCGGGACGGGGCGGAACGCCTGGAAGTAGGCGCGGGCAACCCGGAACTGCCGGTACACGAAGGCGGTGGTGGCGAGAAGTTCCAGGTCGCTCTCCCCCGCCGCGCCGACGACGAACTGGGTGGTGGAACTGGGGGCCGGTCCGGGCAGTTCCCGCCGGATTTCCTCTATCCAGCGCAGTCGGCGCAGGAGTTCGTCGGTGAACTGTTTGTGCGGGGCCAGGGCGGATAAACGGCGTTCGTTGGGGGCTTCCAGATTGACGGAGACGCGGTTCGCCAGGCGCATCGTCGCAGCCACCTGGTCCCGGTCTGCGCCGGGCATAATCTTCAGGTGGATGTAGCCCTGAAAGCCGTAGCGGCGCCGGAGGATTTCGGCCGTCGCAATCAAGTGGTCCTGGGTATGGGGACCGCCGCCCAGGATAGCGGAACTCAGGAAAATCCCCTCGGCAATCCCGCGCTCGTGTAGTTGCAGGAACAGCCGCGCCAGTTCGTCGGGGGTGAAGGTGGCGCGGGGAGCATCCCGCCCGGAACGGAACGCGCAGTAGAGGCAATCCCGTTCGCAGGCCGAGGTGAGGAGGGTCTTCAGCAGCGCGATGCGCCTCCCGCCGGGCATCGCCGCATAGTAGATGCAGCCGGAGAGGTCGGCAGATAGGCCGGCTGGCGCGGGCGCGGGCCGCCCCAGAGGGTCCACTTCCTCGGCCGGTTCATAGCAGGTGGCTGGCCCCAATAACCGCAGTTTGTCCAGCGGGTCCATCGGTCATCACCCCCATCGGCGGGGGCGCCGCGCGGCCGCGAAGACATACAGACGATAGAGAAGGGGACGGAGCGGCCGTTCCCACGCCCCCACGGTACGCACCAATCGTCCTCCGAAACCCCGTTTGAAGCGATAGACGCCCCAAAGGCCGTCCTGGCGCCGGGTGAACTCCGCCTCCAGGCGCTCCTCGTCCTCGTCCGGCACACCCCAGAGGTCGTATTCGGCGCAGCCCTGCGCTCGGGCCCAGCGGATGGCCTCCCACTGCAGCCGGTAGGTGGGCATCTTCTCCCGATGGGCGTCGCCGGAGGCGCCGTAGAAGTACCAGGCGCGCCGTCCCAGGGCGAAGACCATCAGCGCGGCCACCGGTTCTCCCTCCACTCCGGCCATCAGGAGGCGCGCCCGGCCGGTGGGGACGAAGAGGCGGTAGGCCCGCTCATAGTAGGCCGGACTGTGGACGGCGAACTGGTCCCGTGCCGCGGTCCAGGCCATCAGTTGGTGAAAGGCCGGGAGGTCCGCCTCCGTCCCTTCCCAGACGGTGACCCCCTTGCGTTCCGCCAGCCGGATGTTGTAACGGGTCTTGGGCTTCATCGCGGCCAGGATTTCTTCCTCCCTCCGGCCGATGTCCACGACGAGGGTGCGGCGGGGCTGGATGCTCCCCAGGGGGGACGGGCGCAACCCCAGCGCGGCCAGGCGGTCTCGTGCGCGCGGATTGTCGGGCAGGTCGGGCTCCAGGATGAGGACAACCGCCCGATGGGCGCGGGCGCGTTCGCTCAGCGCGGCCAGTAACTCCGCCGTCTCCTCCGGACGGTCCCAGTCTACCAGGGGACCGCGCGGGACGTAGGCCAGTGAACCCACCCCGGCCGGAAGTGGTCGGTAGAGGACAAGCGCCCCGGCCCGGGGCGCGCCGTCTTCCATCAGAGCAACGCGCTCCGCCTCCCAGCCAAAGGCGGCCTTCAGGTCCCCCCACGCTGCCGTCTGCAGGATGTGGGCGGAGGGATGGGCAGCCACGAAGTCGTCCCACGCTTCTAGCGGGAGGTCGGTACGGATGTCCATCAGCCCTCCTTCCGGCCCACAATCAGCAGCCCGCCCCCTTTCTGGCCGTCCAGGACGTCCATTTCGTACCAGGGCCGCCAGGCGCGGGAGAAGTGCCGCACTACCCAGCGGGCCAGCAGGGGCTGGTGGGGAAACGCCCGCAGGCGAGGAGAGACCAGAATCCCCCAGAGGGAGCGCCGTCCGATGCCGAAACGGTCGTTCATCCGGTCCCAGAGGTGCTCCACCGCTTCGGGGATGTAGTAGCGGGCCTTCTCCAGCGTCATCCCGCCCCGGGCCAGAAGGTCGGCCCACTCCGACGGGGTATGGTAGTGGTAATGGGCCAGACGGGCGTCCACTTCGGCCGCGTAGGTCTGGGCGCCGCGCTCATCTCCGGCCGTGCGGCGGAGGTGGGAAAAATACAGGAGTCCGCGAAAGGCATCGGAGGGGACGGTGAAGATGAACCGGCCGCCCGGCCGGAGCACCCGCCCCGCCTCGGCGACGACCGGGGCGACGTTGGGGATGTGCTCCAGGACGGAGTTGCTGAAGACGGTGGAGAAGGCGCCATCCCGGTATGGGAGGCGGTGCCCGTCGGCCCGCTGGACCCAGCGGTATACGCCGGAGCGGGCCGCTTTCCGAACCTGCTCCTCCCAGGGGTCCATTCCGGCATCTGCACCGTCGGGGCCGAAGAGAATTCCGGCGATGAGGCCGTCGCCGCAGCCCAGGTCCAGCAGGGGCCGGGAGTACGTCTCCTGCGCCGCCGCGCGCAGTTCCACCGCCCGCCAAAGGGCCACTGGTGGGGCGAACCAGTATGCCTGCAATGAGAGGGTCAGGTAATCCTGCATCGGATGTATTGTAGCACGTCCTGACCGGAGCGCCAGTCAATTTCAGATTCGGGTTTGCGCAGCAATTTGCCCCGCATAGGAAAGGGGTGGGGTGCGGGGTTTGTGGGGGCGGCGAAGCCGCCCCCACAAACCCCGCTTTCCCCCTTTTCACGAGCGCGCCACTCCTGCGAGGCGATTTGCTGCACACCATTCCAGCGACGGAAAGTCGCCCCTGGAGGGCCTTCGGCCGACGGTCGGCCTTCGCCGACCGTTTTCCCGCGTCCCCGCAGGGGGACGATAGGCGCGCAGCGCCCTGTCGCCGCAGGTTTCAACCTGACTTTTTCAGCACCCTCCGCCGCGGCGGGGGAGAAGGGGGAAAAGAGGGGTTTCGGGGCGGGCGGCCGAAGGCCGCCCGCCCCGAAACCCCTGTAAGGGCAAGGCTTGTCCTTGCCCTTATCTCCCCGTGCGGCGAACGCCGCAATGGGGAGGGGGTAAGGGGGAGGGGTGAAGGTGTCCCTGAGAAAGTGCACTGCTTTTGAACATGAGCCACACTGCTTGTCCGCGTCCATCCGCGTCCTATTGGAAAACTGTCAGGTAGCCAGATACGACTTTAGAGATTCAACGGGCGAAAGCGCCCGGATTCCGGGCACATTGCCCCTCAAAGCGAGCCTGACCTCGTGTAAGGCCTGCAAAGGGGCTGACCAAAAACACCCTGTCCCAACTCAAGTCCGAACTCCAGGAAGAGTGAGTTGACTATCACTTGAGTTGTGGTATTCTCAAGAGGAATAGGGAACCGGAAAGCATAGGTTCTCTATGGAATTCTGAATGAGGAGTGCGTCCTTGCAGACCCAACCGATGGGTGGCGTAGGCCGGGAAACTTTGCCCCCCCATTTCCGGCACAATTTCTTCGCCCTGCTGACAGACTACGTCTTCTTCGGGGTGGCCTATTCGTTTATGAATCCCAGCACCGTCCTGCCGGCCTTCGCCCGCACGCTGACCGCTGCGGAGCCGCTGGTGGGGATGGTCAGCACGGTGATGGCCGCCGGATGGCTGCTTCCCCAACTGTTTGCCGGCGCGCTGATGGCCCGGAAACCCCGGAAGAAGCCCTTTCTCGTCCGGGCCATCTTCATCGGCCGGCCTGTCTACTTCCTGCTGGCGCTGACGGCCTGGGTCGGCCTGACCCGCTTCCCCGGCCTGATGCTGGCCCTCTTCCTGGTCGGGGTCGGATGGTTCAACGTGCTGGACGGAATTGCGGCGGTGGCCTGGTTTGATATCATGGCCGGGGCGATACCGCCCACCCGTCGGGCGCGACTGGTCGGAGCAGGGCAACTCGTGGGGGGGGTGTTGGGGATCGCAGTAGGCGGTATTGTGGGCGTGATTATGGAGAGCCCGGCGCTCCCCTATCCCCACAACTACGCCCTGATCTTCGCCCTCGCCGGTCTATCGCTGCTCCCCTCCACCATCGCCCTGACAACTGTACGGGAAATTGTAAAGGACCCGGCGCCCGCTTCGGGGACTTCGCTCAGTCTGCTCCGGGAGTTGCGGGAAGTCTGGCGGGATTGGCCCGATTTCCGGCGGCTGGTCTTCGTCCGCTGGCTCTTCGGGCTCTTCGGACTGGCTCTTCCCTTCTACATCCTGCACGCCAAGGAGGTGGTCGGACTGCCGGAGGCCGTGGTGGGGTGGTTCCTTTCGGCGCAGATGCTGGGCGGAATCCTCGCCAGTGTCGCGCTGGGGTGGATGAGCGAGCGCAAGGGCCCGCGGACCGCCATCTGGGCAGGGGCGATCGCCAACCTCACTTGCCCGGTGCTGGCCCTGGCAATCCACCTGACCGGCGCCCGCTGGCTCGCCCTGACCTATCCGCTGGTATACTTCGCCTACGGATTCCTGAACAACTCCTGGATGATGGGGTTTTTCAACTACCTGCTGGAAATCACTCCGGAAGACCGCCGCACGCTTTTTGTCGGTCTCTACAACACGCTGGGCGGGGTACTGATCCCGACGTCGCTGCTGGGCGGGTTGTTGCTGCGGGCGACCTCGTATCCCACTCTGTTCATCGTGACAGCGGTAGGGGTGGCTGCAGGACTATGGGTGAGTCTGGGGCTAAAGGATACGCGCCGTTCGGACGACTGACCGGACGAGCGCTGGTTCTGCTGGTACTGGCTGCCCTTTTCGTCGCCACGGGGGCGGCGGTCGGGCCAGTGCTCCACCGCTGGCTGAGCAACCGGGAGGCAATCCTGGCCTGGGTGACGGCCTGGGGCCCCTGGGGGCCGCTGGCCGGCATCCTGCTCAACGCGGCCCAGGTACTGCTGGCGCCCGTCCCCGGCCAGATTTTCGGCCTGGTCAACGGCTACCTCTACGGCATCTTTTGGGGGACGCTTTACAGTTGGCTGGGGGTGCAACTGGGTTCGGCGCTGGCGATGGCCCTGGCCCGCTATCTGGGGCGCCCGCTGGTGGAGCGCCTGGTGCGCAGGGAGCGCCTGGACCAGTGGGACCGCCTGGCCCGGAAGCGGGGGCCGGTCTTTTTCCTGCTGGTCTTCCTGCTCCCGCTCCTTCCCGATGACCTCATTTGTTTCGTCATCGGGCTGAGCCCGCTCTCCATCCCGTATATGCTGACCCTGGCGGGGTTGGCGCGGCTCCCCGGGCTGGTAGTCTCCAGTTGGATCGGGGCCTATGCGGCCCGTCCCCCGGCGGAGGTCTGGGCGGCCCTCGTCGGGGGCGGGCTGATGGTGGCGTATCTGTACGGGAGGTATCGGGAGAGGATTGAGGGATGGGTGGTGGGGAACGTGATACGCAACACGTAACACGTAAAACGTAAAGCGTAAAACGTAATAAAAAGTAAGGTAAGGTGCAGGGTGTGCGATGTTTGTGGATGAGGCGACGATTTATGTGAAGGGTGGGGACGGCGGGAATGGGTGCGTGGCCTTTCTGCGGGAGAAGTACGTCCCCAGGGGCGGGCCGGCCGGGGGGGACGGCGGCAAGGGAGGGGATGTTATCCTCTACGTGGACCCTCATCTGAACACGCTCTACCGGTTCACCCGGGAGCGGCATTTCCGCGCCCCGCGCGGCCAGCACGGCCGGGGGAAGAACCAGCACGGGGCCAACGGCGCCGACCTGCGGGTGCCCGTGCCCCCGGGGACGATCGTCCGGGACGCGGCCACCGGGCGGGTACTGGCCGACCTGACCGAGCCCGGGCAAGAGGTGGTGGTGGCGCGCGGCGGGCGGGGCGGACGGGGCAACGCGCGCTTTGCCACCCCGTCCAACCAGGCGCCGCGCATTGCCGAGAACGGCGAACCGGGGGAGGAGAGGACGCTGCATCTGGAACTGAAACTCCTGGCCGACGTGGGCCTGGTGGGCAAGCCCAACGCGGGCAAATCCACCCTGCTGGCCGCGGTGACGGCCGCGCGGCCGAAGATCGCCCCGTACCCCTTCACCACGCTGGAGCCCTACCTGGGCGTCGTCGTCCTGGACGAGAATACCGATTTCGTGATGGCCGACCTGCCCGGCCTGATAGAGGGGGCCAGCGAGGGCCGCGGCCTGGGGCACGAGTTCCTTCGCCACATAGAGCGCACTCGTCTCATCATTCATCTGCTGGACGGCACCGCCGAGGACCCGCTGGGGGATTTCGCCGCCATCAACGCCGAACTGGCAGCCTTCGGCCACGGGCTGGACCGGAAACCCCAACTGGTGGCCTTCAACAAGACGGACATACCCGAGGCGCAGGAGCGGTGGCCGCGGGTGCGGGACGCGCTGCGCGCCCAGGGGCACGAGGTCTACCCCATCTCCGGCCTGACCCGCCAGGGGGTGCGCGACCTGCTCTGGGCGGCGGCGCGGAAACTGGCGGAACTGCCGCGCGTCCCGGAGCCCGTAGTGGAGGAGATACCCGTCTTCCGGCTGGAGGACGACGAGCGGAGTTTCTGGGTGGAACGGGAGGCCGACGGCTGGCGAGTCCACGGCAAGCGGGTGGAGCGACTGGTGGCGATGACGCCGCTGGAACTGGAGGAGGCGGTCTACCGCCTGCACCGCGCGCTGGAGGCGATGGGCGTGCTGGACGCGCTGCGCCAGGCCGGAGTCCAGCCCGGAGATACGGTGCGCATCGGGAAGAAAGAACTGGTGTGGGAGGATGAGGAGCAGGAAGTAGGAAGCAGGGAGCAGGAAGCAGGAAGTAGGTAGCAGGGAGCAGGAAGCAGGAAGTAGGTAGCAGGGAGCAGGAAGCAGGAAGTAGGTAGCAGGGAGCAGGGGGCGGTTAGCAGGAAGCAGACAGCCCTGATGCCCATATTTCCTTGTCTACTTGTATCCTTATAACCTTTTTCCCGGAAAGGAGGTGCCCATGCCTGCAATAGATCTCTCCGACACTCTCTGCCTGCACTACGAAGAGGCCAACCCGACGGGGTCGCCGCCAGTGCTCCTGCTGCACGGCCTGGGTTCTGCGGGTGGGGACTGGATGCTCCAGTTCGGGCCGCTGACCGACGCCGGATACCGGGCTCTGGCCCCCGACCTGCGCGGCTTCGGTCGCTCCAGCGCCCCGCCGGAAGTCACCATCCAGGCGATGGCGGAGGATATGGCCCTCTTTCTGGAGCAGATGACTGCCGCCCCGGCGCACGTCGTGGGCATCTCCATGGGCGGGGCCGTCGCGCAGCAACTGGCCCTGGACCATCCTGAGATGGTGCGCCGCCTGGTGCTGGTCAACACCGCTGCCCATCTGCGCCCACGGAATCTGAGCGGATGGCTCTACGTCCTGGCGCGAGCGGTTCTGGCCTTCGTCATCAGCCCGGAACGGCAGGCTGAACTGGTGGCGAAGCGGCTGTTCCCCCGCCCGGAACAGGAGGTGCTCCGGAAGAACATCTACCAGCGCATCGTCCGGACAAATCCCTGCGCCTACCGTTCGGCGATGCGTTCTATTATGCGGCTGGATTTGCGGGGTCGGCTGGGGGAACTGCGCATGCCAGTTCTGGTGGTGACGGGTGCGGAAGATACTACCGTCCCACCGCCGGTTCAGGAGGAACTGGCCCGCGGCATCCCCGGCGCCCGGCACGTGGTCGTGGAGGGGAGCGGTCACGGGATCATCGTGGATAACCCCGTGGCGTTCAACCGCATCCTGCTAGAGTTTCTGGGAGAGGGATGATCGCCCGCACTCTGACCGTCGCCCGGAAAGAGTTATTCCACATCCTCCGCGACCCGCGGGCGCTGGTGGTGATGTTCCTCATCCCGGTGGTGCAACTCTTTCTGCTGGGCTACGCCGCCACCACCGACATCCGTCACCTGCGCACGGCGGTACTGGATGCCGACCGGACCGTCCAGAGTCGGGAACTGGTCGCCGCGTACCGCGCGTCCGACTACTTTGACATCGTCGCCTACGTGGACCGGGAGGAGGAACTGGGGCAGTTGCTGGACCGGGGGCTGGTGCGGGCAGGGCTGATCATCCCCGCCGGGTACGGCACCGACATCGCCGCCGGACGGAAGACGGCGGTGGCCTTCGTTATAGACGGGTCGGACCCCAACGTCGCCAACACGGTCTTCGCCATCTCGCAGCAGGTGGGGCTGGCGCACAACCAGGAACTGGCCCGGCGCCGCCTGAACGTCTCCCCGGAGCGGATGGCCCTGCTGGAGGTGCGCCCGCGCGTCTGGTACAACCCCCAGATGCGCAGCGCCAACTTCATGATCCCCGGCCTCGTCGCGATGATTCTCTTCCTGCTGACCTCCTTGTTCACCGCCCTCGCCATCGTCCGGGAACGGGAGCGGGGGACAATAGAGCAACTGATGGTCACCCCCATCCGTCCGATAGAACTGGTGGTGGGGAAGATTATGCCCTACATCGCGGTGGCCTTTTTTGACATCCTGGAAGTACTGGCGATCGCCGTCCTCTGGTTCCGGGTGCCGGTTCACGGGAGTTTACTGTTGCTCCTGACCCTGCTGGGCCTCTCCATGGTTACGTCTCTGGGCATCGGCATCTTCGTCTCCAGCGTGGCGAACACCCAGCAGGAGGCGATGCTCCTGGTCTGGCTGACGTTGCTCCCATCCATCTTCCTCTCCGGTTTCTTCTTCCCGCTGGAGGCAATGCCGAAAGTGCTGCAGGCCATCAGTTACCTGGTCCCGCTGCGCTATATGCTGATCGTCATCCGCGGGATTATTCTCAAGGGCGTGGGGATATCGGCCCTGGCGGAGCAGGTGCTGGCGCTGGCGGTTTTCGGGGTTGGGATTATGATAGTGGCGGCGGGGAGGTTTCGGAAGAGGTTGGAGTGAGTCCGCGTATCGCGTATCGCAAATCGCGCATCGCATATCGCGTATCGTAAATCGCAAATCGCGTATCGCGAATCGGGTATCGCGAGGCGCAAGGGGTGGGTTCGGTTGGGCTTGTGCAGCAAATCATTTCGGGGGAGCGGCGCGCCCGTGAAAAAGAGAGGGGGGTTTGTGAGGGCGGCGAAGCCGCCCCCACAAACCCCACACCCCATCCCTTTCCCATGCGGGGTGAATTGCTGTGCAAGCCCTCGGTTTCGGGGCGAATTGTGGGATAAAGAGGCATATCTCATCTTCTCCGCCGCCCCTGGATCCGTTGAAACATCTGTGCAATCCGTGGCTAAAATCCGTGTAATCCGTGGAATCCGTGGCTCACATCATAGAAACCCACAACCTGACCAAACGCTTCCGCCAGACCGTGGCGGTGGACGGGCTGAATCTGACGGTGGAGCGGGGGGAGATTTTCGGCCTGCTGGGGCCCGACGGCGCGGGCAAGACGACGACCATCCGCCTGCTCTGCGCGCTCCTCACCCCCACCGCAGGCACCGCCCGCGTCGCCGGGTTTGATACCGTCCGTCAGGGAGAAGAGATCAAGCGTCGCATCGGCTATATGCCCCAGCAGTTCTCCCTCTACGGCGACCTGACGGTGCTGGAGAACCTCATCTTCTTCGCCGACGTCTTTGAGGTCGGGCGGCGGGAGCGGGATGAGCGGATCAGTCGCCTGCTGGCCTTCTCCCGGCTGGAGGAGTTCCGCCACCGCCGCGCGGCACAACTCTCCGGCGGAATGCAGAAGAAACTGGCCCTGGCCTGCACCCTCATCCACCACCCCGAAATCCTCTTTCTGGACGAGCCGACCACCGGAGTGGACCCCGTCTCCCGGCGGGAGTTCTGGGAGATTCTGACCGAACTCCACCTGGAGGGGGTGACGCTGTTCGTGAGCACGCCGTATATGGACGAGGCGGAGCGATGTTCCCGGGTGGCGCTGATGCTGGACGGTCAGGTCATTGCCTGCGATACCCCCGACCGCATCCGGGAGCAGGTGACGGGCCACCTGCTGGAACTGCGCCCCGACCGCCTGCGGGAGGCGGCGCGCGTCCTTCAGGAGGTGCCCGGCGTCCTGGAGGTGCAGGTCTACGGCGACCGGCTCCACGTCTTCGTGGAAGACCCCCAGGCCGGGGCCAGTGCCATCCGGAATGCCCTGGCCCGCGCCGGCATCCGCACCGAGGGCCTGCGCCCCACCCGCCCGCGGATGGAGCAGGCGTTCATCTCATTAATAAAACGTAAAACGTAAAATGGGGGGAGGAAGAGTGGGCTGGCTGGATGGTTGGAGAAAACGGGCGCGGGAATTGCGGTCCGAAACGTATGCCCTGTATCTGGCCTACCGGGACCCGCGCACGCCGTGGTACGCGCGGCTCTTTGCCGCCGCAGTGGTGGGATACGCCTTTAGCCCGATAGACCTGGTCCCGGATTTCGTCCCTGTGCTGGGCTACCTGGATGACCTGGTACTGGTCCCGCTGGGGGTGCTGCTGGCGCTGAAGATGATCCCGCCGGAGGTGTGGGCGGAGAGTCGGGAGAAAGCGCGCGAGGCGATGGCAGCAGGTCGGCCGGTGAGTTGGGCCGCCGCGCTGGTCATTGTCTTGATCTGGCTGCTGATTGCAGCAGTGGGAGTGAATGTCGCCATCAGCATATTGCGATAAAGTGCACGACGACTACGCCGTTGAGGCCGTCAACCTGGTCAAAAAATTCGGCCACTTCACCGCGGTGAAGGGGGTCTCCTTCCGCGTCCGGCGGGGGGAGATTTTCGGCTTCCTGGGGCCTAACGGCGCCGGAAAGACGACGACCATTCGCATGCTCCTGGGCCTTCTGCGCCCCACGTCCGGCACCGCCACCGTCCTGGGCTACGACATCGTCCGGCAGTCGGAAGAAATCCGCAAGCGCGTCGGCTACATGTCCCAGCGCTTCAGCCTGTACCAGGACCTGACGGTGGAGGAGAACCTGGAGTTCTACGGCCGGACGTACGGAGTGCGGGGGGAGCGGCTGCGGGAGCGCAAGCGGTTCGTCATCCGAATGGCCGGGCTGGAGGGGCGGGAGCGGGAACTGACCCGTAACCTCTCCGGCGGCTGGAAGCAGCGGCTGGCCCTGGGCGCGGCCATCCTCCACGAGCCCCAGATGCTCTTTCTGGACGAGCCGACGGCCGGGGTGGACCCCATCTCCCGCCGCGCCTTCTGGGACCTGCTCTACGATCTCGCCACCGCGGGAACGACCATTTTCGTCACCACTCACTACATGGACGAGGCGGAGCATTGCCACCAACTGGCATTCATCTACGGGGGACAAATCGTCGCCCAGGGGTCGCCGGAGGTGATCAAACAGACCCAGATGCAGGGGAAAGTGCTGGAGGTGGACTGCTCCAACCCCCAGCGCGCCGTCCGTCTTCTGCAGGAAACGGGGCATTTTGTGGAGGTCGCCCTTTACGGCTCCCTCATCCACGTGGTGACGGACGATCTGGAGGCCGGCCGGGCCCTGATCCGGGAACGGTTGACGGCAGAGGGGGTTACCGTCCATTCTGTGGACTGGATTCTCCCTTCCCTGGAGGACGTCTTCATCTCCCGCGTGCGTCAGAATCGGGGGTGAGGAATTCACCACAAAGACACTAATTTTTTTAACTCTTTGTGTCTTTGTGTCCTGGTGGTTACTGGAGGACAAAATGCGAAATCGGCGCAGGTTGGTCATTATTCCGCTCCTTCTGCTCGTGGCGGCCGCGCTGACCGTGGTCCTCTGGCCCGCGGCGCGGGAAGCGGTACTGGCCCGCCTCGGCGCAGCGTCCCGGACGGCGGGCCCCTTTACCGCCTCGGGCTTCATTGAGGCCGAAGAAGTGGCGATCGCCGCGGAGGTCGGCGGGCGCATCACGGAGATCGTCGTAGCGGAGGGGGACACCGTGGAAGCGGGGCAGGTGCTGGTCCGCATAGACGACCGCATTGCCCGGGCCCAGGTGGAGGTGGCCCAGGCCGCGGTGGAGGTCGCGCGGGCACAACTGGCCCGCGCGCGGGCCGGCACCCGTCCCGAAGAGGTCCGCCGCGCCCGGGCGCTCCTGGCCCAGGCCGAGGCCACCCGCGACGGCGCCTACCAGGCCTGGCAGGACGCGCGGGCAATCCTCTCTAACCCCCAGGAACTCCAGGCCCGCATCGCCCAACTGGAGGCACAGGTTGAGATGACCGAGGCGAGCCTGAACCAGGCCGTCGCCCTGAAAGATTTGGCCGAAATGGGCTACAACCAGTACCGGGCAGCGATGGACCAGTGGGAGAGCATCCCGGAGCCTCTCCGCCCGCTCCTATCGCCGGAGGTCCACAGCATCATTTATGCCTACTGGAAGGCGTGGGCGGGCGTCAACTCCGCCGGGGCTGCCTACGACGGAGCGCGGGAAGCGCTGGGCCTTCTTTACCGGATGCGGAAGAACCCCCAGTCGCTGCAGGCTCAAGTGGACACGGCGGAGGCGCAGTACCGGGCGGCGGAGGCGGCTGTCGCCCAGGCCCGCGCGTACCTGGAAGGGTTGGAGGCCGGCGCTACCGCCGAGGAGATCGCCGCGCTGGAGGCGCAGGTCCGCCAGGCGGAGGCCCAACTGGAGAGCGCCCGGACCGTGCTGGCGAAACTGACCCTCGCCGCGCCCGTCGGCGGGCAGGTGGTGGAGGTCGTCGGGCATGTGGGGGAACTGGCCGTCCCCGGTGCCCCCATCATCACCCTGGCCGACCTGGAGCGGGTGACGCTGACCATCTACGTCCCTGTAACCCGCCTGGGCCAGGTGCAGGTCGGACAGCGGGTGGAAGTACGGGTGGACTCCTTCCCCGATCGGGTTTTCATCGGGGAGGTGGCCTCTATCGCCAGCGAGGCGGAATTCACCCCCCGCAACATCCAGACCGCCGAGGAGCGGGCCAGCATGGTCTTTGCGGTCAAAGTGGTTATCCCCAACCCCGACCGGGCCCTCAAGCCGGGGATGCCCGCGGACGCGAGTTGGTAGGTTGGATGGCGGGTACTGGGTGCTGGGTATTGGGTATTGGGGGCATACGCGTCAACTTAAGCGGCCAAGCCGCCTTGAGCCCGACGCGAAACCGTCGGCTGTAGGGGCGGGTTTGAAACCCACCCCCTACACCGGGGCTGTTCGTGGGAGGGGTGGGTTTCCAACCCACCCCGAAGCGCAGCGGAGTGGCGTTCCAGCCTGCGAAGTAGGGTTATGTAGGGGCAACTTTCAAAGTCGCCCCTACCGGAGGGTTCACCTTCCGGCGGAGGACTGAATAGATTGACAATGGCAGATTCTAAATTATAATGACAAACTCTACGCTAAAAGTATAAATGGTATTATCCAATTCGGCTTCCGGCCGAAAGAGGTCCCCTGGTGAGCCGAAAGAGATCGGGCCCACCCCCCTACCCCCCTCCCCATTGAGGGCGGACGGATCGTCCGCTCTACAGCCGCACGGGGAGGGGGGAGAAAAGATGGGGTTTTTGGGGCGGCGGCGAAGCCGCCGCCCCAAAAACCCTCTCTTCCCCCCTCTCCTCCGCCCGTCAGGACAGGGGGAGAGGGGGGCAAGGGGGGTGAGGGGGAAAAGGGAATCCCCAGCAACGAAGAAAGCCCAGAATCCTACCAGGGCAAGGGGCAGGATACGACTTTGTGAGAATCAACAGGATTCCCCGGATTGTGAGGCCGATGATGAACAAACGAAGCGCAGCGCTTGCGGTTTTTCTGGTCTGCCTGCTGGTCGCCTGCAAGGGGAACGGCGCGGGAAAGGCGAACGGTTCCCCGTTGACCGCCACCGGCTTCGTTGAGGGGACGGAAGTGCGCATCGCCCCGGAGGTGAGCGGGCGGATCGCCGAGATTCTGGTAGACGAAGGGGACAAGGTGATCCCGGGGCAGGTATTGGTGCGCCTGGACGACGCGCTCTGGCAGACAAAGCGACGGGAGGCAGAGGCGGCGGTGGCGGCGGCGGAGGCGAACCTGGCCCGCCTACAGGCCGGAGCCCGTCCCGCCGAGATCGCCGCCGCGCGGGCGGCGTTGCAACAGGCGGAAGCGGAGCGGGATGGCGCCCAGCAAGCGCTGGAGAACGCCCGGCGGGCCCTGTCCAACCCTCAGGACCTGGACCTGCAGATTGCCGAGGCGCGCACCCAGGTAGGGCTGACGGAGCAGGAAGTGGAGCGGACGAAGGCCGACCTGGCCGACACCGAGGGCCGCTACGGCCCCGACGACTTCCGCACCCGCGCCGCGCGGGCGGCGCTGGAGGCCGCCCAGGCCAAACTGGACGGCGCGCGGCGGTATCTGGAGGTCCTCATCGCCATCCGCAACCGTCCCCTGACCCTTCTGGCCCAGGTCCACGCCGCGGAGGCCCGCCTGAAGGCAGCAGAGGCCGGGGTAGAGGCGGCAAAGGCGGCGCTGGAGGCGCTGGAAGCCGGCCCGACCCGGGAGGAAATCGCCCTGGCGGAGGCGCAACTGCGCCAGGCTCGCGCCGCCCTGGCCCTGGTGGAGGCCCAGGGCGCCCAGTTGACCCTGGTCTCGCCGATCACCGGCACCGTCGCCACCCGCAACGCCCAGGTGGGGGAGACGGCCGCCGCCGGGGTGCCCACCCTCACCCTGACCAACCTGGATGCGGTGACCCTGGTGCTCTACATCCCCGAGGACCGCATCGGGCAGGTGCAGGTGGGGCAGCAGGTGGGGGTGACGGTGGACTCCTTCCCCGGCCAGGTCTTCACCGGGCACGTGGCGACCATTGCCACCGAGGCCGAATTCACCCCCCGCAACGTCCAGACGCGACAGGAGCGGGTCAACCTGGTCTTCGCCGTCAAAGTCGTCATCCCCAACCCCGACCGGGCGCTGAAGCCGGGAATGCCCGCGGATGCGAGGTGGTAGACTGGGTAGGGGGTAGTCGGTAGGGGGTAGTCGGTAGTCGGTAGTCGGTAGTCGGTAGGGGGTAGTCGGTAGGGGGTAGTGGGTAGGTGTCGGGGGATTCACCGCAGAGGCACAGAGTTTTCACATTTTACGTTTTACGCTTTACGCTTCACGTTTCACGTTTCACGTTTTACGTGCTACTTCCATTCCACCGTCCCCAATACCGCTATCTCCTCGCCGTTTTCCAGACGGCGGCGCTCGCCGGTGGTCGGGTCATAGAGGAGCGCGTATAGGATGTACGTTCCGGGCGGGAGGTCGTGGGGGATGATGACCTCGTACCGGTCCGGCAAAATCTCCCCTACCGGCAGCCGCGGCAGGGGCCAGTACTCGTTGAGGATGGGCTTATCCCACTGGGTGATCGGCCGTTCCCCCACCTGCCGCACCAGATGGACGGAACCGGTCCACCCTTTCTCCTGCGGGGCTGTCAGTTCCCAGAAGAGGTAAACGGGCATCAGATGCCCCTCCCGATGGACCGTCGCCCCGTGCAAGGCGATTCCCCCTGCAAAGGCGGCCTGTAGTTCCCGCGCCGGGGCCAGGGGGCGGAACGACACCCCTTCGGGCAGCGTGTAGGCGTAGAGGCGCAGTTCCCGGCTGTAGAGCATCTCCACCCGATACCCTCCGGCTTCCTCCAGCGTCCCCACGATTATCCCGCTGGGGTCCACTGCGTCGTCCTGATAGAGGAGCAGCCAGAACCGCCCTCCGTTTGGGGGACGGTGCATCTCTGCCAGGCGCGCCCCTTCCTCCGGCGTCACCCGCTGGCCGATTTCCGGCCCGGCGGCAAAGGGGACGGTCGTCCGGTAGACGCGCAAGGCCTGGATGCCGTGCGCGGCGACCGTCAGGCCGCGGTCGCCTTCCTGGGCGCGAGTATTGACCAGCGTGGCGGCCTGCCGGAAGTCCGGATACCAGACAGTGCGGGGAGTCTCCTGCAGCGCCACGGCCGTGCGACCGCCCCAGGTCAGGGCTACCGCCGCGGCCAGCAGGGCCAGTACCCCCTGCCCCCACCGGAGGGCGCGAAATCGGAGGCCGTCGTTCCCCACGCCCCCCGCCAGCGCGGCGGCCCCCAGAGCGACCAGCGGAAGCGCCCAGAAGAGGTAGCGGCTGTGGTGGACAGGGCGAATCTGCCAGAACAGGAACAGGGCGGGGGCCCCCAGCAAGAGCGCCGCTGCCCCTGTGCGCCCAGCGGAGGAATGGGCAGCGATCCAGAGCCATCCCAGCGCGCCCGCCGCCAGCAGGCCGTACCCCCGACGAGCGGAGAGCGCGCCGGAGAGAGGGGCCAGCAGGTCGGCAGCGGTGAGCAGGTCGGGGCCCAGTTCTTTCAGGAAGACAGCCGGGGAAGGGGGGCCTCCAGTGGCGAAACTCCCGAATCCGGCCGTCACCGGCAGCGCCCACAGGGCCCACAGCCCCGCGGGAATAAACGGCAGCGCCAGATAAAGAATCCTCCGAACCCCGACTTCCGACTTCCAACTTCCAACTTCCGACTCCCGACTTCCGACTCCCAACTTCCGACTACCGATTTCCGCCAGCGCCGCCGCGGCCAGCGGGAAAAAGGAGAAGTAATGGGTCAGCAGGGCAGCGGAACCAGCCAGAAGCCAGAGGAGAGGACGGCGCACCGCCAGCCCCAGCAGGGCCAGCAGGACCAGCAGCGCCCAGAGGGGATACATCCGGACGTCCCGCGCGTAGGTCAGCAACGTCGGGTGCAGGGTCAGGAGGACGGTAGCCAGGTAGGGATGTCGCAGCCCCAATCGGCGGCCCAGGGGGAAAAGGGCCGCCAGCGCCAGCGCCGCCGCGGCCACGCTGGGGAAGCGCAGCAGGGTCTCCAGCGCACCCGCCGGTTCCAGGCCGGGCATATACGGTCGGGCGCCCGTCAGCCAGCACCAGCCCTTCAGCAGGAGAGGGTAGAGGGGCGGATACGGCTGACCCGTCCGCAGAATCCCCAGCACCTCCCCAACTGGGAAATTCAGGGCCAGGTCGGCGTTGAAAATTTCATCGTACCAGAAACTGGGTGCGCCCAATCCCCGGAGCGCTGCCCCCCAGAAGGCCAGGAGAGCCAGAAAGGCCAGTAACCGGTAAACATTCGCCGTTCGCAGCGCGATCCTCCCGAAAGTTGAACCACAAAGGACGCGAAGAGCATAGAAGTTTTTTCTTTGTGTCCTTTGTGCTATCCTTCGTGCCCTTTGTGGTTTAAAACTCCCGCGCGCCGTCGGAGGCGTAGCAGACGGTGACGGTGGGCGTGCGCCCGAAACGCGCCTCGTACACCTCCCGAAGGTGGCGGGCCAGGTTGTCCACCGCGCCGATATCGGCCAGCGCGACAATGCAACCGCCGAACCCGGCGCCGGTGAGACGGGCCCCGTAGCAGCCGGGCACTTCCCAGGCCGCCTCGGCCAGCGTATCCAATTCCGGCGAACTGACCTCGTAGTCGTCCCGCAAACTGATATGGGAACGATGCATCGCCTGCCCCACTGTCTCCAGGTCACCGGCGCGGAAGGCCGCCACCGTTTTCAGTACCCGCGCATTGCAGGTAACGACGTGGCGGGCCCGCTTGAGCAGGACGGGTGGCAGATGATGGCCGTACCGCTCCAGGTCCTCCAGCGAGACATCCCGCAGGGCGCGGATGCCGGGGAGGTACTCCAATAGAATTCGCACCGCCTCCTCGCACTCCCAGCGGCGGCGATTGTACTCCGAGGTCGCCAGTTCCCGCCGCACCATCGTATCCGCCACGACGATGGCGACCCCCGGCGGGATGGGCACATGCTCCACCTCCAGCGTCCGGCAGTCTATGAGGATGGCATGGTCTTTCTGCCCCCAGACCGACGCCATCTGGTCCATAATCCCGCAGCGCAGACCCACATACTCGTTCTCGGCGCGCTGGCACAGGCGGGCCAATTCGGTGCGCTCCAATTCCAGTCCCGAAAGGACCTTCCAGGTCCAGGCGAAGGCCACCTCCACCGCGGCGGACGACGAGAGCCCTGCGCCGATGGGGACGTCGGAGGTGAGGACGGCCTCCATACCGGAGAGAGCCAGTCCCCGTTCCCCAAGCGCCCAGGCCACGCCGCGGGGGTAATCGGCCCAGTTTCCCTGCCGGGGCGGGATGGCGTCCAGCGAAAAGGAGGCCTCCTCGCCCCCCATATCCAGAGCGATCAGGCGGACGGTGCGGTCGGGCAGCGGGGCCGCCGCCACCCACGCGGCCCGGTCCACCGCCACCGGCAGGACGAAGCCGTCGTTGTAGTCGGTATGCTCCCCGATGAGGTTCACCCGCCCCGGCGCGCGCACTACCACGGCGGGGTCGCGGCCGAAGCGAGCGCGGAAACTCTCCACAACTTTCTGGCGTAGATCGTCGCTCATGGGTGCTCCTCGGGTCAGCGGGATGGGTCGGGAGGATTATACCCCGACGGAGGGCTTCGGGCAAATGAGGCCCAAAGATGGGCAGCAATTCGCCCTGTGTGGGAAAGGGGTGGGGTGTGGGGTTGTGGGGGCGGCTTCGCCGCCCCCACAACCCCCCTTTCTCCTTGACTTGGCAGGCACGCTGCTCCCCGAAAGGAAATTGCTGCGCAAGCCCCAAAGACCCTGTGGCTTCCTATCGCCATCTGGGTTATAATATACGATGATGGACTGGGACACTTTTGAGCAATTGGTCGCCGAGGCGCTGGAGAACCTCCCCGCGTTCTTTCGGGAGAAATTGGAGAACGTGGAGATTGTGGTGGAGGATTGGCCGGACCGGCACACAATGCGCCTGGCGCGCGTCCGTTCTCCGGCCGACCTCCTGGGCTTCTACCACGGCGTGCCCAAAACCCATCGCACTTCCAGTTATATGCTCGTCCTTCCCGACAAAATCACCCTCTACCGCCGCCCTATACTGATGCGCTGCCGCACGGTAGAGGAGGTCCGCGCCCTCATTGAGCGCACCCTGCGCCACGAAATCGCCCACCATTTCGGGATAGACGACGATCGCCTGCGGGAAATCGGAGCGTACTGATATGCCTACCGTTCACCTGGCCTACGGAAAACAGGGGCTGACGGTGCACCTCCCCGACGATGTGCCCGTCACCGTGATAGAGCCCCGATTTGTGCCGGGGCTTCCGGACGAAGCGGCTGCGATCCGGGACGCCCTGCGCGCCCCGATCGGGGCGCCGCCTCTGCGAGACCTGGTGCGGCCGACGGACACCGTCGCCATAGTCTTCAGCGACATCACCCGGCCGATGCCCAACGACCGCGTCCTGCCCGTCCTGCTGGACGAACTGGCGCTGGCAGGCGTCTCCGACTCCCGGATTATCCTCATCAACGCCCTGGCGACCCACCGTTCCCAGACGGAGGCCGAACTGCGCCGGATGCTGGGGGACGCGATCGTGGAGCGCTATCGCATCGTCCAGCACGACGCCTGGGACGAGGCGAACCTGGTACCGGTGGCCCGCAACCGCGCCGGTCGGACGGTACGGGTGAGTCGGGCCTACATGGAGGCCTCGGTGCGCATCCTGACCGGCTTCATTGAGCCGCACTTCTTCGCCGGATTCAGCGGCGGCCCCAAAGCGGTGTTGCCGGGCATCGCCGACGTAGACGCCATTCTGGATAACCACGGCCCGGAGATGATCGCCCATCCGCAGGCCACCTGGGCCGTCACCGAGGGCAACCCCATCTGGGAGGAGATGCGGGAGGTGGCCCTGGCGACGGCCCCCACCTTCATCCTCAACGTTTCCCTGAACCGGGAGCGCCGGATTACGGGGGTCTTTGCGGGGGACCTGACCGCCGCCCATCGGGCCGGGGTCGCCTTTGTGCGCCAGCACGCGATGCAGCCGGTCCCGGAACCCTTTGACCTCGTCATCACGTCCAACAGCGGCTATCCGCTGGACCTGAACTTGTACCAGGCGGTAAAAGGGATGTCCGCCGCGGCGCAGATTGTCCGGCCGGGCGGGGATATCATCGTCGCGGCCGAATGCTGGGACGGCATCCCCGACCACGGAGAGTACAAACGACTCCTCTGGGAGGCTGCGTCGCCCGAAGACATCCTGGCGCGGGTGATGGCGCCGGGGTTCCGTTGCCAGGACCAGTGGGAGGCACAGATTCAGGCCCAGATTCAGCGCAAGGCGCGCGTCCATGTTTATGCGGGCGGCCTTCGCGATGAGGACCTGCGGCGGGCGCACGTAATCCCCTGCCGTTCGGTGGAGGAGACGGTGGCCCGCATCCTGCGGGAGAACCCCCGCGCCACGGTTGCCGTCCTGCCCGACGGCCCCCAGACGGTGCCGTATATAGATAAGGGGACCTAAGTTTACTGGCTGGGGATAACGTTTGTAGTCAGCCACGGAGCGTAGCGAAGTGGCGTCCGAGGCGCTACTCCGCTTCGCTTCGTAGCGCACTACGAACGCTTCAGCAACGTTTGTAGTCAGCCACGAAGCGCAGCGGAGTGGCGTTTGTAGTCAGCCACGGAGCGCAGCGAAGTGGCGCCCTGAGAACGAGGTGACCCATGCACCACTACCGACCCGTCACGTCGGAGATTGTGGAGGAACTGCGCGCCATCGTCGGGGAGAAGAACGTCCTCTACGGCGAACCGGACCGGATGCAGGACTATGCCCACGACGAAGTGGCCGACCCCGAATACGCCCGTATGCCCGACGTGGTCGTCAAACCGGGGAGCGCGGAGGAGGTATCGGCCATCCTGCGTTTGGCGAACCGGGAGTTGATCCCGGTCACCCCACGGGGGGCCGGTTCGGGCCTCTCCGGCGGCGCAGTTCCCGCCTACGGGGGCATCCTGCTCTCCACCGAACGAATGAACCGTATCCTGGAGATAGACCGGGAGAACCTGGTCGCGATGGTGGAGCCGGGGGTCATCACCAACGACATCAACGAGGCGGTGGCCGAATACGGCCTCTTCTACGCCGGGTATCCGATGAGCGTGGAGACCTGCACGATCGGGGGGAACGTGGCGGAGAACGCCGGAGGCGGGCGGGCGATCAAGTACGGGGTCACGGGCCACCACGTCCTGGGGCTGGAGGTCGTCCTGCCCACCGGCGAGATCATCCACCTGGGCGGCCGTCGGCTGAAAGACGTCACCGGCTATGACCTCATCCACCTGTTTATCGGCTCGGAGGGGACGCTGGGGATCGTCACCCAGATCATCCTGCGCCTGATGCCCCTGCCGCGTGCCCGCGCGGTGCTCCTGGCCCCCTTCCCCGACGTCCGTTCGGCGGTGGTGGCGCTCCCGCAGGTGGTGACCCGCGGTCGCCTGATCCCGGCGGCGGTGGAGTTTATGGACCGTCTGTCGGTGGAGACCGCGTATCGGTTCATCGGCGAGAGTCCGCCGCGGCCGGACATCGGCGCGATGTTGCTGATTGAGTTGGACGGCTACAGCGAGGGGGAAGTGGAGGCGCAGACGGAGGCGGTAGTGGAGGCCTGCCTGGTGGCGGGGGCGCTGGACGTCTATGTGGGCAACACCCCGGCGACGGCGCGCCGGATGTGGCTGCCGCGCCAGCGGGTGGCCGAGGCGTTCAAGGCCATCTCACCGGTGCAGAGTCTGGAGGACATCGTCGTCCCGCCCGCGGCCATTCCGGCCCTGATGGAGGAACTGACCCGTCTCTCGGAGAAGTATGGCGTCCTCATCCCCTGCTACGGCCACGCCGGGGATGGCAACCTGCACGCCACACCGGTCAAACCGCCCGAAATGCCAATGGAGGTGTGGAAGGAGCGGCTGCCCTCCCTGCTGACAGAACTCTACCAGGCGGTTGTTCAATTGGGCGGGACGCTCAGCGGGGAGCACGGGGTAGGCTCCAAGCGGGCCCAGTATCTCCCCCTGGTGATGGAACCGGAGGCCATCGCCCTGCAGCGGCGGCTGAAGGAACTCTTTGACCCGCTCTGGATTTTGAATCCGGGGAAGATTTTTGTGGGGTAGGAAGCAGAAGCGGGTCGCAAGGCGCAGGGTCGCGGGTCGCAGGGCGCAAGGTCGCAGGGCGCAAGTCGCAGGGGCGCAAGTCGCAGGGGCGCACATAGCAGGCAGCAGGGCGCAGGTCGCAAGTCGCAGGCCGCAGGAGTACACTGCAATCTGCAATCTGCAATTTGCAATCTGCAATCTGCAATCTGCAATTTGCAATCTGCAATCTGCAATCTGCAATTTACAATCCGCAATCTGCAATTTAGGACGCTATGAAAACTCCCATCTACCATATTCAAGGCCTGGTGAAGACTTACGGCGGGCGGCGGGTGCTCTCTGTAGAGACGCTGGATGTGTATGCCGGGGAAATTTTTGCCCTGGTAGGCCCCAGCGGAGCGGGCAAGAGTACCCTGCTGCGCCTGCTGGATTTCCTGGAGATGCCCGATGAGGGCGTCATCCGGTTTATGGGGACGGAGTACGGCCGGAACCGCCTGATTCCCCTCTCCCTGCGCCGCCGCGTGGCGATGGTATTCCAGCGGTCGCTGCTCCTGAACCGCAGCGTCTGGGCGAATGTGGTCTACGGCCTGCACCTGCGCGGCGAGCGGGATTCCACCGCAGCGGTCGGGTCTATTCTGGAGACGTTGGGACTGGCGAAAATCGCCCACCAGCCTGCCCGTACCCTCTCCGGCGGTGAAATCCAGCGGGTTGCCCTCGCCCGCGCCCTCGTCCTCCACCCCGATGTGCTCCTGCTGGATGAACCGACCGCCAACCTGGACCCGTACAACGTTCAACTCATAGAGGAGACGGTCCGGCGCCAGAACCGGGAACGGGGCACCACGGTGGTGCTGGTGACCCACAACGTCTTCCAGGCCCGCCGCCTGGCCCACCGCGTGGCGCTCTTGCTGGACGGCCAGGTCGTCGAGGTCGCACCGGCGCAGGACTTCTTTGAGTCGCCCCGAGACCCCCGCACCCGGGCCTTCGCACGGGGGGAGATGGTCTGTTAAATTAGACACGGATTTCACGGATTTTTTAACGTGTTAGCCACGGATTTTTATCTGCGCCTGGTGGCTCCAAGGTAAACGACAACTGGACAAATTCGGCAATCAGTGGCATACTCATACCGCGTCCATCATCCAGCGGGTCGGAGTCTGTGAAATGTACCTGTCTTCACGAAGGCGGCGCCGACGGTCCAATCCCTGGCGGGTCCTTTTCCTGCTCCTGCTCATCGGCGCGGCCCTGTACGCATACACCCGCGTCCAGCATCAGGAGGTGGAGAATCCCTTTGAGCCCACTCCCACTCCCACCCGCTCCGCGCAGTCCTACCAGTCAGAAGCAGACGGACTCTACTGGGAAGGGGACCTGAGGGGCGCGATCGCTGCTTACGAGCAGGCTATCCGCTTGGCCCCCAGCGACGGGGCGCTCCACGCCGCGCTGGTCCGTCTGCTGGTGCTGGACGGGCGCCCGCTGGAAGCGGTCCGCCGCGGGGAGCAGGCCGTAGCGGCCGACCCGAACTCCGCCCCGGCCTGGGCGTCCCTCTGTATGGCCTACGACTGGGTCGGGTGGATAGAGGACGCGCTGGAGGCCTGCGACCGGGCCATCGTCCTGAATCCGGCCTACGCCGAGGCGTATGCGTACCAGGCCGAAACATATATGGATAACGGACAGTGGAACCCGGCCCTGGAGTCCGCCCAGACGGCCCAGAAACTGGACCCGCGCAGCGCCGATGCCCTGCGCGCGTACGGCTACGTCCTGGAGATGATGGGGAACTACAGCGGGGCCATAGAGTGGTACCAGAAGGCGCTGGAGATTCATCCCAAACTGGCTTATCTCTACCTGGACATCGGCCGGAACCGCCAGGCGTTGGTGGATACGCCCGGGGCCATCGCCGCGTTCCGCAAGGCGGTGGAACTGGCCCCCCATCGGGCGGACGCCCTGAGCCAATTGGGGTGGGCCTATTTCGCGGTGGAGGAGTACGCCGAGGCCCGGCGATACCTGGAGCAGGCGATCCGGGCCGACCCGGAGTACGCCCCGGCCTACGGCCGCCTGGCGACCGTCTACTGGACTATGCGCAACTACGAATCGGCCATCCCCAACTTTGAGAAAGCGATAGAAATGGCCTATCGGGCCTCCCGGCGCGCCACCCGCGCCTTTTACGTCACCGTGGAGCCGATCCAGGCGGAATACGTCTATCCCACGCTCTCGCGGAAAGTCCTGGAAGGGCGGGTGCGGCCCGCCGATACGGCGATGGTCCATCTGACGGCCGTCCTGACCCCGACCGAACCCTCCAGCGCTTGGGCCGAGGCGCGCGGTCAATTGACCCTGAACGCGGCCACTGGAGAGGCAACCGTCTCCCTGGAAAATATGCCCGACCCTCCGATCGGGCATACCTACGTAGGGTGGTTCAGCGGGCTGCGCACCCTTCGGAACTACACGTTCAACACCGGGTCCCTGCCACTGCCGTCCGACAGAAGAATCACCGTTACGCTGAAAGCGGAGCCGGTGCGGGGTCCCCGGATTGAATACTACTATATGCTGGGCCTCTGTTATTTCTATATGGCCCAGTGCGAGAAGTCCTACCCGCTTTTTGAGGCCGCGCTGCAGATAGACCCAAAGGACGAGAATGCCCTCAAAGGCATCCGCCTCTGTCAGGAAGCGGAAGGTACGCCTACCCGGACGCCATGATGGGCAGGACAGAGAACCCGGAGGTTATGGAACGGAACACAGAGCACGAATTAGAGGGTCTTGTCATTCGGGCTCAGAGCGGATTTTACACTGTTCACACCGAACGGGGAGATTTTATCTGTCACCTGCGGGGGCGCCTGAAGAAGCGGCGTCTGGACACCGACCCCATCGCCGTGGGGGACCGGGTGCGCTTCCGACTGGTCCCGGGCGAAATCGGCGTCATTGAGGAAGTGCTCCCGCGGGAGCGGGCGCTGGCCCGCCTGGCCCCGCCCCCGGGTGGCCGGGGAACCCGCCGCTGGGACCGGGACGGTTACCTCTCGGAACGGGAACAGGTCATCCTGGCTAATCCCGACCAGGCCGTCTTCGTCTTCGCCTGTGCCGAGCCGGAGCCGAACCTACGGCTGCTGGACCGGCTGCTGGTGGGGGCCGAACTCCAGCACATCCCCGCCGTCGTCTGCGCGAATAAAATAGACCTGGTGGGCATAGAGGAGGCGCGGGCGCTCTTTGGCATCTACGAAGAGATCGGTTACCCCCTTGTCTACACCAGCGCGGAGACGGGCGAGGGGGTGGAAGAACTGGCCCGCCATCTGGAGGGCCGCGTTTCCGCCTTGGTGGGCCCCTCCGGCGCAGGCAAGAGCAGTCTCCTGAACACCATCCAGCCGGGCCTGGGGCTGGCGGTGCGGGAGGTCAGCGAGGCCACTGGCGAGGGCCGCCACACCACCGTGGTCACCCAACTCTTCCCCCTGGACCGGGGCGGCTGGGTCGCCGACACCCCCGGCATCCGCGCCCTGGCGCTCTTTGACGTGGACCCGGAGGAACTGGACGCCTACTTTCCGGACATCGCCCCCTCCGTCGCCGACTGTCGCTTCTCCGACTGCACCCATACGGTGGAGCCGGGATGCGCCGTCATCGCCGCAGTGGAGGCGGGTCGTATCCATCGCCACCGCTACGAGAGTTACGTCCGCCTGCGCCAGGAACACCAGCGCCTCGCCGATATGTACTGGTGGGGGATCAAGTCGGAGTATCTCTGAAAGCAGGGAGCAGATAGCAGGAAGCAGGAAGCGGGAAGCAGGAAGCAGGAAGCAGGAAGCAGATAGCAGGAAGCAGGAAGCGGGAAGCAGGTAGCACGTCGCAGGGCGCAGGACGCAAACGGAACACGGAATACGCAATACGGAGCATACTATGCCCAACCGCTTAGCCACCGAAACCAGCCCCTACCTTCTCCAGCACGCCGATAACCCCGTGGACTGGTATCCCTGGGGCGAGGAGGCGCTGGAGAAGGCCCGGCGGGAGGATAAGCCCATCTTTCTGAGCATCGGCTACGCCGCCTGCCACTGGTGCCACGTCATGGCCCACGAGTCCTTTGAGGACCCCCAGACCGCCGCGCTGCTCAACGAGTACTTCGTCCCGATCAAGGTGGACCGGGAGGAACGCCCGGACCTGGATGCCATCTACATCCAGGCCGTCCAGATGCTGACGGGAAGCGCCGGTTGGCCCCTTTCCGTCTTCCTGACCCCGGACGGACACCCCTTCTTCGGCGGGACATACTTCCCGCCCGTTCCCCGCTACGGCATGCCCGCCTTTCGGGATGTCCTGCGCGCGGTGGCGGATGCCTGGGAAAATCGTCGGGACGAAATTCGGCAGGGCAGCATCCAGATTGCCCGCGCCGTCCAGCAGCAGATGGCGGTCTACCGCTCCGAGGGGCCCCTGAGAACCGAAACGCTGGAGGAGGCCGTCCGCCAGTTGGAGGCGGCGTTTGACCCCGTCCACGGCGGCTGGGGCGGCGCGCCCCGCTTCCCCCAGCCGATGACCCTGGAGTTCCTCCTCCGCCGCCACCTCGCCGGAGATCCCCGCGCCCTGCCAATGGTCGTCCGCACCCTGGAGGCAATGGCCCTCGGCGGCATCTACGACCAGTTGGGCGGCGGTTTTCACCGCTACTCGGTGGACGACCGCTGGCTGGTGCCCCACTTTGAGAAAATGCTCTACGACAACGCCCAACTGGCGCGCGTCTATCTCCACGCCTGGCAGGTGACCGGGGAGCCCCTCTTCCGCGCCGTCGCCGAGGAGACGCTGGACTACATCGCCCGCGAGATGACCCACCCCCTGGGTGGTTTCTACGCCACCCAGGACGCCGACAGCGAGGGGGAGGAGGGGAAGTTTTATCTCTGGAGACCGGAGGAAATCCGGGCCGTCCTGGGCGCCGACGCCGACCGCTTTATCGCCCTCTACGGCGTGACCGCTGGGGGCAACTTTGAGGGCAAAAACATCCTCACCTTCTCCGGCTCCTGGGAAGAGCGCCAGTCCCTGACCCCCGCCCGCCGTCGCCTCTGGGAGGCGCGCCGGCAGCGGGTCCATCCGGCGCGGGACGAGAAAGTCATCGTCTCCTGGAACGGTCTGGCCCTGGCGGCCTTCGCCGAGGCGGCCCGCGCGCTGGGACGGGAGGACTACCGCCGCATCGCCGAACAGAACGCCGACTTTCTGCTGACCCACCTGCGCCGCCCAGACGGCCGCCTGTGGCACGTCTGGAAAGACGGGCAGGCGCGGGTGGAGGGCTTCCTGGACGATTACACCCACCTCGTAGACGGCCTGCTGGAACTCTACCGGACCACTTTTGACCCCCGGTGGTATCAGGCGGCCTGCGAACTGGCTGGGGCGATGACCGCCCACTTCGCCGCGCCGTTGGGTTTCTACGACACCGCCGACGACCACGAGGAACTGGTCGTCCGGCCCCGCAACCTGCAGGATAACGCTGTCCCGTCGGGCAATGGGATGGCGGCCTGGGTGCTCCTGCGCCTGGCGGGGCTGGCGCTGACGCCAGAGTACGAAGATCGGGCGCGGGAGGGGCTGGAGGAAGTGCAACCGCTCCTGGCGCGCTACCCCTTGGCCTTCGGCCAATGGCTGATCGCGCTGGACTATGCCCTCGCCGGCCCGCGGGAGGTGGCGGTGGTGGGGAACCCGGATGCGGAGGAGACGCGCGCCCTGCTGGCCGCGGCGGAGGGCTACCGGCCCCATACGATACTGGCCGCGGGGCCGCCCGGCACACCCATCCCCCTTCTGGCTGACCGTCCGATGCAGGGCGGGCGGGCCACGGCCTACGTCTGTCGGCGCGGGGTCTGCCTGGAGCCGACGGGCGATCCCGACGCGCTGCGGCGCCTGCTGGAGGGCGGATGAACCTGCAGGGCAAAGTCGCGCTGGTGACCGGCGGCGCGGTGCGGCTGGGGCGCGCGATCGCCCTGGGGCTGGCCGCGGCCGGAGCGCGTGTCGCCGTCCACTACCACCGCTCCGCCGATGCCGCCCGGGAGACCGTCGCCGAGGCCAGGCGGTTGGGGGCGGAATCCGCCGCCTTCCAGGCCGACCTCTCCGATCTGGAGGAAGCGGCGGCCCTGGCGCGAGCGGTGGAGGGCCGCTTCGGCCGCACCGACATCATCGTCCACGGCGCCTCGCCCTTCATCCGGGCCGCGCTGGCCGATACAACCCCCGAAATCTGGCGGCAGGTGCTGGGCGTCCTGGTGGATGGGTTCTTCGTCCTGGCCCGGGAACTGGCGCCCGGGATGGTGCGGCGTGGGGAGGGAGCGGTCGTCGTCATCCTGGACCGGGGGACGTTTGACCCGTGGCCGGCGTTTCTGGCCCACAGTGTGGGCAAGAGCGCGCTCTGGGCGCTGGCGCGGAATCTGGCGGTGGAACTGGCGCCGACCGTGCGGGTGAACGGCGTGGTGCCCGGGCCGGTCCTGGCCCCGCCGGGGTATACGGAGGAGGACCGAGCGCGCATTGCGGAGGGGACGTTGCTGGGGCGCTGGGGCGACCCGCAGGATGTGGTGGATGCCGTCCTCTTCCTCCTTCGCGCCGACTACATCACCGGCGAGGTGCTTTTTGTGGACGGCGGCGAACGGTGGGCCCATCGTCGCCGTCCGGAAGACGGATAGTTCCGGGGGCGGAGGCAGACCGTGGGAAGGACGCTTCTTCTAACCGGGCGGCCGGGCATCGGCAAGACGACGGTGATCAAAGAAGTGGTGAGGGCGCTGGGCCCCCAGGCGGGTGGCTTCTATACGGAAGAGATTCGCGGCCCGGGCGGCCGTAAGGGCTTCCGTCTGGTCACCCTGGAGGGGGAGGAGGCGGTGCTTTCTCACGTGGATTTCCGCGGCCCCTGCTACCCGCGCGTGGGCCGCTACGGGGTGGATGTGGAAACGTTCTCGCGGGTCGGTGTGGGGGCGCTGCGCCGGGCGATGCAGGCCAGGCGCATTGTTATTATAGACGAAATCGGCAAGATGGAACTGTTTTCCGGGCCGTTCAAGGAGACGGTCCTCCAGGCGGTGAGCGGTCCGTACACCGTTGTGGCGACGATTATGGCGAAACCCCATCCTTGGGCCGACGCGCTGAAGCAACTTCCCACCGTCACCCTCTGGGAATTGACGCTGGAGAATCGGGACCGGATGCAGGAGGAGGTCCGGCGGTGGGTGCGGGAGGGGTGAAATTGCAAAACTCCGGCACAATGGTATAATAGCGACGGTTTAATATGCACCCAACCGGCAGGCTCACCAGCGGCGCGCCGGTTGCCCCCATCCTTCCCCCGGCGGAAGGCAGATCGTTCCCACCAAATCTTACGAGGGAGGTCCAAAATGACATACGTGATTACCAGTCTGTGCAAGCGGGCCGGGGCCTGTGTGGATGTCTGCCCGACCGACTCCATCCACTTTGTAGACGGTGACCCCAATTGGCCCACCTACTACATCAACCCCGATACCTGCATTGATTGTGGCGCCTGTGCGGCAGAGTGTCCCAACGAGGCCATCTTCCACGAGGATGAGGTGCCGGACGCTTACCAGGCCGACATCCAGAAGAACGCCGACTACTACAAGGTCGGTCCGGGGAAGGACCAGGTGTAAATAAGGCATTCATCGGTCCTGCCTCTCCCTAAAATGAAAGGCCGCCTGAAATCGGGCGGCCTTTTTGATACTCCGGCCACTCCTCGTTCGCCACCGGTTACAAGTCCTGCAGGGCTTGTGCAGCAAATCCCTTTCGGGGAGCAACATGCCCGCAAGATAAGGGAAAGTGGGGTTTGTGGGGGCGGCTTCGCCGCCCCCACAAACCCCACACCCCACCCCTTTCCCCCCGCGGGTATGGAGTTGTATTTTCCCAATTTCCGGCTATAATGAGGGGGAAAGAGATAAAAGGTCAAAAACAACGTAACTGTTCAGGTATTGTCCTTCAGCGATTGAAATCGCTCCTCAGGGACTTGCCGCCGGGCATCCACCGGCGTGGACGTCGCCCCGGCGACTGCGCAGGCAGTCGCCCGGCACAAAGGGGCCTCCCAGGTGCGATTTCAACCACTGGCAGAACAGTTACAAAACAACGAGTTTGCTGACCTTGCGTCTCTTGACAACACCGGAGGGAACATGACCAAACTGCTCGTCCGTTGGGTGATCACCATTCTGGCACTCTTCGCGGCTGTATTGATCGTGCCGGGGATTCGTGTCTCCGGGACGGCGTGGATTGCCTATGCGCTGATGGCGATTATCCTGGGTCTGGTCAACGCCGTCGTTCGGCCCATCCTCAAAGTGCTGACCTGCCCGTTGATCCTGCTCACTCTGGGACTGTTCACCCTGGTGATCAATGGTTTTACCCTGTGGCTATCGGCGCGCATCGCCAATATGCTGGGCATCGGCTTCTACGTGGATGGCTTCTGGCCGGCTTTCTGGGGCGCGTTGATCGTTAGCATCGTCTCCGTAATCCTCTCGGCACTGGTGAGGGAAGATTAGGGAATGAATCCGCTCCTTCACGCGCTCGTAATCTTCGTCCTCCGGGTAATCGGAATCTCTCTGAGCACAGTGGCGACTATCCTCACCGTCCAGGGGCGAAAATTACTGGCCGTACTTACCGGAAGTCTCAGCACGCTGATCTACGTCCTCGCCATCGCCCAGGTGGTGACCAATCTCAGCAATATCCCTAACCTGGTCGCCTATGTAGCCGGGTTCGGTGTCGGTACATGGGTGGGGATGATACTGGAAGCACGGATGGCCCTGGGATTTTCGGAGGTGCGGATCATTTCCACGAAACAAGGGGAGGAGATCGCCGCCGCACTACGGGCTGCCGGTTTTGGCGTCACTCAGATGTATGGGCGCGGTCACAGCAGTTCTGTGGGCATTGTGGACGTGTTTGTGCCACGCAAAATCGTCCCGCAGGTGATTCGGACGGCCGAGGAGGTGGACCCACAGGCAATTGTGACCGTTTCGGAGGCGCGAATGGTCCAGAGGGGATACTGGCGACCCTCCGACCAGCGTAAATAGCAGGAGATTTCGGATGATACCCATCGGTGATGAAATACCCAGCCGCCGGGTCCCGCTGGTGACCTGGGGATTGATCGCAGCGAACGTCGTCGTTTTCCTTTGGGAACTGATGCTGGGACCGGAAGTGGAACAGTTTTTTATGCGCTGGGGAGTGGTACCGGCGTTCATTACCAACCCGGCCCGCTATCCCTGGGCACCCTTAACGTTATTCACCTCCATGTTCCTCCACGCCGGATGGTCCCACCTGATCGGGAACATGGTGTATCTCTGGATTTTCGGGGACAATGTAGAGGACGCGATCGGTCACATTAAGTATCTGTTATTCTACCTGGCCGCGGGAGTGGTGGCGGGACTGGCCCAGGTAGCGGTGGCTCCATCTTCTACCATCCCCGGTGTGGGTGCCAGCGGGGCCATCGCCGGGGTTCTTGCCGTCTACCTGGTACTGTACCCTGTCGCTCCGGTACGGGTCCTGGTTCCCGGCTTCTTTATGATGCAACTGGCGCGTATCCCGGCCCTGATTGTCCTGGGCTTCTGGTTCATCGTACAACTGTTCAACGGCTTTCTGAGCCTGGGCACGGCAACGATGGCGACGGGAGGGGTCGCCTGGTTCGCTCATATCGGTGGTTTCGTAGCCGGTCTGATTGTAGGGATTATGGTCCGGGCCATACTCTCCCGCAGGTTCCGAAGGTACCGGAGGTACTGGTAGCATCGGAGCAATTCCGCTTCGCAGCCCTCTCAGGGACGGCTGTCGGGGGCGAACCGAAGTCGGTGTTTCATTAGCGCTTTTCTGTTACAGGAGGATTGGAGGATGACCGATATCCGTCTGCAAGAGTACACCCGACAGATTGATGAGTTAATAGATAAGGGGCAGTACGATGAGGCGGTTGCTCACCTCCGTCACATTCTCCAGCACTATCCCAAATTTCTGTCGGCCTATCGGCTCCTGGGGAAGGGGATGCTGGAGATCGGACAGAATGATATGGCCGAGGAGATGTTTCGGAGGACGCTCAGCGGCGATCCGGAAGATTTCGTGGCCCGGGTTGGGATGAGTGTGATTTACGACCAGCGAGGTGATCTCCGGCAGGCGATCTGGCACCTGGAGCGCGCGTTTGAATTGGCCCCGGATAACGAGGCGATTCAGGACGAACTTCGGCGTCTGTACGGCCGAAGGGATGGTGTGGTGCCTTCTCGGGTGATGCTCACCCATGGCGCTCTGGCCCGTCTGTACCTGCGCGGAGGACTGTTCTCGCGGGCCGTGGAGACTTTCCGCTCCCTGTTGGCTGAAGAACCGGAGCGAGTAGACCTGTGGGTGGCCCTGGCAGAAGCGCTCTGGAACGACGGTCAACGCGTCCAGGCCGAGGAAGCGTGTTTGCGGGTTCTGGACAGGTTGCCGTACTGTTTGAAGGCGAATCTCATTCTGGGGGAGATCTGGACCCGTAGCGGCCGGGATGAAGCAACCCTGCATCTTCGCCGAGCAGAAGCCGCAGATCCGGAGAATCTGTACGCCGCCCAGATTCTGGGAGAGGCATCTCCGATCCAGCCTCGTGAGGTAAAGATTCCCTATTTGGCCTATGGACAACCGGAGGCCCCGGTTGGGCGGCCTCCTACCCCCACTGGCGTGGGCGTCCCCGTTCCCGAAGAGCGTGCTCTCGTAGACCTGGAACATGCAGCGGATGTCCGTATAGAGATCCCAGCATGGTTGGAGGAAATCGGTCTGGGTGAAGTGGAGATTCCCTCTGCGGAGGAGGGCATCGGCGTTCCGGAATGGTTGATCCCGGAAGAGGTCGCGCCTGAAGTGTCGGAAGCGCCCGAAGTGCCCGCTCCGGCCGAGATTCCCGAATGGCTGCGGGAGGTTGCCCCGCCGGAGGTCGCTCCGCCCGAAGTGCCTGCTCCGGCCGAGATTCCCGAATGGCTGCGGGAGGTTGCCCCGCCGGAGGTCGCTCCGCCCGAAGTGCCCGCTCCGGCCGAGATTCCCGAATGGTTGCGGGAGGTTGCCCCGCCGGAGGTCGCTCCGCCCGAAGTGCCCGCTCCGGCCGAGATTCCCGAATGGCTGCGGGAGGTTGCCCCGCCGGAGGTTGCCCCGCCCGAG
>Ga0209721_1000525_pt1 | contig 33622 bp, 32 predicted proteins | sample TshhotsprinmetaG_FD_184139 | JGI IMG/M metagenome (GOLD analysis project Ga0209721, IMG submission 184139) | Hot spring microbial communities from South Africa to study Microbial Dark Matter (Phase II) - Tshipise hot spring metaG (SPAdes)... | ecosystem: Environmental > Aquatic > Thermal springs...
TAGGCTCCACTGTCTTTACCCTCTCAAAGCGAAAGGTTTGGACGTCGGTTAGCCCATGGTCGAGCCGACTCCAGCTGTGCTGCTAAGCGAAAGAGTGTGGCCTCGTCTCCAAAGCGTGCAACAAAATGGACACCCACGGGTAGCTCATCGGCATTCCAGTAAAGAGGAACAGACATGGCTGGTTGGCCAGTGGCATTACAAAGCGGCGTGAAAGGGACGAAAGCCTCTGCACGACGGAGGCCCTGCAGTGGGTTTTCTGGGGGCGAATCGAAGAATCCAAGAGGTACAGGAGGCTCTGCAAGTGTGGGAGTTAGCCACAGATCATACTTATGGAAAAATCGCGCAATTGCTCTGGCTGACCTCTGGAGATAAGTTAGAGAAAGTAAATAGGACGAGGCGCTCTGCTGGCGTCCCATCTCATAGAGTGCCCAGGTGAGCGGTTCAAACTGTTCTTGTTTAGGAGCCTGGCCAGTAACCAAACGCATTCCATCGATGGTCCAAGCACACCCCGCTGACCAAATCACCATAAAAGCCCTCGACATCATCTCCCCGTTTATCTCTGGAGAAGCCTCCTCTAATTCGTGCCCAAGACTCTCACATAGCTTGGCCGCATCTTGAACGGCACTAATACAATCCAGATGGACCTTAAGTCCGGTAAGGGTCTGGGTGGTAAAGGCGATACGAAGCCTTCCTGGATCAGCACCCACTTCTTGAAGAAATGGACGTGCCGGAGGAGGCGCCCAATAAGGATCACCGATGTCAGGACCTGCTGTAGCGTCAAGGACACCAGCGCTATCTCGTACGGAACGGGTGATGACATGATCGATGACCAATCCGCTGAAGATATCTCCAAAATCTGGCCCAAGAGGAATGCGGCCCCGCGTAGGCTTTAGGCCGAAGAGCCCGCAGCAGGAGGCCGGTATCCGGACGGATCCGCCGCCATCATTGCCGTGTGCCATTGGAACGAAACTGGCAGCTACTGCAGCAGCTGCTCCTCCGCTTGAACCGCCCGGAGTCCGATTGACATCCCACGGGTTTCTGCAAGGGCCGAACAACCTTGGTTCTGTTGTCGGAAGGATGCCTAACTCCGGCGTATTAGTCTTCCCGACGATAATAAGACCCGATCGTTTCAACCTGGATACCAGTTCACTGTCATGATCCGGCACAAAATTATGCATAAAGCTTGATCCCATCGTCATCCGTACTCCAGCATAAGGAGCCCCCAGATCTTTCAATAAAAAAGGAACGCCGGAAAAAGGGCCATCGGGAATGCTCCCTGTTGCCGCTTCGCGAGCTTGTTCAAACATCGGTGTCACCACCGCATTGAGCATGGGGTTGAGACGCTTAATCCGCTCAATCGAAGCGTCTATGAGTTCAATTGCCTTGACCTGTTTTTGGCGCACCAAAGCAGCGAGTCCAGTCGCATCGAAGGAAATGAATTCGTCCATCTTAATCATCGTTCTTCCTCCTATCGTCTATTTTTTTCTCGAAAATATATCTAACTATATCAAAATTATACTGAGATAACAATCCTCTACCAGATTGCTAAAGAAGTCAATTGGCAGAGCGTATGGTCATTCCTGCGAAGGCAGGAATCCAGTTCTTCGATACGATCTGGACTCACGCTGGAGTTTATCCTGTACGGAATACGGGGCAGGAGCGATGGTGTTTTTGGGTTTTTCAGCATCTTGCTAAACCAAACCTTTCGAAATGGATAGGCCTTGGACTGGACACTCTTTTCTAAAAAACCCCTTCTGTTGATGGAGGTTAAAGGGCTGTGTTATTCTTGAAAAAGATATATCTCCAGGAGGAAAGCATGGCTGAGCCTGTCATTCGGATCATGGATCTGTGGAAAAATTATGCTGAAGATGGGGCAGGAGTTCCTGCGCTTCGGGGAACGAACCTCGAAATTAAGAAAGGGGAGATTGTTGCTCTTTTTGGAAAGAGTGGATCTGGAAAGTCCACGCTCTTCAACCTGATTGCAGGGCTCGACCGGCCGACAAAAGGACGTATCGAGGTGGAAGGTCAAGATTTAGAAGCCCTTGGAGAGTCGGGCCGGACAATGCTACGCCGCTTGAAGCTCGGTTTCATCTTCCAATTCTTCAACCTTCTTCCGACGCTCACTGTCTTTGAGAATATCTTTCTCTCCCTGGAGCTGGCCCATCGCACTGAGCCAGAATTAGCCTTCAAGGCCCTCAAAGAAGTAGGTTTAGAGGGTAAGGAACAGCGATTCCCCAATGAACTCTCCGGAGGAGAGCAACAGCGCGTGGCCATTGCAAGGGCACTTGTAAAACGGCCCTCTATCATTCTCGCAGACGAACCCACAGGAAATCTTGATACAATTACGGGAAATCAAATCCTTGAATTGCTCACTCGGAGATGTCACGAATTTGGAACCACTTTAATCATGGCTACCCACTCACCTCTGACTTGCAATTATGCAAAACGGATCCTCCGAATGGTCGATGGGATTGTCACAGAAGAAACCTCTTGTGAGGAGACCGCTCATTGAAAATCGTCACCAAATCATTTCTGCGATATCTTCCAAGGAGGCTCAGCCTCAGCTTGCTTCAACTGATGGGGGTGGCCTGCGGGGTTGCGGCTGTGGTGGGGATGACCCTATCGGCCCAAACCGCCCTGAAGAGTTTCAGTAAGGCCATCGAATTTCTAAGAGGCAAGGCAACCCACTCCATTCAGAGACCTGTCGGCCCTATGGAGGAGAATCTTCTCATAAGTCTGATCCATGATCCAGCAGTAGAATGGTTCTCTCCGGTTATTGATCGCCAACTGAGTCTCGAGAGTGGCGGCACTGTCCGGCTTCTTGGAATAGACCCATTTTTAGACAGAACCCTCCGTCCTGAATTGGCACAGGTTGAATGGCTCAGTAAAGAAATGGATCTGGCGGAGAACCTGCTCTCTTTTCTAACCGATGAAAGGGTTGTGTTTGTCGATCACGGTCTGAAAAAAGAGCTCGGAATTGCTTCCCCCCAAACGATTGTTACAAGCAAAGGCCCTCTCCATGTCAAGGGAAGTTTCCCCAACCCTTCTGGAGAACCTTTGATGATCATGGATATTGGCCATGCTCAAAAAATCTACGAGCTTAAGGGCTATGTGGACCGAGTGGATCTGGTTCTGTTGGATGAATCTGGCTTTCAATCCCGGTGGGACAAGGGCTTTCTTGTCCAGTCTTCTCGACAGAGAAGTGAAACCTTCTCTGGCATGCTTCAGGCATTCCGCCTGAACCTGGAAGCCCTCTCTCTATTGGCCCTCTTTGTCGGCGTCTTTCTCATCTACAATACTGCGATGTTTGCAGTGATCAGCCGAAGGCGCGACGCCGGGATCTTAAGAAGTCTCGGTGCAAAACGATTCGAAATCTTCTTGGCCTTTCTTTCGGAAATCCTTATTCTCGGCATCACCGGTGGCGCTTTTGGAGGTGTGATCGGTTATTTCTTAACCTATATCCTGACCGGTATGATCGGAAGCAGCATCAGCAGCCTCTACTTCTTTTTAAGACCAGAACCTGTTGCCTGGTCCAACTGGATCCCGATTACTGGCGTTCTTTTGGGATGTGGCGCCAGCCTCTTAGGGGGCATCATTCCTTTGGTGGAGCTTATTCGAATCAATCCAGTGCAGGCCATCAGTGGCAGGGTCGCCAGCCGCAAGAGTGCTCGAAAGACAAAGAGAGTAGCTCTCGGAGGTCTTGTTGTTCTTTTATTAAGCCTCTTTCTCTTTCTTCTACCAGAAGCCCATGTCTATGTTGGTTTTGGGGGTGTTTTCGGTTTTGTTCTGGGTGTCAGTTTGCTCACAGGCGTTGTCCTGCTCATTCTTCATCCACAGCTTAAGAAAGTCCTTCAAATATTAGGCAAACTTCCCGGAAAAGTGGCTGCTGGTAATATCCGCCAAAATTTAGGCCGTACAGGAGTTGCCATTGCTGCCTTTATGATATCGCTTTCCATGTCGATTGGGCTTGGCTCCATGATCGGAAGCTTCCGGCAATCGCTCATCTGGTGGATGAATACTCAGATTCGGGGGGATCTCTACATCGGAAAAATCCTGGAGGCAGAAGTCCCGGAGGACTTCTATGAGGAGCTTAAGAAAATAGAGGGCTTAGGCGGAGTCCATCCCTATCGAAATGCTCAGACATTATACCGAAACACAACGATCAATGTGAGCGCCGTTGATGCAAAGGTCTTAGAAAAATATGCACGGTTTGGCTGGCTAAAGGGAGGTAATGAAAACTGGGAGCCAGTGAAACAGGGAGATGTAATCATTTCTGAAAGTTTTTCGCGTCGCTTTGGAGTGAAATCAGGTGACATCATTACGCTGGAAGGCAATCAGGGCCCGACGGACTTTAAAGTGGGCGCCATCTTCTACGACTACACAACCGAGCACGGATTGGTGATGATGGATCGTTCAACCTATCTCAAAACCTTTGGGGACCGAACCCTAAATAACATCGGCATTTTTATTGACCCGGACAATCCCCGCCGGGCAGAACTTCTTCAGGAGGTCAGAAAAAGGGGAGAAGCAAGGGGCCTTCCTGTGCTGACCGGTGGACAACTCCATGAGGAGGTTTTGAAGGTGTTTGATACCACTTTTGCAATTACCCGCTCCATGCGAGTCATAGCGATCATCGTTGCCTTCTTCGGTATTGCAGGAGCCCTGCTTACCCTCTTCATTGAGCGAAGCCGTGAATTCGGAATTTATCGGGCTTTGGGATTTTCAACAGGTCAGGTGGCCAGGATGACCCTGATGGAAGGGCTCGGCATGGGACTGGTCAGCTTCTTTTTAAGCATTGCTGTGGGGACTGTTCTTGCGATTCTTCTTATTAAAGTGATCAATATCAGAAGCTTCAACTGGACCATCTTCTACTACCCTGCGTTGAAACCTTATCTGGTCACTGGGGTAACGGCTATCCTAGCGAGCATTGGAGCAGCCGCTTACCCGATCTGGAGGGTCTATCGCACCTATCCTCAGATTCAGATTCGAGAGGAGTAGATGATAGACAGAAATGCTTCTGGAAAATAAAGTCCTTGGGTCAGGGCAAGGAGGCCAGTTTTGTCCAAAGGTTAAGGAGATAGGTAAAGAGATGCCATGAAACTATACTTGAAAAAATCCTCTTTAGGATTATTATCTTTTCTAATACTGACGGGTTGTCTCTATCAGGGTTTCACCTGCCTTGTTCATGCGAAGGACTGGAGGCAGGCCATTGGACCATGGAGATGGAATTTCCCAAGGGATCACGGATCCCACCCGGAATTCAGAACGGAGTGGTGGTATTTTACTGGCAATCTCATTGATGCTTCAAAAAACCGCTTTGGTTACCAGCTCACTTTTTTTAGGCAAGGAGTCCTTTTAAAAGCCAAGGATCCGACTCAAGTCTGGGCAATTCGTGATATCTATCCTGGACATTTTGCACTGACCGATGCCACCTCAAACCAGTTCTGGTATTCTGAGCGTGTCTCCCGCGAGGGCCCTAATTTCGCAGGGGCTGCTATAGATAGAATGGATGTTTGGCTCCTCAACTGGGTGTCAAAGATGGAAGGAAACCGGATTAGGATTGAGGCACGCCATCAGGGCATGGGGCTTTCTCTCGATCTCGTCCCCCAAAAACCCCTTATCTTTCATGGCAAAAATGGGCTCAGCCAAAAAGGACCACGGGAAGGTCAGGCTTCATATTACTATTCCTATACGAGTCTAACCACAGAAGGATGGATCAAAACACCCCTGTTACAATCAACCATCCCTGTGAAAGGAAGAAGCTGGTTCGATCATGAATTTGGCTCAAATCAGCTTGCTCCTGATCAGGCAGGTTGGGACTGGTTCAGTCTCCACCTCTCTGATGGACAGGAGCTGATGGTCTACTTCCTTCGAAAAAAGGACGGTACGATCGAACCCTCTTCATCTGGCACACTGGTCAAAAGTTCTGGGAATACCACTCACCTTAAACTCTCTGAGATTAAGCTCGAAGTCCTCGATTACTGGAAGAGCCCGAAAAGTGGTGGGAGATATCCAAGCCACTGGAGAATGAAAGTCCTCTCTGCCGGCATTGAGATAGAGCTCCGATCTCTTGTCCCTTCTCAGGAACTTCTAACTGAAGGCTCAACAGGTGTGATCTACTGGGAGGGCGCAGTTGCTGGAAAAGGGACATCTGCTGGCAGACCCATTACCTGTGAAGGTTACGTTGAACTCACAGGATACGCCGGCAGCCTGGGCGGTCTATTTTGATGAGAGTCTGGGGAGTAGTTTATAAACTGCTTTTTAGTGGGGTAGAATGAATCATGATTAAAAAACCTAATCCAAGATCTTTTCTCACCAATCTTCGAAGCAACATGCCGTGGCACAAGAAGCTTTGGTTTCTCCTCAGAAATAATTGGATCAAAATAACCCGTTTTCAATCCTGCTGCGGCCATCCGGGTGAACCGGGCTGTTGACAAATTGAAAAGAATCAGCCTCGGTGAGGCTTTTTAAAGCGAGAGTGAGTGATGGAAAAGAAAATCAAATTGGGCATCAGTACCTGTCTGTTGGGAGAGAAGGTTCGCTATGATGGGGGACATAAATGGGATCGCTTTCTCACCGATACACTCGGTCAGTATGTGGAGTATGTCTCCGTCTGCCCTGAAGTGGAATGCGGCCTTCCGGTTCCAAGGGAGTCCATGCATCTGGAGGGCGATCCGGATTCACCCCGATTGGTCACCTCAAGAACCAAACAGGATCTGACCGAACAGATGGTCCAATGGGCACGCCAGCGAGTTATTGAATTGGAGAAAGAAGATCTTTGTGGTTTTATTTTTAAGAGCGATTCTCCAAGCAGTGGCATGGAGCGGGTCAGGGTGTATAATGAAAAAGGCATGCCTTCCAAAAAGGGGGTGGGTATCTTTGCAAGGATCTTTATGGAACACTTTCCGCTCCTTCCTGTCGAAGAGGAAGGCCGTCTACACGATCCAAAGCTTAGGGACAATTTCATCGAGCGGATCTTCACTTTGAAAAGGTGGCGTGAGGCCATTGCCCAAAGGCTAAATCGAGGAGTCATTGTGGACTTTCATACAAAACATAAATTATTGATCCTCTCTCACAGCCCAAAACATTATCAGCTCATGGGAAGGCTGGTAGCAAAGGCAAAAGAGATCCCACTGAATGAACTCTATCAACAATACCAAACCCTTCTCATGGAATCTTTGAAGCTTAAAACCACGCCAAAGAAAAACGCCAATGTCCTTCAGCACATGATGGGCTATTTTAAGGAGCAATTATCACATGATGAAAAACAGGAATTGCTCCAAGTCATCGATCATTACATGCAGGAATATATTCCTCTCATTGTTCCCATCACGCTCATTCAACACTACGTCCGTAAATACGATCAGGCTTATTTGAAAGAACAGGTCTATTTACATCCCCATCCGTTGGAACTCCAACTCCGAAACCACGTTTAAGAATGTCTATCCGGCCTGGTCAATGTTTAATGAGAAGCAGGAAACTTATATTTTGATTTGAAGTGTCTCTACATTTTGAAACTGGCGAACCACATAGTAAGTCTCGACATCCATTCTCAATAAGGCACAGTCAGGAGAGGAGACGAATTCTTTTAAATAGGGATGTTTCTTCAGATAGAGATTCTTAAACCGCTTCCTCTCCGGTCCCTCCATCTCTTTGACAACGCCTATGGCTGTTACAGCTGCAGCCTTTTGAAAATCCGCCTCTCTGTTGGACCGGCTGTCCACCACCATAGCGATCCTGGGATTCCTGGAAATATTAGCATATTTCCGGGTCGTTCGAGTTGTTGCAAAGAGGAGATATTCCAAGCCATCCGTGGCGATGAAGGCAACAAGATTCCCATAAGGTTGCTTTCTGTCCAGTGTCGCCAACACGGCCAATCGTTGTTTGGCAAAAAGGCCCTTTAAAAACTTTTTTAATTGGAAATTTCTTTCCATCAAGATCTCTCCGGCAACTTTTCAAGGAAATGACTCGTATCCATCATAACAGCCATACCTATTCACCCAAAATACTTTGAAGCGCTTTTTCAATATTTAGATATTGAAAGACAAATCCACTCTCCAATAATCTTTTGGGGAGCACCCGCTGCCCTTCGAGTATTACAGAACCGAACTCTCCCAAGACAAGCTTGATCATAAACCCCGGTGCCGGCATGAACGATGGTTTGTGAAAGGCTTTTCCGAGCGCTCTGGCTAACTCCTTATTTCTCACCGGATTGGGTGAACAGAGATTAACAGGTCCTGAAATCTCCGGGTGCTCTAATAGAAAAACAAAGGCTTCGGCAAGGTCTTTGATGTGAACCCAAGAGAACCACTGCCTTCCGCTTCCGATCGGACCTCCGATATATCTCTTAAAGAGAGGGATCATCTGACTGAGCGCACCACCCTTCTCTCCTAAAACGATTCCAAAGCGGGTGATGACGACGCGAGCTCCCTTGTCTTTTGCTTTTAATGCCTCTCCTTCCCATTCCACTGCAATCCTGGCTAAAAAATCATCACCATGGGGAGACGCCTCTGTTAATTCTTCGTCTCCGCAAAATCCATAGTAGCCAACAGCGGAAGTGCTAAAGAGAACAAATGGCGTCTCATCTCGAGACGGTATTCCCTCAACAATATTTCGAGTGGTCTGGACCCGGCTATCTCGAATGGCTTTTTTATATTCTTCTGTCCATCGGCTGAAGATGGAGGCTCCAGCAAGATTGATGACCGCATCATGTTGCTGGATAACCTCCTGCCAGGGACCTTTCCTGGTCGGATCTCCCTCTAAGTAGGAAATACCGGGTGACGACCCCTTTGCTCCTTTTAATGATCTGGTGAGGATGGTCACTTCGTGGCCATCCGCAAGCAGTCGAGAGGTGAGTTGTGTCCCAACAAAACCTGTGCCCCCTGTGATCAGAATCTTCATAACGCCCCCTTCACCCCAGGTTCTATTTCTTATCACCGATTAAGGGTAAAACCTTATCAATCCGAAAATAGACAAGGTACTTAATGCTATCTTTATATTTCGTATAGGCCGGACAGCTATCGGTTCTCCTAATCTGATTGATGAGTGACGGATCCTTCTCCTCTTTGATCTTGGTCAGGTAGAGCCTTTTCCCCACATATCTTCCCTTGTCCTCCATAAAGAGATAGGCCGCATAAGGGTTGGCCTGAAGGTTCTTATGCATCAACCGATCGGCCATGATAAAGGCAACTGTTTTCTCGTTAATAAAGTGGGGCCTTCCGTAAACAGCAAGCCCCACCTTGCCCTGATCATCAGATGTGGCAATCACTCCAATTCCCTTAGTCTTTTCAAAGTATTCGCTCAGTTTCATCACCTTTCCTCCTTGGTCTCATAGAATTTAAAAATATCATACCATAATCGAGTTGAATTAACCCCCTTGAGAAGAAATTGCGTGAATCATCTTCACATAGCGATCAGCATCAAACTTCCTTTTTAAGCCCTTGTCATTCATGTATCTCACATTTCCAAAAACCGGCCTCTCTCCCCAGGGGCGGTCATGTTTTCCAAAGCACCAAGCCACTCCAGTAAATCCATTGGGATCCCTTCCATCCAGTTCATATCTGTTGTTCAGGTAGAGCGCATTGCGGAAAGCCTCTTGGGGTGTCTTAGACCATTCGAGGATCTTCTTTCCCCAGTACATTCTCATATAGCCATGCATCTTCCCTTTTATCACCATCTCTTCCTGAGCGGCATTCCAGTAGGGATCATGCGTCTTGGCCTGCTCAAGCTCTTTAAGGGAGTAAAGATAGGAACGCTTATCTCGCTGGTGGGACCTGAGGGATTTTTTAGCCCATTCAGGAATGGCTTCGAAGGAGTCGTACTTATTGTTATAGAAAACGAAGTTCATGCTCAACTCCCTTCGGATGATGAGCTCTTCAAGAAAGGCCTCAACGCCAGGACTCTTCGTCTCTTTAACCTTTAAAGCAATAGAGAGGGATGAAATCTGCCCAAAGTGGAGATAAGGGCTCATATTGGAGAGATAATCGAGCGTCGGATCATTGCGGAGTTCAGGGTAACGGTCCAATTTCCCCTCTAAAAAAAACTCCAGATGTCTCAGGGCTTCCTTCGTCCCTCCTTTAAAAGAATCCACCTTCTTGACGCTACGGTCAATGCGAAGTTTTGAAATCGCTTTCTCAATATCCCCGATTTCAAAAGAATCCATATCTATGGAAAGGGATGAGTAGAGAGGCTCATTCTCCTCTACACCAATGAGAAAATGGGTCAGTCTTTTATGAATCTTTGGCCGAATCGTAGCAGCCGTATACTCCTCTTTTGAAGAGACCTCTTCAACTGGAACGACCACATCACTTTCAACCTGAATCAAAGGACACTCCATCCTTTGACCCGCCTCTTCTCTCCACTGCCTCTGAATCCTCAAGTAGCCCCGATCCACAACAACCAGCGAGGCCTGCTTCGACAATCGAACAGCGCCAATCTCAGGAGATTGGTGAAGGATCACCATCCGGATCCCTCTCTGCTCAAGGGTGTTCTTCACCTCCTTCAATCCTTCTAACATAAAGACATAATGCCTTTCGTTCGCCTCTGGGAAGCGATCGGTGATTCCAAAATAGACCAGCAGCGGCACCCTCAGCTCGTTGGCCTGTAAAATCGCATATTCCATGGCATGATTGCATTCTGCCCTCTGAGAGGCCTGCATCCAGTAGAGGACGTATTGGCCTTTTCTCACCATTTTTGAATTGAGCACTTTGATTCTTTCTTTCTGAATCATCTCTTTTAGCGGTTTAAAATCCAGAGAGAAAAGTTCAAGACCGTAGCGAAACTAACCCACAGGGCATAGGGGATGAGAAGCCCACCTGCCCATCTCGAGATCTTAAAAAATGTTTGAATCGTTAAAAGGATGGCCATCCAGAGCAGGAGAATGTCAATTAGGCCCAGAAATGGCGAGCGGAGCCCAAAAAATGCGCCTGACCACAGGACATTGAGGATCAACTGAATCAAGAAGAAAAGGATGGCCCTGTTAAATCTCGGATGATCTGCCCTCCGCCAGACAAGGAAGAGAGAGATTCCCATTAAAAGGTAGAGGCTGATCCATACTGGACTGAAAATCCAATTGGGAGGTGTGAAAGAGGGTTTATCAATCGTTTGATACCAGGTCGGAATGGCAGGTACGGTAAAAAGGGAACCGATAAAACCAGCTATTTGGCAGAGGATGAGACTGGCAACCAATTTGAGAAGATCAATGGCCTTCATTCCTTTGTCCTCGATGAGAAGAAATTAAATCTAAAAATTGTTTTAGGATCCTTGCTGTTGCTCCCCAGATGGTGTGATGTTCATATTGAAAGGCATAAACGAATTCCTTCTGTCCCATCCAGACGATCTCTGTTTCACGAAAGGAATTTTCGTCGAGTAAGTGGGTAAGAGGCACTTCGATGAGCTCTGCGATCTCAACCTCGCTCACTCGAAATGGATAGGGATAAGGAAAAAGGCCGACAATGGGGGTGACAATAAATTGGGTGGTAGTCACAATATCATCCAGAAGCCCGATGATCTGGACATCCTTCTCTTTAAGACCGATCTCTTCATAGGCCTCCCGGAGTGCGGTATGTACCAGTTCATGGTCTTCCTCATCCACCATCCCGCCAGGGAAAGAGATTTCCCCTTTATGATACTTCACCAGATCCGACCTTTTGGTAAAGAGAAGGTGGCACTGACCCTCCTTTTGATATAAAGGAACAAGGACTGCTGCATGGGAAAAGGGGGGATGGTCAATGACCCTTCGGTTTCTTGAAGCGAGGATCTGCTTAAGCTCATCAATTAAAGGTACACTGCATTCTTTCATAGTTTTAAAAACTCATCAACCGTCATGATCCTGAGCAAAGGGTAGAGGGCAAATTCCCGGTAGAGGTTGAGGCACCCCTGATGGATCTCCTGGTTTCGGCTGGCACAGCCATCTTCTAAAACGATGACGGAGAAATCGTGACAGAGCCCATCCATGGCGGTCGTCAGGACACAGACCTCGGTAGTGATACCTGTCACCACAATCGTGTCCACACCAAAGGTCCGTAGGGTCTGGTCAAGATCGGTTTTAAAGAAAGCGCTGAACCGTCTCTTCGGTAAGACCATATCCGTCGGCTCTGGCTTGAGATCATCCACCACTTCTGAGCCTTCGGTTCCCCGAAGAGAGTGTGTTTTCATCTTTCCCTTAAAAATGAAGTCCTCTTTTAAAAAACTGTCACAGGCAAAGATGATGGGATAGTTCCTCTGTCGGCTCTCCTTCAAAAGACGTTGAAGATTGGGAATGATCTGCCTTGCCTCCTGAGTAATGGAAAGCCTGGAACTCTCCTTGAAGGTGTCTTTCAACATATCCACAACGATGATTGCCGGTTTCATAGACCCATCTCCACAAACCCTGTCTATCCTCTATTGTACCTAAAAATGCGATCGCATTTTTAGGTACAAAGTTATTACACACTTTCAAAAAAAAGAGGCTTATTCCTTACTTAAATTTAATCTGAAGACCTTCAGGGCATTTTGGGTTGTTATTTCAGCCACCTTTTCAAAAGGCACTCTTTTAATCTCGGCGAGTTTTTCTGCCGTATACTTAACATAACTCGGCTCATTTCTCTTCCCCCTGAAAGGCACAGGAGTCAAAAAGGGGGCATCCGTCTCAACCAGAAGCGACTCCAGAGGAAGTTTCTTAATCATCTCTTGAAATGGGTCTGCGTTTTTATAGGTGATGCTTCCCGGGATGGAGATGTAGAACCCCATTTCAATACAGGCTTTTGCCATGGTTTCATCTCCTGAAAAACAGTGGATGATCCCACCATGCTCCCCTGCCTTTTCAGTTTTTAGAATCTCCAGGGTCTCTTGATGGGCATCACGGTCGTGAATGACAAGGGGAAGTTTCAAATCCTTTGCCAAACCGATCTGCTCTCTAAATCTCTTCAGTTGAATATCCCTTGGAGAGTGATTGCGAAAAAAATCCAGACCGATCTCTCCATAGGCCCTGACTTTCTCATTCTGACAGAGTTTTTTCAGTGTTGGATAAGTTTCTTCATCAATCTCTTTTGCGTTATGGGGATGGACTCCCAAGATTGCATAGACCGATGGGTGAGATTGAGCAATCTCAAGGGCTCTTCTCCAGTCCTTTTTCTCCGTTCCAACGGTGAAGATGTATTCGACGCCTGAATCCTTCGCCCTCTTGAGGACTTCGTTTAAGTCTTTCCTGAACTCAGGCATTTCGAGATGTGCATGAGAATCTATGAGCATGATGAATAACCGGAATACTGGAATATTGGAAAACTAAAATATTTGGGTAAATCGCAGTTTAAATAATTTTTAGGTTTAAGCCATTCTTCCATTATTCCATCATTCCTTCTTTTGAGTTTTACTGCCGGTGGCTTTCACCTTATCGAAGTAATCCATCAGTTCCTTGGCCAACTCTTTGGATCGGATTAGCACCGATACCTCATGGTTATTGGTCAGCGATGAGAAGACCCAATTGGTGCTTCCTATTAGAATAAGTTCTCCATCCACCATCATCAATTTGGCATGCATGGTCTTTGAGAGGGGGTCAAAGGTAACTTCCACACCACCTTCGGACAGGATCTTCCCTGTTTCACGGTTGCGTTTCGTTGTCCGATCATCGCCTTCTCTGATCTCCAGGATCACCTCTACCTTGACCCCGCGCTTTTTCGCCCCGATCAACTCCCGGATCAAAAGATTCGACGGCGTATTGGGATATTTTTCGTAATAACCCATTTCGAACATCATGACACGTATAGAGATCTTTGCCTCCTGGATCATCTTCTTGGCCATCTCAAAATACTGACCATCGGTCACGAGCTGAACATCCTCAGCAGGTAATGCTTGAGGCCATGACGCCGGGTAAATGGAAACAATGATGGAGAAAAAAAAGATGACATTTAAACAGGCCTTTTTTTTAAGCGTTTTCATGGGATCGCCTTTAAAACTACTTTTTATATGGTAAGGGGATAAGTTCCAGCCGGCCCTTCACCTGTTCAAATTCAGGGTCTTTATGAACCAGGGCTGAACCAGTTTCAATTGCAGTGGCAATAATCCAACTATCAGCCATAGACAATCTCGTCGTAGATTTGACCTCGGCGGCATAATTTAGAATAGAGTCTGTCACATCGACTCTTGAGAGTGGCAAATTTCTTATCATTCTTTCAAATTCCTCAGCAGTCTCCTTCCCAACCCTTCGCCACAATAGATATTTCCCCTCCATCAATGTAATAAAGGAAATATAAATCTTTGACTCAAAACCAACGGTCTTTAATATTCTCTCTACCTGATCCGCTCCTCTTTCATCATTCCATAAGGCTAACACGGCAGAGGTATCCAACACGAAAGACTTACTTTCTCTGAGCCTGGTCATCCTCCCTCCTCCTCTCCTGCCTCCTGTCTCTCAGCAGGTCCTGAGTCGTATAAACTCCTTTTCCTCTTCCGCGAAAAGCCGTAATGGGATCTTTGGGAATGGGAATGACACGGATTGTATTTCCCTCGACCATCCATTCGAGCTTGGTCTCAGGTTCGATATGCAATTTTTTTCGGATTTCGGAAGGGATCGATACTTGTCCTCTTGCGGTCACCTTTGTTTTCATGATTATTCCTCCAACGACAAGATTTTAGAGAAATATATCATACCTTCTAAATAATTACAAGATATCTTTTGATTGAGCTTATTATTGGGGTAAGGTATGACTGGCGCGGCGTAACCGGTCCATGATGGCTCGGCCCAGGCCGATTTCGGGAACAGATTCCGCCAGAATCAGGTCCAAGCCCAAAGCATCCAGACGACGAATGGCTGAAAAGAGATTGGCTGCTGCCTCGCGTAAATCCCCCTGTCTCGAAAGAACTTCGACATGGTCGAATCGTTGTAAACCATTCCCGGCCTTCTGGAAGGCAAGGAACCCAATCTTTTTATTTTGATAGACCTTCAGACTTTCTTTGGACCAATGGATCAAAATGGGCGTCCGGGGGGCGTAATGCTTCGGTAGCATTCCTGGCGCAGAAACCTTCTCCTCTCCTAAACGAACTTCCACTTTGCCGATGAGTGATTCAATCTCTTCAAGTGGAACCCCCCCCGGTCTTAATAGTGTGGGAGCTTTCTCAACAAAAGAGACGATAGTGGACTCTACCCCCACCTCGCATGGGCCTCCATCAAGGATGAGATCCACCTGGTCTCCTAATTGGTCCCGAACATGCTCGGCTGTGGTCGGGCTCACATACCCGAAGGGGTTGGCGCTCGGTGCAGCCATGGGACAACCCGATTGCTCGATGAGCGAGCGGGCTAAAGGATGTTTCGGCATTCGGACCGCCACGTTAGGAAGACCTGCTGTCACAATTTCAGGGACTTCCTCTCTTTTAGGAAGGACAAGGGTCAGCGGGCCCGGCCAGAACTTCTCAATCAAGCAGAGTGCAATGGAGGGAACCGATTTGACCAGTTGGTCCAGAGCCCTAAGATGGGCCACATGAACAATTAATGGATCGAAAAAAGGTCTCTGTTTGATCTCAAAGATACGAGCGACCCCCAGAGGATTGAAGGCATCCGCTCCCAGACCATAGACAGTCTCGGTTGGAAAGGCAACCACCCCTCCCTTCCTGATGATCTCTGCAGCTTCGTGAACCTCTCTAGAAGGAAGAACATCCTGCTTTAGGATATAGGCAATCGCCTCCTTTAAATTTTTCGCCACATAGGCATTCGGGTTCAATTCATCAAGGTGCTTTTCTCCATGGCCGGTCAGAAGGTAGATGCCTTTTGCTCCCACATTGCGAGCTGTCTCCACGTCGTGCGGATGATCCCCCACAACAAAGGATCGTGAGAGATCGACTCCAAATTCCTCAGCTGCTTTCAGGAGAAAATAAGGATTCGGTTTGATGCACACACACCTTTGTTCGCGTGTGTGAGGGCAAAAATAGACGCCGGAAATGGTGATTCCTTCGAGAGCCAATCGTTGAACAACATATTGATTGACGCTTTCGACCTCTTCGGGTCGAAGGATGCCCCTCCCAATACCTGGTTGGTTGGTGACAATAAATAGAAGGAAATGATCCTTTAATGTTCGAAGGGATAAGAAGGCGTCCTCATAAAAAAAAACCTCCTCCGGGGTATGAAGGAATCCGCGATCTTCGATCAATGTCCCATCCCGATCGAAGAAGATGGCCGGATGAAGAACCGAGGTCGCCATGGAATCAGCTATTCCTCTGTTTCAGGGATTTCGATTTCTCTTCAAGAGATTTTCTGGTCTTCTCTCTGAAATCCTCCAGCTTCTTAACGACTTCGGGGTATTTAATGGAAAGAATCTCACAGGCGAGATAGGCGGCATTCTTTGCTCCGTCAATGCCAACCGTAGCCACAGGAACTCCTGGAGGCATCTGTACGGTGGAGTACAGGGCATCCACTCCTTCCAGGGCTCCGGATTTGAGTGGAACGCCGATGACCGGCAAAGTGGTATGGGCGGCAACCACTCCCGCGAGGTGAGCCGCCATACCGGCTCCTGCAATCAAAACTTCAAGACCACGCTCCCTTGCGGTCTTAGCATAATTGGCTGTTTTTTCAGGAAGGCGGTGAGCCGAGCTGATATCCATTTCAAAAGGAATCCCCATCTCCTTAAAAACCTCTGCGGCTTTCTCCATGACTGGCAAATCACTATCGCTTCCCATTAATATTCCAACCAAAGGCTTTTCCATCACTCTATTCCTCCTTAAGGATATTTTAAACGAACATAAAAATTATAATCAATTTTCACCTGCGGAGCAAGGTGACTTCCATTCAATTTCAAAATCGATCCATAGTGGTTAAGTCACGCCAATGGATTAAGGGAATCGAGAAAGCAAGCTATTCTTTTTTTCTACAAAAAGGATGCAAGTTATGCTAAGATACAGACGGTTCGGTCGGATCACTAAACTCAATTCATAAAAAAGGAAGGGAGGAGATATGGAATATCTGCCAATTTCTTACGAACGTTTTAGGAAAGAATTTCCCGAGATTGAGAAAGCCTATGAAAAGCTCGCCAACCTCTGTCATGCTTCTGGTCCCCTCGATGAGAAGACGCGTAGGTTGATTAAATTAGGGATTGCCATTGGCTCCGAGTCGCATGGAGCCATTAAATCTCACACCCGCAGGGCTGTTGACCTGGGAATCTCTCCGGAGGAGATTTATCATGTCCTTCTCCTTAGCCTGACGACGATCGGGTTTCCCAAGATGATCGCCGCCTTGAACTGGATCAATGAGGCCTTAGAGGAAGGGCCGACCAAGCATTTCGGCGGCGATTGATCCCATCGCTTTCCCCTATTACCCTTACCATTGGGATAATCGGAGTGAGCGTCTTCGTTGACACAACCAGAGCGCATTCTGTTTGATATCTCTGTAAAGACCCTGGGCCATCACAAAAGTCACTTTTAGGCTTCGTTTTTTATTAAGCTGTGAATGGAATTTACTTTGCAGTTGCAAAAACGGCCACGGGTAAAACGCTCTTCAAGGCTTCTGGCGGCGATTAAGTTGACATGTAAGGGGAAACGGTCGACCTCGTCTGAGGTGAACTCCGGCAAGGACTTGGGATGTGTGTGCTTATTCGCCTGAAGGTTTGCCCCGAAGTCCCGCTTTGAGCGGGATTCACCCATGTCTGTTTTGACCGAATGTTTTGAAATATTAAGGTTTATTCTCCCTTCCTTAATCCCTGTGGCACATCCATGAGGTACTCATTCACAAACCCAAACCTTTTCCTCACTTAATTAAGCTGGAATCCTCCTGCCCGCGACCACTCTTCTTCTCAAAATGGCCTTGACGACCTCCATCCCGATGGTGAGGACGACGCAAGCGCCCAGGATGATCCATATGTCTTCAAGCGACGGTTTGGTGATTCCAAAGGTGTCCAGCAATGTGGGAAACTGGAGCAGGACAACCAGGATGACAATCTCCCATGCAAGGGCGACCAGAAGCCATTTGTGTGGAGGCACTTTGAAGACGCTGTATCTCACTGAACGGAGGTGGAGGGCAATGACCAGCTCCGTTATGACGAAGAAGAAGAATATCAGAGTCCTCGCGTGAGTTAGATCAACGAGTTCGCTTAAAAAGATGTATGAAAGGATCGGGATCTCAATAACCAGAATCATCAGGATAAAGGCCTTCACATCCCAGGTGAAGACGCTTTCTTTGGGATCCCGCGGTGCTCTTTGCATGATGTCAGGATCAGGAGGAGCCAGCCCAAGGGCGAGGGCCGGAAGCCCGTCGGTGGCCAAATTTATATATAGTATGGCGGCCGGCAGGACAGGCAAATAATCAGGCCCTAAGACAATAACCATCCCTCCGATAAAAACCACCTCCACTACGTTGCTCTCAAGGAGATAGATCAGATATTTTTTTATGTTGTCGTAGATCCATCTTCCTCGCTCAATCGCGGTGACAATCGTTGCAAAATTGTCATCGGTCAGGACCATGTCCGCGGTCTCTTTCGTTACCTCCGTGCCGGTAATCCCCATCGCCACTCCGATATCGGCGTGTTTCAGGGCCGGGGCGTCATTCACGCCATCCCCCGTCATGGCGACGACTTCGCCCTTCTTTTTCCACGCCTTGACGATTTTCAACTTATCAAAGGGCGAGACCCTGGCGTAGACCGTGACTTGATCGACAATTCTCTCCAACTCCTCATCGGATATTTTTTCCAGCTCTTTACCCGTCAATACAATATCGCTCTCTTTATAAATACCCATCTCTTTTGCAATGGCTATGGCTGTGAGTCTGTGGTCCCCTGTAATCATGACGGGCTTAATGCCCACCTGTTTACATACCTGAATCGCTTCGATCGCTTCCTCTCTGGGCGGGTCGATCATTCCGGCCAGTCCAAGAAACACCAAATCCTTTTCAATATGTTCTTCCGTATACCCTAACCCATCCGGACAATCCTTGTAGGCAAACCCGAGAACCCTCAATGCTCCCTGTGCCATTTCTTCATTGGCTTTCAGGATCTCTACCTTCTCTCTTTCTCCCAGCTCCTTATGGCCGGAATCGTCAAAAATATAACGACACTTTTCCAGGACCACTTCAGGAGCCCCTTTCATGAAGGCCAATCTCTTGCCGTCTTTCATCTGGTGGATGGTCGTCATACGCTTTCTCTCTGAACTGAATGGAATCTCCTCGATCCTGGGGTTTTCAAGCCGCATCTCCGCTTGATGCATCCCGGCCTTTACAGCAGCCACCACGAGGGCGCCCTCTGTCGGGTCGCCTTTGATCGTCCATTTTCCTTCTTTCTTTTCCAGTGAGGAGTCATTACATAGAAGCCCTCCCTGGAGGAGCAAGTGCAGGGCATGAATATCTTCTGGATGGAGGATGTCGGAACCTCTCATCTCTCCCTCCGGTGCATATCCAACACCCGTAACCTCTATCCATCTGCCTCCGGCAAATATTTTTCGAATCGTCATTTCACCTTTCGTGAGGGTTCCTGTCTTATCAGAACAGATCACAGTGGTGCACCCCAGGGTTTCAACGGCAGGCATTTTTCTGACCAGGGCATTCTTTTTAGCCATCTGGCGCATCCCAATGGCAAGAGTGCCTGTGACAATGGCTGACAGAGCTTCAGGGACAGCGGCTACGGCAAGAGCCACGGCAAACATTGCCGTAGTGACAATGAATGGAAGATCGATCTTGCCGCTCAGGGCCTCTCGCAGGACGCTGATCCCTGCGACAAGAAAGCAGATAGAAAGGGCAATAATGCCGAGCCATTTCCCTATCTCTTCCGTCCTTTTTTCAATGGGAGTTTTTTCGGCTTTTATCGCAGTGATCTCCTCGGCAATCTTGCCGAATTCTGTCCGCATCCCCGTGGAGGTAATTACTGCCATACCCCTTCCGAAGGTCACGCTGGTGCCTGCGAAAATCATATTCTTTTGGTCACTGACTCTGACATTTTCCGGCAAAGGGTGAATATCCTTGCCCACTGGAACGGATTCTCCGGTCAGAGGTGATTCATCACAACGGAGGGAATGGTTTTCGACCAACCTCGCATCTGCCGGAATTCGATCTCCTGACTCCAGGAGCAGGACATCTCCAGGCACCAATTCTTTGGAAGGAACTTCCTCTTCTTTACCTCCCCTGAGCACGGTGATCGTCGGGGTAAGCATCTTTTTCAGAACCTCAAGAGCCCGTTCTGCCCGGTACTCCTGAATAAATCCGAGAAGCGCACAAAAGACGACAATGATGGCGATGATGGCCGAATCAACCACCTCGCCCACCACCGCTGAAAGGATGATTGCAACAATAAGAATGAGGATCAGGATATTTTTAAACTGATTGACAAAAAGTTTGAGAGGAGAAACTTTTTCTTCTCTTTTCAATTCATTGTAACCATAGGTTTCAAGTCGCCTTTTGACCTCCTCCTGAGTCAGACCATGCTGGGTGTCTGTATCGAGTTCCTTTACGACCTGTGAGGCCTCCAATGAATGCCATGCCTTCTCTGCCATTGGGAGATCGCTCCTTTAAAGGGATTTGGTCCTGTGGGCACTTTTATATTATAAATGGAATCGAAAAGCAAGAATTTATTGAGTGGAAATTATTTGGAACGATTCCGAAGGGTCGAATTAGAATGTGAAGTGAACCATCATGAGCGTTAGATATACAATAATGGCTGTAATCAGGGTCGCCCCTTCCCACCGCTCAATGCGGCTCCTGGTATAGCCAAAAGCGATCATTAGGGCCATCAATGAACCCACTCTTCGGGATAAAGCCCGGGGAGTGGGTTCGTTTTCCATTTTGAAAACATAGGATTTTTTAGGAAGGCTAACAAACTGGGTTTCGCAAATTCACAAAAAACCACGACTTCGGATCTCGAATGTTATTTAAGCGTTTAATGGTGCAGGCGCCGGTTTCGTATTTTTCTCTTTAATGAGTTTACGCATGATGAAGATCGCTATATTGAGTGCAATCCATAGAACGAGTAGAACAACAAAGACACCAGTAAATCGTATGAAGAGGGTGGCCATGATCCAGGTCCAGTTGTCTTTCTTGATGACGACCAGGGTCTTTGGACCACCTGTTTTGTGAATCGCGATCGAGTGCCACTTGGACACCCCTTGATCCTCAATGTATATCTCTTCTTCCCAGTCACGATACCGCGCATCGGGATATTTTTGGAGCGCTTCCTTATACCAGGTCAGGACTTTATCATAGGGCAGATTATATTCGGTGATAAGATGGCCAGGCTCTTCTTTAATTTTCGTGCCATCCGGCATGATCGGAGCCCCCAGCCACTGGGGTCCTTTGGGGATAACGATTGAAGAGTCTATCGGTCCGATGACCTTTTTAGTTTTTTGAGACAATTCCCCTTCTGTTTTTGTTGCGGTCGGAACAGTTTCTTTGGCTTGTTCCTGAGAAGCTATCGAAATATTAACGGTTAGGGCAAGTAGGGTAAATATCGTGAGTGTGATCGCCAGGCAAAACTCAACTCTTTTCATAAAAACCTCCTCTTAATTAAACATGGCCAGAAGCATGCCTGCCGCAGCCGGAGACCCGATCGAACCGCCAAGGCAAGCGCCCATGGCGTGCATCAGAAGGTAGTTTTTCTTGTCATATTTCTGTCCCCATACCTGCGCCACCCGGGGCGACATGGGAATGGCAGAGACACCTGATATCCCGATGATGGGATTAATCTTCTCTTTGATAAACAGGTTCATGATCTTAACAGTAAGGATCCCGCCCGCGGTGCAGACCATAAAATCAAGAAGCCCCAGCCCAAAAACGGTTAGGGGCTTGGGGGTAAGAAAAACCTCTGCCTGCATTGAAGCGCCAATACTTACCCCGAGAAGGACAGTGACCGCATCCATCATTGGACCGCCAATGGTCTTTGAAAGACGCGGCACTACGCCGCTTTCTTTCATGAGGTTTCCAAACATAAACATTCCCATCAGGGGCATGACCGCAGGGACTAACAGTGCAACAATCCCTCCACAGATGAGAGGGAAGAGAACCTTTTCGGTCTGGGAAACGTGTCTTAGGGTTGGTTTCATCCGAATCAGACGTTCTTCTTTTGTTGTGAGCAGCCTCATGACAGGCGGCTGGATCAGTGGCACCATGGACATATAGGAGTATGCGGCAAGGGTATTTGCACTTAATAGATGCGGCGCCAGACGGGCGGTAAGATAGATCGTGGTTGGACCGTCTGCGCCTCCAATGATGCCCACAGAAGCTGCTTCCTTAATGCTGTAACCAAGCAGAATCATCCCTGTAAAGGTGACGAATACGCCTAACTGGGCACCAGCGCCAATCAGAAGCATCTTTGGGTTGGCAATGAGCGGCCCAAAGTCGGTCAGAGCGCCCAAGCCCAAAAAGATGAGGCATGGAAGCAACTCCCATATAATTCCATATTTGTAGAAAAACTGAAGAAGTTGCGGGTGGCCATCTTCGGTAAATCCAAACAGCGGAGTGTTGGGAAAGTTAACCAGGAAGATACCAAAGCCAATCGGCACCAGTAGGTTTGGCTCAAATTCCTTTTTAATCGCTAAATAAAGGAAGAACAAACCAATGCACCACATTACAATCACCTTCCAACTCATAAACCCAAGTCCGGTCGTCTGGAAGGTCCCGATAAGGAGATCCAAAATTTCACTCCAACTCATAACTTTGCCTCCTTTTTTAGTCTTCTGTTCTTCATCATGCTCTTAGCATAATAAAAATATATTGTCAAGCACAATGTGATTTTTGTAACAAGTATATAATTATTTGATATTATTTATTTTTTAACTTTTTTCTAAAAGAAATTTAACCCTCACGAATAGAAGATTTGAGCTCAAAAACATCTTAAAAGTTCTGTTTTGTGTTAACGTTTCCACTTTTAAAGTTCGGCTCTTGGCAAAATATCCCTTTCGGGGGAATTTAAAGAGGTTTATTTCAGCATGGAAAGAAACATACCGGCAGCTGTCGCTGTGCCAATCACACCGGCAATATTGGGACCCATGGCATGCATCAATAAGAAGTTCTTGGGATCGGCCTGCTGACCCATCTTTTGTGTGACTCTTGCGGCCATTGGCACTGCAGAAACGCCCGCAGAACCGATTAAAGGATTGATCTTCTCCTTAAGAAAGAGGTTCATCAATTTGGCAAGGAGAATGCCCCCTACAGTACTGAATGAAAAAGCAACCAGACCCAGAATAAAAATGAAGATGGGTTGCGGCTTTAAAAATTGGTCCGCTACCATGGTCGAACCAACGGCCAACCCTAAAAAGATCGTCACAATATTGAGCAGTTCGTTCTGAGCAGTCTTAAGGAGTCTTTCTACCACTCTCGATTCTCTAAAGAGATTTCCGATGAAAAACATCACCATCAGGGGGGCAGCTGCAGGCACGATCAATACGATCACCACGGTCCCAACCAGAGGAAAGAGAATCCGCTCTGTCTTCGAAACCGGCCTCAACTGCTTCATCCGGATCGCCCTCTCCTTTTTCGTCGTTAAAAGTTTAATGATCGGAGGTTGAATTAAAGGAACCATGGCCATATAGGAGTAAGCCGCAATCGCATTGGCTCCGATCAGATGCGGGGCCAACTTCGTCGTTAAATAGATGCAGGTCGGTCCATCGGCACCCCCAATGATTCCAATCGTAGCAGCCTCCTCAAGATTGAAGCCGAAGAGCAAAGCCCCAAAGAACGCTACATAGACACCGAATTGAGCCCCCGCTCCAAGAAGTAGGGTTTTCGGATTGGCGATCATCGGACTGAAATCGGTCAGGGCACCGATACCGAGGAAGATGATGCAGGGGATAATATCCCATTCGAGGCCATAATGGTAGAAGATTCGAATCAGATCTCCTTCTCCAAGCAATGGCGCCAAGGGAAGATTGACTGCCAAGATGCTGAAACCGATCGGAAGGAGAAGCAGAGGTTCAAAATCTCTTGCAATGGCTAAATAGATAAAGGCTCCACCGATCAGCCACATGACAACATGGCCAACCGTGAGATGGAGAAAACCGGTTTTCAAGAGAATGGTGCTGATTGAAAATTCGGCCATTTCTGAAACGATTACTTCTTCGTAGATATAAAAAGCCTTACGAAAAGAGCGATCAGATGAATCGCCCACATCAGCAGGATCAAACCAATAAAGACGCCGCTGAATCCAAACAGGAATATTTTCAAGGCATTATTCCACTCTTCCATAATTCAAAACTCACTCAACCGGATGTCGATTCCAATATCAATTGAAATGATATCTTCTATCCTTATCATCTCATATCTTAAAAATCAATATATAAAGTGATTATTTTAACAAGCCATGGAGTGGAAAATTCTTCTTTCATTTCAATGGATTAAATTTTTTGTTCTTCCTGTTCTGAAACTCTCTTGCCTGGTGCATGAAGGCTTCAAGCCGGGTGAGGGTATTGGTCTGTTCCTGACCGTCATAGGCCATATTCAGAATGGGAATGTTATGACTCTCCTCCTGGTATCTTTTCAATAGGGCGCTCACAATCGTTCCGGGCATGCAAGTAAATGGCATAATATTGATGATTCCACTGGCACCTCTCGTAGCGAAATCGATCGACTTCCCAATAGAAAGGATCGCCTCTCCTTCGAAGGAGGAATCGAGATAGGGTTTTGCCTTCTTGAAGATCGCTCGAGTCTTGGGTTCACCGAAGTTTCGGAGATGGCCCCTAAAGAGATTTTCAAGATGGTGCTCGTCCTTTTTCTGATAATAATCTGTCAAAAAAACTTTTAAGAGATTTGAAAACGACTTCTTTCTAAGGCTTCTTCTTTTAGAAATAGTATTAACATATAGGATCCATTCGGTCATGGGCGCTATCCACGCCTCTCCTCCGAACTGCTCGACCTTCCGGATGACATCTTCATTGCTGAAGCGATTGAGCCGCACGTAGATCTCGCCCACAATTCCAATCAAGGGCTTTCTACCAGAGTTTTCCACCTCGACGCGCTCGAAATGCTCGAGGCTTTTAAGAAGTGCCTCTTTCAAATCGCTCCCATTTCGGATCGCCTCACAAACCCTGTGTAATGACTCTTCATAAACCTGATTGGCCTCTCCTTTATTCTTCTCGTAGGGACGCGTCTCGAGAAGCTTCTTCATCAGCAGATCTACAGCCACAATGCCCTGCCATCCCAATCGTGTGAATCGGGATCCCATGATGCCCAGATCATTATAAAGCGTCTCATCCTGATTGGGAGCATAGACAGGTACATGTTGAAATCCTAACTCGTCCAGGATGAGGCGATGAAACCGATGGTACTGTCCAAATCGGCACGGCCCATTTCCAGATGGCATGAAGAAGGCTGCCCTCTCATGATCGAAATTTGGGTTCTTGACCATCTTCACCATGTCGCCAGTGGTCAGAATACAGGGATAACACTCTTTGCCTGAGGTGAATTTCCTACCCCAATAGAGCGTCTCCTCATCCGATTCTGGGAAGACTTCTGCATCCACACCGCAGGCATGGAAGGCAGCGGCCACTGCATAGGCTCCATCATACATATAGGGAATATAGATCCTCTTCGTCCGGTCGGCTGTTGGTTTCTTCTTTTTAAGGGGAGCGAACGTAAACCCTTTACTATTCTTCAAGCTATCGAGAAAAGCCTCACAGCGCGTGATGGCCCCTGCATCGGCGCTGTGCTCATCGATCTCTAATTGAAGGTAAGACTTCCCTTTTGAGAGTTCCCTGTAAAAATGGATGATGAAAGAGTCTGGTCCGCAACCAAAATTGGTGATATAGACCGCATAGAGTCTTGGATCCTCCTGAATGATCTTCCCGGCAGAGAGGATCTTCTGCCCATATCGCCAGTACATCTCTCGGATCTCTTCAGTCGGCTTGACCGAATCGAGCGGAAGAAAATCCATGGGAATGGCAAGGACTCCCAAATCCATCAATTTCTTTGGAATCTCCAGATTGACCCCAGGATCACAGGAGTTATAAGGCCTGCCCACAATCACCATCGCCTTTTCATCAGGCCCAATCTGATTCAGAATCTCCTTGCCCCTGTTGAGAAGGGATTGGTAGAACCGCGCCTGAAACCGCTCTGCCTTCTCCATGGCCTGTTTCACCTGCTTGGGTCGCCGTTGGAGTGACTTTCCAAAATGGATCAGTTCCCTCTCCAGATGATTCCTTCCGAAACGAAAATGGAAGATGGGTTGAAGCACTTCCACACCACTCTTCTTAAAATCGATAGAAGAATGGACGGCATATGGAAAGGCCTGGGCATAAGGACAGGCTGCACTGATCGGAATCTCAGGATGGGGCGATTTGAGATTAACAATGCTCGGTAAAAAGATCTTCTTTACCCCTTTCTCAAGAAGGTTCAGCACATGGCCATGGCTCACCTTGATAGGAAAACAGGTCTCGGCAACGACGTTTTCAACTCCCTTACGGATCAACTCTTTGTTCGTCGCATCGGAGAGAATGACGCGATAACCCAATTCCGCAAAGAAAGCTCTCCAAAAAGGCATCATCTCATGAAGGTAGAGAATTCTCGGAATGCCAATCTCCGGTGCATTGGCTGGCAGCTCTTCCTCCTTTTTATAGGAAGCGAAAAGCATTCTTTCCCGCTCCTCAAAAAGGTCGGATAGATCCGATCTCTTGGTTCGCTTGATCACATCATATTTTTCGCAGCGGCTTCCGTAGAAGAGGGGCTTTTCGCCTTCAACGCTCACTTTTCGGATGAGGCAGAGATTGGGACAGCCTTTGCATTCGAAAGAGGTCTGTTCGTATCGACGCTGGCTTAAATCGAACCCTTTAAAACCTGTATGCTCCCAGGTTCGCTCCTCCATCGCCAGAATGGCAACACCAATGGCTCCGGTCACATCGTGATTTTCGGGGACGATGATCTCCTTTTCGAGAACACTCTCAAAGGCAGCCACCACCCCTTTATTAAAAGCCGTGCCCCCCTGGAAGAAGATCCGGTCTCCAATGCGGCGATCTCCAACCACCCGATTCAGATAATTCTGGACAATCGAATAGCTGAGGCCCGCAACGAGATTATCCTTAGAGGCACCCCTCTGTTGATGATGGACAAGGTCTGATTCGATAAAGACTGTACACCGCTCTCCCATCCTCACTGGCTCTTCTGCAGAGAGGGCAAGCCTTCCAAACTCCTCCTTGATCGAGATGTCTAACTTCTCCGCCTGCTCCTCCAAGAAAGAGCCTGTTCCTGCGGCACAGACCTTATTCATCTCAAAATCAACGACCACTCTGTTATCAATGCTGATATACTTGGAGTCTTGTCCGCCAATTTCAAAAATGGTATCCACTTTGGGATCGATGTGAACCGCTGCCGTAGCCTGAGCTGTGATCTCATTTCGGACAAGATCTGCGCCCACAAAATCAGCAGTGAGATAACGACCCGAACCGGTTGTTCCAACTCCCTTAATCTCCACCCGGTCACCAATCTCCTCGCCGATTTCCCGAAGACCGATGCGAACCGCTTCAATGGGCCTACCTGCAGTCATCAAGTATCGCTTTGAAAGAACCTTCTTATTTTTGTCAATCACGACAAGATTTGTGCTGATCGAACCCACATCAAGCCCTAAATAGGCTTCGATCTTTTCCTGAGATGTTGAATCTGAAGAGGGTGATCCCTGCACCATGAGAGGTTCAGGGTAACCCTGGACCCCACGTGGTTCGGGGTTACCCTGAACCCCATGGAGTGCAGGGGGTGAAAAAACATGATTCGATGAAAGGCAGAGGGGTTTTAGGGGTGCTTCTCTTTCTTGATGATGGAGTAAATACTCTTTAAGGGCTTTTAAATTTAACACTCCAGTTCTCTTGGGGGATTGGCTCTCTCGGGTCACCAAAACCGCACCTATGGCTCCCATAGAGGCAAAATATTTCGGGATGATGAGGTCTCCATCTGAGAGCTCCAATACATCCTGAAATGCCTTTCTCATCCCAACGTTGGCTGCCACACCTCCCTGAAAAGATACCGGTTTGACAAATGTTTTCCCTTTGCCGATGTTGCTTTTAAAATTTCTTGCAAGTGCATAACAGAGACCAGCCACAATATCGTAATCCGGTGTGGCGATCTGTTGAAGGTGGATCATATCCGTCTTTGCAAAGACACTGCATCGTCCTGCAATGCGAGGGGGGTTGACCGACTTAAGAGCGAGCTGGCCGAATGCCTCGATGCTCAAGCCAAGCCTGCTCGCTTGTTGATCTAAAAACGAACCCGTGCCAGCCGCACAGAGGGTGTTCATCGAGAAATCGGAAATTTTGAAATGGCCGTTCTCCTTCTCGATGAAGATCAGCTTTGAGTCCTCTCCTCCGATATCGATGATCGTCCGGACCTCAGGATAGAGATGTTGAATGGCTTTCGATTGAGCGATGATCTCATTGACGAAATGGCCTTCGAGGAGTTCGGAGAGGAGCTTTCCTCCGGTGCCGGTGAAGGAGATGTCGTAAAACGCTTCAGGTGGGATGCGGCTGAAGACCTCTTCTAAAATGCTCTGGACGGTTTTGAGAGGTTGGCCTTTGATTCTTGTGTAACGTTCCTCTACGACTTCTGTCTGTTCATTCAGAATAACCGTGTTTGCACTGACAGAGCCAACATCAATGCCGAGGTGGTATTTTTTCATTCCCGTATTAATTCGTCTATAAAAATAGAATTAGAAGAATGGAATTAATCTTAATTGATTCCGTCTCTTCTTTTCAAGTCATACCTCTTCCTCTGTACGAAAACGCCAGATCGATCTGTGAAATGCTTCCTAAAAGTTTCTTATTGGATCAACCGGGATCAGCAGCGTGCTCTTCGGAGGAGGCGTTCCCAGGCATCGTCCACATTTTTCTGGGTGATCTCAATGTCCTTTTCGGAGAGGTGGCTGAACCGGCCCTGGAGTTTTAAATACCCCTTCACAGGGACAACGCGGGACTCTTCCTGAATCGTATAGACTCGTCCATTTTCAATCTCGTAAAGGGGGAAGATTCTAGAGCGGACAGCAAGCCTCGAAATCTTGATCGTCTGTTCAGAGGCCATCTTCCATCCAGGTGGACAGGGAGAGAAAAGGTGGATGAAGCGGGTTCCACGGATGACCTTTGCCTTTTCCAATTTTCGAATGAGGTCCTCCGGGTAGGCAATCGTGGCTGTAGCCGCATAGGGTATATGATGATCCGCCATAATGGCCATAATGTCTTTTTTGGGATTCTCTTTTGGCTGCGTGACGGGTGTGGTCGTGGTCCAGGCCATAAGTGGGGTGGCTGAACTTCGCTGGGTCCCTGTATTCATATAACCTTCGTTGTCATTGCAGATGTAGAGTATATCTTCGTTTCGTTCTGCCGCTCCGGAAAGAGCCTGAATTCCAATATCAAAGGTTCCGCCATCTCCTGCCCACACGGCCACCAGAGTATCATTCTCGCCTCGAACATCTAAGGCCGCTCTTACACCGGATGCGGTTGCTGCTGCTGTGACAAAGCCAGCATGAACAGCCGTAATCTTGTAACTGGAATAGGGCCAGAACCCTGGCACAATTGACCAGCACGAGGCAGGAAAGACCATGACAGTTTTCTCACCAAGGGCCTTCAAAGTCAGCCGCATGGCCACGGCCGCTCCACATCCCGCACATGCCAGATGACCATGCCCCAGATTCTCAGCGATAGGTATCTCTATCTTTCTCATTCTTTCCATCTCATTGAAAATTGCAAATTTAGCATTGAAAAATGCAAAATCTTAAAAATCATTTTTCAATTTGCAATTTCTATTTTCCAATGGGTTTATCTTTTCAGCCCTAACCACACAATCTCATCTTTGGGCCGATCATTCTCTATGGTATATTGAATCGCCTCTTCGATCAATTCCGGAGTAATATCTCTTCCTCCCAATCCGGAAACGAATCCAAAGACGGGTGGCCTCTGCTCTCGTAAATACAAGGAAGCTCTCAATTCCTGCGAAAAGATGCCACCCACTCCGGCAGAGAGATTCCGGTCAATGACAGCGATCTTCTTTGCTCCTTGAATCACTTCATATATCTCGTCAGAGGGAAAAGGCCTGAATCGTTTCATCTTAACTCCGGCAACACTTAATCCTTTCTCCATTAACTTTTTGATTACAATTCTCGAAGTACTGGTTACAGTTCCAGAGGTCATCAACAACACCTCTGCCTCATCTTTCCCATATCTTTCAATCGAGCCATAACCTCTGCCAAACCTGGCTTTAAATTCATCATCAACCTTTTTGGCAACCTCTGGAACCTCTTCCATGGCCTTTTGGATCTTGTAACGAAACTCCATGAAATAGTCAGGCGTCGTGATCACGGAGTAGGCTCTGGGTTCTTGAGTATCAATGGCATAATCCGCACAGAAAGGCGGTAAGAAAGCATCTACCTCTTCAATGCTGGGAACCTCCACCGGTTCAGCCGTGTGGGACAGGACAAAGGCATCGAGGACCACCATCACAGGAAGTTTCACCGTCTCTGCGATGAGGTAAGCCTGAATGATGGTATCGAGCACTTCCTGGTTATTTTCGCAGTAAAGTTGAATCCATCCTGTATCGCGCTGAGAGACCGAATCGCTCTGATCACTCCAGATATTCCATGGGGGACCAATGGCCCGGTTCACATTGACCATCACGATGGGGAGCCTTGCACCCGAGGCCCAGTGGAGCATCTCGTGCATATAGGCCAATCCATGCGAGGAGGTCGCTGTAAAGCACCTCACGCCTCCTGTTGATGCCCCGATCAGAGCCGCCATAGCAGAGTGTTCTGATTCGACTTTAAGGAATTTCGTCTTCAACCGACCGCTTGCGATCAGTTCGGAAAGCTCTTCCACAATGGTTGTCTGAGGAGTGATGGGATAGGCGGAAACCACATCCACACGGCTCAGGATGACCCCATAGGCCACAGCCTGGTTTCCCGTAATGACGCGCTTCATTTCTCCTCCTCTTTGAGAGAGATCGCTCCTCTGGGGCATTCGGTAAAACAGATGCCACACCCCTTACAGTAATCGTAATCCACCTGATGTGAAAAAAGCCCTTCTCTTTTTAAGATCGAAGCATCCGGGCAGAAGACATAGCAGACCTCACACTCATTGCAGGTGCCACAGTTGAAACAGCGTCCGGCTTCCTCCAGCGCAACCCCTTCTGAAAGAGTCGAAGAGACCTCTTTAAATCCTTTAATCCTTTCCTTAACAGAGATCTTCGATTCTCCCTGCCTTTTCGCAGGCTCGAAGTAGTCCATATTCAATTCTTCAAAAGCCACCACGTGAGGATTTCTCACCCTTTCTGCGGGATGGAGATAGTTAAAGATTGAAAGGGAAGGTCCTTCACCGATGAGATTTTGAAAAATAACATCTGGATCCTTACCCTTAAAAAACGCATCTATGGCCATGGCTGCTTTCTTGCCTGAACCAATGGCATGAGCAACGGTTCGCTGATTGGAGGTGAGGTCTCCGCCAGCAAAAATTCCTTTAATCCCAGTGCTTCCATCCCTTCGGGTGAGAAGGATTCCCTCTCTCTTCTCCAATCCCTCTGGTAGAAAAGAAACCTCGATCTCCTCCCCTGTAGCCACAATCACGTGATCAACATCTATACGGAAATTTGAGTTGGGAATGGGAATGGGCCTTCTTCGGCCACTCTCATCTTTCTCACCCAATTCCATTCTTAAACATTCGATTCGTTTCAGGCCATCTTTCTGTCCAATTCGTAGCGGATTGACCAGATACCTAATCTTTACTCCCTCTTCAAGTGCTTCTAAGATCTCCTCGTCAAAAGCTGGCATCTCCTCCCTTGAGCGACGATAGAGAACCGTTGCCTTCTTGCCCATACGGATAACCGATCGCGCAACATCCATGGCAGTATTCCCACCGCCAATCACAGCGATCTTATCCCCTAACTGGACTTTCTTTCGGAGGTTGATCCTCTTTAATAGATCGAGGCCACTTAACACTCCTTTTTCTCTCTCCCCAGGAATCTGGAGGCCTCTGCTTTTGTGTGCGCCTGTGCTGATGAAGACGGCTTGATGATCTTTTAAGTCCTCTAATCTTATATCCTCCCCCAGGGTCACACCTGTCCGAATCTTAACTCCAAGAGCCTCAATATCTGAAAGTTCCCTATCCAGGACATCTCTGGGTAACCGGTAGGAGGGGATGCCAAGCCTGAGCATGCCACCTGCAAAAGGTAAGGATTCAAAGACCGTCACGTCATAATCAAGCCTTGCAAGGTGATAGGCACAACTCATGCCTGCAGGTCCGGAACCGATAATGGCAACCTTTTCCTTATTTTTTTCCTCTAACTTCGCTGTCTTCTTGTTCAAGCCATAACCAAAGTCAGCAACAAACCTCTCTAAGGCATGAATCGCAATGGGTTCGTCAAACGATCCTCGATTGCACTTTGACTCACAGGGATGGAAACAGACCCTTCCACAGACTCCCGGAAAAGGGCTCTCTTCCTTGATGATATTCCAGGCTCCCTCAAAATCCTCCTTTTCAATCTTTTGGATGAATTTAACGATATCATTCCCTGCTGGGCAGGCTGCACTGCAGGGTGGGGTCTTATCTTCATAAATAGGACGCTGCGTTCTCCATGCTCCGGTTTTATTCCACGCCATATCTCCAGCGGAGACAGCAATCATGGGCATCTCAGAAATCTTATTAAAGGTAATTTGTTTGGTCATCTCACCAATCCTTGTATTGACGAAGTGTATGGTCTTTGGGTTAAGGCTATGAGGCCAGTTTGGTATTAGGTCAAGGGGGTACGTCTAAAAGATTTTAGATACTTATGACCTAACCTTATAACGAAACGGGCATCCTAACCCTTACCTTTAAACTTTCACTTCTGCATAGGCTTCTCTTGCTGCCTTGGCGTTTTCATCTTTCTTACCGGGTGTCTCTTCGCGGATCGACAGGGCAATCGAATCAATTCCCACGAGGCCACTCACTTTTGAGAAAGCACCTAAGATAGCGGTATTGACAATTGGATTAGTCCGGGAACCCAATCCGTTCCGGATAGCAATGGAGGTGGCATCCACTGTGGCGACTCTGAAATTTTTTAGATCCTTAAATGTTTCAGGTGAATGTCCTGAATTGATCAAAATCCATCCGTTCGGTTTCAAACCAGCCGTAACATCCACAGCTCCAATCAGCGTGGGATCTAACACGATGATGTGATCGGGCTGATAAATGTTGACTCTCAACTGAATGGGTTCGCGATCCACCCTCAAGAAGGCCATCACAGGAGCACCCCGTCTCTCGACCCCGAAGGCAGGAAAGGATTGAACATAGAGCCCTTCATGAAAAAAGGCAACGGCAAGCACTTTGGAGGCCACCACCGCCCCCTGCCCTCCCCTTCCATGAAAGCGAATCTCGATCATAATCTGCTCCATCTAATCTAAAATATTTTATAATATATTGATATAAATCGGACAAGAAAAAATTTATAGAAAGAGAGATCTCTTGTTTGGCGGAAAAGGTGAAATAGTTCAGAAACATATAAGACAGAAATAGAGAGGAAGGAGCCAAGAAGAGGCAGATATGAATGCCTTAACCATTGAAGTAGGAGCCATAAGAAGTTTCATGCTACAAATCTTTTTCGAAGAATAATTTTTAATTAAGATTCATCTTCGACAGTTATTTTGCTTTGGAAAAATTTACATTCAATGAAATCGATAACTTAACAGTTTTCAATCTGTGATTTCTTCAGAATGTAGTGCCATATATAAAATTTTGTTCTTGACAATGG
>Ga0209721_1000527_pt1 | contig 33581 bp, 29 predicted proteins | sample TshhotsprinmetaG_FD_184139 | JGI IMG/M metagenome (GOLD analysis project Ga0209721, IMG submission 184139) | Hot spring microbial communities from South Africa to study Microbial Dark Matter (Phase II) - Tshipise hot spring metaG (SPAdes)... | ecosystem: Environmental > Aquatic > Thermal springs...
GCCGACCAGGCCCAGCAGCCCGCCGGTCAGGCCCCGCAGCCTGCCGCTGACCAGGCGCAGCAGCCGCAGCAGCCGGCTGGCGACCAGAAGCCGCAAGAGCAAAAGCAGTAAGGCCAACGCGCGCCGGATGACTGTCCCGGTGCGCCGTCTTCACCGCCGGCGAACCCCGGTTCAACGGCAGCGCAAACCGCCCGCCCTCGGGCGGTTTGTTTTGAGTGCAGCACCGTCATGCTGGCGGATCGCCGGGTACGGATGGGCCGCTGGCACCATGCAGCATGCAGCCCCGCGGCCGCGGGTGGCTGTGGCGGCCCGCGCCGCAACGCGGCGGCAATCACGCCCTGTTGGGCAGCCGCACCCCTGGGTGGCGTTACCCCAGCCGCTTGACCAGCACCTGACTGCGCCGGTCCCAGTTGTACTTGCGCTTGCGCGCCTCGGGCAGCCAGTCGGGTGAGACGGGTGTAAAGCCCCGTTTGATGAACCAGTGCATGGTGCGCGTGGTCAGCACGAACAACGTCTGCAGCCCCATCAGGCGGGCGCGCTGCTCGATGCGCTTGAGCAGCCGCTCGCCGTCGCCCTGCCCCTGTGCGTTGGGGGATACCGTCAGCGACGCGAGCTCCCCGGTGCGGGCTTCTGGATAGGGGTAGAGCGCCGCGCAGCCGAAGATCACGCCGTCGTGCTCGAGGATGGTGTAATTGGCGATGTCGCGCTCGATTTCGGTGCGGCTGCGCTTGACCAGCGTGCCGTCGCGTTCATACGGCTCGATCAGCTGCAGGATCGCGCCCACATCGTCCGGCGTGGCCTCGCGCAGATTTTCCAGTTTTTCGTCCACCACCATGGTGCCGATGCCGTCGTGGACATAGATTTCCAGCAGCAGCGAGCCGTCCACCGCAAACGGAATGATGTGGCTGCGTCCCACGCCTCCCTTGCAGGCGCGCACGCAGTGCTGCAGGTAAAAGGCCGGATCGGTGGGTTGCGCGGGCGGCGGTGCGGCGGCCAAAATGCGTTCGGCGTCGGCCAGCGACAGCTCGGTGTCGATCGGGTTGTCGTCGCCGGGCGGATCGAACGGGCGCGCGCGAATGCCCGGCACTTCGGTGACGAAGACCAGCTTGTCGGCACGCAGCGCCACCGCCACGCTGGTGGCCACTTCCTCCATGCTGAGGTTGAACGCCTCGCCCGTCGGCGAAAACCCAAACGGCGACAGCAGCACCAGCGCCCCCATGTCCAACGCGCGCTGGATGCCGGTGACGTCCACCTTGCGCACGACGCCGGAGTGCTGAAAGTCGACGCCGTCGACGATGCCCACCGGCCGGGCGGTGATGAAGTTGCCCGAGATCACGCGCACCGTGGCACCGGCCATCGGCGTATTGGGCAGCCCCATGCTGAAGGCGGCTTCGATTTCGAAGCGCAACTGGCCGGCCGCCTCCTGCGCACAGTCCAGCGTCACCGCGTCGGTGACGCGGATGCCGTTGTGAAAGCGCGCGGTGTGTCCCTTGGCGCGCAGCTGCTCGTCCACCTGCGGACGAAAGCCGTGCACCAGCACGATGCGCACGCCCATGCTTTGGATGAGCGCCAGGTCCTGCACCAGACTGGGCAGCTTGCCGGCCGCGATCGCCTCTCCGGTAATGCCGACCACGAAGGTCTGGTGCCGGAACTTGTGGATGTAGGGCGCCACGGCCCGAAACCACGGCACAAAGGTGAAGTTGAAGACGGTGGACATCGCGGCGATGGCGTACGGGGAAGGAACAGCACAGCGAGGGGCCTGCCGGGGGACGGCAGCGGGATAATCGCGCCCTCATGTCACAGAACGAAGTGTGCCATCAGCCGGCTCCCGCGCCGGTGATCGAGTTTCCACAGACGCTTCCGGTGTCGGCGCGCCGTGGCGACATCGAGGCGGCGCTGCGCGCGCATCCGGTTGTGATCGTCTGCGGCGAAACCGGTTCGGGCAAAACCACCCAGCTGCCCAAAATGGCGCTGGCGCTGGGCCGAGGCGGCGGTTTGCATTGGCAGCCGCAACCGGGGCGGCGACGCCCGCTCATCGGCCACACCCAGCCGCGTCGGCTGGCGGCCACGGCGGTGGCGGCGCGCATCGCCGAGGAGACGCAAACCGCGCTGGGCGCGCTGGTGGGCTACCAGATCCGTTTTCACGACCGCCTGCAGCCGGGCGCGGCGATCAAGCTGATGACCGACGGTATTCTGCTGGCTGAGACTCAGCGCGATCCGTTGTTGCGCGCTTACGACACGCTCATCATCGACGAGGCGCACGAGCGCAGTCTCAACATCGACTTTTTGCTCGGGTATCTTAAGCAGCTGCTGCCGCGCCGGCCGGATCTGAAGGTGATCATTACCTCGGCCACGCTGGATGCGCAGCACTTGGCCCAGCACTTTGCTGGCGCTGCTGGACCGGCCCCCATCATCGAAGTCAGCGGGCGCACCTATCCGGTGGAGATCCGCTGGCGCCCGTTCGAGGAAAGCCGCGATTTCGGGCTCAACGACGCCATTGCCGCGGCGGTGGATGAGCTGTGGCGCGGCGGGGCGCAGGCCGGCGACATTTTGGTGTTTCTGCCGGGTGAGCGCGAGATCCGGGAAGCGGCCGATCATCTGCGCCGCCATCTGGCCCGCCAGCCGCTGTTGCGTGACACCGAGGTGCTGCCGCTGTACGCGCGCCTGAGCGCAGCGGAGCAAAACCGGATATTTCACCCCAGCGGACGGCGGCGCATCGTGCTGGCCACCAACGTGGCCGAGACGTCGCTGACGGTGCCGGGCATCCGTTATGTGATCGATTCCGGTTTGGCGCGCATCAAGCGCTACAGCTTGCGCAGCAAAGTGGAGCAGCTGCTGGTGGAGCCGATCAGCCAGGCGGCAGCCAACCAGCGCGCCGGCCGCTGTGGCCGTGTGGCCGAAGGCATCTGCATCCGACTCTATGACGAGCGCGATTTTGCCCAGCGACCGCGCTACACCGACCCCGAGATCCTGCGCTCGTCGTTGGCGGGCGTGATTCTGCGCATGAAAGCGCTGGGGCTGGGCGACGTCGAGGCCTTTCCGTTCGTCGATCCGCCGTCGCGGCGGGCGATTGCCGACGGGGTGCAGCTGCTGCAGGAGCTGGGGGCGCTGGACGAGCAGCAGGCGCTGACCGACGTGGGGCGCGAGCTAGCACGGCTGCCGCTGGACCCGCGCGTGGGCCGCATGATTTTGGCCGCGCGCGACCGCGGCGCACTGGCCGAGGTGCTGGTGATTGCCAGTGCGCTGAGTGTGCAAGACGTGCGCGAGCGCCCGCTAGAGGCGCAGGCCAAGGCCGACCAGGCGCACGCCGCGTTCGACGACGAGCGCAGCGAATTCGTTGGCATCCTGAAACTGTGGGACTGGCTGGATAAGGCGCGCGGCGGGGTGCACGCTGCCGGTGAGGCCCCGACGCACCGCCTGTCCAACCGCCAGTATGAAGCGCTGCTGCGCGAGCGCTTTATCCACGTGCGGCGCGTGCGTGAGTGGCGTGACATCCACCAGCAGCTGCACACTGTAGCGGCCGAGCACGGCTGGAAGCCCAACACGCAGCCTGCCACTTACGAGCAGATCCACCTGAGTCTGCTGGCAGGGCTGCTGGGCAACGTTGGCTGCAGGCACGACACCGAAGATGTCTATCTGGGCGCGCGCGGCATCAAATTTGTCCCACATCCGGGCGCCCGCCTGAAAAAGCGCCCAGGGCGCTGGGTGCTGTGCGCCGAACTGGTGGAGACCTCACGGCTGTTTGCGCGCGGCATCGCCACCATCGAGCCGCAGTGGATCGAGGAAGTGGGCGCGCATCTGATCCGGCGGCTGGTGGGCGACCCCCACTGGGAAAAGCGCAGCGCCGAAGCGGTGGCCTACGAGCGCGGCACGCTCTACGGCCTGACCGTGTACAGCCAGCGTCGTGTGGCGTACGCGCGCGTCGATCCGGTGGCCGCCCGCGAGGTATTCATCCGCGAAGCTCTGGTGGCCGGTCTGACCGAAGACACCTGGGAGACCCGACTGCCGTTTTGGACGCACAACCGGCGCGTGCTGCGCGAGGTGCAGGCGCTGGAGCACAAGGCGCGGCGGCAGGATGTGCTGGTGGATGAGGCGCTCATCTACGCCTTCTACGACCGGCAGATTCCGGCTGACGTCTGCAGTGGGCACGAGCTGGAGCGCTGGTGGCGCGCGGCCGCACGCACCCAGCCGCGGCTGTTGATGCTCACGCGCGAGGAGCTGATGCGGCACGAGGCGGCCGGCATCACCACCGACGCCTACCCGCCGCTGGTGCGGCTGGGCGGGGTGGACTGCCGCGCGCACTACCACCACGAACCCGGCGATGCGCGCGACGGCGTGACGGTGGATGTGCCGCTATTTGCCCTCAACCAGGTGTCGGCCCAGCGCGCCGAGTGGCTGGTGCCGGGCCTGCTGCGTGAGAAAGTCCAAGCGCTGCTCAAGAGCCTGCCGCAGAAGCCGCGCGCGCGGCTGGTGCCGTTGCCCGACACCGCACAGGCCATCGCCCAGGTGCTGCAGGCGCCCGAGCGCTGGGCGCAGGGCGACCTGCTGGAGGCGGTGCTGGCGGCGGTGCGCGAGCGCACTGGGTTGCCGGTGCAGCGCAGTGATTTCCGGCTGGAGACCATCCCGCCGCATCTGCGCATGAACTTCCGGCTCGTCGATGAGCACGGGCGTCAGTTGGCGATGGGCCGCGACCTGGCGGCGCTCAAAGCCGCCTGGGGCGCGCAGGCGCGCGGCGCGTTTCAGGCGCTGGCGGGGCTGCGCGCCAGTATCCCGGGCGGGGAGGCTGCGCCGGCGGCCGCAGCGACCGGGACCGCGCCGGGCGGACAGTCGGTCAATCCGCACGGGATTGGGCCGACGCCCAACTCCCCACGGGTGCCGCGCAACACCGCAGCGAGGGGTGGCCCGCGTGCTGATGCGCAAGCCGCGCCGGCGCTGCAGTCGGGGGCGGCGGCGCAGCGAATGGGTGGGCAGGCGCCTGCAGCCGCTGCGGCGGTGCCGCACACCGGCACCGATGCGCCACGCGCGCCGCTGCCCGATGCCGCTACCCGCTACACGCGCTGGGACTTCGGGCCGTGGCCGGAGCTGATGGAGATTCGGCAGGGGCGCCAGACCGTGTTGGGTTACCCGGCGCTGCAGGATGCTGGCGACGCCGTGACGCTGACCGTGTTTGACGAGCCGGAGGAGGCGCAGCGCGTGCACCGGCAGGGACTGTGGCGGCTGTTTGCGCTGCAGCTGCGCGACACCCTCAAGGGGCTGGAGCGCTCGCTGAGCGATTTGCAGCGCAGCGCGGTGCTGTTCATGCCGCTGGGGACGCTGGAGGAACTGCGCACCCAGATCCTGGAGCTGGCGCTGGAGCGGGCCTTTCTGGCTGACCCTCTGCCGCAGGACGGCGAGCAGTTTACGCAGCGTCTGCAGGAAGGGCGCCAGCGCCTGGGCCTGATTGCCCAGGAGGTGGCGCGCCAGGCGGCCCTGACACTGACCGAGTGGGCCGCCGCCCAGCGCAAACTGCGCGAGGCCAAAGCGCCGGCGGCGGCCGTGGCCGACGAGCAGCAGCACCTGCAGCGCCTGCTGGGCAAGCGTTTCGTGCGGGATATCCCGTGGGCGCAGCAGGCGCATCTGCCGCGCTATCTGAAGGCGGTGCAGCTGCGGCTGGACAAGGCGCGCACCGACCCGGCGCGCGACGCCGCGCGGCTGGCGCAGCTGCAGCCGCACGAGCAGCGCTTGTGGCGGCTGGTGGCGCAGCGCAAGGGGCAGTGGGACGAGCGCCTGCAGACGCTGCGCTGGATGCTGGAGGAGTTGCGGGTGAGCCTGTTTGCGCAGGAGTTGCGCACCCCGTATCCGGTCAGCATCAAGCGGCTGGAAAAGGCCTGGGCGCAGATCGAAGCGTGAACGGCACACCGGCCAGTGAGCCCACCGCAATGGCGCTGGCGACGTGTCCGTTCACAGGCGCGCCAGCCGCGCCAGCGCAGCCTGCAGCGTGTCATCGCGTTTGGCAAAACAGAAGCGGATACGCTGCTGCTCAGTAGGGCTGCCGTAAAACGCCGACAGCGGGATGGCAGCTACCCCCACCTCACGCGTCAGCCACTCGCAGAAGGCCGCCTCGGACAGGTGGCGCTCGGGCACGGCTAGCTCGGCGTAGCTGACGCACTGGAAATACGTGCCTTCGCACGGCAGCAGGCGAAAGCGGGTGCACGCCAGCCCAGCGCGGAAGCGGTCGCGCTTGGCTTGGTAGAAGGCGGCCAAGGTCTGGTAGGGTGCCGGGTCGCCCATGTACGCCGCCAGCCCGTGCTGCATCGGCGTGTTCACCGTGAACACGTTGAACTGGTGCACCTTGCGGAATTCGGCCATCAGCGGTGCGGGCGCCACCGCGTAGCCCACCTTCCAGCCGGTGACGTGAAAGGTTTTACCGAAACTGCTGACGACGACACTGCGGCCGGCCAGTGCCGGATGGGCCAGCGCGCTGTGGTGCCACTGGCCGTCGAACACCATGTGCTCGTACACCTCGTCGCTGATGACGACGACCTCGGTGCCGGACAGCACGTCGGCAAGGCGCTGCCAATCCGCGGCGTGCCAAATGGTGCCGCTGGGGTTATGCGGCGTATTGACGATGAGCGCGCGGGTGCGCGGCGTCAGGGCGGCAGCGATGCGGTCGAAGTCGGGGCGCAGGGTGTGCGGGTCCAGTGGCACCCGCACCACACGCCCGCCGGCCAGCACGATGTTAGGCACGTAGCTGTCGTAGCAGGGCTCCAGCACGATCACCTCGTCACCGGGCTGTACCAGCGCCAGGATGGCGGTGAAGATGGCTTGCGTGGCGCCGGCAGTGACGGTGATCTCTGTGTCGGGATCGCAGCGCCGTCCGTACTGCATGCCGATCTTGCGGGCGATGGCCGCGCGCAACGCGGGCACACCGGCCATGGGCGGGTATTGGTTGTGCCCCGCCTGCATCGCGTTGGTGACGGCCTGCAGCAGCCGCGGATCGCAGTCGAAGTCGGGAAACCCTTGGCCCAAGTTGACGGCGCCGCATTGCTGGGCCAGCGCGGACATGACGGTGAAGATGGTGGTGCCCACATCAGGCATCCGAGTGCGAACGGCCGGTGTTGAAAGCGGATCGGCAGCGGTGGCAACGGAGGTTGGCTCGGACATGGCAGGGCAACGGGGATGGCGGCGGGGGCGGCCAGCGGTGCGGCAGGGTGCGACCGAGCAGTCGCCGTTACAGCTGGTAATCGTGGCCCCCGCCCTCCATCGTACGCAAAATCAGATCGCGTGACAGGCGGTCACTGAGGAATTCGGCAAAGCGCAGCACGAACTGGCGCAGATAGGCGCCGCGCTTGAAGGCCACGCGCGCCACGTTGCGCCCAAACAGATGACCGGCCGGACGCGCCACCAGATCGGCGCTGCGCTCGTCCCCCTGCACAGCCATTTCGGCCACGATGCCCACGCCCATGCCCAGGCGCACATAGGTCTTGATCACGTCGGAATCGATGGCCTCCAGCACAATCTGGGGATTGAGGCCGCGCTGGGCGAAGGCCTGGTCGATGCGCGTGCGGCCGGTGAACGTGGGGTGGTAGGTGACGAGCGGGTAAGCCGCCAGATCCTCCAGCGTGATGCGCTCCAGCGCCAGCAGAGCGTGGCCCGGGGGCAGCACCAGGGTGTGTTGCCAGTCGTAGCAAGGCAGAGTCACCAGGTCGGGATACTGGGTCAGCGACTCGGTGGCGATGCCGATGTCGGCCACGTCTTCCAGCACCCAGCGCGCTACCTGGTCGGGGGCGCCCTGGTGCAGGCTGACGGTGACTTTCGGGTAGGTCTGGCGCAGGCGCGCCACCGGGGCCGGCAGCACGTAGCGCGCCTGGGTGTGCGTGGTGGCAATCGACAGCGTGCCGCTGTCCTGCGCGGCGTACTCCTGCCCGATGCGCTTGAGATTTTGCACCTCGCGCAAGATGATGTCGATGCAGCGCACCACCTCGCGCCCGGGTTCGGTCAGCCGTTTGATGCGCTTGCCGTGGCGTGCGAAGATATCGATGCCCAGCTCGTCTTCCAGCTCCAGAATGGCCTTGGAGACGCCGGGCTGCGAGGTGTGCAGGGCCTTGGCGGCTTCGGTCAGGTTGAGGTTGCGGCGCACCGCCTCCTGGACGAAACGGAACTGGTGCAAATTCATCGTCGGGCAGGGTGGGGAGCTCGGGGATCAGCGGCGCAGCACGCGCCAGGCAAACACCGCCAGCGAAACGGCCCAGTACAGCGCCGACGGGGCGGCCGCGGCCAGCCAGGGCGACCAGCCCTGCAGATTGCCGATGTGCCCGAACACCGCGTTGACCAGTACGAAACTGACGCCGATGAGGATACCGGCGAACACGTAGGCGGACAAGCCGCTCTGGCGGAAGTGCAGGTAGGCAAACGGCAGGGCCAGCGTCACCATGACCAGGCAGCTGAGCGGATAGAAGAGCTTGCGCCAGAACTCGATCTCGTAGCGCTGGGCCGACTGGCTGTTGGCCTGCAGATGCCGGACATACTGCCACAGCTCCAGCGTGCGCATGCGCTCGGGCTTGAGGAGTGCAGCATGCAGCATGTCCAGCGTTAGCGTCGAGGGCCAGTCCCACTGCGTCTGCTGCTCCAGCCGGATCTGCTCGGTCCCCACGAGCCGCGTGATGTGCACGTCGTGCAACCGCCACACGCCGGCGGTGTCATCGATGCGGCCACGCGCGGCCTGCACGGTAGCGCGGATGTGCCCGTCGGCGCCAAACACGAACAGCCGCACCCCGCGTAACGAGCCGTCGGGCTCGACCGCGCGCACATTGACTGCCGCGTGGCTGTCGGCGTGACGCTCGCGCAGCCAGGCACCGGTTTGCCTCAGGCTCAGTGCGCCGCGGTACTCGGCCTTGACCAGCTGCGCCTGGCGGGTGGCAGCAGGGGCCAGATAATCACCTACCGCAAACGTCAGCAGCGTGAACAACGCCCCCAGCACCAGCGCTAGCCGCAGTGCGCGCCACGGGCCCAGGCCGCTGACGCGCAAAACGGTGAACTCCGACCCCTGAGCCAGCCGCGCCAGCGCATAGACCGTGCCGATCAGCACGGCGATCGGCATCAGCTCGTACAGCCGCGACGGCACGCTCAGACCCACGAACAGCAGCGCCTCGGCCCAACCGTAGCGCTGTCCTTCGCGCAGCAGCGACGGTCGTCCCAGCGCCCGCAGCTCGTCGATCAGGTCGAAGAAGGCAAACAGCGCCACGAAGCCGAGCAACACGAACGCCACGGCGGCCAGCACCTCGCCGTAAATCAGGCTCCGCACCGTTCTCATGCGGCCACCTGCGCAAAGCGCGCGCGCCACAGGCGCCATCGGTCGGGCCAGGGGTGTTCGCGGTGCAGCAGCCATACGGCTGCCGCCAGTGCCACACCGCCGTGCAGCACCAACAGCGCGGTGCCGGCGTCGATGCGCTGGCTAGCGATCCAGGCCCGGCTGGCGCCCAGGATGTTGTAGTAGGTGATGAAGGCCAGCAGCATGAACAGCTGGCTGCCACTGCGCCCGGCACGCGGGTTGGCCGACGACACCGCCACCGCAAGGCCAACCAAATTGATCGCCAACAACGCCATGCCAATGCGCCAGCTCAGTTCCGCGGCGCTGGCGGGCGCCGGATCGCCCCACAGCGCCCAAGTTGGCCGGGCCCCCAGACGCAGATCGCCGACGGCGATGGGCTCGGTGTCGCGCAGGCGGACCCAGTGATGTTGAAAGCGGCTCAACTGCAGCACCGTCTCGCCGTCACTGACGCCGCGCCACAACCGTTCTCCCGCCTCCAGCACCAGATAGAGCACACCGTCGTCGACCTGCAGCCGCGCGCGTTGAGCCGACACGACGCTTTCGCTGCCGTCGGCCTCGGTGCTGGCCACGAAGACGTTGCGTCCCTCGGCGGTGGGCGTGGTTTCGCGATCGACGAACAGCACGCGCCGGCCGTCGCGCGATTCCTGGAATTCGCCGGGCGTGACGCGCTCCAGGTCACCGCGCTGCTCGTAGCGAGCACGCAGGCTGTCGCGCTGTGCCGCAGCCCAGGGTGCGACGACGGTCGTCAACACCAGCACGGCCAGCCACATCGGCCAGGCAAAGCGCACCACCGGACCAACGAAGCGCGACAGCGCCACGCCGCTGGTGTGCCAGATCACCATCTCGCTGTCGCGGTACCAGCGCGACAGGGTGCTCACCACGGCGGCGAACAGCGCCACCGTCAGCACCACATCCATGCCCCCGAGAATGCCGTAGGTCATGAACAACACCAACGCTTGCGGGTCGACCTCGCCGCGGCTGGCCTGCCCCAGTGTCCGCACCAGGGTGATGGTGATGACGACCGTGAGCATCACGACCAGCGCGGCACCGAAGCTGCGTCCCAGTTCGCGGCGGAGCGAGGTTTCGAATAACATCGACGGCAGTTGCTGACTACAGCCCGCATTATGGACTTCGAACTGTGCACGCTCACTCCGCATGCCGCGGCGTCACACGACGCCGACGCCCTGATCCTGCTGTGGCCCGATGCGGCCGATCGGGCTGACCCGGCGCTGGCCGACCCCCTGACGCTGTGGGCACGGCAGGCCATTGCCGATGGCGATCTAGCCGCCGACGCCGGCCAGTGGGTGGCGGCCTACCGGCTGCCCGGGGTGCGCGCGCGCCGCCTGGTGCTGGTGCGCTGCGGCGACGGCGGTGCGCGGCGAGTACGGCAGGCCGTGGCCGGCGCTTGGGCCGCGCTGAAGGCCGGTGGCCCCGCGGGGACCCTGCTGCTGCAGCTGGGGGCGCTGCCGCCGGTGGCGGTCGCTGCGGCGGTGCAGGCTATCGCGCAGGTCAGCTACCGCTACACCACCACGGTCACCGAGGCCAAACCACGCAGCCTGCGGCGCGTGGCCGTCGGTGTGGCCGACGCCGCCGCGGTGCAGACGGCGTTCGACGAGGCGGTGGCCATCGTGCACGGCCAGGAGCTGGCGCGCGAGTGGGCCAACCGCCCGGCCAATCACGCCACGCCCACCGATTTGGCCGAGGCCGCACTAGCGCTGAAAAAGCACGGCATCGCGGTCGAGGTGATGGGGCCGAAGGAGGTGGCCAAGCTTGGCATGGGCGCGCTGCTGGCGGTGTCCCAGGGTTCGGCACAGCCGCTGCGCTTCATCGTGCTGCAGTACCGCGGCGCGGGCAAGCGCGTGGCCCCGGTGGCGCTGGTGGGCAAGGGCATCACGTTCGACACCGGCGGCATTTCGCTCAAGCCCGCCGCCGAGATGGATGAGATGAAGTTCGACATGAGCGGCGCGGCCAGCGTGCTGGGCGTCTTTGCGGCGCTGGCGCGGCTGCGTCCGGCGCTGAATGTGGTCGGCCTCATCCCCGCCTGTGAGAACATGCCGGGGGGGCGAGCCGTCAAGCCCGGCGACGTGGTGCGCAGCTTCAGCGGCCAGACGATCGAAATCCTCAACACCGACGCCGAGGGGCGGCTGATTCTGTGCGACGCGCTGGCGTACGCGCGGCAGCGCTTTCAACCGAGCGCCATGATCGACATCGCTACGCTGACCGGGGCTTGCGTGATTGCGCTCGGGCACGTCCGTTCGGGGCTGTTTGCCACCGACGATGCGCTGGCGCAGGCGCTGCTGCAGGCGGGCGACGCCGTGGGCGACCCGTGTTGGCGGCTGCCGCTGGACGATGAGTATGCCGAGGCGCTCAAGACATCGTTTGCCGACGTGGCCAACGTCGGCGGTCGCGCGGCGGGGGTGGTGACGGCGGCCAAGTTCCTGCAGCGCTTCGTGGGCGACACAGCGTGGGCCCACCTGGATATCGCCGGCACGGCGTGGACGGGTGGCAAGGAAAAAGGGGCCACCGGGCGGCCCGTGCCGCTGCTGGTGCGCTTTTTGCAGCAGCAGGCGGCGTCGCTGGCAGCGAAGCCCACACCGCCCGCTGCGCGCACGCGTCGTGCGGCCACGCGACGTCCGTAACACCCCACAGTCGGCATGAACGTCGCGTTTCATCTGAACGTTCCCCCGGCGTGGCCGGCACGCGGCGCCTACCTGTGCCGGCTGCTGGCCAAGGCGTACGCGGCGCGCGCGCGGGTGTGGGTGGTGGTCGGTGACCAGGAATGGGCGCGCCTGGACGAGGCGCTGTGGACGCTGCCGACCGACGACTTCGTGCCCCACGTGCGCGCCGGCGATGCCCCCGAACTGCTGGTGCGGCGCTCGCCCATCGTCATCGCTCGCGATAGTGATGCCCTAGCGGGCGAGCGGCACGTCCTCGTCAACGCACAACCGCAGTGGCCGTCGGTTCTCGGGGGCGGGCCCGACCGGTTTGCGCGGGTCATCGAGGTCGTCGCCGACGACGAGGCGGACCGACAGGCAGCGCGGCAGCGCTGGCGTCGCTATCAGGCGATGGGGGTGCAGCCCGTGGCGCATGACCGGGCGGCGCGAGCTGCCGCGGTGGGAGAGGGCGCATGAGTCCGACCGGCCGCCAGCCGCCTGCCGTCGTGCCCACGCTCACTGAGGTGGTCGAGTCGGCGCCTCAGGGTGGCTGGGTCCCACGGCGCCCCCCGCAGCCATTGTCGGCTGAGCGTGTGCCGGCAGTGGCTCCTGCCGCCACCGCTGTTGCACGCAGCGACGGTGCGGACGGTGCGCCGTCCGCTGCTGCCCCTGCGGAATCGGCTCCCAGCTTGGCGCACGAAGGATGGGCAGGCTCCGGCGTAACGCCGCCTGGGCCCCCGGCCACAGCGCGCATGGCCAGGATGGATGAGCAGTCGGGCGGACCGGCGGACGACGTCGATGCGCTTGCCGACCGCGTGCTCGATCGTGTCCTGCCGACGCTGCAGTCTCGTGTCGCCGTGGCACTCGAGGCGTGGTGGCTTGGGCAGCGCCCGCAAGCCGCCCGCGTCGTCGGTGATGCGTTGCGCGAGGAACTGGCGCGCGACGTCCGCGACGCCCTGGTGCAGGCGCTGCGCGGCCGGCCGGACTGACGCGGCCCGCTTTCCTGCCCCGAAGAGGGGGAGTATCCGATCCGTACGGGACATCCCATACCCGATTCCCTTACGGCATGCAGGTTCCGCAAAAGGGTGCGATTTTTCGTGTATCGTAAAGCCCTGCGCGAAAAATCCGTGTTGCGCAAACCATCGTCATTTCCTTTTCGATAAAGGGTCTCACATGCACATGCACTACAAACTGGCCATCATTGCAGCTGCCGCTCTGGCCGTGGCAGCCTGCGGCAAAAAAGAACAGGCTCAACCCGCCGCCTCCACGCAGGGGCCGGCCGTCGAGACGCTAGTCGTCAAGATCGGCCATGTCGGCCCCACCAGCGGCCCGATCGCTCACCTGGGCAAAGACAACGAAAACGGCGCCCGCATGGCAATCGAGGAGCTCAACGCTGCCGGTATCCAGCTCGAAGGCAAGCCGGTGAAGTTCGAGTTGCTGGCCGAGGATGATGCGGCCGACCCGAAGCAGGGCACCGCTGCGGCCCAGAAGCTGATCGATGCCAAGGTGCACGGCGTCATCGGTCACCTGAACTCCGGCACCACCATCCCCGCGTCGCAGCTGTACAACGCCGCCGGCATCCCGCAGATTTCGCCGTCGGCCACCAACCCGAAGTACACGCGTCAGGGCTTCAACAACGTGTTCCGCGTGGTGGCGGATGACACGCACCTGGGTGGCACGCTGGGCAAGTACGCGATCGAGAAGCTGGGCGCCAAGAAGGTGGCCGTCATCGACGACCGTACCGCGTACGGTCAGGGTGTGGCCGACGAGTTCGAAAAGGGCGTCAAGGCCGCCGGTGGTGAGGTGGTCGACCGCGAGTTCACCAACGACAAGGCTACCGACTTCAACGCGATCCTCACCAAGATCAAGGCCAAGAAGCCCGACGTGGTGTTCTTCGGCGGCATGGACGCCGTGGCCGGCCCGATGCTCAAGCAAATGAAGCAGCTGGGCATCAACGCCAAGTTCATGGGTGGAGATGGCATCTGCACCAGCGAGCTGCCCAAGCTGGCCGGTGACGGTATGGCCGACGAGCAGGTCTACTGCGCGGAAGCTGGCGGTGTCGAAGGCGAGCAAAAGGCCGCCATGGACAAGTTCCGCGCCGACTTCAAGGCTAAGTTTGGCACCGAAGTGCAGGTTTATGCCCCGTATGTGTACGATGCCGTGCACGTGATGGTCAAGGCGATGCAGAACGCCAACTCGCCCGATCCGGCCAAGTACCTGCCGGCCCTCAAGGCGATCAGCCACAAGGGCGTGACCGGTCTGATCGAGTTCGACGAGAAGGGCGATATCAAGAACGGTGCCCTGACGCTGTACACCTACAAAGGTGGCCAGCGCTCCGAAATCGCGGTCATCCGCTGATTCGGCACAGCGTCCTCGACCTGAAAACCCCGCCGCGGCGGGGTTTTTTGTGCCCGGAACAGGCACACCGCACGTTGTTCCCCTCGGCAGTTGCCAGCATGCCGTCTCCGAGGCGCAGCCTGCGCCGCGGCCAGCACCGCAGTCAGCAAAAAGCCCCGCGCAGGCGGGGCTTTCGATCGCGGTACGGCGCCGGTGGTGCGGCGGCGGGTGCCGGCTTCGCGGCCCCGGCGCCGGTGGCGCGGCTGTGCGCATCGGCCACCGACGCCGCCACCGGCAGACGCCGTTCAGGACAGGTGGCTGCTGATGATCTTCGTCATCTCGAACATCGACACCTGGGCCTTTTTCAGCACGGCCTTGAGCTTGGCGTCGGCATTGATCATGCGCTTGTTGGTGGCGTCCTGCAACTTGTTCTTCTTGATGTATTCCCACACCTTCTTGGTCACCTCGGTGCGCGGCAGCGGCTTAGCGCCGACGATGGCGGCAAGTTCCGCGCTCGGCGTCAACGGCTTCATGAACGCCGCGTTCGGCGTGCGCTTGGGGGCAGCAGCCGGGGCAGCCGACTTGGCGGACTTGGCCGCGGGCGCGGCCTTGGTGGTGGCAGCTTTCTTTGCAGTGGCCATGGAATCTTCCTTTGGTTGGTTGCAAGCTCGCCACGGAGCGCGCGCAGCGCTCGCATGGTTGCCCGCATCGTAACCCCAAAGCCCGCCTTTTTCCAGATGGGTGTACGGGTTTGTGTGTCGCAGGCGGGTTTTCCCGCATCGTTGGGCCGGCCCGCGTTGCGCGCCGCAGACGCCCGGCCTTCGCTGCCGCGTCGCTGCGCTTCACTGCGGCGCCGCGTCCGTCAGGCTCGTCTATCATCGCGGGTGCCAGCGGTGCCGGCAGCCATGCGCTGTCGCAGTGGCGTTTACGGTGCCGCTTGGGGTTTCCAGTCGATCGTCTACACGCCTATTGTCTGCTGCCCGGCCATGGCCTTCGTTTTTTCCACCTGTGACCTGTGTGATGCCCACAAGGGCGATGACAGTGGTGCCTTTCGGGTCTTACCCCCGGTGTGGCGTTCTTTTGGGGGGCGCGGGGTGTTTGCCGGTCCGGTGAGCACGGTCAAGTGCCATGAGGACAACTCGCTCGTCAAGGCCGCGCTCGACGAGCCTGGCGCCGGCCGGGTGCTGGTGGTTGACGGCGGCGCCTCGTTGCGCCGCGCCCTGCTGGGCGGCAACCTGGCGGCGGCCGCTGCCCGCAACGGTTGGGCCGGGGTGCTGGTCGATGGCTGCGTGCGCGATGTGGCCGAGCTGGCGGCGGCACCGGTGGGGATTCTGGCGCTGGCGGTCATGCCGCTGCCAACCGACAAGCGTGGGCAGGGCCTCAGGGATGTCGCGGTCCAGATTCAGGGGGTGTGGGTGCGCCCGGGAGACTGGCTGTATGGCGATGCGGACGGGGTGGTGGTGGCCGCTCAGCCGCTCCACGCGCGATAAATCATGGCAGCGGCTACCCCCAGCAACGCCACGGCGAACACGCGCTTGAGGGTGGGCACCGGCAGCGCGTGGGCAGCCCGCACACCCAGCGGGGCCGCCAGCACGCTGCTGCTGGCCACCGCCACCAGCGCGGGCGCAAACACATAACCGAGTGACCCGGCCGGACGACCGGCCACATCGGCGCCGGCCCAGATGTAGCCGAGTACATTGGCCAGCGCGATCGGCAAGCCGAGGGCGGCGCTGGTGGCCACCGCCTGGTGCATCGGCACCCGGTGCGCCGTCATGAACGGCACGCTCAGAAAACCGCCGCCGGCGCCCACCAAGCCGGATGCGAAGCCGATCACGCCGCCGGCACCCACCAGGCCTGCCGTGCTCGGCAGCGTGCGGGTCGATGCCGCAACCCGTGCCCGGCGCAGCATCTGCAGCGCGGTCAAGCCGATGAAGATGCCGAACAGCAGCGCCAACCACCGCCCCTGCAACCAGCGGAAGATGCCGCCGCTGGCCAGCGCCGCTCCGAGTACGATGCCCGGGGTCAGTCGTGCCACCAGATCCCAGCGCACGGCACCGCGCCGGTGATGGGCGCGCACACTGGAGATGGAGGTGAAGACGATCGTTGCCATCGAGGTGGCGATGGCCATTTTGACCGCCAGATCGGGCGCGATGGCGCGGGCATCCAGCACGAAAGTGATCACCGGCACCAGCATCATGCCGCCACCGATGCCCAGCAGACCAGCCAGAAAGCCGGTGATGAGGCCGATGCCGGCTAGTTCGACGAACAACAGGGGATCGAGCATGGCGGTCGGTGACGGTCACCCGGTCCCGATACCGGCGGGTGACCGATGCTGCGGCCGGCCTTGCCGCAGCCGCCACGCGCTCTTCGCCCATTGACTGCCCCGACCGGGGAGCGCCCCCGTCCTGCAGCGAACAGGGTGCGAGCTAAGCAGACGGGCGGCGCGGCGCATCGGGGTTGGGGGGGGGAAAGGGTGTCTGCCGAACCGCGGGCCGGCATCCTGAACGCGCAGGTTCAGGTGGGCGAGGGCAGCGCAGCTTCGGGTTCGTCTGACGCGAGACGATCGCGCCCACTGCGCGATGTACCAAGCCCGGGCTCTAGGAGCATTGGTTCAAGGAATGTAAAGCCCGGCGGTTGGCAGACGGCTCCATTGTACGCCTGATTGTGGTACGCCCGAATACGGCGCTGCCGGGGCCGATGGACCCGTTCCCCCGGTCTCATCCCGGGCCGTGCGGTCACAGCAGCCGGTCGTCCGCTGCCAGCGCCGCATCGATGCGGGCGATCAGGGTGCGCAGGGCGTCGTCCACCGCGGTCTGACCCGCCGGGGAGGCTTGCGCGCCCGCGCCATCGGCGCCCTCCGGGGTGCCGAACGAGGAATGGCGAAAGGCCAGCGCGGGATCGCGCTGTGAGGCTTCGAAGGCGATGTTGAGCGCCGCGAGCACGGCGATGCGGTCGCGCGCCTTGACCTTGCCGGCATCGCGGATGCGGCACATCGCGGCATCGACCTTGGCCACCGCTTCGCGCAAGGCCTCTTCGCCGTCCACCGGGCAGGCCAGCAGATAAGTCTGGCTCATGATCTGCACCTCGACCTGCTTGATCGCGGGTTTGTTCATGGGCCATCCTCCGCCGTCTCCAGCCGGGCGATTAGCGCGTCGAGCCGCTGCCGGGCGCTGGTGCACTGGGCCAGTAGCTGGTCGCGTTCCTGCCGCAGCCGCGCCACTTCGGCCTGCAGCAGCGCCTGGGTGCGCAGCAGCTCCTCGTGTCGCAGCAGCAGCCGTTCGACCCGCTGGGTCAGTTGTTCGATGATTGCCGGCGTCATGACCCCCGCATTGTAGAGTCCGCGCAAGCGATTGCTCTACAATGAGAGCACGTTGGTGCTCGCGGTGCGCGCTCCGTGCGCTGCAGTTAAACGGGAAGCTGGGGGGTGTCGCGCCGTACGCGCCCGATGCCTAGCCAGCGCTGCCCCCGCAACGGTAAGTGGACGGACCGCTTTGTGGCGGTCCGGCTTTCGCCCACATCGCCACTGGAGGCTTGCGTGTCTCTGGGAAGGCGGCGAAGGTTGCCTCCACCAGCCCGGATACCGGCCAACGGGGTGGCCGAGCGGTGCAGCCGGTCGGCCGTGACGTCCAGACACCGTCGGGGAAGGCGGTGGGGACACGATCGTTCGTGGCATACCATCATGAAAACGCCTCTTGCGCGCGCCGTCGTCGCCGCGCTTGCACCCGCCTTGCCGGCGGCCGTCCTTTCTTACCCCTCCCTCGTCCATGCTGCCACGGCGGCGCCAGAGACGGCGCTGACGCCGGTGGTCGTCAGTGCCAGCCGCGCTGAGCAGCCCATCACCGACGTCGTGGCCGACGTGACCGTGATCGACCGCGAGACCATCGAGCGCAGCGGCGCTGTGGCCATCGCCGATGTCTTGGCACGGGTGCCCGGCATCGCCATCAGTCGCAACGGCGGCCCGGGTACGACGACCAATGTGTTCCTACGCGGTGCCGACGGGCGCTTCACCGCGGTGTTCATCGATGGCGTGCGTGTCGATTCGCAATCCACGGGCGGGGCCACGTGGAACGCGATTGCGCTGTCGCAGGTGGAGCGTATCGAGGTGCTGCGCGGCCCGGCCGCGGCCCTGTACGGATCGGACGCCGTCGCCGGTGTAGTGCAGATCTTCACGCGGCGGGGTGAGCCGGGGTTTTACCCGGAGGTGCGGTTGGGGTTGGGCAGTGACGACACCCGGTCATTGGGCGCGTGGCTGCGCGGCGGGGGGGACGGTTTCGACTACGCTCTCGGAGTCAACGGGGAGCGCAGCGACGGCTTCAATGCCCGCCTGCTTGGCAACCCCGATCGGGACGGCTATCAGCGCGATAGCGCGTCGGCGCGGCTGGGGTGGCGGGCAGCGCCGGGACACCGGGTGGAGCTGTCGGCGTCGGCAACTACCCTGCATGCCGGCTATGACGGCTTCACTCCCGGACAGGATGACCAGAGCTACCACCGCCTGCAAACGCTGGGTTTGCAGTGGACGGCCGATTGGAGCTCCGACTGGCGTACCCGCCTGGGTCTGACGCGCGGTACCGACGTGTACCAGACCCGCCCCTCACCCTATCGGACGCAGACCCGTGTCGATACGCTGTGGCTGCGCAACGAGTGGCGGCTGCCGGTGGGAGTTGCCACCGTCGATTGGGAGCGACGCGAGGATGCGCTGACCAATGTCAGCACCACGCCCGCCGATACCCGCCGGCACCAAAACGCGCTGGCGCTGGGCTACCGGCTGCGGCACGGGGCGCATACGCTGCAGCTCAATGCGCGGCACGATGACGACAGCGAGTTTGGCGGGCAGACCACGGGCCAGATCGCCTATGGCTTTGACCTCACGCACGCCTGGCGCCTGACTGCGTCGGCGGGTACCGCGTTTCGTGTGCCGACGCTGTTTCAGCGCTTCAGCATCTATGGCACGCCGGATCTGAAGGCCGAAAGCGCGCGCACCGCCGAGCTGGGCGCGCGCTGGCACTCCGGTGCCGATCGTCTGTCGGTGGTGGCGTACCGTAGCCGGGTGCGCAATCTCATCGACTACGTCAGCGGCCCGGGGCCGTGTGCCAATGGCACCGGTGCCTACCCCGGCTGCTACGCCAACGTCGGTCGGGCGCGGCTGTCGGGCATCGGTGTCAGTGGCGGCACGCGGCTGGGGGCGGTCAACCTGTCGGCATCGTGGGACGTGATGCAACCTCTGAACACCGTGACCGACAAGCGGCTGCCGCGCCGCCCGCGCACGCAGGCGATGCTGACCGCGGACACCACATTACAGGGCTGGCGTCTGGGTGGTGAGTTGCAGCGGGTGGGCAACCGCTTCGACAACGCCGCCAACACCCAGCGGCTGTCCGCTTACACACTGCTCAACCTCAGTGCCGAACGGTCGCTGGCGCGCGACTGGCGCCTGCAGCTGCGGCTGGACAACGTAACCGACCGCGACTACCAGCTCGCGCGCGGCTACGCGACAGCGGGGCGGACCGTGTTCGTCGCACTGGTCTGGACACCACACTAAACGCTCGGGCGAGTTGGTCCATGTCGCTGCGCACCGCGTCCTGTCCGGCGCTCCTGGTGGCGGCCCCCGCCTCCGGGCAGGGCAAGACCACCGTGACTGCCGGACTGGCGCGGTTGCTGGCGCGGCGGGGCAAGCGAGTGCGGGTGTTCAAGTGCGGGCCGGATTTTCTGGATCCGCACTGGCTGGCGCTGGCCAGTGGCCAGCCCGTGGACAATCTGGACCTGTGGCTCAATGGCGAGCGGGACGTGGCAGCGCGTCTGCATCAAGCAGCCTCCGACAGCGACGTGATCCTGATCGAAGGCGTGATGGGTCTGTTCGACGGCGAGCCCAGCGCGGCGGACCTGGCCATGCGCTGGCGCATCCCGGTGCTGGCGGTGATGGATGCCAGCGCCATGGTGGGCACGGCGGGGGCGTTGGCCTACGGCTTACGCCACTACCGCCCGGGGCTGCCGTGGGCGGGCGTGTTGGCCAACCGGGTGGCCAGCGAAGGCCACGCGGCCCTGGTTGAGGCCGCCGTCGAAGCCGCCCCCGACGGCGCGTCAGCCATGGGCTGGCTGGGGGCCTTACCCTGGCACGAGGCATTCGCCCTGCCCGAGCGCCATTTGGGCCTGTCCATGGCCGGTGAGCTGCCTGATGCGCAGGCCCGGCTAGACGCGGTGGCCGAGGCGCTGGCGCACACCCCGCTGGGAGCACAGGACGAGGCGGCTTGGCTGCGCTGGTCGGTGGCTTTTCCCCCGGTGGCCGAGGCGGACGAGCCGACGCCATCGCTGTTGCGCGGGCGCACGGTAGCGGTGGCGCATGACGCCGCTTTTGCCTTCATTTACCCGGCTAACCTGCAGACGCTGCGTGACTTGGGAGCGGAGGTGGTGTGGTTTTCGCCGCTGGCCAACGAGCCGCTGCCGGCGTGCGACGCGGTGTGGCTGCCGGGTGGCTACCCCGAGCTGCACACCGCGGCGCTGGCGGCGGCCACCCGTACGCGCGACGGCTTGGCGGCGCACGCAGCGGCGGGCCGTCCGGTATGGGCCGAATGTGGGGGCATGTTGGCGCTGTGTAAAAGCATCATACTGACCGATGGTGCGCGCATACCGCTGTGGGGGCTGCTGCCGGGCGAGGTGGTGATGCACAGCCGTTTGGCGGCCCTGGGACCACAGGCGTGGCAAACGCCACATGGCGAGTTGCGTGGGCATACGTTTCATTACTCTACGCTGCAGACGGCGATGGCGCCGGTGGCACACACCACGCCCGCGCGGGTTCACGGGCGCGCCGAGGCGGTGTACCGGCACGGCAGCATCCAGGCGAGCTACTTTCACGCTTGGTTTGCGTCCTCGCCTCGGGCCACGGCGGCGCTGTTTGGTGCGGAGGTGGCGGCATGAGGGTGCCTGACGCGGCAGGCCAGTCCGAGGGCGGTCGGTGCGGGGCGTCAGGCTGGGGCCCTCGGCGCATCGTCTGCCTGACCGAGGAGACCACCGAATGGCTGTACCTGCTGGGGCAAGCGTGGCGCATCGTCGGCATCAGTGGCTACACGGTGCGCCCGCGCCGCGCGCGCCAGGAAAAGCCCAAGGTCAGCGCGTTTCTGAGCGCCAAGATCGACCCCATCCTGGCACTGGAGCCGGACTGCGTGTTCGGATTTTCGGACCTGCAGGCCGATATCGCGGCGACCTTGATTCGCGCTGGCGTGCAGGTGACGGTGTTCAACCAGCGCAGCGTCGAGCAGATCTTTTCGGTGCTGTTTCAGGTGGCGGCGATGGTGGGCTGCGCTCAGGAGGGTGTGGCCCGCATCGCGGCGCTGCGCGCGGGGCTGCACGCCATCGAGGCCGACGTGGCGCAGCGGCTGGCGCTGGGGCGGCGGCGCCCGCGGGTATATTTCGAGGAGTGGGACGAGCCGCCCATCAGCGCCATTCGCTGGGTCTCGGAGCTCATTGGCATCGCCGGGGGCGAGGATATTTTCGCCGAATTGGCGCTGCAGCCGCTGGGCAAAGACCGCATCATCGCCGACCCGGCCGAAATCGTGCGCCGGCAACCCGACATTGTCATCGGCTCGTGGTGCGGCAAGAAGTTCCGGCCGGAGAAGGTGGCAGCACGCCCGGGGTGGGATACCGTGCCCGCGGTGCGCACCGGGTCGCTGCACGAGATCAAGTCGGCCGATATCCTGCAGCCCGGCCCGGCCGCGCTGACCGACGGCGTGGCGCAGCTGCACCGCATCGTGTGTGACTGGATGGATCGCCATGGCTGAGGCGGTGTGGCGGGAGCTGATCGTCGGCGGGCAAAAGAGCGGCAAGTCGGCGCGTGCCGAGCGGCTGGCGGCCGAGTGGCTGGCCGCTGGGCCGCAGCGGCGGGCGGTGCTGCTGGCCACTGCCGAGGCGCGCGATGCCGAGATGCGCGCGCGCATCGAACGCCACCAGCGCCAGCGGCTGGCACGCGTGCCGGCGTTGCAGACGCTGGAGGTGGGGGCAGACCTGCCGCAGCAGTTGGTGCGACACAGTTCGCCCCGTGCGCTGGTGGTGGTGGACTGCCTGACGCTGTGGCTGACGCAGCTGGGCTGGCCGGCGCAGGCCCCGGCCCAGCACCGCCCGGACCCGCCGGTGTGGGAGTCGGCCACCGAAGAGTTGGTGCAGGCACTGCGCGCCGTCAGCGGCCCGGTCGTGCTGGTCGGCAACGAGATCGGCCTGGGCGTGATTCCACCGGCCCCCGAGGTGCGTGGCTTCGTCGATGCGCTGGGGCGGCTGAACCAGGCGGTGGCGGCGGCGTGCGAGCGCGTGACGCTGATGGTGGCGGGCTGCCCGCTGGTGGTCAAAGGGGGCACACCGTGAGCGCATGGCGGCGGGTGCGGGCGTGGGCGCAGCGGCTGGTGCCGCGGTGGGTCGGGCTGCTGCGGTGGGGCGCACTGCTGTGGGCGGCCCTCGCGTGGTCGGGATCCTGGGCGCAGCCCGTCACCGTCGTGGACGACCGCGGGGTGGAGGTGCGCCTGGCACAGCCGCCGCAGCGCATCGTGACCCTGCTGCCCTCGTTGGCCGAGACGGTGTGCGAACTGGGCCAGTGCCAGCGCCTGGTGGGCGTCGATCGCTACACCACCTGGCCGCCAAGCCTGAAGGATGTGCCGCGCGTCGGCGGCGGGCTGGATCCGAACATCGAGCAGATCGTCGCGCTGCAGCCGGACGTGGTGCTGATGGCCACCTCGTCGCGCGCGGCCCAGCGTCTGAGCGCGCTGGGCATTGCGGTGGTGGCGGTGGAGCCGCGCACCCATGCCGATGTGCAGCGCGTGCTGCTCACACTGGGCCAGCTGCTGCAGGTGCCCGATGCGCAGCGCATCTGGCGTGCCATCGACGCGGCGGTGGGGGAAGCCGCTGAGGCGCTACCGCCGGCAGCACGCGGCGCGCGGGTTTACTTTGAGGTCAACCCCGGCCCATATGCGGCGGGCGAGCGTTCCTTCATCGGCGAGACGCTGGCACGGCTGGGCGCGCGCAACATCGTGCCGGCGGCCATGGGGCCGTTTCCCAAGCTCAACCCCGAGTACGTGGTGCGCGCCGACCCGGATGTGATCATGGTCGGCGCCCGCAGCGCCGACGCGCTGCGCCAGCGCCCGGGCTGGCACACCCTGCGCGCGCTGCGCCAGGGACGGCTGTGCGTCTTCAGCCCGCAGGAGTGGGACGTGCTGGTGCGCCCCGGCCCGCGCATGGGCGAAGCAGCGCGCCTGATGGCGCGCTGTCTGGCGCAGACGGCGCCGGGCGGCGCGGCTTCTGGAGGGCGGCCGTGAACGCGCGGCACGCCCAGGCGTGGCTGCTGGCGCTGGCACTGGCAGCGTTGGGGTTGGTTGCGCTGGGGGTGAGCGTCGGCAGCACGGGCTGGGAAGGCTGGATTGGCCCGCTGTTCGACCCTGGCGCCGATGAGGCGGCGGCTGCCTTGGCGCGCCAGATCGTGTTCGACATCCGCCTGCCGCGCACCGTCGGGGCCTGGACGGCGGGTGCGTTGCTGGGGCTGGCCGGGGCGGTGGCGCAGGGGCTGTTTCGCAACCCGCTGGCCGACCCGTTCCTGCTGGGCAGTGCGGCCGGCGCCTCGCTGGGCGTGGCGTTGGCGCTGGCGGGTTGGGGTGGGGCCGCCGGCATGGTGGGCGCAGGGGCGTCTGGCGCAGCCATCAGCGTATGGTCGGGCAGCGTGTGGGTGCGGCTGGGTCTGACCGGCGCTGCCTTTGTCGGCGCGGTGCTGGCGGTGGGATTGACGCTGGCGCTGGCGCGTGGCGTGCAGCACACGCTGCGCCTGCTGCTGGCCGGCGTGGTGGTGGGGGTGGTGCTGGGTGCGGTCACGCAGCTGGTGCTGCTGTTTTCGCCCGAGTCGCTGCAGGCGATGCAGGCCTTCTTGCTGGGCTCCACCGGCTTCGTCGGCTGGGCCGCGGTGGCGCTGATGGCGGCGGTGTGGGGGCTGTGTGTGCTGGCAGCGGGCGCGCTGGCGCGCGGCCTCGACGGCCTGAGCCTGGGCGAGGCGACGGCGCGCAGCCTGGGCCTGCCGTTGGGAGCGCTGCGCATGGGGCTGGTGGCGGTGCTGGCGCTGGCCACGGGGACCGCGGTGGCGCAGACAGGGCTGATCGCCTTCGTGGGGCTGGCCGCGCCGCACTTGGTGCGCGCCCTGGTGCGCACGACACACGGCTGGCTGATGGCGCTGGCCAGCGCCATGGGGGGGGTGCTGCTGCTGGCGGCCGACATCCTGGCGCGTGGTTTGATTGCACCGCAGGAGTTGCCCGTGGGGGTGCTGACGGCCGTGCTGGGCGGCGGCTATCTGCTGTGGCTGATGCACCGGCGCAGCCGCCAGGAGGGCGTGCGGTGAAGTCGGATGCCGGCGTGCGGGCCGACGGGACGGCGGCGCTGCAGGCGCACGATTTGCGGGTGTGCCTGGGTGGGCGTGCCGTGGTGCAGGGGGTGTCGCTGACCCTGCCACGCGGCCGCTGGACCTGCATCGTCGGGCCCAACGGCGCTGGCAAATCGACGCTGCTCAAGGCCATGGCCGGACTGCTGCCGCTCGACGGCGGTCGGGTGGAGTTGCTCGGGCGACCCCTGGCGTCGTGGTCGCGCCGCGAGCGCGCGCGCACGCTCGCCTGGCTGGGGCAAAACGAAGGCGGCCCCGCGGACATGACCGTGTGGGATGTGGCGATGCTGGGCCGGTTGCCGCACCAACCGTGGCTGGCAGCCCCCAGCGCCGCCGACCGCGCCGCGGTGGAGCGGGCGCTGCGTGCCACCGGCGCGTGGGACTGGCGCGCGCGGGCTCTGGGCGAGCTGTCCGGCGGGGAGCGCCAGCGTGTGTTGCTGGCGCGTGCGCTGGCGGTCGAGGCGCCCGTGACGCTGATGGACGAACCGCTGGCCAGCCTGGACCCCCCCCACCAGGCCGACTGGCTGGCGCTGGTGCGGGCACTGGTGCGCGTTGGGCGCACCGTCGTCAGCGTGCTGCATGAGCTCCCGTTTGCGCTGCAGGCCGACGCCTTGGTGGTGCTGGCGCAGGGGCGCATCGTGCATCACGGTGCCTGTCACGATCCGGCCACCCACCGGGCGCTGGAGTCGGTGTTCGACCACCGCCTGACGGTGTGCGCCGTGCAAGGGCAGTGGGTGGTGCTGCCGTGTATGACCCCGCCGGACGAAGCCCCGTTGCCGTCCTGATGATCGAGAGGACCGCGTAACCATGACGATTGAAACACCACCCGCTGCCCGACCGTACGACAAGCCCACCGGCGATCGCCGCGGTCTGGTCATCATCTACACCGGCGACGGCAAGGGCAAGAGTACCGCAGCCTTCGGGCTGGCGCTGCGCGCGCATGGGCGCGGCAAGGCGGTCAAGCTGTTTCAGTTCATGAAGGTGCCCACGGCGCGCTTTGGCGAGCACCGCGCCTTCGAGCGGCTGGGCATCGCGATCGAAGGTTTGGGGGATGGCTTCAGCTGGAAGAGCCGCGATCTCAAGCACAGCGCCGAACTGGCGCGCGCGGGCTGGGAGCAGGCCCGCGCCGCCGTCCTTGGCGGTGAATACTTCCTCATCGTGCTCGACGAGATCACCTATCCTCTGCGCTATGGCTGGTTGCCGCTGCAGGACGTGATGCAAACCCTGCACGAGCGGCCGCCCCACGTTCACGTGTGTCTGACCGGGCGCCGCTGTCCGACCGAGCTCATTGCCATGGCCGACACCGTGACCGAGATGACGCTGGTCAAGCACGCTTTTCAGGTGGGCGTGCCGGCGCAGCGCGGTATCGAGGACTGACCCCATTGAGGACGACCATGAACCCAGTGATTGACCAACCCGTTACCCTGCAGCCGCGCCTGCGGCCGGTGGACGGTGCTGCCACGACGACCCACGCCGAGCCCGCACGCACAGCCGAACAGGGGACGACGCCGACCGACGGTGTGTCCCGTTGGCGCACTGACGAGGTGCTGGCGCTGTTGGAGCTGCCCTTGCCGGAGTTGCTCTACCGGGCCCAGACGGTACACCGCCAGCACCACGACCCGACACACATGGAGCTGGCCACGCTGCTGTCGATCAAGACCGGCGGCTGCCCGGAAGACTGTGCCTACTGTCCCCAGTCGGCGCACTACGACACTGGCGTCAAGGCCACCAAGGTGATGTCGCCCGAAGAGGTGCGGCAGGCGGTGCGTGCCGCCAAAGCGGCCGGCGCCACCCGGTTTTGTATGGGCGCGGCGTGGCGGGCACCCAACGACCGCGATCTGGAAAAAGTCGAGGCGCTGGTGCGCGTGGTCAAGGCAGAAGGGTTGCAGGCGTGCTGCACCCTGGGCATGCTGACGCAGACGCAGGCGCAGCGGCTGCGGGAGGCGGGGCTGGACTACTACAACCACAACCTCGACACCGCCCCCGAGCTGTACGGGACTATCATCACGACGCGCGACTACCAGGACCGGCTGCAGACCCTGCAGCATGTGCGTGACGCCGGCATCCGCGTCTGCTGCGGCGGCATCGTCGGCATGGGCGAGTCGCGTGCCGGACGCGCGGCACTCATCGCCCAGCTGGCCAACCTCGATCCGTACCCGGAGTCGGTGCCCATCAACCAGCTGGTCAAGGTACCCGGCACACCGCTGGCCGGGCAGCCCGATCTCGACCCGTTGGAGTTCGTGCGCACCGTGGCGGTGGCGCGCATCACCATGCCGCGCGCGAAAGTGCGCCTGTCGGCCGGGCGGCGTCAGATGGACGAGTCCACCCAGGTGCTGTGTTTTCTGGCCGGGGCCAACTCGATCTTCTATGGCGAGCGGCTGCTGGTGACCGGCAACGCCGACACCGAGGCCGACCGGCGGCTGCTCGCGCGGCTGGGTATGCAGATCGGCGAGGGTGCGGGGTGAGCCTGTTGCGGCGTCTGCGGCTGTTGGCTGCGTCTGCACGGGCGCGGCACGCGCCGCGTCTTGGCCGTGGTGTCCAGGGGGCAGTGCGTGGCATGGGTTGACGCAGGGACGGGCCTTGTCGGGCCGTTGCCGGTGGGGGTGATGGCCGCGGCGGTGGCGGTGGCGCTGGCCGCCGACCGATGGTGGGGCGAGCCCCCGGCGTGGGCGCATCCTGTGGTGGCGATGGGGCGCTACCTGCAGGTCATGGGGCGCTGGGCGGCGCCGCCCGCGGGCCAGCCGGCGACGGCCCGGGCGGCGTTGACGCGCGGCACATTCGCCTGGCTGCTGGGGGCCGGTGCCGTGGTGGTGCTGGCGGTGGGCCTTCAGGCTGTGGCGCTGGCGTGGCCATGGTGGGCACAGGCGCTGTGGCTGGGGCTGTGGCTCAAACCGCTGCTGGCGTGGCGGCTGCTGCGCGACGAGGTGGCGGTGGTCGAGGCGGCGCTGCGGCAATCGCTCGCGGCGGGGCGGGCGCAGGTGGCGCGGTTGGTCAGCCGCGACGTCGCGGCCCTGGATGAGTCCGGCGTGCGCGAAGCGGCGCTGTCCACATTGGTGGAGAACCTCAACGATTCGGTGGTGGCGCCGCTGCTGTGGTTTGCGCTGCTGGGCTTGCCCGGCGCGGCGCTGTACCGCTTTGCCAATACGGCCGATGCCATGTGGGGCTACCGGGGCGAGCGTGCCGGCCGGGACTGGACCTGGGCGGGCCGCTGGGCGGCGCGTGCCGACGATGTGCTGTCGTGGTTGCCCGCCCGGCTGACGGCGCTGCTGCTGGCACCGGGCCTGTGGGGGCGGGCGTGGCCGCGGCTGCGGGCCGAGGCGGGGCGTACCCCATCGCCCAATGGCGGCTGGCCGATGGCGGCGCTGGCGCTGCGCCGGGGGGTGCGGCTGCGCAAGCCGGGCGTATATGTGCTGCATGCGGCGGGGCGACGGCCCGTGGCTGCCGATACGCGCTGGGCGCTGCAGCGCTGCGGCCGGGTAGTGGGGGTGCTGGCGGCGGTCGCCGCCAGTGTGGCGCTGGGGTGGGCCGCCATGGCAGGGCTGGCTGCTGGCGGAGGCAGTGCGTGATGTTATGTTGGCCGCAGCAGCGCGAGCACGGCGGCCCCGATGCACAAGGGCCGGTGCGCTGGGATTTTTCCACCAACGCCAACGCATGCGGGCCATGCCCGACCGCGTGGCAGGCGGTGCAGCAGGCCGATGCGACCCGCTATCCCGACCCCAGCTACACCGCACTGCGCGCGGCGCTGGCGCGCTGGCATGGGGTCGCTGCCGCGCGCATCGTCATTTTGGCCAGTGCCAGCGAAGGCATTCAGCGCCTGACGGCGTGGAGCCGCTTGCAGGGGGCGCGCACCGTCTTCGTGCCGCCGCACGCCTACGGGGACTATCGGCACGCGGCGCAGGCCTGGGGCCTGCAACCGGTGGCGCAGCCGCAGCAGGCCGACTTGGTGTGGCTGTGTGACCCGGGCAGTCCGCTGGGCCAGCCCCAGGCGCGCCAAACCGTGGACGCCGCGCTGGCCGCGGCGGGCCGCTGCACCGTTGTGCTGGACTTGGCCTATGCCCCGCTGCGGCTGCACGGATCGCCGGTGGTCACCGACGCCGAGTGCGATCGGTTGTGGCAGCTGTGGACGCCCAACAAGGCGCTGGGGCTGGTGGGGGTGCGCGCGGCGTACGCGATTGCGCCGGACGGGGCGCATGCGGCAGCAGCGCAGCTGCAGGCGTTGGCGCCTTCGTGGCCGGTGGGAGCGCACGGCGTAGCCCTGCTACACGCGTGGACGTGGCCTGAAACGCAGCGCTGGCTGGCCGACAGCCGCGCCCGGCTGGTGCCGTGGACGGCGGCGCTAAAGGCGCGGCTACAGGCATGGGGCTGGATGTGCGCGCCCAGCGTGACCCCGTTTCTGTGCGCGCGCCCACCGCATCCGCTGCAGGCGCCGGTGCTGCGCACGCACGGCGTGCGGCTGCGCGACGCCACCTCGTTTGGATTGCCTGGCTGGTGGCGCATCAGTACCCAGCCGCCAGCGGCGCTCGACGCTCTGGAGCGGGCGCTGCAGGCTGCGCAGGGGACCGACGTGACAGGTCCGCGGGCGGGTGCGCCGACGCCCGAAGCGGCGGCGATGGTGGCGGCGCTGCAGGGTGCGGTTCGGGAGGGTCAGCTATGACCGCCCGCTGTGTGATGGTACTGGGCACCAGCAGCGGCGCGGGCAAGAGCTGGCTGGCCACCGCGCTGTGCCGCTACTACGCGCGACAGGGCTTGCGCGTGGCGCCGTTCAAGGCGCAAAACATGAGCAACAACGCCCGCGTGGTGCCGCTGCCCGATGGCGGGGCGGGCGAAATCGGCTCGGCGCAGTATTTCCAGGCGCTGGCGGCGGGAGTGGAGCCGCAGGTGCGCATGAACCCTGTGTTGCTCAAACCCGAGGCGGATACCCGCAGCCAGGTGATCGTGCTCGGGCGCGTCGACGACGGGCTGTATGCCGTGCCGTGGCGAGCGCGCAGCGAGCAGCTCTGGCCGACCGTCGCACAGGCGCTGGATGAGCTACGCGCCGCCTACGACGTCGTCGTCATCGAAGGCGCGGGCTCGCCGGCCGAAATCAACCTGCACGACAGCGACATCGTCAATCTGCGCGTGGCCCGGCATGCGCAGGCGCGGTGTGTGCTGGTGACCGATATCGACCGCGGCGGCGCTTTTGCCCATCTCTACGGCACCTGGGCGCTGCTGCCGGCCGATGTGCGGTCGCTGCTGGCGGGTTTCGTGCTGAACAAGTTCCGCGGCGACGCAGCGCTGCTGGCTCCCGGCCCGCAGCAGCTGCAGGACCTCACCGGCGTGCCCACCGTGGCGACGCTGCCGATGCGGCGCCAGCACGGGTTGCCCGAGGAAGACGGCGTCTTCGACGAGTGCGCCAGCGCCGCGGGCGTCGTGCACACCACGGTGGCCATCGTCGCCTATCCGCGCCTGAGCAATCTGGATGAGTTTCAGCCACTGAACAACGTGGCTGGCGTGCGCTTGGTGTGGGCGCGCTGCCCGGCGGATTGTGCGGGGGCCGACTGGATCATTCTGCCCGGATCCAAGGCCACGGCGGCCGATCTGGCTTGGTTGCGCGCGCAGGGGCTGGATGCGGCGGTGGCGCACCACGCCGCCGCAGGCAAGCCCGTGCTGGGCATTTGCGGCGGGCTGCAGATGCTGGGCGAGGCCCTGGTGGACACCCAAGGCATCGACGGCAATGCGCCCGGGCTGGGATTGCTGCCGCTGGTGACGGTATTTGAGCGCGACAAGATCGTGCGCCGCACCACCGTCCGCTTCGGGGCCTGCCACGGGCCGTGGGCACGCCTGTCGGGGCTGGTGGTCAGCGGCTACGAGATTCACCACGGACGCACCGATGAGCACCCGGCGCTGGCGGCGCCGCCCGGTTCTGTGGTGACCCCGGTGGCGGGACTGGCGTGGCAGAACGCCGCCGGCAACGTGCTGGGTGTGTATCTGCACGGTCTGTTCGAGGATACCGGGGTGCTGCAGGCGCTGTTTGGCGCGCAGGCACGCCCGTTGTCGTCCGTCTTCGATGCGCTGGCTGACGTGGTGCAGCGCCACTGGGTGCCGGGCGGTCTGCAAGCCCTCATCGAGCCGTGATATCCGTTTGTCCGGCGCTTTGCGCCTCCACCCTGACGAAAGGATGACCGATGAAGCCGACTTTGCCCGACGTACCGGATCTGCACGACGCCGCGCTGGCCGCGCGGCTGCAGGCGCTGCTGGATGACAAGACCAAGCCGCAGGGGGCGCTGGGCCGGCTGGAAGCGCTGGCGCAGCGCATCGGGCTGATTCTGGGCAGCGAGGCCCCGCTGCTGCGTGAACCCCAGCTGGTGGTGTGTGCGGCGGACCACGGGCTAGCGGCGCACGGGGTGTCCGCCTACCCCAGCGACGTCACGTGGCAGATGGTGGAAAACTTCTTGGCTGGCGGAGCGGCTGTCAGCGTACTGGCGCGCCAGCATGCGCTGGCGCTGACGGTGGTGGACTGCGGCGTGCGCCATGCGTTTGCGCCGCGGCCTGGGCTGGTGGACGCCAAAGTGGGCTGGGGCAGCGCCGACAGCAGTAAGCAGCCTGCCATGAGCCCCGAGCAGTGCGCGCGCGCCGTGACCAACGGCATGGATCTGGTGCGCGGCCTGCCGGGCAATGCGCTGTTGCTGGGCGAGATGGGCATCGGCAACACCTCGGCGGCGTCGCTGCTGATGAGCCGTTTGACCGGCCTGGACATCGCCGACTGCACGGGTGCCGGCACCGGGCTGGACGCCGACGGCGTGGCGCGCAAGATCGCCGTGCTGCGGCAGGTGCTGCTGCGCCATGCGCAGGCCAGCGAGCCGCTGCAGGCCCTGGCGGCGCTGGGGGGGTTCGAGATCGCCACCTTGGTCGGCGCCGTGCTGCAGGCCGCCGCCGAGCGGCGCGTCATCGTCGTCGACGGCTTCATCACCAGCGCCGCGGTGCTGGTGGCAGCACGCCTGCGTCCCCACGTGCTGCAGCGCTGCGTCTTCGCGCACCGTTCGGGCGAGCGTGGACACATCCTGCTGCTGGCGCATCTGAAGGCCGAACCGCTGCTGGACTTGGGGCTGCGGCTGGGCGAAGGGTCGGGGGCGGCGCTGGCCTGGCCGCTGCTCGTGTCCGCCTGCGCCATCCTGCGCGACATGGCTAGCTTCTCCTCAGCCGGAGTGGCGCGTCGCGCGGCCCATGCACCGGTGTGAGCGCGTGCTGCGCGGTGGCGGTCCATGCCATGTGCCGGGTCGCAGTGCAGGGGGGCGGTGTGCACGAGACACCGTGCCAGTGCAGTCGTGAGCGGTGTACGGGAATTGGGCAGTTATGGGATCGGCAACCGCAGTGGTCCGCAACGGGTGATGGAGGATGAGGGGCGTGCAGGGCATTCGACACTTTTTGGTGGCGGTGCAGTTTTTCACCCGCATCCCGGTTGCCGGGCGGTTGGCAGCGTGGGTGGGCTACTCTCCTGCCATGCTGCGCGCCAGCGCAGCGCACTTTCCGGGCGTGGGCTGGTTGGTGGGGGCGTGGTGCGCGGGCGTATTTTGGCTGGCAGCCCACATGTTTGGCACCGCTGACGCAGGGGCGTGGGTGGCCGCCGTCTTGAGTACCGCGGCGGGCATCGGGCTCACCGGTGCGTTTCACGAAGACGGCCTGGCGGACACCGCCGACGCCTTGGGTGGCCACGTCAGCCGCGAGCGCGCGCTGCAGATCATGAAGGATTCGCGCATTGGCAGCTACGGCGCGGTCACGCTGGTGCTGGCACTGCTGCTGAAGGTGGCATTGCTGGCGTGGCTGAGCGCCGCCGCCGGCGCCGCCGCGGTTGCCTGGGGATTGCTGGGCGGGCACGTCACCTCGCGCGCGCTGCCGCTGCTGACCATCGCCACGTTACCCTATGTCGGAGACGCGCCCGGCTCGAAGAGCAAGCCGCTGGCCGACCGCATCGGCGCCGATGCGCTGGCGGTGGGGATGCTGTGGTGGGGCGCCGCGTTGGTCGCGCTGGCCTGGGGTGCGCCCGCATGGCCGTGGATGGCGGCCACGCTGGGGGCGGCCCTGGGCTGGGGGTGGATGTGGCGCGTGACGCGCCGGCGCCTGGGCGGTTTTACCGGTGACACGCTGGGCGCCACGCAGCAGGTCAGCGAACTGGGATGGTGGCTGGCGGCGGTGCTGGCCGCCGCAGGCTGGGGGCTGTGATGAGTGGCGTGAGCGAGCCGACCGTCCCAGCCTGGTTATGCAGCCGCTGGCGCGCAGGCCGGGGCAGCGGCTGCGGCGGCGGGCGATGACGACCACGCTGTGGCTGGTGCGCCACCCGGCGCCGCAGATGCCGCCCGGCCTGTGCTACGGTCGGCTCGATGTGGCGGCGGATGCAGCTGCGGTGGAGGCGGCCGCGCAGCGCTGGCACGCCCGCCTGCCACCCCGGGTGCGCTTGGTTGCCTCGCCCGCGCGGCGCGCGCATGCCCTGGCCGAAGCGCTGCGGCAACGGCGCGCGCTGGCAGCGCCGGTGGCGGTCGACGAGCGCTTGCAGGAGCTGGACTTCGGGGCGTGGGAGGGGCAGCCGTGGACGGACATTCCCATGGCCGAGCTGCACGCCTGGTGCGCTGACTTTGCCCATTACCGCCCCGGTGGCGGGGAGTCGGTGGCGGCACTGCTGCAGCGCGTGCGCTCGGCGCTGCGCGACGCGCGTGCCGCTGCCGCCAACTTGGCGGTGGCTGGCAAGGCCAGCCCAGCCGGGGCACCGCAGGCGCTGGTCTGGATTACCCACGCGGGCGTGATTCGCGCCGTGCGCTACACACAGCGCCATGGCGCACGGGCGCTGCCTGCTGTGGCACAACACTGGCCGCGGCGGGCACCGGCATTCGGCGGCGGCCTGCGGATTGACCTG
>Ga0209721_1000529_pt1 | contig 33522 bp, 25 predicted proteins | sample TshhotsprinmetaG_FD_184139 | JGI IMG/M metagenome (GOLD analysis project Ga0209721, IMG submission 184139) | Hot spring microbial communities from South Africa to study Microbial Dark Matter (Phase II) - Tshipise hot spring metaG (SPAdes)... | ecosystem: Environmental > Aquatic > Thermal springs...
CTGACGGGCGGGGGAGAGGGGGGACAGAGAGGGGTTTTGCGGGGCGGCGGCGAAGCCGCCGCCCCGCAAAACCCCATCTTTTCTCCCCCCTCCCCGTGGGGTCGTAGGGGCGGACGATCCGTCCGCCTGCAACGGGGAGGGGGCAAGGGGGAGGGGTGAAGGTATCCTTGAGAAAGTGCACTGCTTTTGAACATAAGCCACACTGCTTGTCCGCGTCCATCCGCGTCCTATTTGGAAAACTGTCAGGTAGCCAGGCTTACAACAAGTCCACCAGATCCAGGTCAGCCAGCCAGCGGAAGTGCTCCGCCAGCAGTGCGGTCGCTTCTATTCCTGTCTCGCAGCGGACGAGGCGAGCGATCTCGGCCACGCTGCGGCGGCCGTCGGCCCAGTATTCGGCCAGAAGCGGGAGGATACCGGCCGTCTTCTGCACCCGCTGCCCGAACTTCCACCAGCGGTCCCGGTCGGCAGCGTCCCGACGGGCGACGCGGTCGCCGGCCTCCAGGGGACCGCGGAAGCGACGGCGGGGCACCCGGTCGGCCTCATCTACCTCCGGCGGGGGCGAGAGGGGGCGGTCGGGAAGGGCGTCGGCCCGGCGCGCCCATTCCTGCTGGGCGAAGTCCTCGTCCGCTCTCTGCCATTCGGCGACCTCCACCGGGGCCAACCGCCGGACGCTCTCCAGTGCTGCCTTCTGACGATCCACCCGATACTCCAGGCGCTGACGGACCTCCTCCCGCCCTCTGCCGGACTCTTCGTTGGCCTCTGTGACCGCTTTCTGGAGTTCGGCGATGACGTTCTGCCGGAAACGGGCCGACAGTTCCCCCAGTAACCAGCGCGCCTGGGGTTCGCCAGCCTGGGCCAGCCAATACGCGTAGGCGCCGGTCACCGCGGCCACCCGTTCCAGCATGCGCGGGTCCACCCGGTCGGGTGTGTCGGCGCTGGTGTGGTAGAACCGGTCGGGCCACTGGATGAGCATCGGCATCGGCACTCCCACCGACGGGTCGGAGAAGACGTAGTGGTCGGAGCCGCCACTGAAGGGAGTGTCGGCGTAGCGGAACAGGGGATACCCACCGACTCCGCCGAAGGTTTTCACCTCCGGCAGGATGAACTCCCGCAGGCGGGCCAGGAGCGCTCCAGTGAACCCTGCCAGCGCGTCGGGGAGTTGTTCAAAGAGCAGGGAACTGCCACACTGCTCCTGGTCCTCCCCCACCATATCCAGATTCAGGCCAGCGACCATACGCGGGATACGGTCTTCGTGGGAGGAGAGGTAGGCCAGGGTGCCCGTGATCTCCGGGACCCAGAGGAAACGGACCGCGCGGCGGGGCGGGGCCAATTGCCCCCCGCCGATGAGTGCGGCCAGGGCGCGCGCCGTCTCCAGAAGTGCTGCCGCGCCGGAGGCGTTGTCGTTGGCCGATGGCTGGGGATGGCAGAGGTGGGCGACCAGGACGATCTCCTCGTCGGTGGTGCCGGGGATGAGCGCCTCCACGACCTCCAGGGCGCCGTTGTAGAGGCGAGCATCCACATGGGCGCGCACCCGCAGGGGGCCCTCGCGCGCCAGATGCCGCAACCGCTCCCCCTGCCGGGGGGTGAGGGCAAAGCCAAAGCCCTGTGGCTCCTGCCCCTGCCACCAGAAGGAGGTGTACTGAACTGCGTCGGGGAGAGTCCAGGCCGGACGGACCGGTTCGTGTTCGGCCATACCGTCGTAGATGAGGCCGACGGCTCCCCGCCGGACGACGGCGAGATCGCGCACCCGCCGGACGTTCCCCCGGGCCAGGACCATCTTCCCCACCAGATCCAACCCTTCGTACTCCGCTTCGCTCTCCCCTTTATCCAGAACGACCACCTCCGCCTCGCCGTCAAAAGAGAGGCTGCGGGCGACCAGATGGAGGGGCAGATCGCGGAAATCGGCCAGTTTCCCGGCATGGTCCGCTGGCTCTACCAGATAGAGCGTTGCCGAACGGGCGTCCCATTCTTGGAAACTGGACGCGCTCCAGAAGCGGGTGGAGGTATCGGCGGGGAAGGTGAGGATACGGGTTTGCAGGCCGGCGCGGGCCAGTTGTTCGTGCACCCATTCCGCCGCGCGGCGGAAGCCGGGACTGGCTTGGATGCGATGGTAGCGGGCGATCTCGGCGACCGCATTGGCCGCCGCAGTGCCGGAGACTTCGCTGAAGATAGCGTGCCAGAGCGATCGGAACATAGCGTTTTCTAAAAGTGTCTCGGGTCGTATCAGAAGATCCTCCGACTCATCTCCTCCCCCGAAATGTGGCCGCGCTGACCACCGAGAAGATATCCGCCTCTTCCCGGAAGAGTCGGAAAAGGGTTTCCGTCATTGTGCCCTGCGGATAATTTGTTTTCTCCTGAATAATAATCAACTCCGCAAGGATCAGCAGGAACTCAACTGAATACTCGCCATACCTATCCAGTGCCTGGAACTGAACAACGTGGTTGGGTTGAAAGATTTGTAGGGAGGGAGGGTTACTGGACGAAGGACGAACTTTCCGGATGATGTTATCAAGGAGATGGTCAACCAGTTGAAAGGTCAATTCCCGGTTGCCCACTTTTTTCATATATAAATCAATGATAAGATGAATGTGCTTGGGAGTTCTGACCCTTTTGCCGGGCTCCCTGTATTGGACCTTAAAGTTGAACTGGGACTTGCCTCCTTTGCAGACATAGATAACGATATTTTGGGAGGTGGTGTAGACGGGGTGAAGACCGGGCCAGGTGGACATAATTACCCCCTTATTTTTTTAGATATATCAGTAGATACTTATGGATGATCGTCAGACCTGGCTCCGAAGGTTCGGCTTCAAAAGGATCTTCGGGCACAACAATGACGATCTCCTTTAACGCAAGATCAGGCTTTGATGCAAGCGCTTCATAGAGCAGGAGGCCTGCCGGGATAAGTTTATCTTCTTCCCGAAAATCCTGCGCTTCTACGACCAGAAACCCGTTGCGGGAAAGAAGAACCTCGCTTTGATAAGCCAATTGCAGTGCCATTTTGCGATATCCAGCAAATCCGGGATAGCTCATTGGGCGAAGAGGCCAGTGAATCCAGAGCAGTTTCGCCCCTCGTTCCACGCTCGTCAGAGAAACATCTGCGTCACAATACACCTCTGTGAACTTGCCTTTACCACAGAAGCGTTGCAACAGATTGCGCCGAACTTCCTGCTCTAGGCGATCTTTGGGAAGAACCCATACCGTCGTGGTTTCTAAGTTCTCCCCCTCTACCCCCTGAATCTCCTCCCAGCGGATCCGGTATGGGATCTCCTGTTCCCAGAGAGATAGTTGTTCTCCCACCTGTTCGGAGTGCGGCTTCTCAAAGATAGGGAGATATTCGTGGGCTAATAACAGGAAATTATGCCGAATGCTACGGGCATACCAGAAACCCGTTGTCCGACAATTATGCTGTCGCTTGATCACCAGTTCCCGTAGAATGAACCCCGTATCCAGGAATACCCGAATGGTCCGGAATCCAATCGGCACAACGTGTTTTGAGTGGCGTGCATCTCCGACAAGGATCGCGCATTTGCCCCCAGGTTTTAAGACCCGAAAACTCTCAAGGGCTACTTTGCCCATTTCCCTCAAGAAGTCCTCCCCAGGAAGAGCAGAGAGATCGCCCGGAATTTTCGCGCTGTACCGAATAATCCCCGCATAGGGAGGGTGAGCACAAATAAGGTCAATAGTGTTTGACTTTATATCAGATAAGTATCGAGCGTCTCCAACCTCCACTTCTGGTTCATATACTTTCCCTTGCGCCTCTTCCAACCGGCGCGGTGGTGAGAATTTCAGATTCTCCAGTGTTATTCCGACGGCTCCGGGGTTAATGTCCCGAGCGATGCACCGACGCCCAAGAAGTTTTGCCTCTACCGCAGTAGTACCCCCACCAACGAAATAATCCAGCACCACATCACCGGGTTGAGAGTATTTTAAGATAATATTGCGGGGAATGTAAGGTGACCAGTTCCCCCTGTAACGGCCATTGTGTGTCGCCCAGTCACCGCGTTGCTTAAAACTCCATACGGTGGTTGTCTCCTGGCGGAAGTTGGGGGGGTGCCACCGCTTAATAGACTTGGAGCGTTTAAGCACACTGATATTGGCGCCGTAGGCTTCGGTGATAATCTGCTGCAGGGTACCAAAGGAGATGCCATACCGCTCACCGATCTCCGGATCGGACATGCCGAGTTCTTTATCGGCCAGTATTGCTCTGCGGAATTCCGCTTCGCTATGTTCTTGAAGCATGTGAGAACGCAGGGTACCGATAACCCTCCGGTGACACAATGGACATTGTTGCTCTTTTATCTCCCTCACAAGCGTTACCTCCCTTTTTCAGGGGTTTACCCTACTCGGCGCCACACCTGCGCGGCCAGTTCCCGCGAGTGCACCGTGATCGCCTCCTCGTCCAGCGTCAGCAGACGGCGATCGCGCATCAGCACCCGTCCGGCGCAGACGGTGGCGGTGATCATAGACGCCTCCACGCCGAAGAGAAGGTGCCAGGGCAGGTTTCCGGCCGTCAGCGGGGTTGTGGGGTGGTAGTCAACGAAGACCAGGTCCGCGGATGCGCCAGGGGCCAATTCCCCCAACCGCAGGTCGGGCCAGAAGACGCGGGCCAGGGCGGCGTTGTTCGCATAGGCCAGGCGCATCACTACGTCGCCGGGCATCGCCCGCGGGTCGCGGCGGGCCAGTTTGTGCACCAGATACGCTGCCTTCATCTCGGCGAACATATTGTTGGAGAAGCCGTCGTTGCCCAGGGCGACGCGCACCCCGGCCGCCAGCATCTCCTCCACCGGCGCCACGCCGACGCCGTTGTTCATATTGGAGCGGGGCTGATGGGTGACCCACGTGCCCGTTTCGGCCAGCCGGGCGATCTCCCCTTCGTCCACGTGGACGCAGTGGACGGCGATGGTGCGCGGTCCCAGGACTCCGGCATCCCCCAGCCGATGGACGACCCGCTTCCCGCTCTTCCGGAGACTGTCCTCCTGGTCGGCCCAATCCTCGGCGACGTGGACGTGGAAGCCCAGGCCCAGTTCTGCCGCCGCGGCGACGCAATCGGCCAGCGTCTCATCGGAGAGGGTGAGCGAAGCGTGGAGGCCGAAGGAGGCGGCGAGGGCGCGGCGGCGCTCCGGCGTCAGCGAGCGGGCGAAGCGGATGTTCTCCTCTATGCCCGCCCGCGCGCGCGGGGGGCCATCCCGGTCGGTGACCTCGTAGCAGAGGGACGCGCGCAGGCCGGCCTCCCGCACCGCCTCCGCGATGACCTCCAGACTCCCCTCAATGGCGTTGGGGCTGGCGTGGTGGTCTATAAGCGTCGTCGTCCCGTGGCGAATGGCGTCTATCAGGCAGACCAGGGCGGAATAGCGGACGTCCTCCAGGGTGAGGGCGCGGTCCAGTTGCCACCACAGTTGTTCCAGGATTTGCGGGAAGTTGGTGGGCGGTTCGCCGGGGATCGCCATGCCCCGGGCGAACGCCCCGTAGAAATGGGTGTGACCGCAGATGGATGCGGGCATCACCAGTTGCCCCTCGGCGTCCCAGCGTTCCTCGTCGGGATACCGCGCGGTCAACTCCGCCGTGGTGCCGATATCGGCGATGAGTTCCTCCTGAATGCGCAGGGCGCCATCTTCTATGAGACGGGGTTCATCTCCGAGAGTCGCCAGACAAGCATGGGTGATGAGCATTGTGCCTCCTTGCAGGGTGATTCGTATTCCGTGTTCCGTTATCGCCGCAGATGATAGGGGATATCTATAATCACCCGCTGGAACCCCAGCCGTCGCCGCCGGTAGAGGAGGGCCGCCTTCAGAAGCCAGGCCGTCTGGTTGTGCAGCAGGTTATGCCATCCGCGCGCCGGGACAAACTCCGGCAGAGCAACCACCGCCTGCTGCCCATCGTTGTGTTGGCGGTCCGTCTCATCCAGAAAGTCCAGCAACGGCCCCACCAGCGAGCGGTACGGAGAGGTCAAAACAACCAGGGGCACATCCGGCCACCAGTGCTCCCATTTTCGCCGCACCCGCTCCCCCTCCCCGGGCTCCGTCTCCACATAGACCGCCGTGACTTCCCGCCCAATGGAGCGGGCGAAGTTGACGGCGTCCACAATTCCCCGATGGACACCGGAAATGGGAATGACCACTCGTGGGCGCGGGGGAACTTCCAGCGAAGGGGGTAACCCGCAGGAAAGGGAAAGTTCCCGGGCGACCTCCTGGTAATGAGCCTGTACCTGGAGAAACCACACTACCAGCGCTGAAACCGCCAGAACGGTGATCCAGGCGCCCTCCAGGAATTTGCTGACCCCGATGATGAGCAACGCCGTAGCGGTCGCCAGTGCCCCCAGACCGTTGATCGCCGATTTGACGGCCCACCCTCGGCCCTGTTCCCGCCACCAGTGCACTACCATCCCGGACTGGGAGAGGGTAAAGGCTGAGAACACTCCGACGGCGAAGAGGGGGATCAGGGCATGGGTATCTCCGCTGAAGAGGATGATTAGCACGGCCGTGGCCACCGAGAGCAGGACGATGCCGTTGGAGAAGACCAGACGGTCACCCAGGTGCTTGAGTTGTCGGGGGAGGAAGCCGTCCGAAGCGAGAATGGCCGCCAGGCGCGGGAAACCGGCGAAACTGGTGTTGGCCGCCACGGCCAGGATGAGCAGGGTGCCGACCTGGACCAGGATGTAGGCGGGCCCATCTCCCAGTATCCGCCGCGCCAGGGCCGAGAGAATGGTCTCATCGGGGCGCGGGATCACGGCGAAGGCCTGCGTCAACCCCACGCTGCCGACGAACAGCACCGCCATCAGAACAGCCATCACAATGAGCGTCCGGCCGGCGTTGCGCGCCTCGGGCGGCTGGAAGGCTGGTACCCCGTTGCTGATGGCCTCAATCCCGGTCAGTGCAGTACAGCCGGAGGCAAACGCGTGCAGCACCAGAAACGGGGTCAGCGGCTCGGTCGCTGGTGGGGCAACAGCCGCGAAGTTCCCGACACCTTCCCGTAGCAGGCGCACTACTCCCCAACCCAGCATTGGCAAAAAGGTCGCCAGAAAGAGATAGACGGGAATTCCCATCGCCGTTCCCGTCTCCTGGAGCCCTCGCAGGTTGAGCAGGGTGATGATGAGCAGGAGGAAAAGCGCCACCTCTACCTGATAGGGCCACAGGACGGGGAAAGCCGAGGCGATTGCCGCCACCCCGGCCGTCAGGCTGACTGCCGCAGTGAGCAGGTAGCCCACCATCAGCGCGGCCGCAGCGATCAGGCCCGGCATCGTCCCCAGATTCTCCCGCGCGACCGTGTACGAGCCGCCTCCGGAAGGGTAAGCGTGGATGGTCTGGAAGTAGGAAAGGGCGACTATAACCAGTAGGCCGGTGATGGTCAGCCCGATGGGCCACATCAGGTGTAACCCGGCCGCCCCCGCGATAACCAGTCCCAGGAAGATTTCCTGGTTGGCATAGGCAATGGAGGAGAGGGCATCCGGCGAGAAGGTCGCCAGAGCCTGGATGTTACGAATCCGTTCGTGTCTCAACTGCTGAGTCGGCAGCGGTGGACCGATAAACAGCGATCGCAGACGTTCTATCATAATCGTTTCACCTCGCGATCCGACCCGATTCGCCCGCGCGCTTCACCGCAGTCCGAAACCGTTGACCGGATGACCTGTCAGACCATCCGGTGGTCAGAGGCCGTAATGGAGCGTTGGTCTATTTATTATGACACACTGTGGAGATTCCGTCAATCAATTGATCGCAGTTCTGGCTACCTGACAGTTTTCCAATAGGACGTAGACAAGCAGTGTGGCTTATGCTCAAAAGCAGTGCACTTTCCTTTGTGGTTCGTTCTCCCTCTCAAGTTGCGCATTCCCACAGTCCGTTGTAAAATATAAGCCGTTTGAGCCGACCTGTGCATCTCAACATCATTTGGAGGAAACATCCCGATGCCATCCCGGAAACGACAGTTGCCCGAGATTCCCCCCGAACTGGTCGGTACCGTCCATATTACCCCCATTGATGCCATCTACAACTGGGCCCGGATGCGTTCCCTTTGGCCCATCTTCTTCGGGCTGGCCTGCTGCGCCTTTGAGATGATCGGCGCATTCGGCGCCCGTTTTGACCCCTCCCGCTTCGGGATGGAGATCATGCGCGCCAGCCCCCGCCAGGCCGACCTGATGATTGTCAATGGGACGGTCACCAAGAAGATGCTCCCCCAGGTCGTCCGGCTCTATAACCAGATGCCCGAGCCCAAGTATGTGATGGCGATGGGCGCCTGCGCCATCTCCGGCGGCCCCTTCAAGGAGGGGTACAACGTCGTCTCCGGCGTTGATAAGTACCTGCCGGTGGACGTCTACGTGCCGGGATGTCCGCCCCGACCCGAGGCCATTCTCCACGGCTTCCTCACCATCCACGCCAAAATGCAGCGGGAGTCCATCCGCAATCTGCGCTGGTACCGCAAAGGGGAGGAGACGGAACCGATCCCCGTCCCCGAACTGGGGCCCGACCTGGTAGACTGGCGGCTCACCGAAAAGATTGAGGCACTGAATCAGCAAGAGACGGTCGCCGTTGAGGGGGCGGGGTAAGCGCAACGAAGCCCCCACTGGCCCGCCGGGGGATGTGATTCTGGTGGAGTGCAAGCCGGATGAAGCCCTGGTGCGGGTTCTGGGGATGCCCCGCCGGAAAATCCGGCACTGCACGGGAAAAATCCGGGTCTGCAGGGAACTGGAAAAGGCGGAGAGCGGTCTGGGGCTCGTGGATGAGGACCCTCGGAGCGCACAGCCTGCCCTGCATTGACAATGGCAGATTCTAAATTATAATGACAAATTATGCGCTAAAAGTATAAATGGTATTACCCAATTCGGCTTCCGGTCGAAAGAGGTCCCCGATGAGCCGAAAGAGATTGGGCCCCACCCCCTACCCCCCTCCCCGTTGAGGGCGGACGGATCGTCCGCCCCTACCGCCGCACGGGGAGGGGGGAGAAAAGATGGGGTTTTGCGGGGCGGCGGCGAAGCCGCCGCCCCGCAAAACCCCTCTCTGTCCCCCCTCTCCCCCGCCCGTCAGGGCAAGGGGGAGAGGGGGGTAAGGGGGGTGAGGGGGCTGAAAATCGCCCATTTTGCGCCGCCAAGACGATAGCCCGTTAGCTTTTGCCCTGCCAGCGGCCTTTTCAAAGGGCACAGCTACCAATTTTTGTTTTATAACTTAAAATTTGCCATTGTCAATCCTGCTGAGGGACCAGAAACCGCAGTATACCCGGTACGGTTTGAAGGTTTTCCAGAGAAAGAGTGCCCGGATCATCGTCTTTTGCCCCCGGCTGGAGGAGTGGGTCCTGCAGGCGGCCTGGGAAGTGGGCCTCCGGGCAGGGGATTTCGGCCTTCCGGAAGACGGGTCCGGGTTACATCGGGTGGTCAACGAGCGACTGGAAAAATTTAAAAAGTTCGTGGGGGAAGTCTGGGGAAAGCAGAGCCCGCACTTTCAGGAATTGAAGGCCCTGATGGAAGAAACCGGCACACCGGAGCGATAACCGTTCTCAACCGATAATCCTGATAGCCGTAAACGTTTCCCTACCCCGTCGCCTGCGCGATGGGCCAGGAGATGGGGTGAGGGACGCCCAATCATCTTCCCATCCGGAGCACGTGTATGAGCACAACATACCAGGACGAGCAGATCGCCCTTCTACAACAACAGTTCCCCGACGCCGTCCAGCCGGCCCCCGCGCCCTTCCAGGGGATCATCGTCGCCCGGGAGCAACTGGTGGAGGTCGCCCGCTCCCTGCGGGATGAGATGGGGTATGAGTACCTCTCCAACGTCGTCGCGGTGGACTACCCCGAAGGGAAAGACGGGCTCCCGCCCCGCTACGAGGTGGTCTACCATTTCTTCCAGAGCGTCGGCGGGCCGCTCACCGTCCACGTCCACGCCGACCGGGAAAACCCCACCGTCCCCTCCCTCGCCCCCCTCTTCCCCTCCGCCATCTTCCAGGAGCGGGAGGCGTGGGACCTGATGGGGGTCCGCTTTGAGGGCCATCCCGACCTGCGCCGTATCCTCCTCTGGGAGGGGTTTGACGGGCATCCCCTGCGTAAGGACTGGAAAGAGGTCTACTACGAGGGGGAGCATAAGCCCTTCAGCAGCCGCTTCCCCGAAGGCCGCCCCGTCCCGGCGGAGAGCCGCAGCCCCTTCGGGGATAACCTCCGCTATCCGCCCGGCTGGTCGCCGCAGGATTGGCGCCCCCTGGCGGACGTCTGGGGATACGGGCCTCACGATGAGGTCGCCCGGCAGCGAGACCCCAACCATCCGGTGGATCGCGTCGTCCTCAACATGGGCCCCCACCACCCCTCCACCCACGGCGTCCTCCGCCTTCTGACGACGCTGGAAGGGGAGCGCATCGTCAAACTGGAACCGTCCCTAGGCTTCCTCCACCGGTGCCACGAGAAGATCGGCGAGCGCAATACCTGGTGGGGCAACATCCCCTACACCGACCGCCTGGATTACGTCTGTTGTATGACCAACGAACTCCCCTACGTCCTGGCGGTGGAGAAACTCCTGGGGGTTGAGCCGCCCCCGCGGGCCCAGTACATCCGCGTCATTATGTCCGAGTTCACCCGCTTCCTCAACCATGCCGTCTCCGTGGGCTTTATGTGCAACGATATGGGCATCTATTTCACCGTGATGCTCTACGCCCTGGAGGAGCGCGAGCACATCCTGGACCTCTTTGAGATGGTCTCCGGCTCGCGGATGATGTCCAACTATATGCGCTTCGGCGGGGTGGCCCACGATATGAGCGAGGAGGCGGTGGCGCTGGCCCGTACCCTGGCCTTTGAGCGGCTGCCGCGCGTCGTGGATATGGTGGACGATTACCTGACGGAGAACGAGATCTTCAAGGCCCGGACGGTGGGGATTGGGGTACTGCCGCCGGAGATGGCGGTCGCCTACGGTTGTACCGGTCCTATGCTGCGCGGGTCGGGCGTCCCCTACGACGTCCGGCGGGCCGAGCCGTACGCGGTGTACGATGAACTGGATTTTGACGTCGTCACAGGTCAGAACGGGGACGTCTACGACCGGTATCTGGTGCGGCTGGGGGAGATGCGGCAGAGTTTGCGCATTCTCCAGGAGGCGCTGGACCGGTTGCCCGACGGGCCGGTGATGGCGGGGAAGAAGTCGGCGGTCTTGAAGGTGCCGGCCGGGGAGGTCTACGCCCGGATTGAGGCGCCCAAGGGAGAACTGGGCGTTTACGTCGTCTCCGACGGAGGTACCAACCCGTACCGCTACCACATCCGCGCCCCTTCGTTCGTCAATCTGGGGGTGATGGGGGAGATCTGCCGTGGGCATCTCATCGCCGACGTCGTCATCATCCTGGCGAGTGTGGACATCACCCTGGGGGAGGTAGACCGCTAATGTACATCGGCTGGAACATCCTCAAGGCGCTGTGGATCACCTTTCGCCGCTTTGCGGAGTCGTACATAGACGACCTGCGATGGTTTTTGCGGGGCGGTTTCGGGAAACGGTACACGCCGGAGGCGTTGCCCATCCGGCAGAATCCCCGGACCAAGCGGGGGATTTTCACGGTACAGTATCCGGCGGAGCGGCTGCCCCTGCCGGAGCGGTTCCGGGGCTTTCCGTTCCTGGTGTACGACGATGAGACGGGGAAGTTGCGCTGTACGGCGTGCGGGACGTGTGTGCGGGTCTGCCCGCCCCAGTGCATCTGGATCGTGCGGGGGACGGACCCGCAGACGGGCAAGCCGTTGCGGGAACCGACGGAGTTCTACGTGGATATCAGTATCTGCATGAACTGCGGTTTCTGCGCTGAATTCTGTCCCTTTGATGCCATCAAGATGGGGCATGAGATAGAGATTGCGGCGTTTCAGCGGGAGGAGTTGCTGCTGGACCTGGGGAAACTGCGCCGTCCGGCGTCGTACGATGCGCAGATTCACCCGTCGGACTACCGGCAGGAGGCGGCGGGTGGGGCAGGGTAGACGGAGAGAATTCCGAACTCTGAACCCCGAACTCCGGTGGGCTTAGTGGCGAGTCAGAAAAAACCGCAGAGACACGGAGGGCACAGAGAGGCACAAAGGTGATGAAATTTTTCGTGCCCTTTGTGCCCTTTGTGGTGAGTTAGAAAAAACGCTGAGCAGGAACGCAAAGAGGATCGGAGGTGAGAGAGCATCCCTGTGCGGATGCAAATCCGGGGTGACAAAATTGTCAGTCCGTCGGAATCTTTCCCCGACGGGAATACGCACCAATTTACAGATGGCAAAACACTACCGCCGAAGGGTCAACCTCCGGCGGTTTTGTTTGGGGCGGGACGAATCGGCGGGAAATGGTCTGAACAGGGGTTGGGGTTACGGGCAGCCGCCCCGCTGCCCGCCACCCCATCTATCTGGGGATCATGGCGCAGCGGTTCACCCTCGCGCTATAATCAGCCCACTGGGCCGCTGCGGGGTCTTCGGTTCTTCCGGCGGACCCTGAGGGGCCATTGCGCGGGCGATCCCCAGGGCAATGGCCGCTTTCTGGGCCAGTCCCTCCTCCCCGCGGGCCCGCATGTCCTGCTCCACCTGTTCCAGAAGCGCCACGAAGGACGCGTCCACCATCTGCGCGTTGGCCTCCAGAACCTGGCGGACCGTCCCCTCGTCCGGCGCTTCCATCAGTTGGGTCAGCAGGAGCAGTTCTGGCGGCACCTGTTCCTGGAGCAGCCGCATCACCAGTTGCCAGACCCCCTGGAGACGGGACACGGCCTCCTGGTCCCCGGCCTGCTGGGCGTTCTCTATCTCGGCAGCCAGAACGTTCAGGAACAGGTCGTCCAGTTCCACCAGGCGGCGGCGGGCCAGAAGTTCCGGCTGCTCCGACATAAGCAGGTCCTGGAGCAGGCGCAGTTTGTCCCGAACCTCCTCGCGGGCCTGCTCCCGAATCTTCTCCCGGACGTTCATCACCTCTTCCCGCAGCGATTCCAACCGCCGGCGCGCCTCCTCATCCGGGGTGCTCTCTATGCGCTGGGTGAGTTTCTGGAAGAAGAGGTAGTCCACCAGCGGCTGCCCGAAGGTGATCAGGACGGCGCGGGTTGTCGGGTCTTCGGTCTCTATCAGCAGGTCCAGCAATTTCTCCCGCGTGGGTTGCTCCTGCAGGGCGCGCAGCGCGGCGGAGCGGGCGGCCAGTTTCCGGCCCACGGCCGTCTGCTCCAGAAGCAGCGCGCGCACCTCCAGGAGTCGTTGAACGACCTCGGCATGTCCCAGAGCGTCGGCCTGCTCCAGGTTGAGGGAGAGGATGCGGAAGAAACTCTCGTCCAGCATCGCCAGGTTCTCCTGGATCAGGCTCATCCGATCCTCGGGAGTGGACGCCTCCAGCAAACGCTTCAGCAACTCTGCCCGGTCCCGCTGGGCCTGCAGCATCTCCGGGGTCACCCCGTCGGCCTCCAGCACCCGGTTCACCAGACTCTCGTAGGTGAGAAAGACCTGGGGATTGAGCAGATACCCCTTCCGCTGGTCCTGGGGCATCGTGCTCATCACCGCGCGGGAAAGCGCGCCGATGGCCTGTTGCCGTTCCAGGTCGGTGCGCCCGGCCGCCATCGGCATATAGACCAGCGCCAGTTCCTTGCGCGGGTCGTGATAAATGAACGGCAAATCCAGCGTGCTGGCGAACCCACATGCGGGGCAAACGACCAGGTTGACCTGGCCCGCCAGCAGCCGGGCTTTGGCCGACGGGTCCATCTCCACGTCCAGAATCTGTTCTATCGGAGTACCGAAGGACGCTCGGCAGTTCGGACAGGTTACTCGGGCAAGCAATCGTTGAGCCATTTTCCTCCTCAAAGATGTGAGATTCTACGATACCTGTGAACCTGCAGGGGCCAGTTCGTAGGTTGGACGGGGCAGACTGAAGGCGAAGGTGGAGCCCTTTCCGGGTTCACTCTCCACCCAGATGCGCCCCCCGTGGGCCTCCACGATGGCTCGGGCCAGGTACAGGCCCAGGCCGACCCCACCTGCCTGCCGGACGGGGCCTTCGTCCACCCGATAAAAGGGGTCAAAGACCCGCCCCTGCTCGGTGGGGGGGATGCCGATGCCCTCATCGCTCACGGTGACAATCACTTCGTCGGGCCGAACGTGGCCCCGGATGCGCACCTTCCCCCCTTCCGGCGAATACTTGATGGCGTTGGAGACCAGGTTGTTCAACACCTGCTCCAGGCGCAGCGGGTCGCCCCGGACCGTCGGGAAATCGGGAGGAAAGCGGACGGTGATTTCGTGCCGGTCGGTCTGGGGCTGGAAGCGTTGCGCGACCCGTTGGGCCAGCATCTCCAGGTCCACCTCCTCCTCTTTCATTGGCAGGGCCCGGGCCTGGATGCGCGAAGCGTCCAGCAGGTCGGTGATCAGGCGGTCCAGCCGCTGCGCCTCTTCCTGGATGACCCCGGCCAGTTCCCGCACAGTTTCGGAATCCCATGCGGCGTCCGGGCGGGCCAGCGTCTCCGCGTACCCCAGAATTGTCGCCACGGGCGTCTTGAGTTCGTGGGAGACGACGGAGACGAAGGTGGATTTCAGCCGGTCCGCCTCCCGGAAGCGGGTGATATCCCGCACATTGGCGACGATGTTGACCAGTTTGCCCTCCCGGTCCAGCAGAGGGGCATAAGTGATGCCCACGCTGACCACGCCGCCGGTGCGGCGGCGCAGGTCTCCCTCCACATAGAGGGCGGTTTTGCTGCCGCGCCGTTGGGCCAGGGGCCAGCCGCCGGCCGTTGCCCGGCTCAGGTCCATCTCCGTATCTCGCCGCGCCCAGACGATGACCTCGTCGTGGTGGCGTCCGATGGCCTCCGCGGCCGACCAGCCGGTGATCTCCGCCAGCGCGCGGTTGAAGACGGTAATTCGCTGTCCCGGGTCCAGGATCATCACCCCGTCGGCGCTAGATTCCAGGATGGCGTCCAGCCGTCGCTTCTCCTGGGCCAGGTGCTGATAGAGTTGGGCGTTGTGGACGGCGATGGCAGCCTGGTCGGCGAAACTGGCCAGGATGCGGCGGTCGTCCATGCTGAACGCGGTGCCGTAGGCGCGCATCACCAGCAGGACGCCGATGAGTTCGTCCCCGATGCGCATCGGCAGGGCGACGATCTGGCTGAACGGCAGTCCGGTCTGGAAGGCGATCTCCCGCAGTTTCGTTTCCAGCCCTGGGATGCGGAACTGGAAGGGGTCCACCTGGTTCGGGATATCGGTCAGCAGCCGGGTGAAATACTCCTGGAGTCGGGGCGGGTAGCCCCGGGAGACGCGGATGATAAACCGACCGTCCGGCTCCCGCAAAGCGATCAGCGCTCCCTGCCCGCCGATCAGTTCCGTCGCCGCCTGGAGCACTTTGGAGAGGACGGTATCCAGGTCCAGTTGGGCCGTGAGGGCGCGGCTGATCTCCAGGAGGTATTCGCGCTGGCGAATCCAGTAACTGCTCAGCATACAAAAACATTATAGCACAGTCGCCCCGTTCGGGAAAGCCCGCTTGCCCCATCCGCCGTTTTGTGGTACAATCAAGCCCGGCCTGCAGGCCGAAAACGCACGCCTCCGGACCGTCCGGGCTGTGCCGGAGTGGCCGACCGGTCCCCGGACGGGAAGAAGGGGGCGGAAGAAATAACAGAACAGGAGGTAGAGATTATGGCCGTTACCACAATGCGCACGCTGCTGGAAACGGGCGTGCACTTCGGGCATCGCACCCGGCGCTGGAATCCGAAGATGAAGCCGTACATCTTCACCGAGCGCAACGGGGTGCATATCATTGACCTTCAGAAGACCCTGACGGCCCTGGAGCAGGCCTACAAGGTCGTCCGGGAGACGGTTGCCAACGGAGGAACCGTCCTCTTCGTCGGCACTAAACAGCAGGCCCAGGACGTGATCGCCCAGGAGGCCCAGCGCTGCGGGATGCCCTACGTGAACCAGCGCTGGCTGGGCGGCACCCTCACCAACTGGCGCACCATCCGCCAGCGGATTGACTATCTGCTGGAACTGGAGGCCCGCCGCGATCGGGGCGACTTTGAGCGCCTGACCAAGCGGGAAGCCCTTCAGTTGCAGCGGGAGATAGACCGGCTGAACGCCCGCCTCGGCGGCATCAAGACGATGCGTCAACTCCCCAACCTGCTCTACGTTGTGGACGTTCAGCGGGAAGCCACGGCGGTGAAAGAGGCGAACATCCTGGATATCCCCGTCATCGCCGTCGTGGATACCAACTGCGACCCGGACCCCATAGACTACGTCATCCCCGGCAACGATGATGCCATCCGTGCCATCCGACTTATCACCGGCCTGATGGCCGACGCGGTCCTGGAGGGGGTGGCCCTGCGCAAGGAACTGGCCTTAGAGGAGATGATCCCCGAAGAGGAGCAACGATACCTCAGTGCAGCGACCCTCGCCCGGATGCGGGAACTGCAATTTGAGGAACTGGCTCCGGAAGAGGAGTGGGTCGCAGAAGAAGAGTACGGGTACGAAGAAGAGTACGAGGAAAAGTACGAAGGCGCGGAATACGAGGACGAAGACGAGGAAGAGTACGAAGGCGCAGAATACGAGTACGAAGACGAGGAAGAGTACGAAGGCGCAGAATACGAGTACGAAGACGAGGAAGAGTAGTCGTCTTACCGAGATTCCCGATCAGGAGGTCTACGTTGGAGATTACCACCGCGATGGTGAAGGAACTGCGCGAGGCCACGGGCGCAGGAGTGCTGGATTGTCGGAAAGCGTTAGAGACCACCGGCGGCAATTTTGAGGCCGCAGTGGCGTATTTGCGGGAGAAGGGACTGGCCGAAGCGGCCAAGAAGATGGACCGGGCGGCCCGCGAGGGCCTGATAGAGGCATACGTCCATCCGGGCAGTCGGGTCGGGGTGATCCTGGAACTGAACTGCGAGACCGACTTCGTCGCCCGGACCGAAGAGTTCCGCCGCCTGGCTCACGACCTGACCCTCCACATCGCGTTCGCCAACCCCCGCTACGTCTCCCGGGAGCAGGTTCCCGCGGAGGTGGTGGAAGAGGAGCGGCGCATCTACCGATCGCAGGCACTGGAAGAGGGGAAACCGGAGAACGTGGTGGACCGGATCGTGGCCGGGAAACTGGAAAAGTTCTTCCAGTCCGTCTGCTTGCTGGAACAACCGTTTGTGAAAGACGAAGACCGAACGGTGGAACAGGTCCTCAAGGAGCACACGGCGCTCCTGGGGGAGAACATCGTCGTTCGGCGCTTTGTCCGCTACGAACTGGGAGAGGGAATATAAGGGGCACGGCGGGTGGCAGAACCACCCGCCGTTTTCTCCCCGGACACAATCCACAGGGTTGCGGAGATGACCATGCCTGTGGCAAAGTACCGACGTATCTTGCTGAAACTGGGAGGGGAGTCCCTGGCGGGACCCTCCGGCTACGGCATCAGTCCCCGGCGGGCTGAGGAAGTGGCAGCCAAAATCGTCGCTTTGCGGAATTACGAAGTGGAGGTTGCCATTGTCCTGGGCGCCGGTAACATCTGGCGGGGAAAGGACGGCCTGGAACACGGGATGGACCACGCCACCGCCGACCATATGGGTATGCTGGCTACAATTATGAACGCCCTGGCTTTAGCGGATGCCCTCCGGCGGATGGGCGTGGAGACCCGGGTCCAGACGGCGATTGAGATGCACACCATCGCCGAGCCGTACATCCGCCTGCGGGCCATCCGTCACTTAGAGAAGGGGCGGGTGGTGATCATCGGCGGCGGCACGGGCAATCCCTTCTTCACCACCGACACGGCGGCGGCCCTGCGGGCGATGGAGATTGATGCCGACCTGCTGGTCAAAGCGACGAAGGTGGACGGCGTCTACTCCGAAGACCCCCGGCAAAACCCCCAGGCCCAGCGTTTTGAACATCTGACCTATATGGAGGCGCTCAATATGCGGGTCGGGGTGATGGATGCCACCGCCATTTCCCTCTGCATGGACAACGACCTGCCCATCATCGTTCTGGACCTCTGGCAGCCGGGGAGCCTGGAGCGCGCCGTCCTGGGCGAAAAGGTGGGCACGCTGATCTCCCGTTAGACCTTTCATCTCGCCACCCCTTTCTGGAGGAGGCATGATCCGGGATTTGCTTCATGAGGCCGAGGACCGTATGAAGAAGACGCTGGAGGTCCTGGAGGCGGATCTCCGGACCATCCGTACCGGCCGGGCTAGCCCGGCGCTGGTGGAGCGGGTGATGGTGGACTATTACGGCGTCCCCACGCCCCTCAATCAACTGGCGGTGATCAGTGCGCCGGAGCCCCAACTGCTCACCATCCGGCCCTACGACCCGTCCTCCCTGGGAGAGATTGAGCGGGCCATTCTGAAGTCCGATCTGGGTCTCACTCCGTCCAACGATGGGCGGATCATCCGGCTGGTCATCCCTCCGCTGACGGAGCAGCGGCGCACGGAACTGGCGCGAATGGTCAGCCGCCGGGTGGAGGAGGCCAAGGTGGCCCTGCGCAACATCCGCCGCGAGGCGCTGGACGACCTGCGGGAGTTTGAGAAAGAGAAGATGATTTCGGAGGACGAGTTCTATCAGGCCCGCGACGAACTTCAGGAACTGACGGACAAGTATACCGGGCGGGCGGACGAAATCGGCGAGCGCAAGACCCGGGAAGTGATGGAAATCTGATTTCCCCTATTGCCCCATTTTGCCGAAAAGCCAAAACCGTGGTATAATAAGTATTGAAACCTTTCTGCGTTTTGGGCAACCTCAATTGGCTGTTTAGCCTCCGTGCAACACCAGCTTGAACCCGCACCCGGACATCATCGGGCAAACGACCCATGCAGGTTCTTCCTTCACCGGTTCAGGGCTTCCGCGACCTTGCCGCGAGAACGCCTATCCTGCCCGTTTCCAGAGCGGGTTGATAGGGGATGAGGAAGAGATGGGGTCTAATTCATGTTGGGCGGTTCTTTACCCGCAAGATTACGATCATACACTGTCAAGCCAAGTCAAGGAGGTATGGCATGAAACACAAGATTAGCAATCTACTCGTTCTGTTATTAGTCGCCGGTTCAGTATTACCCGCCTGTTCCTCTGCTCCCGGCGGAGGGAAGTGTGAAGGAGGACTCTGTGTAGATATAGAACTGGCAGAGCCGATCCGTATGAATGAACCGGTGCCGGTAACGATCACCGTCGAGTCCACAGAAGAGGATAAGCAGGGATTGAAAATCTCTCTGTGGCTCTCTCATCCGGACGTTCTAGTAGAGGGTGAGCGGGAGTGGACGGTGGATGCCAAGGCTCACACGCCCATACAGTTCTCGACGATGATTCGGTTCGCCAGGGAAGGATATTACAGTGCTCATGCTGGTGTGTTCGAGTACCAAGAGCTGATGGTCCAGGATGCTGAGGATGTGCGAATAACTGCTTTGGGAGGGACGTTGAACCCGCCGCCTGAGAGGGAGTTCGGAACACCCGCTCCGCTAGAGCGGCTGGAGATCACCCCAGTATTTCCCACCCCCTTATCTCCTCTCCCTACACCGGCTCCAACACCGTTTCATTTGGAAGAAAGACCCACGCCTTGGGATCACTCGCTACCCCGCTTGCAGCCAGATGAAACCCTCGCCCGCTGCGGTTGGTCTGCTGGCGCGGCGCCTCCCACTCTGTGGGAGGGTGCCAAGGTCTGGGTCGAAATCCCGGAACAAGTTCCTCTGGATACCCCGGTGCACGTGGTGGTTGGGCTTGAGGTCGAGGCGGTTAGACGCCAAGCGCGGTCTCAGGAGGTCCGGCTGGCGCTTTGCCTGGACGAGCCCGGAGCGGGGGTAGAAGGAACGCGGGAATGGTCGGTAGTAGTCCAGCCTGGCACCTGGATCACCGTGCCGGCGACGATGCGTTTCACCCAGGCAGGGGAGTTTGCCATCCGAGCCGCAGCCTACGACCCCGCCACAGGTCGAGTCACCGAGGGTGGGCAGCGCATCCTGGTCAACCAAGAGATGGGGGTCTTACAAACCCAGAGCACGGGGTGGGTCAAGGTGATCACCCAAACCTTCGAGGGTGTTTGGCCTTCGACGGGGTGGACGGTGCGCGACCTGAGCGACGACGGCTATACGCGCTACTGGGACGACGATGACTACAGACCTCATTTGGGCAACTGGGCAGCCTGGCCGGCCCGGGGCGGGACGCACGGGCGCAATCCTGTCGCCGGCAACGACGACTACTTCAACAACATGAATACACGGATGACCTACGGCCCTTTTGACTTGAGCGACGCCGTCATGGCCGACGCCTGGTTCTACCTGTGGCGGGAGATGGAGGTAAACCGCGACTACCTGGCGTTCGAGATCTCCCGTGACGGCGTCGCTTTTCAAGAACTGGCCCGTTGGAGCGACGTGAACACAACCTGGACATTCCAGGATGTGGACTACAATGAATATGTGGGCGACAATTCGGTCTGGGTGGCCTGGCGTTTTTACAGCAATTCCAGTGTCACCAGGGACGGCCCGTGGGTGGATGACATTACCATCTGGAAATACGTGCCGGGCCAGGTGACAGCCTATGGGAGGTTCTATTTCTACGACCGCAATGGTCACCTGGCCCCGGCTCGCTACACTCGCGTCTACCTCTACGACGCCGACCCGAGCGGGGGCGACGACCTGTTGGGTTTAGGGGCGACGGATGGTAATGGCTTCTGGCAGATCGGCCCTATCACAAACTGGGACGCCGATGCTTCCGGCGCACTGGATTTGTATGCCGTCTTCGAGACCGATGTCAACGATAGCGACACAGCCCGTAGGCGGGTAACCAACTTCGGGGATTGGGCCTACAAGTGGCAAATCCCCACCAAAGAGAATGTGGCCACTGGGAGTGTTGACCTGGGTGAGTGGGCCGTGGGGATGGGGAGTGATTGGGAACCAGCGATGTGGATCTTTCAGGATTTGCGGCGGGCCTGGGAGTATGTCCAGAGCAATGCAGGTGCAGATCCCGGTTCGGTCACGGCGCGTTGGGAGAAGGGCAAGAATTCGCTCTTTCCGTGTATCGGCGATCCTACCGGTACTTGCGCCTGGCCCTATCCTCCTATAAGCGGCATTTTCATAGGCCACGATGATAGAAACTCTCCTGACATCGTGGTTCACGAACTGGGCCACCAGTATATGTACAACGCATCAGGCACGTGGTGGTGGCCGAACGTGGGGGATATGCTGGCCTGCCTCAGCCACGGCATCCGGGATCAGGAAAACGCCCTCTGCGCCTGGAGCGAGGGGTGGGCCGATTTCCTCGCTTTGGCCGTCAACGGCGATGCATGCTTCGATTGGAACAATACGCCGTGTTCGGGGTTGAACCTGGAAACGCCCACCTGGGGGACACCGGGCTGGAACAACAACGGCGACGAAGTGGAGGGGCGGGTGGCAGGCGCCCTGTATGACCTTTTCGACCAGGCCAACGATGGCCTCGATCAGACCACTTTTGGCTTCGCTCCAATCTGGACCATCGTTCGTACAGCGCCTCACGAGCAGAACTTTGCCGGGTTCTGGAGCAGTTGGAGAGCGCAAGGCTACAACCAGCATCGCGCCGTGCAGGCCATCTATCAGAACACGATTGACTACGACACCCCGCCGACCATCGCCAACCTGCCCGATCGCACCGTGCTTCAGAACTTCTCTTGGAACAACGCCATTGACCTATGGGCATACTCCTCAGACCCGGAAAGTTTCGACTGGGAATTGGACTGGCTGATCACGAACAGCAGCGACTGGCGTTGTCGGGTCACCATTGACGCTCAGGATTTTGTGGACATCAACCCCTTGCCGGGTTGGCTTGGTTCCTGTGATGTCACCATCCGCGTCAGCGACGGGATCAAGTTTGGCTACGATACATTCACTGTGCGCGTGGTGCCGGTGGCGGCGCGGGTCTATCTACCTCTCGTGATGAAGAACTATGGTGGGGGAGGGGCAATGGCCGTACCAGGCGAGACGACTTTCACGTCGCCATTGGCTACGCCTGATGCCAGACCTCAGCCATTCGAGTCGCCACTACCTATGCCGGAGGCCGAACCTGGTACATTCCGTTCACCTTTGCCCACACCGGTGGGGCCGTAGGAAGTGGCAGAGGAACGAAACTACAACAAGGAGCCGCCCAACCACGGCTTGCACCCGACCAGGCTAACCGCGCGCCGAATTCGAGGCTGGTTTTGTTGTTGAGGTTGCTCTGCGCAGTGGGGCATGCTGCAAACCCGCCTGGCGGGTGAAGCCAACCGTTGGGCGGCTTCAGTAAAAACACGGCTGCCCAACGCTAAAGCTCCTATCTTCTTTGGAGATAGACGATGAACTTGCCGCTACAACTCATTGTGTTCAGCGTTCCCTCGTTAATCTACATTGCTGTGCACAAGCGACGCGGGGAGAACTGGAGCGAAATCCTTAAAAGAATCGGCTGGCAAGGGAGCCGCCCCGTTCATTTGCTGTGGGGATTGGGCATGATGGCTATAATGGGAGGGCTTGGGTGGCTGGCTTTCCAAGTGGTCCCTTCAGAAGTCCTGCAAGACCCCAACACCAATATTAGTGCCTATACAGGTTGGACGTTAAGCATAACTTCTTTCCCTGTTATATTCCTGCGGGAAGCTGTTTATGTTGCTCTAGGGGAGGAGATCTTCTTTCGTGGGCTTCTGGGTGGTTGGTTGGTGCGGTGGCTCGGCTTCAGAATTGGCAATACAGTGCAGGCGTTAGTTTTTCTCTTGCCTCATTTGCTTTTGCTCCTTGTGAGTGTCAGTCTCTGGCCTATCGTTTTCGTACAGGCCATTAGTGGCTGGCTTCTTGGATGGCTGCGATATCGTTCCGACAGTATTCTGCCCGGGTGGTTAGTGCACAGCCTTGTCAACGCTCTCGGAGCATTTACGGCAATGAGATGTTGAATCTCGTAAAGTCGTATCACCGTCTTCTGGCAAAGTCCCAAAAAGTCATACTACAGGTAGCAGGCAGCAGGTAGCAGGCAGCAGGTAGCAGGCAGCAGGTAGCAGGCAGCAGGCAGCAGGTAGCAGGCAGCAGGCAGCAGGTAGCAGGTAGCAGGTAGGTCCCAAAAAGTCATACCCCTCTATGGGTTGAATCGGCTTATAATTCCAGAAGGGTGCGATCCTCTGGAGGATTGACATTTCCCCTCCCCCTACCCCCCTCCCCATTGAGGGCGGACGATCCGTCTGCCCCTACAGCCGCACGGGGAGGGGGGATGAAAATGGGGTTTTTGGGGCGGCGGCTTCGCCGCCCCAAAAACCCCTCTCTTCCCCCCTTTCCCCCGCCCGCAGGGCAAGGGGGAGAGGGGGGACTAAGGGGGGTGAGGGGGGCTGAAAAAGCCCGTTTCACGCCGCCAAGGCGACAGTACGTCTGATTTTCGCTATTCCAGTGGCTTTTTCAGACAGTATAGCCATCAAGGTTCTTGTTTATAACTTAAAATTTGCCGTTGTCAATTTATGGAAACCTTGGACGCCATCCGCAAACGTTGCAGTCTCAAAAACCACCTGTCCGATAGGCCGGTGGAGCCAGAGAAACTTCGCGCCGTACTCCAGGCGGCCTGTCTGGCCCCCTCGGCCCGGAACCTGCAGCCCTGGCGCTTCGTCGTGGTTCAGGGGAAGGAGGCAGTACAATCTCTGGTAGATGCGGCGATTTTCGGACCGAGCACCGTCATCCGGCAGGCACCGGTGATCATCGTCGTCTGCGCCAGACCCGGCGACGATGTGACCATAGATGGCAAGGAGTACTATCTTTTTGACGTGGGCCTGGCGGTGGAGAATCTGCTGCTGGCGGCCACGGACCTCGGTCTGGTAACCCATCCCATCGCCAGTTTCAACGAGGCCGCGCTGAAGCGATTGCTGCATATCCCCGCCGAATTTCGGGTAGTCATCGTCACCCCCCTGGCGTACCCACTGGAAGGGTCCTACGACGAGGCGGCCGCAGAACGGCTCCGCCAGCGCACCCGAAGAGACCTGAAGGAAGTGGCGTATTTCAACCGGTGGGAAGAGAGGGAACCGGCGTAGGATGCTTGCCAATCCCCGGTTTGAATCTCTGCAGTCCCGTATCCCAGAGGAGAGGTTATGACTCAAAAGGAAGAGAAAACGTATCCCCCGCTGGAGAAAGTTCCGACGCACGTGGGCATCATTATGGACGGCAATGGCCGCTGGGCGCAGGCGCGCGGCCTGCCCCGTCTGGCCGGGCACCGCGCCGGTACGGAGAACCTCCGCCGCATCCTGCGCGCGGCCGTGGAGTTCGGAGTGCGCATCCTTACCATCTACGCCTTCTCCACCGAAAACTGGGGCCGCCCGCAGGACGAGGTGGAGGGGCTGCTGGATATCATGGAACGGATGATAGATAAGGAACTCCCGGAACTGCACCGCGAGGGGGTACAGATCCGCCATGTAGGGCGCACGGAGCGGGTGCCGGAGCGACTCCTGGCGAAAATCCGGCAGGCGCTGGACCTCACCCGGAACAACCAGCGGCTCATCCTGAACGTCGCCTTCAACTACGGCGGTCGGGCGGAAATTGTGGACGCCGTCCGGCGCATCATCCAGGACGGCATCCCCCCGGAGCAGGTAGACGAGGCGTTGATCTCCCGCTACCTCTACACCGCCGATCTGCCCGATCCTGACCTCATCATCCGTACCAGCGGCGAGATGCGGGTGAGCAACTTCCTGATCTGGCAGGGCGCGTATGCCGAATACTACGTCACCCCGGTCTACTGGCCGGATTTTGACAAGGACGAGTTCTACAAGGCGCTGGCCGAATATGCCCGGCGCCAGCGCCGCTTCGGCCTGGTCTCCCGATGAAATCCCTGAATGGATAGCCCCACCGTGTTCCGCATTCGTCTTCTCACCGCTCTGGTTGCCATCCCACTGGTCATCGCGCTGATCAAAGCAGGCGGATGGGGCTTCTTCGCCCTGGTCCTGTTGGTGCTCACCGCGGCAACGGTGGAGTTTTGCCAACTGGTGGGGAAAATCCACTTTCGCCCCGCCATCCCGCTGGCGATTGCTCTCCTGTGGATACTGCTGCTGGACGCCCAGTTTCCCCATCAGGGAATCCTGGGGCCAGGGATGTCTCTGGTATTGCTGGGTTCGCTGGCCTGGCAGATGGCCCATCGTCAGGGGAATCCGGTAGCAGACTGGGCCCTGACCATTGTCGGGGCGCTCTACATCGGGTGGTGCGGTGCCCACCTGCTGCGCCTGCGCAATATGCCCGAAGGGCTGTGGTGGACGATGACCGTCCTCCCCGCCATCTGGCTGGCCGATAGCGGTGCCTATCTGGTGGGGCGCGCCTGGGGAAGGCACAAACTGGCGCCCACCCTGAGCCCCGGCAAAACCTGGGAGGGGTACATCGGCGGGATCGTGGTAGGCACCCTGCTGACCACCGGCCTGGCCGCGCTCTGGAGTATGGTCTCCGGCCCGACCGGCCCCCGGGCAATAGACGGCCTGGGCATCGGGCTGGTGGTGTGCACCCTTGCGCCCGCAGGGGACCTGGCGGTTTCTATGATCAAACGGCAGGTCGGTGCAAAGGATAGCGGCACCCTCTTCCCCGGTCACGGGGGAGCGCTGGACCGGGTAGATAGCACCCTCTGGGCAGCGATTCTGGGCTACTATTACATCCTCTGGCTGCGGTGAGGAGACGGGGAAGACATTTCCTCCGCACCAGCAGGACATTTGTCACCAAGGCTCATGTCCAGACCTCGTGCAGGCGGGTGTTGAATCTCGTAAGGTCGTATCACCGCCTTCTGGCAAAGTCTCAAAAAGTCATACCATCCCTATGGGTTGAATCCGGCTTATAATTCCAGAAGGGTGCGACCCTCTGAGGGTTGATATTTCCCCCACCCTCCTCCCCATTGGAGGGTGCTGAAAAAGTGGCGAGGGATAAGGTGCTGGAGGCCTGTCTCGCTCTTTGGGGAGGCGTTTTATCCCCCTCATCCCTCGGCCTCCTTCTCCCCCGCTTGCGGGGGAGAAGGGGGAGAAAAATTATGGGTTTTGGCGCTGGCGGCCGAAGGCCGCCAGCGCCAAAACCCATACAAAAATCCCCCTCCCCGCGGCGCAGTTGAGGGCGGACGGATCGTCTGCCCCTACAGCCGCACGGGGAGGGGGAATGGAAATGGGGCTTTTGGGGCGGCGAAGCCGCCGCCCCAAAGACCCCTTCCACCCTTACCTACTTGCTCACTTGCCCTCTTGCTCCCCCGCCCGTAGGGCAAGAGGGAGGGATGAAGGTGTCCTTGAGAATTTGAACATGAACTGTCACCAATTTACAGGGAGGTCCATATGACGGAGCGCTTCGTCCGAGATATCTACCACAAAGGGGTCATCTTTTGCAAACCAGATACTCCCCTTCAGGAGGTGGTGAGCGTGATGGCGGATACCGACATTCACGCCATCATCGTTGCCGAGGGGGAGGGAACTCAGCCGCTGGGGGTGGTCTCCCATACCGACGCCATCGCCCACTACGGGGAGGACCTGACCCGGATTCGCGCCGCCGACGTGATGACGCCGGGCGTCATCACCATCTCTAAAGACGCACCGGTGGCGGAGGCGGCGAAGAAGATGCTGGAGAGCCATATCCATCGTCTGCTGGTGGTGGATGCCGACGGCACCCCCCTGGGTGTCCTCTCCACCACCGACATCATCCGCGATATGCGCGGCTCCAAATGGGTCTGGTATATGGGGTAGTCCGATGCCGGAGGAAATCATCACCATAGAGCGTCACATCCTGGAGCAGGAGCGGGCCTATCCGGAGGCGACCGGTGTCTTCACCAGCCTCCTCTACGACATCGCTCTGGCAGCCAAAATCATCGCCCGCGAGACCTCTCGCGCCGGACTGGTTCACATCCTGGGCCTCTCCGGCGCGACCAACGTCCAGGGCGAAGCGCAAATGAAACTGGACGTCTTCGCCAACCAGACCATCGTCCGGATGAACTCCTATACGGGCCGACTGGCGGTGATGGCCTCGGAGGAGGAGCCGGATATCATCCCCATCCCGGAGGGATACCCCATCGGCCGCTACGTGCTGGTCTTTGACCCGCTGGACGGCTCGTCCAACATTGACGTGAACGCCAGCATCGGCACCATCTTCGGCATCTATCGCCGACTCTCCACCCAGGGGCCGGGGACCGTGGTGGATTGCCTCCAGCCGGGGCGCAATCTGGCCGCAGCAGGGTACATCATCTACGGCTCCAGTACGATGATGGTCTATACGACGGGAAACAGGGTCCACGGATTTACCCTGGACCCGAGTGTGGGGGAATTTCTTCTTTCCCACCCGAACATCCGGGTTCCTTCAGAGCCCAAGTACTACAGCGCCAATCAGGGCAACGAGAAGTACTGGAGCGAGGGCGTGAAGCGGTTCACCCGCTGGTTGCAGGGGATGGACGAACAGGAGCCCCGAAAGCCCCTCTCCGGCCGCTACATCGGCTCCCTGGTGGCTGATTTCCATCGCAATCTGCTGGAGGGCGGGATTTTCTACTACCCCCAGGATTACAAGGACCCGAAGAAACCCAAAGGGAAACTCCGCCTTCTCTATGAGGCCGCTCCCCTGGCGTTCATCGCCCACCATGCGGGCGGGTACGCCTCCGACGGTCGGCGCCCCATCCTGGATATCGTTCCCGAATCGCTGCACCATCGCACGGCGCTCTTCATCGGCAACCGGGACCTGGTAGAGAAAGCAGAAGAGTTTATCGCTCGCTACGACGAGTAAAGGACGACGGATGACCCTCCGTCGTCCCCCCTTATTTCAAAGCAGGAGGAGAGATGACCGACACAGAATGGACCGAAGAAAAGATAGCTCCCCCCACCGAAGAGGTAGTCGCTCCCAGGATTGAGGCACCCCCCCGCGAACTGTTTCCGGGGATACCCACCGACATTCTGGAGATGGGGGTGCTGGAGACCTGGACTCTCGCCGAGTTGCGGGAACTGGCCCGCAAGATGGACATCTCCGGCTACAGTCGCCTGAAGAAGGAGGACCTGATCTTGCGCATTCTCCAGGCCAAGGCGGAACGGGAGGGGTTGACCTTTCGGGGCGGCGTCCTGGAAATCGTGGAGATGGGGGACGAAACGGTGGGCTTCCTGCGCGGCCCGAACTATCTGCCGGGTCCGGACGACGTCTACGTCTCTCAATCCCAGATTCGGCGCTTCGGCCTGCGCACCGGCGACCTGGTCATCGGGCAGGTCCGTCCTCCCAAGGAGACCGAACGATACTACAGCCTCCTGAGGGTGGAAACGGTCAACGGGATGAACCCGGAACAGGCCCGGCTGCGTCCCCGCTTTGAGAGACTGACCCCCGTCTTCCCGGATAAGCGGCTGGTCATTGAAACGGACCGTCATAACCTGACCACCCGGCTGCTCAGCCTGATCGCGCCCATCGGGAAGGGACAGCGCGGTCTCATCGTTTCACCGCCCAAGGCCGGCAAAACCACCGTCCTCAAGCATATCGCCAACGGGATCACCGCCAACCATCCGGAAGTTCATCTGATGGTGGTCCTCATCGGGGAGCGGCCGGAGGAAGTGACCGATATGGACCGCTCTGTGGAGGCGGAGGTCATCAGTTCCACCTTTGACGAGCCGGTCCAGACGCAGACGAAGGTAGCGGAGATGGCCCTGGAGCGAGCCAAACGGTTGGTGGAATCCGGGCGGGACGTGGTCATCCTGCTGGATAGCATCACCCGGCTGGCGCGGGCCTACAACCTGGTCGTTGCGCCCAGCGGGCGCACCCTCTCCGGCGGTCTGGACCCCGCCGCCCTCTATCCGCCCAAGAGTTTCTTTGGCGCGGCCCGCAATCTGGAGGAGGGGGGCAGTTTGACCATCATCGCCACATGCCTGGTGGACACCGGCAGCCGGATGGACGACGTCATCTACGAGGAGTTCAAGGGCACCGGCAATATGGAACTCCACCTCAGCCGTCGGCTGCAGGAACGGCGCATCTTCCCGGCCTTTGACATTGAGCGCTCCGGAACCCGTCGGGAGGAACTGCTCCTGGACCAGAACACGCTGCAGAAGGTCTGGCTGATGCGCAAGATGGTCTCCCAGATGATGGCCCCGCCGCCCGCTGGCGCCGGATACGAACTGACGACGGTCACCGAGTCGGTGCTGCAACACCTGGCCCGCACCCGGAGCAACAAGGAGTTCCTGGACACGCTGAAAGAGGCGATGTGAGGCGCTGGGAGACGCGGCACACATCGCCGGGCGCGGGTGCCCTCCGTGTCCCGCTGCGTCTTATTTCTCCGGAATTTGCAGGGTGTTCAGCCACTCCCGCACCGCGCTGACTCCTTCTTCCGGCTTTTCCAGCATCACCATGTGACCGGCCCCCTCTATCAGGACGAACCGCGCGCCGGAGATGTGTTCGGTCAGCCATTGGCCGAAACGGGGCGGTGTCATCCGATCCTCGGACCCGGTGATGACCAGCGTCGGGGCGGCGATTTCTCCTATCCGTTCCCGGATATCAAACCCGTCGCAGGCGGCAAAGTCCCCCCAAACGACTCTGGGGGAGACGCGCGCCATCATCTGGCGCCCCCGCGCCACCAGCGCCGGATCGGCTCCCGGTCCCCACGCCCACTCGGCCATCAGGGCCAGCACCCCCGGGAAATCCTGCAGGATTCCTTCTAACAGGACGGGCGCCACCCGCAGTTTCGCGCCAGTCCCCACCAGCACCAGCCCGGCAACCCGGTCGGGGGCGGTCAGGGCCGTCATCTGCGCAATGGCGCCGCCCATAGAATGGCCGACCAGCACCCCGCGCGCCACTCCCACCCCGTCCATAAACCCCAGGATGTCCGCGGCGTAGTCCTCTATGCGCGTCCGGCCCTCGCCGCCGGAGCGCCCGTGCCCGGGCAGGTCCACGGCGTAGACGACCGCGCCGGGCAGACGGCGCATCCCCGCGGGCCAGTGCAGATGACTCCCGCCAGCCCCGTGAATGAGCACCACCGCCGGCCCTCGCCGCCCGGCGACAGTATAGAACATCGGAATTCCCCCAACGGTGACAAACGGCATCGGTGACCTCCTGTAGAGCAGCGGTTTCCAAGCGCGGAGTGGAGATTCCTGGGGGTCGCGAAATGGGCCGCCTTCGGCCGCTCGCTCCGAAACCCCCAATCCCCAATACCCAATCCCCAAATAGTACCTTTTTCCTATCAGACTTCCCAAAATCTCAAACCGGATTCCAACCCTCGGCGGCTATAATGGATTGTAGAAGATTCCGAACGTGCACACTCTGATCCGCCAGCAACGGGGCAGACATCGGGTTCTGGGCGGTATTCTACAGGAGAAGGGATAAAATGAGAAATCTGACCCGTGTTCTGGCGATTGCAGGACTCCTTCTAACGCTGTTGGGAGCGCCCATCGCGCGTTCTATATTGCCCGTTCCCGCGGCACACGCCAATCCCGGCGTTCTATACGTCCGGCCAGACGGCGTGACCTCCGGCAGTTGCTCCTCCTGGGCCGACGCCTGCGACCTGCAGCACGCCCTTTCCACCGCTCGGTCGGGCAACGAAATCTGGGTGGCCCGCGGCGTGTATTACCCCGGCGCGGCCGGTCAGCGCACTGCTACGTTCACCCTGAAACGCGGCGTGGCGCTCTACGGCGGCTTTGCCGGAACGGAGACCTCCCGCAACCAGCGGGATTGGCGGACCAACCCCACCGTCCTCAGCGGCGACATTGACCGCAACGACATCACCGACCCCAACGGCGTGGTGACCCGGACGGCGAACATCCGGGGCTCCAATGCTTACCGCGTAGTGACCGGCAGCGGGACGGATTCAACGGCCGTCCTGGATGGCTTCATCATCACCGCCGGGCAGGCGATCGGGAGATCCGGCGGTGGAATGTACAATTCCAACGGAAGCCCCACCTTGAGAAACATCATCTTCGCTGGCAACCGGGCCAGCCAGAACGGCGGCGGAATCTACAATACCAGCAGCAGCCCGACGTTGACCAACGTTGTTTTCTTCAATAATTCCGCCGGAGCGGATGGGGGCGGCATTTACAATGCTAACAACAGCGGACCGAGACTCGTCAACGTTACCTTCTACGGAAACTCCGCCAAACGCGGCGGCGGGATGTTCAACTCCAAGAGCAACCCGACGCTCACCAATTGTATCTTCTGGGGTAACAGTTCGGAGATATTCGGCACCGGTGGCAGTAATCCCTCCATCTCCTACAGCATTATCCGTGGGGGCGGGTCCGGCACCGGCAACATCAATGCCGACCCCCGATTCGTCAACGCCTCCGCGGGCGACCTGCGCCTGGGGCCGGGCTCGCCTGCCATTGATGCCGGAAATTCCGCGGTCTGCCCGACCCACGACCTGGACGGCATCGCCCGACCGGTCGGTTTCGGTTGCGACATCGGTGCGTACGAGATGAACACCTTCACTGTCACCGTGAGCAAATCGGCTGATAACCCCATCGTCTCCCCCGGTCAAACGCTCACCTTCACGATCACCGTCCTCAACAACGGCCCCGGCCTCACAGGGGGCATCCTGTCTGATACGCTGCCTTCCGAGTTGTTCTTTATCGGCCCTGTTACCCTGAAACCATCCGGCGCCGGTATGGTCGGCAATGCCCCGCCCGTTCTGGCCCACAGCCTGGTCATTTCCGCCAACCATCAGATCACCCTCACCTTCCCGGTCTCGGTGGCGCTACTGGAGGATGAGCGGATTGTTGTCAATACGGCGATATTCACCGCACCACTCCTCTCTGCGCCAGCCAGCGGCAATGGCCTGGTCTACATCAACATAAAGAATGAGCCGCCCTATTTCACCAGCACACCGGTCACCAAAACCTCCCAGGGCCAACCATATACTTACGACGTCACTGCCGAAGACCCGAACCTGCCTCTCGGGGATCAACTGACGATCACCGCCCCGGTCCTGCCCGAATGGCTGGACCTGACCGACCACGGCAACGGCACGGCGACGCTCTCCGGCGTGCCCGGCAACACCGATGTGGGCGAGCATTCCGTGGTGCTGGAGGTCGCCGACGGCGCGGGCCGGACCGCCACCCAGGAGTTCACCATCACCGTGGTGAACGTCAACGACCCGCCTGAGTTCGTCAGCGATCCGCTCACCGAAGCGACCCAGGGCCAGCCCTATTTTGATGAAATTGCCGTTGACGATCCCGACCTGATTCACGAAGACGTCCTGACCATAACGGCGCTAACGCTTCCAAACTGGCTGACGCTGAACCGGGCTTCGGGATGGCTCACCGCCACCCTCTCCGGTACGCCCGGCAGCGGGGACGTGGGGGAGAACTTCGTGGTGCTCCAGGTCGCTGATGCGGAGGGCCTGACGGCTATCCAGCAGTTCACCATCACCGTGGCGAACGTCAACGACCCGCCTCTCTTCACCAGCGAACCGGCCACCAGGGCGACGCAGGGCCAGCCCTACACCTACAGCGTGGTCGCCACCGACCCTGACCTATCCCACGGCGATGCGCTGACGGTCACTGCGCCGACCCTACCCACCTGGCTGACGCTGACCGACCGCGGCAACGGCACGGCGACCCTCTCCGGCACGCCGACCAACAACGACGTGGGCCAGCACTGGGTGATGCTGCGGGTCACGGATAGCGCGGGCCTGACCGCTACCCAGTCCTTCACGGTCACCGTCTATGATGAAAACGACCTTCCGGTGGCGGCGGACGACACCTTCACCGTGGACGAGGACACGACCACGCCGCTGAACGTGCTGGGCAACGACTCCGACCCTGACGGCGATCCGCTGACGGTTGCCGCCGTCGGCGCGCCCGATCGGGGTGGGGCGGTTCTCAACGGCGGGTCGGTCATCACCTACACTCCGGCGGCGGACTTTGCGGGGACGGAGGCCTTCACCTACACCATCTCCGACGGCCGCGGCGGGCAGGCCACCGCCCGGGTGACGGTGACGGTGCGCAACGTCAACGACTCGCCCCTCTTCACCAGTGTGCCGGTCACCAGGGCGACGCAGGGCCAGCCCTACACCTACAGCGTGGTCGCCACCGACCCCGACCTGTCCTACGGCGATGCACTGACGGTCACTGCGCCGACCCTACCCACCTGGCTGACGCTGACCTCCACCGGCAACGGTACGGCGACCCTCTCCGGCACGCCGACCAACGATGACGTGGGCGATCACCCCGTGGTGCTGGTGGTCACGGATAGCGCGGGCCTGACCGCCACCCAGGAGTTTGTCATCACCGTGGCGAACGTCAACGACCCGCCTCTCTTCGCCAGCGTGCCGGTCACCGGGGCGACGCAGGGCCAGCCCTACACCTACAGCGTGGTCGCCACCGATCCCGACCTGTCCCACGGCGATGCGCTGACGGTCACTGCGCCGACCCTACCCACCTGGCTGACGCTGACCTCCACCGGCAACGGTACGGCGACCCTCTCCGGCACGCCGACCAACGATGACGTGGGCGATCACCCCGTGGTGCTGGTGGTCACGGATAGCGCGGGCCTGACCGCCACCCAGGAGTTTGTCATCACCGTGGCGAACGTCAACGACCCGCCTCTCTTCGCCAGCGTGCCGGTCACCGGGGCGACGCAGGGCCAGCCCTACACCTACAGCGTGGTCGCCACCGATCCCGACCTGTCCCACGGCGATGCGCTGACGGTCACTGCGCCGACCCTACCCACCTGGCTGACGCTGACCTCCACCGGCAACGGTACGGCGACCCTCTCCGGCACGCCGACCAACGA
>Ga0209721_1000533_pt1 | contig 33314 bp, 30 predicted proteins | sample TshhotsprinmetaG_FD_184139 | JGI IMG/M metagenome (GOLD analysis project Ga0209721, IMG submission 184139) | Hot spring microbial communities from South Africa to study Microbial Dark Matter (Phase II) - Tshipise hot spring metaG (SPAdes)... | ecosystem: Environmental > Aquatic > Thermal springs...
AAACACTGGAAAAGCAACGTCAAAAACTACAAAGTACCCGTGAAGTACTTAATAATATTCCGATATTACAAGGACCAAAAAGTTATCTTTGGGAAGCTTTGAAGGCGTTGGCTTTGGCTTAATCCCATAGTTTCATAGGGAATTACTTGTTCTTGTCTAAGACGGAGATCTTCTTTTTCTCGAAACTCCAACAGTGTCTTGACACTATCAGAAAGAGAAGATGCGTTGACTTTTTCTCTTCCACGCGCTAAGATAGAAAAGAAATGAGAAGAGGGAAAAGCGAGGAAGGGAAGTAGTAGAAGGGTTGAGAAACTGACAGAGAACCGGAAAGTGCTGTGATCCGGTGTTTCTCTCCTTTGAATCCGTCCCGGAGCTGGGGAGGCGAACCGAGTAGTCTCTCACGAAAAGCACGTTATGCCAACGAGGATGGTGTAAACCATTGAAAGAGGGTGGCACCGCGGGAAAGCTCTCGCCCCTGGGCGAGAGCTTTTTATTTTCTGAATGAGGAGGAAAGAGATTGGTCAAGCCCCTGAAGAGCGAAGAGTGGCGGGGAGAAGATGCGCGGGTACTCTTCTCCCAAATAGAAGAGAAATTAGGAGAGCTTCTCGGTACCCAGAGAAGAATTTTCCTCTTCCCTTGCGGGGAGAAAGAAGCATTCGAAGCGGCGGTGGTTAACTTCTTCTCTCCAGGAGATCGGGTGCTCTTCCCAATTGTGGGAGAGGCTGGGGAAAACTGGGCCCATATTGCCGAAACCCATGGGGTGCGAGCCGTTCGTTTGGGGAGTGAAAGGGGAAGGAGTGTTACCGGTTACGATGTGGAGCTCCTTCTTGAGAGCGAGAAAGAAGCCATCAGGGGTGTTTGTGTGAGCTATCATGATGCTTCTTTCGGGGTGTGTGCCGAAGTTTCCTCTTTCATGGAGGTGTGTCGAAGGAGAAATATACTCGGGGTGGTTGAAGCCCTAGATTTTTGGGGAGTTACCGAACTCTACTCCGACCCTCTGGGAATTGATATATTCCTTACCTTGATTTATCCGGGAGTTTCCTGTTTCGTTGTGAGTCCCCCGGCGCTCTCTTCCTTAGAGAGGATAAAAGCTCTCCCTTTTTCCTTGGATTTACGACAAGGGAGAGAGATCCTCTCCTCTTCTCCTTCCCTCCTCTCCCAGGTCTTTTCTTCGTTGGAGAGAGAATTTGCCCATCGGGTGCAGGCTTTGGCACACGCAAGGAGAGTGACGAAGACACTTCGGGAGGGAATTCGCGCCCTGGGTCTTGAGCTTTTGGTGACCGATGAGCGAATCGCCTCTTTGCTTGTGACCACCGTGGTTATCCCCCCGGATATTCCCGGACGGGTGGTTCTTGAAGCTCTCCAGAAACAGGGTATGCCTATGGTGAGCGGGGTGAAGCGCATGGCCGATCAGGTGATCCGAGTTGAAGAGCGTTATTTCGCTTGTGGAGAAGACATTGCTTCGTTCTTACGTATTTTCGGTGAGGCATTACTTTCCCAAGGGGCAAGAGTAGATGTTCCTGCGGGAGTGAATCGCGTTTGGGAGGTGTGGAATGATGGAGAATAAAGGTGAAATTCGCATTCTTTGCGCACAAGATGTGCCACCGGACATGGTCAGACGCTTACAGGAAACCATCGGCTCGGTGGAAGTGTTGACCTCTCATGATGAAGGAGAGATCATCAAGGCTATTCAGGATAAGCACGTTTTTGTGGTCCGTTCCAAGTCAAAAGTCACTGCGAACGTCATTGCTCACGCCCCTCAGCTCAAGGTGGTTGCCCGTCCGGGGGTGGGGACGGATAACATTGATAAGAAGGCCTGTGAAGAACGGGGAATTCAGGTGATTAATTCTCCCGAAGCCTCGGCTTCAAGTGTTGCCGAGCTCACGGTAGGGTTAGCCATCGCTCTTTTACGTCACGTATACACTACCTGTGCTCTGCTCAAACAGGGAGAGTGGGCGAAGAGTAAGTACACGGGGAGAACCGTGGAAGGCAAAGTGTGGGGGATAGTAGGCTTTGGGAGCATCGGAAGACGGGTGGCAGAAATCGCTCAAGCCTTGCGAGCCGATGTCATTGCCTACGATCCCTATGTCAAGGATGAAGAGTTCGCGAATAAAGGGGTGAAGAGAGCGCTCCGCCTGGATGAACTCTTAGAGAAGAGTGACATTGTTTCCCTGCATGTAGTATTGAACAAAGATACCGAAGGGTTAATCTCCGCAGAAGCAATCCGGAAAATGAAAAAAGGTGCCTACCTTATCAATACCTCCCGTGGCAAGGTCGTGGATCAGAAAGCCTTGTTCCAGGCGCTCAGTGACGGGCATCTTGCTGGAGCGGCACTCGATGTGTACGAGACCGAGCCGCCTACCGATGTGAGTTGTTTGACGATCGAAAATCTCATTTGTACCCCGCACATCGGGGGGAGTACCGAGGAGGCTTTCATAAATGCTACCGAAATTTTGATTAATAAATTGCGCATGATTTTGCGATTAGGAGAGGGTATGCCCATTGGCTACTGAAAAGTTTCGTATCCTTGACCACACCGCAGATATCGGTATCATGGCTTGGGGTAAGACGCTCGCGAAACTTTTTGCCAACGCTGCGCTGGGAATGTTTTCCCTGATTGGTGAGTTAGATAGGGTAGAAAATCGTTTCACCACCCAGGTGGCGGTGGATGGAAATGATTATGAAGACCTTCTCGTCACCTGGCTCAACGAGCTTTTGTACCTTTTTGAGGCTGAGGGCGTCTTGCTCAAAGAATTTACCATTCAGGACCTGGGGCAGTATTACCTCAAAGGAATTGTCTCCGGAGAACCCATTGATGTAGCCAAACATACCATTCACCGGGTGGTCAAGGCTTGTACCTATTACGAGGTGAAAGTAGAAAAGATTCGCCCTCAGCTGTGGAGAGCGCAGGTATACTTTGATATTTAGTCAGGTAGGAGGAAGAGAGCATGGCTGAGGTGTGGAATGGACCATTGCGGAAATTAGACGATTGGCGATGGATTATTCCCCGTGAGTACAAAAAGGGGATGTTGGTAGAGGGCATTATCTACGCCAGTGAACGGATGATCCAAGCGATCCGCAAGGATCAGGCGCCCGAACAAGTGGCCAATGTCGCCTGCCTTCCCGGGATTGTCGGACGTTCGATGGCTATGCCCGACATTCACTGGGGGTATGGGTTCCCCATTGGTGGAGTGGCCGGTACCGATGTGGAGGAAGGAGGGGTAATCTCTCCCGGAGGAGTCGGTTTTGACATTAATTGCGGGGTGAGACTCTTAAAAACCCAGCTCACCGAGGATGACGTGAAACCCTATTTGGAAAAACTCGTTACCGTCCTCTTCCGGAATATTCCCTCCGGTGTGGGTTCGGAGGGAAAAATCTCCTTCTCACTCCAAGACTTGAAAAAAGCCATGGTCGAGGGAGCACAATTCGTCATCAAGAAGGGTTTCGGTTTCCCGCACGATGGGGAATACATCGAAGAGCGAGGGGCTCTCCGAGGTGCTGATCCGGAGATGGTGAGCGCCAAAGCCATGGAACGGGGCAAAGACCAAGTTGGTACGCTCGGCTCCGGAAACCACTTTTTGGAAATTGAGGTGGTGGAGAGGGTGTTTCGCCCGGACATCGCTGCGGTGTTCGGTCTCTTCTCTCGTCAGGTGCTCATCATGATTCACACCGGTTCGCGCGGATTCGGTCACCAAATTTGCACCGATTACTTAGAGAAGATGCAGAGCGCCATGGGTCGTTACGGGATTAAGGTTCCGGATCGTCAGTTGAGTTGCGCGTCGTTTGATTCTCCCGAGGGGCAGGCGTACTTTGCGGCCATGGCTTGTGCAGCCAATTTTGCCTGGGCCAACCGACAACTCATCACCCACTGGGTGCGGGAATCTTTTGAAGAGGTCTTCGGGCGATCGGCACACCACTTGGGGATCGAGGTGCTCTACGATGTGGCTCATAATATTGCCAAAATTGAAGAACACGTAGTGGAAGGGAAGAAGCGGAAACTCTGTGTGCATCGGAAAGGAGCGACCCGGGCTTTCGGGGCAGGAGAAGAAGGTGTGCCAGAGGTGTACCGTCAAGTGGGACAACCGGTACTCATCCCCGGCGATATGGGGACCGGTTCCTATATACTCGTGGGAACCGAGCTCGCCATGCAGGAGACCTTTGGTTCTACCTGTCACGGGGCGGGGAGGATGATGAGTCGTTCGGAAGCCGATCGGGTTTCGCGGGGGCGAGATATCCCTTCCGAACTGCTTAGAAAGGGGATTTTGGTCATAGCAGAGAGCAAAGCCACCTTGCGGGAAGAAATCCCCGAGGCCTATAAAGATGTCGGTGAAGTAGTAAAAGTGGTGGAGGAAGCGGGTATTTCCAAGCGAGTAATCTATGCTCGACCGATAGCAGTTATCAAAGGGTAGGGAGAGAAAGGCCATGCTTGATTGGAAGTGGGTCCGAGAGAATAAAGATTTCGTGCGGAGAGCTTTGGAAACGAGGAACAGTAGTCCTGAGCTCTTAGAAGAGATTTTAGCAGTTGATGAAAAGCGACGTGGATTACAGAGAGAAGTGGATGAATTGAAGGCCAAGAAGAATCAGCTCTCCAAAAACGTAGGGGCGTGTAAAAAGGAAGGGAAAGACCCTGCCCCGCTTTTGCGGGAAATCGAAGGCATTGCGGTGACGATAGAAAAGTTAGACCGTGAGCTCAAGGAGATAGAAAAAATCTGGGAAGAGAAACTCCTCTTCCTCCCTAACCTTCCCCACCACACCGTTCCGGTAGGAAGAAGTGAGGAAGAGAACGTGGAAGTGCGACGATGGGGGGAACCTCGGCGGTTCGATTTCTCTCCCCGTCCTCACTGGGAAATTGGGGAAGAATTAGGGATTCTCGATTTTGAGCGAGGGGCAAAGGTGGCTTCCTCTCGCTTCACGGTTCTGTGGGGGCAAGGGGCACTCTTAGAACGGGCACTCATCAATTTCATGTTGGATTTACACACCGAGCAACACGGCTATAAGGAAGTGTTCCCTCCTTTTTTAGTGAACACCAAAACTATGATTGGTACCGGGCAACTCCCTAAGTTCTATGAGGATCTCTACCACTGCCAGGATGACCTCCATCTCATTCCCACTGCGGAAGTCCCGGTGACCAACCTCCACGCTGGAGAAATTCTCGAAGAAGAGGATCTTCCTCTCTCCTACGTGGCCTATACCGCGTGTTTCCGTCGGGAGGCCGGTTCGTACGGAAAAGACGTGCGGGGTTTGATCCGCCAGCATCAATTTAATAAGGTGGAGTTATTGAAATTTGCCCATCCCGAGAGCTCTTATGAGGAACTGGAGAGTCTAGTGCACGATGCAGAAATGGTTCTCCAGCTCTTGGGATTACCGTATCGGGTGGTGGCCCTTTGTACGGGAGATTTGGGGTTTGCGGCGGCAAAAACCTATGATTTAGAGGTGTGGTTACCGTCCCAGGGACGGTACCGGGAGATCTCCTCGTGCAGTAACTTTGAAGATTTTCAGGCGCGGAGGGCCAATATTCGTTTTCGTTCCGCCTCAGGGAAAGTAGCCTACGTCCACACCCTGAACGGTTCGGGGGTTGCCGTGGGGAGAACGCTTTTAGCCATCTTAGAGAATTACCAAGAGAAAGACGGAACCGTGGTCATACCTGAGGTGCTCCGGCGCTATATGCACGGATTGGAACTCCTCATCCCCAGTGTGAGGTGAAGCAATGGAACGAAAAGGAGTCGGCATCGTCGGTTTTGGATTCATCGGGAGGATTCACGCCCTGGCTTTTTCCTCCCTCCCCTACTATTACCGTGAGCTTCCCTTTATTCCCGAAATTCGGGCGGTATGTACTTCTCGACCTGATACCGCGCAGAGGGCCCATACTGAGGCGGGGATCCCTTGGGTGACTACTTCCGTTGATACACTCCTCTCACGTGAGGATGTAGACATCGTGGTGGTGGCGGTACCCAACGTTTTCCACCGAGAAGTGGTGGAAAAAGCGGCTTGTGCCGGTAAGGCGATATACTGTGATAAACCCTTGGCGATGAATGTCGAAGAAGGAGAGGTAATGCGGAGAGTGGTTGAGGAAAAGGCCGTTCCCTTTGGGATGGCTTTTCAAAATCGTTTTGTTCCCGCCATTCGTAAAGCGAAAGAAATTCTGACCCAGGGGAAGATCGGAAAAGTGTTCCGAGCCCGCTTCCTCTACCTCCATTCGGGATACGTTGACCCGGAACGTCCCATGAGTTGGCGCTTGCGTCGGGAGTTGGCTGGAGGAGGAGCACTCTGGGATTTAGGATCCCACCTTGTGGATTTGGTTCGTTTCCTCTTGGGGGAGCCGGAAATCGTCGCCGCACGGGGGAAAACCTTCATCACCGAGAGGCGGAGTGAAGGAGGGAGCGCAAAGAAGGAAACGGTTACCGTGGATGATTGGTCACTCGTCCATTTCCTCCTTCCCGATGGAGGCGAGGGGACCTTAGAGAGTAGTCGCTTTGCGACCGGGAGTTGTGATGAGATTCGTATCGAAATCGAAGGAGAGCGGGGGGCTCTCCGGTATAACTCCATGCAACCCAATTTTTTAGAGTTTTACGATCTCACCCGACCATCTTCTCCCTGGGGCGGAGAGCGGGGTTTCACGGCCATCGAGACTGTGTCTCAGTATCCCTTTCCCTATACTCTCCCGGGGAAATTTTCCTTTGGGTGGATTGGCGCTCATGTCGCCTGTGTCCACGATTTTCTCTTGCGCTGTGCGGGAAGAGAGAGTTGGGGTGCTACGATCGGTGATGGTCTCGCCGTGCAACACTTTTTGCACCGGGCATATCAACTCATGGGGTATTGAATCAACTGGGACTCCCCGCTATAATGGGTATGCTCGGAGGGGTGCCCGAATTGGCAAGGAGCCGGTCTTGAAAACCGGTACGCTCGCAAGGAGCAGTGCGGGTTCGAGTCCCGCCCCCTCCGCCAAGTGGAAGCTCTCTCCAAAACGGAGATTCTATAGCTTGTCAATGTCCGGCACGGTACCGTCCTTGAGCCGGTAGAGCATTTCTCCGGCCCGGGGGACGACCAAAATTCCCTCACCTTCTCTCCCCTCAAGGTCTTCCCGTTTGATGGTGCGGTAGTCGAGGTAATCGAGATTGATTCGTGTGCACACCTCTTGGGAAATACCGGTAGCGAGAACCACACGGATACGGGGGTATTCCCTCCCTTCTCGATACCGCCCGATTCCCTTGACGTGGGTAGAGTGGGCTAAAACTCCCCAAGGGTAGTGTTGGTACTTTTCCCACTGGGCTAAGAAGAAATCCCGCACGTGGTAACCGACCTCAAGGAGGTACTTCCCATGAGTAGCGGAGATTTCTTGGATGTGGGGAGCGTAAATGATAATGGTTCCCCCATCTTCGACCACGGGTTCGAGCTTGTACATGCACTTTCCTCCCACCCAGAGCTCGTTGTACATCTCGGGAGCGATGGAGAGAACGGTGCGGAAAGGACGATCGACCCAGAGAATATTGACCTCCGCGGAGAGGTCCGCCGCTTGCGACCAAGAAGATTCCGCATCTCCTAAGAAAATGCCACAGGGTTCTTTCCCAGTGATGACCAGAGACAGTGCTACCATAGGTCGAGGGATGAACTGGGCGGCGCGGCGTAAGATGTTCCGCACCGGGGTTTCTTTGTGTCCGATGATTTTGGGATTGGTGGTGAGGGCAGCTAACCAATGGAATTGGTCGATAATCTCCGTACCGGAAATCCCCGGGAAGAGGTACTTATACCCTCCTGAGAAACCCACCACTTCGTGGGGGAAAACCGGTCCGATGATGAATAACTCGTCGTAGTCGAGGATGAGCTTATTCACCGTGACCGGGATATCGGTGTGTAAGAGCCCTTGGGTAATACTCTCCACTTCCGGGGCAGGAATGACGCCGACGGTGAAGAGTTCTTGGGGATTGTTGAAATGGTGGTTGAAGACCGTAATGCCCCGTGCGTGCGCTTCGGCGAAGGTGTATCCGATGTGTTTCTTCAACTCTGTGTCAGAGAGGGGAGGATGGGTTCCTAAGGCGATGATACAGTCGAGTTTCTGAGCGCGGGGAAGAAGGTCACTCAAGAGAAGAGCGAAAATCTCTCGCATGGGAAGAGTGCGAGTGGTATCGGGTATAATGGCGAGAATCCGTTTCCCCTCTACGGGATACTTTCCCAGCGCTTCCTTGAGGAGTTGGGTGAACTCCTCTTTGGTGAAAGTTTTTTCGTTACTACCTTGAGCAAAGAGCATCATGAGCATTCCTCCCAGTTAGTATGGAATACCCCTTCTTGATCGATGCGGCGGTAAGTATGCGCACCAAAGAAATCCCGTTGTGCTTGCAAGAGGTTGGCAGGCAAAACGGCACTCGTCCAAGAATCGAAAGAAGTGAGAGCACTTCCTAAGACGGGAAGTGGTATTCCCCAATTAGCGGCTTTGTGCACGGTTTCCCGTACCTGAGGAAGGATGGTTTTTACCTCGGAGAGGAATTCCGCGCTGGCAAAGAGGAGAGGAGCGTTTTCGGTGAGCGCCCTCTGCAAGCGCGAAAGGAGCGCTGTCCGTAAAATGCACCCCCCTTTCCAAATCCGTGCAATTTCGGGGAGATGGAGAGTATAGCCCGATTCTTGCGAAGCGGCTTTGAGGAGGGCAAAGCCTTCGCTAAAGGCCATGACCATGGCAAAGAGGAGTGAATTCTTGAGGCATTGCGCTTCGTGAGAAGTGAAGGGGAGGGGAGATATTTCCGAGTGGTGGGGTGCGAGTTGAGTGCGAATTTCCTTGAAGAAGGAGAAACTCCGGGCGATCACGGCCTGATTGATGATCGGCGTAGGGACACCGAGGTCAAAGGCTACTTGAGAAGTCCACTTGCCGGTACCCTTCTGTTCGGCGGCATCGAGAATCACTTCGACGAGCGGTTTTTGGGTATGAGGATCTTTCACGGCGAGGATACGCGCGGTGATTTCAACAAGATAAGAGGCGATTTCGCTTTCTTTCCATTCTTCGAAGAATCTCTGGATCATGTCCGTGGGGAGAGCGTAGAGGCGGCGCATGAGGTCGTATACTTCGGCAATTGCTTGCATGATAGCATATTCGATCCCATTGTGAACCATTTTCACGAAGTGGCCACTCCCTCCAGGACCGAGATAGGCGCAGCAGGGACCATCTTCTACTTGGGCGGCAGCCTTCTCGAGAATCTCTTGCACTAAGAGATACCCTTCTCGGTGACCACCGGGCATGATCGATGGACCATGGAGGGCACCGTATTCCCCTCCGCTCACCCCGGTACCCAAAAAGAGGAGTTGGTGGTTTTCGGCGAGAGCGATACGGCGTTCGGTGTCTCGGAAGAAGGAATTCCCTCCGTCGATGAGGAGATCCCCGGGTTCAAGGTGGGGGAGAATGGCAGTTATGAATTCGTCGACCGCTTGGCCTGCTTTGACCATGAGCATGATTCGGCGGGGTTTGCGGAGTACCCCCGCAAGTTCCGCTAAGGTATACGTGGGCACGATAGGTTCATCAGCGACCCGCTCCGTGATGAATTGTTGGGTTTTTTCACCAGTTCGGTTGAAGACGGCGACCGCAAAGCCCTTGCGGGCGATGTTGAGGGCTAAGTTTTGCCCCATCACCGCCATGCCGATGATGGCTATGTCACATTGAGTGGTCATGCTCTCCCTCCTTGTATCGAATGAAATTGTGGAGATAACGGATGGTTTGGGTGGCGCAGGAGTGGAAATCGGGTTTTTGGAGAATTTCTGCCGAGATGAACCCCTGGTATCCGATTTCCTCCAAGGTGTTGAAGAACAGGGAAAAATCGAGGTGCCCGAACCCCGGAGCTTGACGGTTACTATCCGCAACGTGAAAGTGCCACAGGCGATCTTTGGCCAAGCGTAAACTGGCGGCGAAATCTCGCTCCTCGATATTCATGTGGAAGGTATCGGCTAAAATACCGACGTTTTCCAGGTCGAGCTCGGCAATCAATGCCAAAGTTTCTTCGATGGTGTGGAGAAAATTCACTTCGTACCGGTTCAGAGGTTCGATGACTATTTTTACCTCTCTCTCCTCGGCAAAGCGGCTACACTCGGCGAGAGCTTCTTTGAAATGTTGGAGAGCCTCTCTTTTCGCTCCCTCGGTCGAGGGAAGATTCCCCCGAATGAGCCCTACAATTACCATACTCCCCAAGGCCTGGGCGAGGAGGATGTGGTTCTTCAGGCGGGCGATGGTTTTCTCCCGGATGGCTCGATCGGGATGGCTCAGGCTCAGTCCTTCTTCTACGAAGGCTTGCCCGGTGCCTATGGCGGGAACGGAAAGCTTGAGCTCTTCGACGAGGCCGAGGAGTTCATCCCTCCTCACCCCCTGGGGATCGCGGATAGCCAATTCCGCCCCCTGATACCCTAAATCTTTGATGGTTTTCATCTCTACCGCGAGCGATTCCCCGAAGGCAACGGCACCAAATTGAGTTTTTTGAACCGAGATAGCAAAGCTTATTTTCATCCCTTTCACTCCCTTATCTTGGGTGGCGCGCAGGTCTTGCGGACGACCAACTTGGGGGGAAAGACCACCTGCTGTCGCACGTTCCTCTTTTGGGGGTTGAGAATTTTATCGATGAGGATTTTACCGCTCAGAGCACCCAACTCGGCCACCGACTGGGAAACGGTGGTGAGTTGGATGGATTTGAGGGCACTCAGGGGAATATCGTCGAAGCCGACGATGGAGAGTTCCTCAGGCACCTTCACGCGTCGTTCCCGGCAGGCTTCGAGTAATCCGATGGCCATGTAGTCGTTGGCACAGAAAACCGCGGTAGGTCGATTTTTCCCCAGCGCCAAGATGCGCAATCCCTCTTCATACCCCCCTTCCATGCGAAATTCCCCACTGAAGAGGTACTCTTCTTGAGGGGGGAGGTCCCGTTCCATGAGCGCCTTTTTGTACCCCTCAAAACGTTCCAAATTCGAAGAAGTTTCCCAGCGACCACCGAGGTAGGCAATCCGAGTATGTCCTAAACTGAGGAGATACTGGGTAGCCATGTAACCCCCTTGCTCGTTATCGGCTGTAACGTAGTCGCAGCGTTCTCGCTCTTGAGGGAGACGAGAGACAAAGATGAAAGGGATTTCGCTCTCGTAGAGGAGATGGAGGTTTTTACTGTCCATTTGGGTGGCGCCTAAAATGATGCCATCGGCTTTTTTCTCTACCAAAGAGCGGATGTAGAATTCTTCTTCTTCCCTTCTTCCGTCAGTGTTACAGAGGAAAATGTAGTGGTGATGGGCACGACACACTTCTTCTATGTTGCGGACCATGAGGGCATAGAAGGGGTTAGTGATATCGGAAACGATCACTCCAATAATGCCGGTCCGTTGAATGTTGAGGGCCCGCGCAAGGGGATTAGGTCGGTAATTGGTGGTACGGATCACCGCCAAGACGCGATTACGGGTCTTCTCAGCCACCTTTTCCGGGGTATTCAATACCCGTGAAACTGTAGCTTTTGACACCCCTGCTTGGGCGGCAATGTCGTTGATGGTCAAATTTTTCTTTACCGCCTTCATGGCATCCTCTTTTGAAACTATTTTCATAATTCCTCTCCTATTATAAGGATTTTTGTTGCGCAGTGCAAGGGAAAGAGAGGAAAATTCCTTGATATTTCGTGTTTTTTCTCTATTAGAAGGGGGAGAAAAATTTTTTGCCTCTCCCCTTGACAGAACCGTGAAGAGAAATTTATACTGAAACCAGTTTCATAAGAAAGGGGATGTACTCATGAAGGCAGTACGACTTCATGCTCAGTGGGAACCACGACCGGGTTTTGTTCTGGGGAGTAAAGATATCGAGGGAAAAGTCAGTTGGTTGGGAAGTAAAGTATGGCGATACCCAAAACCCCAGGTGGAAGAGCTCCCCGAGCCTCGCATCCAACGGCCAAGCGAAGTGCTCATCAAGGTGCGCGCTTGCGGGATCTGTGGGAGTGACGTCCACATGGCGCAGAGTGATGAAAATGGTTACATGCTCTATCCAGGTCTCACCGGATTCCCGGCGGTCTTAGGACACGAGTTTTCCGGAGAAGTAGTAGAAGCAGGTCAAGAAGCCATCAATCGTCGTGACAATAAGAGGTTTACTCCGGGGGAACCGGTGACTTCGGAAGAGATGCTCTGGTGTGGTTACTGCCGTCACTGCGCCGATGGCTACCCGAACCACTGCGAGAATCTCCATGAGTTGGGGTTTGATGTTGATGGTGCTTTTGCCGAGTACATCGTGGTGGATGCCAAGTACCTGTGGAGCCTGCGAGAACTGGAGGGAATCTATTCCGGGGAGAAACTCTTTCTGGCGGGGAGTTTGGTAGAGCCCTCCTCGGTAGCTTACAATGCCGTGATCGAGCGAGGAGGGGGTATTCGCCCGGGAGATAACGTAGTCATTTTCGGCGGTGGGCCGATTGGATTAGCCGCCTGTGCCATTCTCAAACGGGCCGGAGGGGTGAAGGTGATTCTCTCCGAACCCTCGGAAACCCGTCGCACTATGGCCAAGGAATTAGGTGTTGATGTCACTGTCAATCCTCTCCAAGAGAACGTGGTCGAGGCAGTTCTTGAGGCCACCCAGGGTATGGGAGCCACTCTTTACCTTGAGGCTACCGGTATCCCCCAGATTATTTGGAAGGATATCGAGGAAATTATTTGGAAAGCCCGCGGTATTAATTCCACCGTGGTCATCGTGGCTCGTGCCGATGTGAAAATCCCCCTCACCGCTGAAGTCTTTCAAGTAAAGAGGGCACAAATCGCCGGGTCGCAGGGTCACTCCGGTCACGGCAATTTCCCCCGGGTGATCTCCCTCATGGCTTCGGGAATGGATATGACCAAGATCATCTCCAAAACCATCTCGCTCCGTGAAGTTCCAGAGTACTTGGTGCGTTTACAGACCGAGAAGGAATTAGTGAAAGTCACCGCGGTCAATCGGTGAGAAGGAAAGGTTCTGAATATGGAAAAGAAATGGCTCACTACCGAAAACCCAGCCATTATTTTTGAAGATAACGAAGTAGGAAGGTTGAAGAAGCAAATTTGGGAGGCTTCGGAAGAAGAAATTGACGTCATTCTGAGAGAGTATGAAATTCCCTCTCCTTCCGAGTTGGGGAAAGCGGGTTGTTACATTCAAAACACTCCTCGGGTGAAGGTGATCGAGAAGCGGAAAAAGAACGATATTGTCCTTGTGCCGGTGGGATGCACCGAGAATCATGGTCCTCACGCTAACAGTGGCTTAGATACCTTCATGGTGACCCAAATTGTAGAAGGGGTTCGTCGCTATACCGCAAAGCAAGGCCGAGAAGTGAGTTTAGCCTTTCCCCCTCTCAACTACGGAGGTCATCCCTATCACCACTTGGGTATGCCGGGAACCGTGGTGATGCCCAAAGAAGTGGTGGAGGAGACTCTCATCTACACCATGCTGGGTCTATGGAACGACGGGTTTCGCAAGATCATCATCGTGAATAACCATGGGCAACTGTGGATGCTTGAATCGGCCATTCATGAATTCATGAAACGCTTTCAGTTGCCGGGGATCTTTATGGTCCTTGAGTGGCACCGAGCGGTGCGGGAGTTCTTCTACCCAGCAGGGAGACCCGATAGTCTCGAAACCTGTTTCGTGCATGCCGATGAAGCGGAAACCTCGGTGGCTCTCCTCCTCTTCCCCGAAATGGTGGATATGAACGTTGTCCAGGATGCCGAAGGAGAGAGCTTCCTCCCGGAGGGACATTTTGATAAATCGGTGGAACCCTTCCATCGTCCCCATCGCTGGTCTGAAGGTGAGGGACACATGGCCATCGAGCGGGCGGCAACCCCGGTGGGAGTGGTGGGGAAACCGAGCTTAGCCAATGCCAGGAAGGCGAAAAGACCAATTGCGGCAATTTTAAAATATCTCACTCTCACCATCGATCAAATCTTGGAAGCCTTCCCCCCGGGAACTGTACCCCCGGTTGAAAAGGTTACCCTACGGAGTAAAGAAGAGCTCGAGCCCTTCCTGAGGGAGCCTTTGAGCCCGGGGTGGAAATCGGCGTATGAACTCCCCTTCCTCGGGGTGTTCCACAAGCTGTGAGGAAAATCCTCCCTGCCGGGCTATCCGGCAGGGAGAGAAGAAAAAGGAGGTGTATGGAAAGATTGAGTTTCACAAGGCAACGTCATCTTCTCCATGAGGAGAGCGAAATTCCCCGGTTGTGACTGAGGAGTGAAAGACTTACGGGGAGGGAAAAGGTAAGACATGAATAAAGGAGGGATGGTTAATGAAGTTCGGGAGAAAATTTGTGGTGGTTCTTGCGGTTTTAGTGGTTGCTTTTACCCTTTTCGGGTGGCAAGGAGTTTTTGCCAAGGATGCCATCAAGATATGGGTAGTGGTTCACGGGGGAATTGCTGACCCCTTCTGGAAGGTCGTGGAACGTGGCGTCAAGGATGCGGCAGCGAATCACCCAGATTTGGAGGTCACCTATACCGGTCCGGCCTCGTTCGATTTTAACCAATTCATGGCTGATATCGAGGCAGCTATTGCTGCGAAACCGGACGCATTGGTGTGCACGTTGACCGAACCCGATGCTATGGATGAGGTATTGCGAAAAGCCATTGCCGAGGGATTGCCGGTCATCGGGATTAACGCTCCCGACCTCCGTGAGCCGGTAGAGAGTCGGATTCCGGTTCTCACCTATGTAGGGGAAGACAGCTATTACATCGGGGTCGTGGCTGCCCAGGAAACCCTCAAGAGATTTAAGCCCAAACGAGCATTGTACGTGAACCATCATCCTGGAGCAAAACATATCGAACTCCGAGGACGAGGCTTTGTGGACACCATGCAAAAAGCAGAAGTTCCTGCCGAACAACTCGATATTACCGATGACCCGGTGAAAGGAGCAGAAATAACCTTAGCCTATCTCACCACCCATCCTGATACGGAAGTCATTTTCAGCGGTAATACCCAGAGAACCGAGGCCATTGTGGCACGACTCTTGGACGAAGGGATTGAGGTAGGAAAAGCGGTTAAAATTGCTCAAATGGATATGTCAGATAAGATTTTGGAATATATTGAGAAGGGCATAGTGATGTTCACCATGGATCAACAGCAGTACATGCAAGGGTATCTCGGAGTTGAATTAGCTTACCTCTACGTGAAATTCGGCTTGGTTCCTCCTCCGGCGCCAGTTTCTACCGGCCCTTCGGTGATTACCGCCGAGAAGATTCCTCAGCTCTTAGACTTGGTGAAGGAAGGATACCGGTAATTGGTCGGGAAGTGGGAAGAGACCGGGACGGTACCCCGGTCTCTTCCCGAGTGATGAACCCGGAACGATGAAAGAATGTGAGGAGGCGTTTTTCATGTCGGTGGCAGAATCGAGAAGAGGAACTCTTGTGCACAATGTGACGCTTCCCTTAAAGGAGCGGTTACGTCGAAAGCCTGAATTTGGGGCAGTGATTGCCTTTTTAGCCCTCTTTGTTTTTTTCTCCCTGGTGGCTCCCCGATTCTTTTCCTTGCGTAATCTCACCTCGGTGATCACCATAACCGCAGAACTCGGTATCATGACCATTGGAGCTTCTTTCTTAATGATTTGTGGTGAGTTCGATCTCTCTATCAGTGGAAACTATGCTACCGCAGGTTTTCTCTTCGTTACTTTGGGGAATATTTTTTCTTTCCCCTTGGGTTCGGTGATCGCTCTCTTCGTGGCTTTGGGAATTTCTTGCCTGGTTGGCCTCGTCAATGCCCAAATTACCCTAAAAGGACGTATTCCTTCTTTCATTACTACCCTGGGAATGATGATGTTTCTGCGTGGGATACTCTTGGGAATTACCGGTGGGCAGTCAATTTCCTATAAAGGAGATAGCATCGTGCCCACGCTTCTCACCGGTATTTTAGCGCATCGCTTTCGACCCTCTCACTTTTGGTTTCTTTGCTTGATGGTCCTTTTTACCTTTATTCTCAATCGAACGGTTTTTGGGAACCGGGTCTACGCTACCGGAGGGAAGAAAGAAGCTGCTCGCACCATGGGTGTGAATGTGGATCGAGTCAAGACCATCTCTTTTATGCTCTGTGCTACGCTCGCTGGTTTTTCAGGGATCGTAGCTATCAGCCGTTTCAACATTGCCAACGCTTCCTTTGGGCAGGGAATGGAATTAGAAGCTATTGCTGCCTCGGTCATCGGAGGGACTCTCATGACCGGTGGGTATGGATCAGTTATCGGCGCTGCCTTGGGAGCAGCGATCATGGGTATGGTCCGGACGGGTCTTGTGATGGCCGGAGCGCCATCGTACTGGTATAGCGCTTTTGTAGGAGTGATCTTAGTGGTTGCGGCGATCATGAACTTGAGGTTACGGGGTGCGACCCTGGAGTGGTGAGGAGGTGGAAAGATGGATCGCGAGGAACCCTTAGTGAGGATGGGGAACATCCATAAAAGTTTTGGGGTAGTCAAGGCACTCCGCGGCGTGGATTTCGAGGTGAGAGAAAACGAAGTCGTAGCACTTTTGGGAGATAACGGCGCGGGAAAATCGACCTTGATCAAGATTTTATCCGGGGTTTTCCCTCCCGACCAAGGATCGATTTACCTCCGGGGGAAACGGATAGAGTTTGCTTCTCCTGAAGAAGCCCGGATCGCCGGTATCGAAACCGTTCACCAAGACTTATCCTTGGTGGAGAAAATGAGCATCGCACGCAACTTTTTCTTGGGGAAAGAGCCGACCCGCAGAATAGGTCCCTTGGCTGTTTTGGATGTGAAGAAAATGAATCAAGATTCTCAATTAGCCGTAAGTGATATTGGAATGAGAATTCGCTCTACGGAGGAGTTAGTGTCGTGTCTCTCTGGAGGGCAAAGACAGGCCATTGCCATCGGGAGAGCAGTATACTTTGGCGCCAAAATTCTCATCATGGATGAGCCCTTGCGGAATCTCTCCATTCGTGAGCAGCGGGTAGTCCTCAATCTCATCGCCGAAGCTAAGAAAAAGGGTTCTTCGGTGATCTTTATCACCCACAATGTCTATCATGCCTGTTCCGTGGCAGATCGATTTGTGCTCTTGGACAACGGGGTGAAGATCGGGGAAGTAATAGCCGGTGAAAAAACCCCCGAGGAGATTGCCGAGTGTATCGCTACAGGGTGTATGGTGGGGGGAGAGAAAGGATAGGAATGGAAAAAGGCGAGCGCGTTTTCCCCAAAAATCACACGGCAATGAAATCCTAAAGGAGGCATGATTCATGTTTCACGTAGGACTCATCGGACTTGGTCGGATAGGCAAGTTACATGCGGAAAACTTGGTAAAAGAATTCCCTCAAGCGAACCTCGCGGTGGTCGCCGACCCTTTCCTGAACGATGACATGCGAGCATGGGCTCAGAGTCTGGGAATTAAAAACCTTACTGCTCACCCCGATGAGGTTTTTCGCCATCCTCAGGTTGAAGCAGTGCTCATTTGTTCTCCTACCCCGACTCACGAAGCATTGATCATCGAGGCAGCTCAAGCGGGAAAACATGTCTTTTGTGAAAAACCCATCGGGAGTGATATCGCCCAGATTGAGCGAGCTTTGGAAGAGGTGGAGAAGAGAGGCGTAAAACTCCAGGTAGGTTTTGTGCGGCGTTTCGATCACAATCATAGAAAGGTCCGCGAGTCAGTAAAAGAGGGGAAAATCGGAAAACCGTACTTGGTCAAAATCACCTCCCGGGATCCGCAGCCTCCGTCCTTAGAGTACCTCAAGGCTTCCGGGGGAATTTTCTTCGATATGACCATTCACGATTTTGATATGGCCCGTTATCTCTCGGGGAGTGAGGTGGAAGAAGTTTTTGCCTGTGGTACGGTCTTGGTGGATGAAGCGGTAGCCGGACTCCACGATTTCGATACGGCCGTTGTCACCCTGCGGTTTACCAATGGGATGATCGGAATCATCGATAACTGTCGGCAGGCAGTTTACGGTTACGATCAGAGGACCGAAGTCCATGGTTCACAGGGGTGTATCTGGGTGGAGAACGATCGTCCCAATACCTCGCTCCTTTTAACCAGAAACGGCACCGTGCGGGAACCTTTCTTGTGGTTTTTCCTTGAGCGCTATAAGCAGGCCTTTATCGATGAACTCAAGGCTTTCTTTCACGCTCTCGGTGAGAATACTCAACCCCCGGTGGATGGAGTTGACGGTCTCAAAGCCGTCCTCATCGCCCAGGCAGCAAGCCGTTCTGCCCGCGAGGGGAGAATAGTGAAGGTGGGGGAACGTTGAGAGGAGATAGAAAAGTAGGGGATGGGAAGGGAAAAGTCGCTGGGATATAATAGTGGTAAAGGAGGGATGAGTGATGAAAAAGTATGGGTGGTTTAGTTTGGTGTGGGTTTTCGTTTTCGTTCTCTTTCTCGGCGTGGTCCTTGCCCGGGAAGTGAAAGTGTTAGAGATTTGGGATACGTACACCGAACCCAACCGTCAGCCGGTAGTGGAGGCAGCGATTGAACAATTCCTGCAAAAGTATCCGGACTGGCAAGTGAAGCGGACAGCCCGACCCCTCGAAGATATGAAAACAGCGGTTATGGCTGCCTTGGCGGCAGGAGTGGGCCCAGATGTGGTCTTAGTGAATAACGGGGAACACATGATGGGTCCCATGGTGCGCGCTCAACAAATCGTGAACCTCGATCCTTACGCTGAGAAGTACGGATGGACGGAAAAATTGTTTTCACCGAGCTTATGGAATCGTGCGAAGTACACCCTTGACGGGAAACAATTCGGTGAGGGGAGCATATGGGCAGTGGGTTTGGATGCCGAGCTTGTGGGCGTATACTACAACAAAGACCTCTTGGCCGAGCTCGGTCTCTCTCTTTTTGGAAGTGTCGCCGAGTTAGAAGAGATCATGGATAAAGTGAAAGGAACAGGGCATACCCCTCTTGCGGTAGGAGTGCTCGATGATTGGCAATTCTTCCATCTCTATGGCGCTTTACAACATGCCACCTTAGCCCATGAGATGGGAGCCGATGCGGCTCAAGAGTATTTAGACGACCTCGTCATCCGTACCAAAGCGGAACGGACCTGGAAAGAATCGGGGAATGTTGAGGCAGCGAAGAGATTACAAGAATGGGTCAAGAAGGGTTATCTCGTTGATGGTTTTTCCGCTTTGGGTGGCGATGATGCGTTACAGGTTTTCCTGGCGGGAGACGTGGCGTTCTTCCTCCAGGGGAGTTGGTATTCCTCAAACATCGCCCAAGCCGACTTCGAAGCAGGTTTTGTGCTCTTCCCGCCCTTCGTGAAGGGTGGAGACATCCCACCCCAGATCGGCGGTATGGCCACACCCCTTGGTATAAGTGCCCATTCACCCCATCCTGGTATGGCTGCCGAATATCTGGATTTCCTCGCGGCTTCGGATCGTACCGTGGAGCTACAGCTCAACTTAAGGGTTCTCCCCGCACGTGTTCCTGCGCTCTTAGAGAATATTCCCGAAAATACCCTGTATTACGATCTCTTGGTGGCTTGGAATGAGGTCAATCGAGTGAATCGTGTAGGACATTATCTTGACTGGACTACCCCTACCATGTGGGATACCTTGGGAGAAGCAGGGAGAAATCTTCTCCTCCTTCGTTCTACACCGGAGGAATTGGTCGAAAAAGTGGAAGCGGATTACCGTGCGTTTGTAGCTGGCCGAAGCAGTCAATGAGAGAAGAGCGAAAAGGTGGGGGATAAACCCCCACCTTTTTCGAGATGCGGCATGTTCGGGGCAAAACCTTTCAAACGGAAGATGATCCTTTGGCCTTATCTTTTTCTTACCCCTACGGTGGTATCAACGATTCTCTTCGTCATTTACCCTTTTTTAGCCAATTTTTTCTACAGTACCGTCCAGTGGGACGGCTTCGGTCCCAAGGTTTTTGTAGGAGGGGGAAACTTTGTCGCCCTTTTCCGGGATGAGCGCTTTTGGAGTGCCTTGGTGACCAATTTTCTCTACTTCATCTTTGTTACTGCTTTACCCCTTTTTTTTGGTTTAGTGGTCGCTTCGGTCATCGCCCGGGGTCGGTTAGCCGGTACTCGTTTTTTCCAGAGTGCCTATTTCATTCCCCAAGTGGTGGCAGCCATCGCCTTGGGAACCATATTTCGCTGGATTTATGCGCCTCTCTTTGGGGTACTCCACCAGGTGTTCAAAATCATCGGCTGGGAAGAGATGAGTCGATCCTGGCTGGGAACGCCGGAAACGGCAACCACCGCGGTGGGCTTGATTGGTACCTGGGCATGGCTTGGTTTTTGTATCATCATTTTCGTGGCTGGCATTCAAAAAGTTGATCAAGCTCTCTACGAAGCAGCGATCCTCGACGGGGCAAATTCTCTCGCCCAGTTTCGCTACATCACCTTACCCGATTTGCGTTTCGAGATAGCAGTGGTCCTCGTGATGACCTCGGTGCAGTGCTTAGGGAGTTTTGCTTTTGCCATTGTGAGCTCCACTACTGCGGGAGCTTACGGCACAAGACCCGTCGCTCTCTACGCCTATCAGTTAGCCTTTGTGGAGGGTAAGGTGGGGTATGCTTCGGCAGTGGTGGTGGTTTTGACCATTCTCATGTTCGCCATAGCAGCGGCAAGTCTCTTTTTAGGAGAAAGGAGGGCCCAAGAATAACTTTGAAAACCAAGGGAATCGTTTTGCTGGCTCGATATGTGCTTGTGGTGGGCATTGCCCTTTTCGTGATCCTTCCTTTTGTATTGATGTTTATGGCTACTTTTCGGGAGCACACCGATATTATTCGTCGCGGCCCCTTGGCTCTCCCCAGACGTTTCAGTTTGGATAACTTTCGCAAAGTGCTCTTCCAGCATCATTTCGATCGGTACTATATCAACTCGTTGCTCATCACCATACCGGTGGTGGGAGGATCGTTAGTTTTTGCCCTTATGTCGGCTTTTGCTTTGAGTGTCGTGGATTTTCCCCTCAAACGCTTGTTCCTCTTAGGGGTGGTCTCCTTTGGTGTGATGATTGCCGAAGTATTCATCATGATTCCTCTTTTCCAACTCATGAATAGTTTGGGTTTGGTGAATAATCTGTTGAGTGTCATTCTCTCCTCTCTGGCGATGAGTGCTTGTTTCTCCACCCTGGTGATCCGTTCTTTTTTTATGGGGCTTCCCCGCGAACTCCTCGATTCAGCCATGGTGGATGGAGCCACGTTTTGGCAAATTCTGTGGAGGATTTATACCCCCTTGGCCATACCGGCGATTGTCACTTCCGGTGCCTTGACGGCGGTGTGGACCTGGAACACCTATATTACCCCCTTGGTGCTCATCCATGATCCGGATAAAATACCCCTTCCCTTGGGATTAGCCCTGTTTCAAGGACAGTACGTGGCCAACGTTCCCCTCATTATGACCGGTGCCACCCTCACCGCTCTCCCTCCCATTGCAGTGTATCTCCTCCTCCAACCCCGGGTGGTGTTAGGGGTAACCCAAGGGGCATTGAAGTGAGAAAGGAGTAAAACGGCATGAAGGAACTGATTATTGTCGTCATCGGTGCGGGAAGTGTCTCTTTTGGTCGAAGCGTGATCACCGATCTTGCCTTGGAGGAAAGCTTGCGCGAGTTTGCCGTTTCTCTCCGTCTGGTGGATATTGATGAGCTCGCCTTGCGGAGAATGTATCAATTGGCCCTCCTCGTCAAAGAGAAAACCAAAGCCTCGCACCTCGTCATTTCTGCTACCACGAAGCGCGAAGAGGCTCTCTCTTGCGCCGATTACGTTATTGTTTCGGTAGCCGAGAAGCGGTTTGCGTTGTGGGAAAAAGATTTCTATATTCCTCTTTCTTTTGGCTTTAAACAAGTTTACGGAGAGAATGGGGGCCCCGGTGCAGCTTTTCACACCCTACGCAGTATTCACCTCATGATGCCGATTTGCCGTGATATGGAGAGATGGTGTCCGGAGGCATTGATCCTGAATTACACCAATCCCGAGAGTCGAGTGTGTTTGGCCATTCACAAACTCACTTCCTTGCGGGCAGTGGGTTTGTGCCACGGACCGATGACGACCTGGGAAGTGGTGAGTGAAATCTTGGGAAGACCGAAGGAAGACACCGTCGTGACCATAGGAGGGATCAATCATTTCCATTGGGTTTTGGGGATACAAGATTCCCAAGGTAAGGATCTCATGCCCGAGTTTAAGCTCCGTATTCACGATGCCCTTCCTCGTCTCAACCCTTTCGTGCAGACCATGTACAAAATCTACGGTTTTCTCCCCTATCCGGCGTTGAGCCACCCTGAAGAATACGTCCACTTTGCCTATTCCTTCACCGGTCCACTCCTCTTTCGGTGGGGGATCGGGGAGGTTGCGCGCCCCCTCAATGCTACCGTGGAGGACTTGGAGTACGCCATCGAGGGAAGACCGGGTATGCCGAGTTACGAGTTATGGTGTCGGGAAGAAGCGCGTACCATCGAGGCCATAGTGATAGGAGAAAAACCCTTGCCTCAGGACTTTCTCAAGCCTTCGGGGGAGTTAGCCATTCCCATAATCTCCTCCATCGAACACGATCTCCATCGCCGGGAGATTGCCGCCAACGTGGTCAATGAGGGGGCTATTGCCCAATTGTCTGCGGAAGCCATTGTGGAGGTACCGATCATGGTTGACGGTGAGGGAGTTCATCCCCTTCCGGTCGGTGCCCTTCCTCCGGCTATTGCCGCCATGTGTCAGTTACAGATTGCCATTCAAGAACTTTTGGTGGAGGCGTATCGGGAGCGATCCAAGCGACTCCTCTTGCAGGCTCTCCTCCTTGAACCCACCGTTAGTGATGTGAAGCGGGCTCGAGAGATGATGGAAGTGATGCTCCATGTTGAGCGGGAATATCTTCCCGAAATGCACGAGTAAGGAGTGAAGGGAAAATGGAAAAGGAAATGATCGAGTCTCTCCTCAAGGAGATGTTACCGGGAGAAACGGTTCTCCTCGTCGGTCCTCGGTATTCTTTACCCCTCTCTCGAGGTACGTTCTTCCTCCTTAAGGGAATGAAGAGACGGTATATCCTGTGTTTTCATGACCAGGGTCACTTACCTTTCCCCTTTGAGCCTCTCGTTTCTCGAGCGTTTCGTGGGGAGGAGGTTGCCCTCTACCCATTCCATTGGGATACCTACGAAGCACTGGGGAGTTTCTTTCCCCACTTACGGCCGGTTCCTGGGGAGAAGCGTCCTTCCTTTGGTTGTGGAGACCGTTTGGGGTTAGTTTCGTGTGCCCATCTTGAGGCCTTGGAGCGGTTTCCCGTTTTTCCGGTGATTGCCCAACAGTCTCCCCGGGAGTTAGAGAAAACTCACCGGACCTTTCGAGATGTCCTCTTAGGAGCGGTTTGGGGTGTTTTAGAGAGTGGTTACCGGAGTCCTTTCGGTGCCGATGCTGACCACATTAAAGGAGAAGAACACCTCAAGGAGGCACGAGCATGTGGCTTTAGCATGTACACCTTGGATTTAAGTGATGAGGTAGATCGAACGGTCTTTGGTTGGGAGGCAAAAGCTTTGCAGGAACGTTATGAAACACTCAAGACGGAGGAACGGGAAGTATTTCTCCGCTATCGTGGGAGAGAATGGCGTCTTTCTTCAGGTGTGACGATTTCTTTCTCCGAGGAGAGGCTTCTTACCCTTGTCCTTGCCTATCTTCCTGCGGTGAAAAAAGTGGAGTACTTCCATGCTCTCCTTGAAGAAGGTGGTTTCCCTTTTGACTTAGAAGTTTCCCTTGACGAGGGTGAAGTGGAAACCTCTCCTGAAGCTCACTTTTTCGTGGCCGAGGAGTTACATCGTCGAGGGGTGGATTTTCAGAGCATTGCCCCTCGTTTTCCGGGTTCCTTTGAAAAGGCGATTGACTATGTGGGAGAGAAAGAAACTTTGGCTTCCGCCTTGCGGGCGCATGCTCTTATCACCGGGAATATTGGGGGGTACCGTCTGAGTCTCCATTCCGGAAGTGATAAGTTCAGTATTTATCCCCTCTTTTTTCGGGAAACCAAGGGTGTCTTTCATGTGAAAACTTCGGGGACGAGCTGGTTAGCGAGTTTATCTACCGTCGCCGAGGTGCATCCTGAGTTTTTCCGTACAGTTTACGCCATTGCCTACGAGACTCTGGAAGAGAATTTGAAAGCCTATGCTCTCTCCTTAGAGCGGAACGATGTGCCACCGCATTTGCAAGGTATTCCCGATTCTGAACTCTCCCGTTTCTGTTTCTCCCATCCTAAAATAAGGCAACTCCTCCACATTGCCTATGGCGCAATTTTAGACCGGGTGGGCGAGGAGCTCTATGGTATACTTTTTAAGGCAGAGAAAAAACATTTTGCCAAGGTGAGAGAGAACATTGAAAGACACTTGCATACTCTTTTTTCCAAAGAATAAAGGAGGATTGCTATGTTTTCGCTTGAAGAAATGTTCTCGGTTCGTGGGCGAGTTTTCCTCTTCACCGGAGGCGCGGGAATCTTAGCCTCCACTTTAGCCCGGGAGTTAGGGAAACTGGGTGCGTGCCTGATCCTCACCGATGTTGCTCCCTTAGAGGTACTGGTGAAAGAATTGGATGAAGCAGGGGTTACGGTGCGAGGCTATCACATGGATGTCCTCCGTAAAGAAGCGGTGGAAGAGGTCGCAGAGAAAGTACTCGCGGAGTGGGGTAAGGTCGATGCTCTCTTCAACGCTGCCGGGGGAAACATGAAGGAAGCCACTACCTCTCCAGAGCTCCCCTTTTTCGACTTATCCTTAGGGGCTTTAGAGAAAGTGGTCCATCTCAATCTCTTTGGAGGGGCCATTATTCCTGCGCAGGTTTTCGCAAAAATTATGGTGAAGCAAAAAGAAGGAGGATGCATTATCAATTTCTCCTCCATGTCGGCATTGCGTCCGCTCACCCGAGTGTTAGGGTATTCGGCAGCCAAGGCGGCGGTGAGTAATTTCACCCAGTGGTTGGCGGTGTACATTGCCCGAGAATACACTCCCAAAGTGCGGGTGAATGCTTTGGCGCCGGGGTTTTTCGTTACCAAGCAGAACTATTACCTCCTCTATAGAGAAGATGGTACCCTCACCCCGCGCGGAGAGGCGATTCTTGCCCATACCCCGTGCGGTCGTTTCGGGGAGCCGCAGGATCTCCTCAGTGCCGTGTTGTGGCTTCTTTCTCCTTTTTCGAGTTTTGTGACTGGGGTGGTGGTGCCGGTAGATGGTGGCTTCAGCGCGTTTGCGGGGGTGTGAGCGTGGGGGAACTCTTCCTCACCGTGGATATCGGGACATCCTCTTGTAAGGTGTGTGTCTTCAATCGCGAGGGGGTGGTACTTGCCTCTACCAAGCGGGACTATCCCACTCTTTCTCCCCACCCAGGTTTCGCCGAGCAGGACCCGGAGGAAATGTACCGGGCGGTGAAAGAGGCTACGAGAGAGTGTCTTACCTCTTTTCCTCCCTCTTCTTTTGCAGCGCTTGCTTTTGATACCATGCTTCACAGTTTCCTGTTGGTTGGTGAAGATGGTAGTCCGCTCTACCCTCTTCTGAATTGGATGGATACCCGCAGTGCTCAAGAGACGGAAGAGCTTCGCGAGGAATACCTTACCTATGGATTCTACCGGGAGAGTGCCACTCCTCTCCATACCATTTTCCATCCTCCGCGGATTCGCTGGTTTGCTCGGGGGAAAGAGGAGATCTGGGGAAAAACCTGGAAAATCCTCTCCATCAAAGATTGGATACTGTGGAGACTGACTGGAATTTTAGCCTGTGACTTCTCTACCGCCTCGGCGACGGGACTTTTACACCTTGACCGAGTTTCCTGGTCGGAGAACATCCTTCGCTGGCTTGGAGTGAGTGAGGAACGCTTGCCTTCTTTATGCCCTCCGGAACACAGCGCTTCCCTCCAGGAAGGAGATTTTACCCGTGAAACCGGTTTGCCAGCCGGGCTTCCCGTGGTATGGGGAGGGGGAGATGGGCCTTTTGCTAACTTAGGCGAAGGCGCCTTCCGGCAGAGAGAGATGGTGGTAACGGTGGGTTCTTCGGGAGCGGTGCGTATGTGTGAGCGGCATCCGGTCTTTGATCTCCGGGGGAGGAGTTGGTGTTACTACCTTGCCGATGGTATTTGGGTGGGGGGAGGAGCGATCAATAACGGAGGAATAGTGTACTCCTGGATAACCCAGCTCCTCAAGGAGAGTGGTGCCGATTTCCGCTTGGAGATTTCCCGCGAACGCCCTCTTTTCCTTCCCTTTTTGACTGGGGAGAGGAGTCCCAATTGGAACGCTTATGCGCGGGGGATTCTCTTTGGCCTTTCCTACTTCCATACTCCCCATGCCCTCATCCAAGCGGCTTTTGAGGGTGTAGCCTTTCGAGTGCGTTCGATCTACGAGATGCTCCAAGAGGTGATGGGTTCTCCTCATCGGGTGATTGTGAGCGGGGGATTTGCCATTTCCGAACACGGTCAGAGAGTACTCTGTGACGTCTTGGGGATACCGGTAGAAGTGAGTAGTTATCCTTCAGCCTCGGCGAAGGGTGCCTTCCTCTTAACCCTCAAGGTGCTTGGGGAAGTGAAACACTTAGAAGAGCTTCCGCAGTATCTCTTTCTCACCAATCCCCAGATTGCCCCCATCGAAGAGCACAAAAACTTTTATGATAAGCTCTATGGTTTATACGAAGAAATTTATCGCCGCAATGCCGAGCTTTTTCCAAGATTCGTAGCCTTAGGATTGGCGTAGTAAGGTAGCATAGCGAGCGCACCTTCTCTGCGGTGCGCTCGCTATGCTCAAGTGTGCTTGAATTTGAGTACCCCTAATTGGGCACGAGTTTCCCGGAGGATATGGGCGTATTCTTTTTCGTACACCACGCACCCAGTATTCTTCTGGCGGATGAGGAGTTCCATACAGGTATCGCAGAGGGTGCACCAGTTGATGTCCTCTCCTCTCCCCTCCCGCAGTTTTTTGGGTAGGTAGGGATCGGCGAGTGATTGCCGTCCTATGGCCACCATATCGGTGACTCCCTCGCGGATGTTTTTCTCTCCCCAGTAGAGGAGCGAACTCTTCTCTCGTTCTACGCCTAAGAAGTTGTTTTCCCGTCCCGGAAAATGGAATAGGCAGAACCCATGGTGACCACTTGAGGAGCAAGAACCTTGCGAGCTTCTCGTTGGAAGAGGTGGTGGAGATAGGCGTAGTCGGGTATACGCTTATCAGAATGAGCCAGAGCAATAGTTAACGAAGGGTTGCCTGCAGAGACAAGAATGAAATTTGCTCCTCTCTCTTTTAAGCCTTGGAGGAGGTCCAAAGGCTCACTCAAATCCATGACCGCGCTATCCGGTCCGGCGCAACCTTGTCCACCGGGGATACCCTCCCACATAGTGACCTTAGAACCGACCAAGAAATTGGGATCGGGTACCGCTTTCCGCACTCGCTCGTAGAGGTCAAAGGCAAATTGGCGACGCCTCTCCCAGGCACCACCGTATTTCCAAGAACGGTCGTTATAGGGGCGTAACACCTGAGTACCGAAATACCCATGGCAGAGTTTCAAGTCCACCCCATCGGCGCCACAGTGATAGGCGATTTTGGCGCTGAGAGCAAACTGATCGATGATCGCATCCACTTCTTCTTCACTCAAGAGATCTCCGCCTAAGCCGGGGAGGGGTTTTACCGAAACTCGCCGAGAGAACTCAGGATTACTCAACTCTCCGGCATGGGTGAGTTGCCAGATGAAAAGAGGTTTGGGATTTGTGGCTCTCATCGCTTGGGTAAACTTTTCCAGCGCCTTTTGGTTGTGGGGCATGATACTCAGTTGGTTGAGACGGGCACGACTCTCATAGGTTACCGTGATCGCTTCGAGAAAAATCACCCCGGCTTCTCCCTCAAAGAGGCGCTCGTAGCGGCGACAGGTTCGGGGACTGGGGTTTCCCTCCGGGTCGGCGTCGCAACACTCCATGGCGTTAATTACCAAACGATTAGAAGCAATTTTTTTCCCTATGGTTATGGGGGTAAAGAGGAGATTTTCGCTCATCTTTTTCCCTCCCTTTTTGTTCATAGTATGGAGGAAGGAGTACGGGTCGAAAACCCCAGGGATTCCCCAAGAAAACCATAAGAGATCCTAAGGGCGGAAGAAGTTGAGGAGAGAGGAGTGAAGGCTCGCCTTGGTGTGGCGGATTCCTAATTTTTCGCGCAGATTGTACCGGTGGAATTCAACCGCCTTGAAGGAAAGAGAGAGTTCATGGGCGATTTCTTTGCTCCTTTTCCCCTGGAGGATGAGGCGGGCAATTTCGATTTCACGTGGGGTGAAGAGGGAGAAATCAAAGGGTTTCTCTGGTTGGACCTCTTCTTCCTCGAGATGGGTGAGGAAGGCTTCAATCACCTTGAGGTATTCTTGTTCGGGTTTCCCTTCAAGCTGGAGGGACAAAAGGGCAAGCACCGGTCGAATGACTTCTTGGGCAAGGTTATTCCACCGTTTTTTCCATTCATGGTGATTTTTGCGGGTTTCGGTAAGGAGACGTTCAAGGAGGAGAATCTCGCTTCTGAGTGCTTCTTGCTCCATTTCGTAGTGGTGTATTCTTTCCTCCCACACCTTTTTTGGGGTGATGTTTTGTACATATTCCATAACCCCCACTAAATCACGGTGGTCATCGAAAATGGGGAAAACCGCAAGCTTCTGCCATCCCTCTTGTTTACCCTCTCGGTTATGATAAGGGACGATACCACTTGCTGCTTTCCCTTGGAGGAGGGTGGTACGGGTAGGGCACCAGGGACATGGTTTTTGCCGCCTATGGTAGAGATGGTAACACTTTTCTCCGCGAGGGAAAGTATCTTGCGCATACCAATTCCGCATGGTCTTATTGGCGTTGACTACCGAGAAATGGGTGTCGAGAATACTTACTCCATCGGGGAGTTCATCCCACGCTTCTATTGATGGATAGAGGCGAAAAGAGAAATCTTCTAAGCTTTTTCCCATTCTTTCCTTAGCATATTACGAAACCGAAATTTTGGCAAGGGCGAAAATGGGTCGCTCCGCAAAGGGGATTCTTCCATTCTCTTTCCTCCTTGGGACCTTTCCCTTTTTTGTCCTCGGAAGCCCCTTTTTCCTTGTGGTTGCGAATCCCGCAAGGGTGAAGTGACTTCTCAAAACTCCCATGGATCTTTTCTCAAAATACCCCTCGCGGGGGCAATTTCAAACTACTCTGGTGTGAAGTACGCACGCCTTGCGGTGATGAAAAGGGTGGTGGCGGGAGAAGAGTCCTTGTAAACCTCACTTTTATCCTTGGGAAAAGAGAATTACCGCAAGTTTCCCCTTCAAACCCTTCAATACCACAAAGGAGAGAGGATATGTTATGATGGGTAAGATTCTCCCCTCAAGGAGATGTGAGAAGGCGAGAGAGGAGGGAGCAAAGAGCGTGTCGGCAATCGTGGTGCAGGAACTCCGTAAGTATTACGGTACGGTGAAAGCGGTTGATGGAGTGAGCTTCACCGTGGAGCAGGGGGAAATTTTCGGATTGCTCGGTCCGAACGGGGCAGGCAAGACCACCACTGTGGAAACGAGCATTGGTTTACTCCCTCGTGATGGAGGAGAGGTGCGCATTTTAGGTCATGACCCCCAAGAAGAGCCGTTGGTGGTGAAATCGCAGGTGGGTGTACAGCTTCAGATGGCCCAGTTTTTTCCTCGTTTGAGCGTGCTTGAAACCATCCGTCTCTTTGGGAGTTTTTACCCTCGGAAGAGAAAAGAGAAAGAAGTGCTCGCTTTGGTGGGTCTTGAGGAAAAGGCGCATGCCTTGGTTGAGAAATTGAGTGGAGGACAACTCAAGCGTTTGAGCGTAGGACTTGCGCTGGTAGGGGAGGTGGACATCCTCTTTTTGGATGAACCTACTTCTGGGCTCGATCCCCAGTCGCGGAGGAATCTGTGGGAAACAATCTTGTGGTTGCAGAGAGAGGGAAAAACTATTTTTCTCACCACCCATTATCTCGATGAAGCAGAGAAACTGTGTCACCGGGTAGCCATCATCGATCACGGGAGAATTATCGCCTTGGGGAAGCCGAAGGACCTCATCGCGGAACATTTTGTGGAGAAAGCTATTGAGATTCCCCTCGATGAAGTTGAGGATGGTAGAGAATTTCCGCCTCTTCAGAGTGTGACGAAAACGGAGAGAGATGCAGAAAACCTCACTCTGTATACCGTGGATTTGGCTGCCACTTTTGCGGAACTCGGACGATATGCCGAAGAACAGAAGCTCTCTCTTCGCAATGTGGTGGTGCGAGAAGCGACTTTAGAAGATGTTTTTTTGAAACTGACCGGAAGGAGGATACGGGATTGAAAGTTTTTCTCCCTTTAGTGGGTGCCCATCTCAAGAATATCTATCGTGATCGCATGTCTCTCTTTTGGTTTTTAGGTTTCCCTATTCTCTTTGTTTTTCTCTTCGGGATCATTTTCGGCGGGATGGGTGATTCGTCACCCTTGGTGCTTGGTATCGTGTTCCAAGGGGGAGTACTTGAGCAAGGTGGGATTGCGCTCTGTGAGGAGAATCCCGCTTTCCGGTGTGTGCAGGAAGACCTTGCCTCTTCCCTTGAGGCACTCAAACAGGGGAAACGCGATGTGGTTATCGTTTTCGACGGAGAAGGGATACGTCTCTCCTATCACCCAGAGCGAATTGACAGGGCCCACCTTGTTGCCGGATATATCCAGAGGTTTTTCTTGGAAGAGAGATTGCGTGCTCTTGGGGCGTGGTCCAACATTCCTCCCGTCCGGTTAGAGGCCGTGGAGGTGCCCCACTTTCGCCAGATTGATTACTTCCTCCCCGGAGTCTTGGCGATGGCCTTGATGCAACTGGGGTTATTTGGTTCGCTCGATTTCGTGAGTTTGCGTGAGCGGAAAATCATCCGCCAATTGGGAGCTACCCCTCTCCCCAAGAGATGGCTTTTGGGGAGTGAGATTGTCGTGCGCATGATTATTGCCTTTGTGCAAACGGGGGTGATCATTACCGCAGGATGGGTCTTTTTCCGGGTACGGTTACCTCATGCCCTCGTTCCTCTCTTTGCGTGGATTCTCTTCGGTTCAGCAACCTTTGTGAGCTTGGGGTATTGCTTGGTTTCCTTGGTGAGGACGGTAGAGAGTGCCGAGGGAATCATTCAGATGGTGCAATTTCCCATGATGTTTCTTTCGGGAATCTTCTTTCCTCCGGAGATGATGCCGGAGACGCTGCGTTTGGTAATGAAGTTACTCCCTCTGAGTTACTTTGGTGACGCACTGCGGAAGGCGATGGTGGATATTCCTACCCAGTTTGGCCTCTCCACCGATTTTCTCGTCCTCTTGGGCTGGCTCTGTGGATCATTTGTCCTCGCCTTACGTTTTTGGCGTTGGGAATAGGAGAGGGACGGAAAGAGCCGGGTGAGTTACTCAACGAGAATGAGAGCATAGTAATTGGCGCAATGGAGGTGGGAACGCACCACCTCCAAGGGGAAACCAAACTGCCGTACCGTGGCGTAAACGTCGATACCACACGCTTCCATAGAAGGACGGGCATACTCGGGGTGTCGACAAGGATAGGTGCAAGGACAAGGATTGCATAACTCACACGGTCCTGCGGGGAGAGCCAGGGCTTTGTAGTAACCGGCAAGGAAGAGCGTTCTTTCCATTTGGGCAGCAATGTGACGCAAGCGCTGATACTCCTCTTTTTTCCACAAAAGGAGAGCGAGATGATACTCTTTGAGTACCGCTTGGGTACGCTTGGGTTCCGGGGCATAGGGTGGACAGGTGAGGCTCTGTCCGTAGCCATCGCAGCCAAATTGGCATTTGAGACGCACCCATTCCTCCACTACTACCTTCTTGGGGTTAATGAAGCGGTATCCACTCAGCTTTTCCCGAGCGAAACTCTTTACCATCTCTTCCCACAGTTCTTCGGACACGGTTGACCTCCTTTCCTTTTCCATTGTACCGCGAGGGTTTGTTTCGAGCTACACCACGCCTCTATGCCAATGTATGTGGGATCAAATTTTAAAGCGCCGTCCTGAAAAACATTTTTTGACAAAATGGGGACGATTTCTCAAGCCGAAGCGTGAACGTTTGAGCATTTTTATAGAGGTGTTTTCCCCTCTACATACCATTCACGTACTGGCATCCCTCTAGGTATATTTTACCAGGTTTCATGTCTCTGACCTCCAGGACTTGATCGTACGAGCCCATACTCATATCTCTCCATTTAGAGGGCATTCCGCGTTTATGAGCTAACGGCTCGGGGAAGCTTCTGTCTCTTCTCCCTGGCCCACCTTGAGAATGTGCCTTCAGTCTTCCTTGAGCTATATAGCTCATAGAAAGACGGGTACTTGTGCTGTATTTCTTTGCGCTTTTTGCTCTCTTTGAATCAATTTCTCCTGAGTCTTTTCAAGGGTAACCGGGGTATATTTTCCTTGCCGACTTCTTGCTCTACCTTTCTATCCGTGGAAGTGACGGTTAGCCTCCTGAAGGACATGGAAAAGATCTACGATGATCTTAGCTTGCAGGAAATATTTCTTTGATGAACTTACGCGAAGAGTCTTTCCTATCGGTTACTCTGCTCCTCCTTTGACCCCGGCTTTCTTGAGCTCTTTTAAGTAAGCCTTTAGAGTTACCTTTTTACCCTTCTCTCGGAGAGCGAAAGGCCTCTTGTTCGGTTGCAACCTCTCTACCATGCCTATCGAATCATTCCCCCTCAAGGAGAACTCATCTCAGGTGAACCCTATCGGCTCTTCCGTGTCGTCGAAAGGAAAATGAGGCTCAACGTGCCTGTCCACTCATCTTATCACCTCAGTGGGGTTGAGGTTCGAGTACTGGAGCTGCAGAGGTAAAGCTCATCCTTTGGGGAAAATACCCTCCTCTCTCCACTCCTCATCTTGTCAAGCTAGCTCGGGAGCTAGTACCCGAAGAACGAAGGGCATCAGTTCTGCCACAACGGTACACTGATACTCATAGAAACCCAGGACGGAATAACTCCTCTCCCCTATGAGAAGGCATGATGGATGCTTCCCTCTTTGGGCTTTTCGTCCTTTTCTAAGAAACCCTGTCTGTGTACCTTGCCTCCCTTCCACACAGGACGTGCCTCTTGAGGGTTTATGGTCACCTTTCACACGAGAGCTCCTTGGTCTTGGGGTTTTACTCAAATGGACTTTAGTATTTCCGCACAATTCTTTTCTCCCTCGAGAATGAATCTGCCATTCTTATCCATGGGAGTACCCTTTTCGTAAGAGTTTGTTTGCCCTAAACGCTTCTTGGATGTGCCCCATCCCTTTCCTCCTCAACCCAAAACCTACCTTCCTGTTGCGCTTCATCCCCTCTACCTCTATCCCACACTTTTTATTATAGGGCCATAGATAACTTGCTTAGTGTAAACTTATCGTAGGGGTTCCAGGATAAAGAAATGAAGAGACCTCGCCATCCAGTGTTTGTTATACAATTTGAAAAACTCAACCACCAAAGGAGGCGAGGTCTCATGCATATGGTACA
>Ga0209721_1000535_pt1 | contig 33131 bp, 29 predicted proteins | sample TshhotsprinmetaG_FD_184139 | JGI IMG/M metagenome (GOLD analysis project Ga0209721, IMG submission 184139) | Hot spring microbial communities from South Africa to study Microbial Dark Matter (Phase II) - Tshipise hot spring metaG (SPAdes)... | ecosystem: Environmental > Aquatic > Thermal springs...
TTCAATGAATTTGACGAGATTATAAATAGAGCATTAGTTGAAGAGATACGAGAATTTGATTATAAACCTTTAGTCGAGAAGTTTGAACGGTTAATGGTTGAGCTCGGTATAATGCCTTTTGACGAGGACAGTCTCCCGCCTGAAGACCCTTCGACTTTTTAATATTAAGAATCTTAAACTTAATATTTAATTAAGAATTCGTTTTAAAAATAAGTGTTTTCAATATTTGGGGGTAATCCCATGTTAAGATTTTATAGATTAAAATGCTTTATAATATTGAGTTATAGAGATTAAATTAATCTTTCACGTATTCCTATGCCATAATACTAATGCCATAATACTAAAATTTATTCTGTAAGGAATACTGCTTTTCTTAAATAATTGCAATAGTAGAACCTTAATGTAGGAATCTCCATTTAAGAATTTCAGCGGTTTGTTTGGATCTCTAAGGCAGTTGGCGCAATGCATGAGATCATTCTGTAAATTTCGAAGCAGGTTACCCTGCTTGTAAAGATTTCTGCATAGATATTCAAATGAACGAACAGGAGGCAATATGAAGGGTATAATATTGGCAGGAGGAAGCGGGACGCGGCTTTATCCTGCCACTTTGGGGGTATGCAAACAGCTTCTCCCTATATACGATAAGCCGCTTATATACCATCCTATCTCAACTTTAATGCTCGCTGGTATAAAGGACATTTTGATTATCTCAACCCCTGAAGATACCCCAAGATTTCAAAAAATGTTTAAAGACGGCTCAAGTTTAGGCGTCAGCTTTTCTTACGTTGTTCAATCAGAACCAAGGGGTATAGCGGATGCCTTTATAGTGGGCGAAGGCTTCATAAAAAACGATACAGTATGTCTCATTCTGGGAGACAATATCTTTTTCGGACATGGACTTACAGAGATACTAATAAAATCAAGAAAAGAGGTCGAAAAAAGCGGCGGAGCGGTTATCTTCGGCTACTCTGTGAACGACCCTCAGAGATATGGGGTAATTGAATTAGATAAAAAGGGAAGGGTTATATCTATCGAAGAGAAACCCTCTGTTCCTAAATCTAATTTTGCCCAGACAGGGCTTTATTTCTATGATAGCGAGGTTGTTTCAATAGCAAAGAAAATCACGCCATCTACAAGGGGTGAACTTGAGATAACGGATCTGAACCTCGAATACCTCAAAATGGGCAAATTGAAAGTTAATCTCCTGGGCAGAGGGTTTGCTTGGCTCGATACAGGGACTCACGAATCAATGCTTTCGGCAAGCGAGTTTATCGCAATAGTCGAAAAAAGACAGGGGCATAAAATCGGTTGTATAGAGGAAATTGCTTATAGAATGGGGTATATAGATAGGGAAAAACTCTTCGCAATAATAAAGCCTCTCATGAAGAGTGGCTATGGTGAATATCTTATGAAAATCCTTAAAGATGAGACAGGGGTCAATCATGCCATTTGATTTCAGGAGACTCGAGATACCTGATGTTGTCCTAATCAACCCTAAACTTTTTTCAGATGCAAGAGGTTTTTTCCTGGAAATCTATAAATTCTCTGAATTTGCCAAAGCTGGAATATACAAACCATTTGTTCAGGACAATCTCTCCTTTTCAAAAAAAGGTGTTTTAAGAGGGCTTCATTACCAGCTTAACCCAAGTGCACAGGGGAAACTTGTAAGGGTCTTAAGAGGCACTATATTGGATGTAGCAGTTGATATCAGAAAGGGTTCTCCTTTTTTTGGCAGATGGGTATCAGAGATTCTCTCAAGGGAAAATGGTCTCATGCTCTGGATACCTGAGGGGTTTGCCCATGGTTTTTTATCCCTTGAAGATGGCACAGAGGTCCTTTACAAAAACACGGAGGAATATGAGCCTTCATTGGATAGAGGGATTATCTGGAATGACCCTCAAATAGGCATAAACTGGAATACTGAAGATCCCATCCTGTCAGATAAGGACAAGTGGCATCCCTTGTTGAAAGACGCTGAAAATAATTTTATTTATGGTGAAAAGAAATGAAGATTCTTGTTACTGGGGGTGCTGGATTTATAGGTAGCGCCTTTGTAAGGCTTGCAGCAAGCAAAGGCTTAGCCATCGCTGTTTTGGACAAGCTGACCTATGCCGGAGATTTTAGAAGGATTGAAGGAGCAAATGGAATGAGGTTCTATCATCACGATATTACAGACCGCCCTTCCGTTGAAGATTTATTCAAAAAAGAAGGCTTCGCTGCAGTCGTGCATTTTGCTGCTGAAACACATGTTGACAGGAGCATCATTAATCCGGATGTTTTTACACAAACAAATGTCGCTGGCACCACATGCCTCCTTGAATTATCGCTTAAATATGGAATTAAACGTTTTGTACATATTTCTACTGATGAGGTTTATGGAGAACTGAGTTCCGATGACTCTATAAAATTTAAGGAGACCGATCCCCTGCTTCCAAACTCACCATACTCTGCGAGCAAGGCATCAGCAGATATGTTTGCGAGGGCATATTACAGGACATATGGTCTGCCTGTTATCGTTGTCAGGCCTTCGAACAATTACGGACAATGGCAGTATCCCGAAAAGCTGATACCTCTTTTTATTGCAAAATTGCTCATGGGCGAAAAACTCCCTGTATATGGAAAAGGGGAAAATATTCGCACATGGCTTTTTGTTGAGGATTGCGTAGATGCAATCTTTCAGGTTCTGGAGAGAGGTTCTATAGGCGAGATATATAATATAGGCAGCAATGATGAATGGAGAAATATTGATGTTGTCAGATTGCTATTAAAGCTAATGGATAAAAAAGAAGATATGATTGACTTTGTTCCCGATAGGCCTGGGCACGATTTCAGATATGCCGTTGATACAACCAAGATTCAATCTGAGTTAGGTTGGTTTCCATCGGTTTCCTTTGAGGATGGCCTTGATAAAACAGTTGCTTGGTATCTTGATAACAGGGATTGGCTATTAAACAAAAAAAACGAGATGGAAGAATTTTTGACCTTACTCAAGGATAGATATAAGAGGCATAAGAAGCCCATTGCAAAGTAATATTAATAGACCAAAAATACGAAAATAGGTGGCAAAATATATTGAGAATCCTACTGACAGGCGCCAATGGACAACTGGGACATGATTTAATCAGTACTAAACCTGAGAATGTCGAAATTTTACCATATGATAAAGAGAGCCTCGATATAACAGACAGGGATAAAACATTATCAGTTATAAGTGAACAAAAACCAGATGTATTAATAAATACAGCGGCATACGTAAGGGTTGATGACGCAGAAGATAATGCAGCGGAGGCTTTTAGTATTAATGCAGTCGGGGTGAAAAATCTGGTTGAAGCCTGCAATAAAACAGGAACACTTATCACACATATAAGCACTGATTATGTATTTGACGGCACTAAAGCTCCAATCCCTTACAACGAAGATGATATTCCCAATCCGCTCAATACCTATGGCTTGTCAAAATTTGCAGGGGAAATGTTTGTTAAAAATTATGCCCACAACGCTTATATTATCAGGACTGCAAGTCTGTATGGAAAATCAGGGGCAAGCGGAAAAGGTGGAAACTTCGTTTATACGGTGCTTGGCAGACTCCTTAAAAATCAGACCATGAAGGTTGTCAATGATATTTATATGTCGCCAACATGCACATACAATTTGGCTCAAGAAATCTGGAGAGTGATTTCTGAAAAAAAACCTAACGGTTTATACCATATAGTGAATGATGGCTATTGTTCATGGTTTGAATTTGCTAAAACAATCTCTGATTTAGCAGATATTAAAGGTGAAATTATTCCTGTATCCCATACAGAATATCCTTCAAAGGCAAGAAGACCCTTATGGTCACCGCTTATGAGCATAAAGGGAATAACGATAGCGTCATGGGAAAAAGCGCTTGAGTTTTTTCTTGCTGAAAATATGCAGGCATTCTGCAATGAAAAATAGAATAAAATATATCGAAACATTTCTTTTAATCATAATTGATGCATTCGCCATTTCTGTCATTTTCGGCATAGCCTTTTTAATAAGAAAATTTATTGTCCCTTCATTTTTTGCCGAGCAATTGCCTGAGATAACGACAATGAATTTTAACCATATTTTATGGATAGCAGGCTTATGGTTTTTTTTCCTCTATTATGAAGGTCTCTATACCAAAAAATTCTCTTTCTGGGATGAACTGGCTTCCCTATGGAAGGTTGCATTTTTTGCAAGCGTCGGCAGTTTTGTTGTTGTCTTCATAGGGAAAATCAGTGGAGAGGTTTCAAGAAGCCTGCTCATTCTTTCTGGCATTCTGGCATTTCCACTGCTTCCCGTTATTCGTATAAATCTAAAGAAGAACCTGCGAAGATATGGCTTATTTAAAAGAAAGGCGTTGATAGTAGGCTCGGGTGAACTTGGCAGGATTACCTTGAAGGCATTAAGAAGAGAGCCTCACCATGGTTATGAAGTCGTAGGTTTTATTGATGACAACCCGGCTAATGACAAAATCATAGACGGAGTCAAGATTCACAATGGAATTGAGCACCTTGAACGCTATCTATCCATGTCCGGCATTTCTGATATTTTTATTGCGCTTCCTGACACAGAAAAGGATAAAATAGAGGAACTAATCAACAGAATTCACCTGAAGGTCGAAAGGATATTGCTTATACCCGATATGAAGAGCATTCCGATGATAGGGACGCAACTGCACCATTTCTTTCAGGAGCAGATTTTATCTCTCGAGATAAAAAGCAATCTATTGCGTCCCCATAACATTTTTCTCAAAAGGGCTTTTGATCTTTTGATAGGCTCAGTAATATTAATTATCACTCTGCTCCCAATGCTTGCTATCTATTTGGCTATTATGTTTAGCTCTCGGGGCAGTCCTATATTTACCCAGTGCCGGGTCGGCAAGAATGGTAGAAACTTTAAAATTTATAAATTCAGGACGATGTATCATGACGCAGAGGAAAGACTTGCAAAACTGCTCAAAATGAACGAGAATTTAAAGAAAGAATGGGAAACTCACCGAAAACTTAAAAATGACCCGAGGGTTACCAAAATCGGGGCTTTCTTGAGAAAAACATCTCTGGATGAACTTCCACAGTTGCTAAATGTTATCAGAGGGGAGATGAGCCTTGTTGGTCCGAGACCTGTCATGCAGGAGGAGATAGATACACATTATAAAGATGCTGCTGATTTGTGTTTTTATGTTCCTCCGGGCATCACCGGACTATGGCAGATTTCTGGCAGAAGCGATTTGGGTTATAGTTATAGAATTGTAATTGATTCATGGTATGTAAGAAATTGGAGCTTATGGCTCGATATTGTTATACTTTTCAAGACAATAGGTGTTGTGCTTAAAGGTGAGGGCGCCTATTGAGAACATATTTTTTTAAAATATCCATTACAACGGAGGGATTATGATACCTATATTTATAGCATCAAACAGAGGATATACCGGCAAGAATTTTATAGCTATCGGAATTATCTCCAAGTTGATGGAGCTTGGATACAGCGTTGGTTATATGAAACCTATCAGCAAAACCCCTGTTAAAAAGGGAGACGATTACTTTGATGCCGATGCGATTTTCATAAAAAAAGCCCTCTCATTACCCGAATCAATGAATGTAATCTCACCTTTTACCTTGAGCTACGAGACACAAATATTGCAGTTCAAGGATAAATCTGAAAGCCCAAAAAAACAAATAATGAAGGCTTTCAATTCAATAAAAAATAAAGACTTTCTTGTTATCAGTGGTCCTGCGGATTTGCTCGAAGGAGCGATGCTTGATATAGATTCAATCTCTATGATAAAGAACATGAAGGCGTTTGTGATTATGGTCGAGTCTTGGAGGGGTATCATCTCTATGGACTCAATATATGGCATGCAAAGACTGACTGGTGATAAGTTTATCGGTGGGGTATTTAACAAGGTTCCGCTAAATATACTGTCTTATGTCAATGAATCGGTCAGACCATTCATGGAAGACAGGGGGGTAAAGATTTTAGGCGTCTTCCCCAAAGATAAGTTTCTTGAGTCCGTGACAATCAGACATGTTATAGAGGCTTTAAACGGTGGGATTCTTTGCGGGGAAGAAAAGCTCGATGAATTCATAGACAATTTCCTGATAGGGGCTATGGACGTTGATAATGCACTGCGATATTTCAGCAAGGTCCCGGATAAAGCAGTTATAACAGGCGCCAATAGAGTCGATATACAGATTGCTGCTATCGAGACATCCACCAAATGCCTTATATTGACTGGTGGGCTTTATACTAATGAGTTTGTTTTGGAAAGAGCTCGTTCTAAAGGTGTTCCGATAATTGCTGTTCAAGATGATACATTTACGGCTGTTGATAAGATCGAAAATATACTTTCAAAGACGAGAATAAGGGAAAAGGGCAAGATCCAGAAGGCCAAAGAGTTATTCAACAGTGTCTTCGATTTTAATAGATTTATGGAAAACCTCAAAAAATAAATGTTTATGAGTTACTCCGATGAAATAAGACACCTCGTAGAATCAGACAAGAGCTTTGTCTGGCATCCCTTCACGCAAATGAAAGAATGGCTTGAAGAAAAGCCTTTAATAATTACTGAAGGCAAGGGATGTTTTTTAAAGGATATTTATGGAAAGTGGTATCTCGATGGAGTCTCTTCTTTATGGGTGAATATACATGGGCACAGAAGAGAAGAAATAGATGCTGCTGTCAGGGAACAACTCGATAAGATTGCCCATTCAACACTTCTCGGTCTTAGCAATGTTCCCTCTATAAAACTTGCAGAGAAACTAATTGCTATCGCTGAACAATCTTTTTCATACTCTAACAAGAAATTAGCAAAGGTTTTTTATTCAGATAACGGCTCAACATCTGTTGAAATTGCCCTCAAAATGGCTTTTCAATATTGGTCTCACATAGGCATTAAGGGCAAGAACTCCTTTATTTCACTTAAGAACAGTTATCACGGAGACACTATAGGCGCTGTTAGCGTTGGTGGTATAGAAATCTTTCATAATATTTTTGAACCTCTTTTATTCAGGACATTCAAAGCTCCTTCTCCATATTGCTACAGGTGCGAATTCGGGATGACTTATCCAGAATGTAGTCTAAAATGCCTCAAAATAATGGAAGAGATATTAATAAAACATTCACAGGAGATTGCAGCGGTTATTGTAGAACCAATAGTTCAAGGGGCTGGGGGCATGATTGTCTATCCTGAAACATATTTGAGCGGGGTGAGGGAACTTTGCGACAAATACAATGTCCTCATGATAGCTGACGAAGTCGCAACAGGATTTGGAAGGACAGGCAAGATGTTTGCTTGCGAGCATGCAGGCATTATTCCTGATTTACTTTGCCTATCAAAAGGCATAACCAATGGATACCTGCCTCTTGCTGCAACGCTTTGCAGTCAAGAAATCTTTAATGCCTTTTTAGGTGAATTCAAGGAACTAAAAACTTTTTTTCACGGTCACTCATATACAGGCAATCCACTTGCATGTTCTGCCGCTTTGGCAAATTTGGAATTGTTTGATAAAGACATGACCCTCGCTGCTCTGCAACCTAAAATTTCGCTTCTAACTGAAAGGCTCCGAAAGATTGCAGAATTATCTAATGTTGGTGATGTTAGAAATAAAGGATTTATGACCGGTATTGAGCTTGTAAAAGATAAAAACACTAAAGAACCTTATCCTTTAGAGGCTAAAATGGCTTGGAAGGTCATATATAAGGCAAGAGAGATGGGAGTGATTATAAGACCACTCGGCAATGTAGTTGTTCTTATGCCCCCTTTGTGTATAAGCGAAAAAAGCCTCGTAGAACTTCTGGATGTTGTGGAAAAATCAATCGTTTCTGTTGTTTAAATCTTTACGCCGTTAAAAATCTTTTGAAACTTAATTAATAGTTTAAAATTGTGTAAGAATTTTCAAAATGTCTTGAGAATTTAAGCCAAGAAATTTGGCAATTGATAATAAAGTTAACCCTTTTCACCGGCTTCACCTTGGTTGTTACCCCAAAATAGCGATAGGATCATAAACCTATTGATTTACAGATGATTGCGAGAACCCGTAGGGTTCATGGCAATCTGATCAGAAAAGGCAAGATTGCTTAAAATATTATTTACTACCACGGGTGTCCAAAATAATATTCAAGCAGGGATATGACAAGATTACTTTGCCAAAGAACTATCTTCGTCCATGTGTAATCTTTTGTGAGACTTTATATTAGTTTTGAAGTATCGGCAATCGAGGCTTCCGCTTCGTCTTCAACCTCTTTGAGGTTACCCGTGGCTTTGGCTCCAGAAATGGCATCATATCCCTCGGATCCGAAAGTATATAAAAATTCATTTTGGACGGTTATGGAAATAAACTTTTTATTTTCCAATCTTTGTAAAACTTCCGCTCCGTCCTCTTCAGTTCTGATACCGACCTCATAGGCTGCACTATAAAAATCCTTCACCAGCTCTTTCTATCTATCCTGTAAATTTTATATTGTTTTTCACTTCTATTGTTGCATTCATTGTAAGGTTTATAGACATTCTATGCTGAAAATTGATAAAATTAAAATCTTTAAAAACATTGATTTTGTTTATTTTTGCATGGAGGTAAAGGGGTTTGGGCAACAAATACAGAGCAGACGAGATAGAACTAAAATGGCAGAAATACTGGTCTGATAAAGGCTCCCATCTCACAAAGAAAGAGCCTTCTTTGAAAAAGTTTTACTGTCTCGAGATGTTTCCTTACCCATCTGGTAAGATTCATATGGGGCATGTCAGGAATTATGCCATTGGTGATGTCATCGCCCGCTACAAGTTGATGAGGGGATTCAATGTGCTGCACCCCATGGGATGGGATGCCTTCGGGCTGCCTGCTGAAAACGCTGCGATAAAAAATAATGTGCATCCTGCGAAGTGGACATACGAAAATATAGAACACATGAAAAAACAGCTCAATCGCATGGGATTAAGTTATGATTGGAATAAAGAGGTAACGACATGCAGTCCTGAATACTATAAATGGAATCAGTGGTTCTTCCTGAAGCTATATGAGAAAGGGCTCGCATACAAAAAGGCATCATATGTCAACTGGTGCCCTTCCTGCGCTACAGTCCTTGCTAATGAGCAGGTTATTGACGACAAGTGTTGGAGATGCGATAGTGTGGTATCCCAGAAAGAACTTGAACAATGGTTTTTCAAGATAACTGAATATGCCGATGAACTTCTTAACGGATGCGATGAGTTGGCTGGCTGGCCCGAGAGGGTTGTCATGATGCAGAAAAACTGGATAGGCAAGAGTAAAGGTGTTGAGGTGGATTTTCCCATTGAAGGAACAGATGTAAAACTCAGGATCTTTACAACAAGACCAGATACTCTATTTGGAGTTACCTTTATGTGTATAAGCCCTATGCATCCTTTAATTAAAAGGCTTGATATAGATTCATCTCTCCTTGACAAAGTAACTGCCAAATACGGAAAGATAGAAGAAAAAGAGGGTTTTTTTACTGGATACTATGCGGTTAATCCCCTCAATAACGAGAAAGTCCCAGTTTATGCCGCTAATTTTGTCCTGATGGAGTATGGGACAGGCGCTATCATGTCAGTTCCTGCCCATGACCAGAGGGATTATGATTTCGCAAAAAAATATGACATTCCTATAAAGGTTGTGATAATCCCCGAAGGCGCTTCTGAAGAATGGATAGATAGCTTGAGCTGCGCTTATGAGGACGAAGGTCTTTTGATAAACTCAGGCATTTTTAGTGGCTTGGCAAGTGAGGCGGCAAAGGATGAGATAATAAAATATATTGAAAATAAGGGTATTGGAGAAAGAAAGGTCAATTTCAAATTAAGAGATTGGGGAATCTCAAGGCAGAGGTATTGGGGCACACCCATACCTGTTGTTTATTGTGATAAATGCGGAATTGTCCCCGTGCCTGAAGAGGAACTCCCTGTAATCTTGCCTGAGGATGTCACATTATCAGGAACTGGAGGTTCCCCGCTTCTTGAATCAGAATCGTTTCTCAAGGCTAAATGCTATAAATGCGGAGGCAATGCGAGGAGGGAAACCGATACAATGGATACATTTGTAGATTCTTCCTGGTATTTTGTAGCTTACTGCATTAAAAACAACATAAAGCAGGAAGATTTGAAAGAGAAAATTTTTGAGCCTATTGATGTAAAGGCGGCAATCAACAATCAGCATTCTCCTATCAACTACTGGATGCCCGTTGACCAATATATCGGGGGAATTGAACACGCCGTTTTACACCTGCTTTATTCAAGATTTTTCACAAGGGTGCTAATGGAACTGGGTATAGTGACAACCGCTGAACCTTTTGCAAAGTTACTTACTCAAGGCATGGTGTGCAAAGAGACTTACCGATGCGATCAGCACGACTGGCTATTTCCAGAAGAAGTAAAAGATGCTAAATGCATTCATTGCGGCGCTGATGTGGAAAGGGGAAGAACAGAGAAGATGTCCAAATCCAGAAAGAATGTTGTTGATCCTGACAAGCTGATTCAGAAATACGGGGCTGATACAATGAGGTTATTTGTTCTCTTTGCCGCACCCCCTGAAAGAGACCTTGAATGGTCTGATAAGGGGGTGGAGGGAGCATACAGGTTTTTGAATAAGTTATGGGGAGTCGTTTATAAATATAGAGCAGAAGAGCAGAAAAGCAGAAGCACTGAATTAACTTCCGCACTCATAAGAAAGACTCACCAAACCATCAAGAAGGTAACTAACGACATAGATAAGGATTATCATTTCAACACGGCTATTGCAGCGCTTATGGAACTCCTTAATGAGATATCTTCATTTGAAGCACGAAGCGAGGAAGATAAAGCTGTTGCATACTTTGCCATCAAAAACACTCTTCTCATGATAGCCCCTTTTGCTCCCCATATAGCTGAAGAGCTTTGGGAGGCAATTGGTGAAAAAAACAGTATTTTTGAGTATGGTTGGCCTATGTGGGATGAAGAATTGGCACAAGATGAAGAGGTGGAACTTGTAATACAGGTAAACGGCAAATTAAGATCCAAGCTGCTTATTCCGGCAGGACTGCCTGATGATGAGGCAAAAAGAAGGGCTCTTGCAGAGCCCAAGATTCAAGAAATCCTCAAAAATAAAGAAATCAAAAAAGTTGTGGTAGTTAAAGGCAGATTGGTGAATATTGTATGTTAGTAAAATTCAAGATTTGAAATTTCGAATTTGAGATTTTAAAAGTGTCAGGTGAAAATAAAAAAAACCCTTTTGTCACTGTTGATATTATAATAGAATATAAGGGCGGGATAATTTTGATAAAGAGAAAAAATCCCCCTCTTGGCTGGGCGCTCCCGGGAGGTTTTGTGGATTACGGGGAGAGCCTTGAAGAAGCTGCTGTTAGAGAAGCAAAAGAGGAGACAGGACTTGATGTAGAATTAGTTCGCCAGTTTCATACCTATTCTGAGCCTGATAGAGACCCAAGATTTCATACGATTACAACGGTTTATATCGCAAAGGCGGTAGGCAGCCTCGCTGCTGGGGATGACGCCATAGAAGCGGTTTTATTTAGCAAGAATGAGCTACCCCACAATATTGTTTTTGACCATAGCAAAATTCTTGATGATTATTTTAACAGGAGGTATTAGGCGTGTTAAAGGCTTTGAGGAAGCATGCGAAGTATTTTTATATCCTTTTTTTTATAGTTATCCTGACATTTATATTCTGGGGTGTAGGCCCCCTCGATAAACCAACTGAGGCAACTATTGCAGAGATTGGCAAAGAGAAAATTTCTGTCCAGGAATATTGGAGAACCTATGAGAGGGTAAAGGATTTTTACAGGCAAATATATGGTGGGCAGTTTGATCAAGATATGGAAAACAAACTCAAGCTCAAGGAAACAGTTCTTAACGGTTTGATTGAGGAAAGAATTCTTCTCATTGCCGCTCGTGAATCTGGAATAAAAGTCACGGACCAGGAACTTCAGGATGCCATTATCACCGATGAGAGGTTTATCAGGGATGGTGCCTTCAGAAAGGATGTGTATCTCAAAACCTTGCAACTCAACAGACTAACACCTGAGGTTTTTGAAAATTCGGTTCGTCAACAGTTAACCCTCCAAAAGATGAGACTTTTGATATGGTCTGCGGTAGATACGACAACTTATGACATGGGAAATCTCTCTCTGGATGATAAAAGGATGAAAGAGATCAGTCAGGTTATTCTGTCTCAGAAAAGAGAGAGGGCGCTAAAATCTTATATCGAAGGCAAGAAATTAAAATTAAATGTAAAGGTTAACAAAGAATTAATCTCTTAAAAGGAACTTTTCTTGGCTGAACTTTTCGACCATTTAAGATGGCAGGATATAGTTGATATCATTCTGGTGTCGCTTATCCTTTATAGAATCCTCCTTATAATTAAAGGCACGAGGGCTGCAAAAATGCTTTTGGGGCTTGGTGTGCTCGTAGTGGTCTCGTTTTTCTCAAAATTTCTCGAGCTCCATACCCTTGACTGGATGATATCAAGTTTCTGGGGTCAGGTCGTTATTGTCGTTATAATCTTGTTTCAGCCCGAGATAAGAAGGGCTTTAGCCCAGATGGGAGAATCAACTATTCTCCAAAGCCTTACGACAGCAGAAGAATTGAGGTCGCTTGATGAAATTATCAAAACGTCAATGTCTCTTGCAAGCAAAAAAATCGGGGCTCTTATGGTCATAGAAAGGGCTGTAAGCCTAAAAGATTATGTTGAGATTGGCACGCCTCTGGATGCAAGGGTTTCCAAAGAGCTGCTTTTGAGCATCTTTCATCCTACATCACCAATACACGATGGAGCCATTGTGATAAGGGGTAACAGGGTTGTAGCTGCGGGATGTTTTTTGCCGATAACTCTTGGTGCTGAGGTAAGCAAGTCACTTGGCACAAGGCATAGGGCAGGACTCGGGATTACTGAAGAAACTGATGCGGTGGCGATAGTTGTTTCTGAGGAAACAGGGATTATTTCTGTAGGAGTTGACGGCAAGTTCGATACATATACAGAGATTGGCGCTCTGAGGGACAGGCTTGCTGATCTTTTTACGAAACCTAAAAAGGAGAAGGTCTCTTGATTCAGACAAAAAAAATTAAGCAGAGGGCTCTTGAAAATATCTGGCTGTTGATTTTTGCCTTTCTGACATCGCTCACGCTCTGGTTTTTTGCGACATATAAAGGACAGTCTGAAATCATAGTTGAGGCTTCTCTGGAGTATAAAAACCTCCCAAGGGGGCTTGAGATTTCGAGGCAGAATATTAAAAAGGTCAATCTGAATATAAGAGGTCCAGAAAGACTTCTAAAAAATCTGCCACCGTCCGAAATGAGGGTAATTGTTGACCTTACGAATGCTAAGCAGGGTGAAAATACGATTTATTTTGAAAAAGAAAGCGCAGCTTTGCCGAAAACGATAAAGGTTTTAAGGATTGACCCAGCATTTGTAAAGATAACTCTGGATGAATATATATCCAGAACATTGCCTGTAAAGGTATTTTTAGTCGGTGCTCCTGAAAAGGGCTATTCGATTCAATCTGTGAAGGTTGTGCCTTCCTCTGTAAAGGTGGAAGGTGCTAAGACAGAGGTCTCTAAGGTTAGACTGATAAAAACCGAACCATTGGAAATTTCAGGGCTCGATTCTGATACTACCCTGAACGCAAGGCTCACCGCCAATGGAAGAAATGTAAGGATAGAGCCCTCCGAGGTAAATGTTACAATAATTCTTTCGAGAGCTAAAAAATGAGGCTTTTTGGCACAGACGGCATAAGAGGCATGGTTAATGAGTCCCCGATGACTCCTGAAATCGTGCTCAAAACTGGTATGGCAATAGCCAAGATTCTTAAACACACCAATTCCAGCCCGAGAAATATGGTTTTAATAGGCAAAGACACAAGGTTATCAGGATATATGATTGAAAGCGCTCTCACAGCTGGCATATGCTCGATGGGTATGAATGTCACACTTGTAGGTCCTCTTCCAACACCTGGCATAGCCTTTCTCACCAGAACATTAAGGCTTGACGCAGGCATCGTGATATCGGCATCTCACAATCCCTTTTATGACAATGGGATAAAGATTTTCTCTTCTGAGGGTTTCAAGCTACCCGATGAATTTGAGAAGGAAATAGAACGGCTCGTTTCCGATATATCTTTTCCTTCAGAAATGTCCGTCAAACACGAGATAGGTAAGGCTTTCAGGCTCGATGATGCCCTCGGCAGATATATCGAGTATGTAAAATCGACTATACCGAGAAGTTGTAATCTGGAAGGGATTAAGGTGGTTGTTGACGCAGCAAACGGCTCTGCTTATAAAGTTACCCCCATATTATTAAAAGAACTTGGGGCTGATGTTATTACCATTAATGATAATCCTAACGGTAAAAATATAAATGACAACTGCGGCTCAACCTATCCTGACTGTATTATAAAGGCTGTCAAAGGATTTGGCGCTGATATAGGCATCGCACATGACGGAGATGCTGACAGGACAATCTTCGTTGATGAAAAAGGGAATCTCGTTGATGGAGACAAGATTCTTGCTATATGGGCTTGTGAATTAAAAGCAGAACACAGACTTAACGGGAATGGCGTTGTCGCCACTGTTATGACGAATTCCGGCATTGAGAAATATCTTTCATCTCAGGGTATTAGACTTATAAGAACGAAAGTGGGTGATAGATATGTCGTTGAAGAAATGATGAAGGGGGGATACAACCTTGGGGGCGAGCAATCAGGTCATATAATATTCCTTGATTATAATACCACCGGCGATGGACCTATAACGGCGCTGCAGGTATTGTATCTTATGAAAAAAAAGGGCTTGTCAATGTCAAAACTAACAGATGGAATCCAGCCTTATCCGCAGGTTCTCTTGAACATTTCTGTATTAAATAAAGATGGGATTGAAGATGACCCTGAAATAAAAAGGGCAATTGATGAAGGGGATGAGATACTGAACGGAAGCGGCAGAATTCTTGTAAGACCTTCCGGGACTGAACCTAAAATAAGAGTAATGGTTGAGGCGCCAGAACACGATACTGCAAAAACGATTGCTGAAAAAATATCTGCAACAATTTGCCGAACAAGGGGAAAAGAAGGTTCCTGAAATGTGATCCCAGATGGCTATTTTCTTATATTTTATCTATGGTGCAGCCCTTTTTTATTTCTCAAATTTTTTCCCATATACGAGTCTAATTTTTTTCATTTTTCTTTTGCTCCTGATTTTTGTCCAAAGACACAGCAATACCTCTTTAAAATTATCACATATAGCCCTTGCTGCAATTCTTTGCGCAAGTGGTTTTTTATATGTAAAACTCTTATTTTTACCTCAGACCGATCCGATAGAACTTCAGGGAAGCTCTATTGAATTAAAAGGGGTTCTAAAATCCGAAAGGCTTTCATCTTTTACCAAAGGCTCATTTTTTATACAAAATATTAAGGTAATTGAGGCCTTTGATTTAAAGGGAGACAGATTATTTATCAAAGAACTCCGAGCTTTAAATGAAAAAAGTCTCGACAGGGGAAAAATTTATCACATTAAGGGTCGCTTCCTAAGGGATGGATATTATCTTAATCCAGGAGCCAGCAGTAGCCTTCCCGGTTTTTATGTTTTATCAGCAACCGAAACAGGTGAATATAGCTCTAATTTTCTTGAAAAAACAAGGGCAGAGTTGAACGCCTTTATGCGGGAATCTTTTTCTGATAAGTCATCTGCCTTTCTACTGTCGATAATTACAGGGGAGAGAAGTTTTCTAACTGCCGATATAAGGAATGCTTTCAGTGTAACGGGGCTTGCCCACATCCTGAGTATTTCGGGGACACATTTTGGGCTTTTGTTCATTATGGTTTTCACAAGCTTCAGGATGCTCTTTAAATATCTGCCCTATAAACTTTTGACAAGATTGACAATCTATTTTACACCTTCACAGATTGCAGCTGTCATGACCGCCCCTTTTTTAGTGTTTTATCTGGGCATTTCTTCTGTCAGCATTCCGTCCATAAGGGCTTTCATAATGATAAGTTTATTCCTTGCCGGACTTTTATTCGGCAGGAAAGGGTTGTGGCTTAATACACTAGTGATAGCCGCATTCATTATCATTTTGATCACCCCTGATGCCCTAACCGACATCTCCTTTCAACTGTCCTTTTCTGCGGTATTATGCATTGGCTTGATTACTGACAGACTCAGGAAGGAAGATAAGGACAATGAGGTGACTGAAGGGAAGAAAGAAAAAAGCTTTTTGTCAAATCCTGTTGCCTATATTTTTGAATATATCAGGTATTCATTTTTGATATCATTAACTGCAACAGCAGGGACAACACCGCTTGTGGCATACTATTTTCACTATTTCCCCTTGATATCACCCTTTACAAATCTTCTGCTGACACCCATAATTGGTTTTATTATCCTTCCTTTGGCTCTTCTATCATCGCTGGCATATCTCCTATTGGGGGTATTTCCATTTTTATCAATCCTCGATAATTGTACCTTTTTTATCCTTGATTTAATCGAAAAGATTGCCCAATGGCGCTTCATAGATATAAAAATACCTGCCTTTCCGCCTATCCTTCTCTTCACTTTTTATATCGGGCTTTTGCTTTTCTCTGCTGCTGAACATCTGAGATTAGAGGGGAATAAAAGTGGCAATGTTAGTTTGAATGCGGTTTCTCTGTCACTTCTTATACTGCCATTTCTTATTTATGCAGCAGTTAAATTCTCCGCGCCTACTGGATTGAAAATTACCTTTCTGGATGTCGGTCAAGGAGATGCCGCTGTTGCAGAACTTTCAGACAATCGAATTTTAGTCATAGATACTGGCAAGTCCGGTCATCAGGTAGCTGAATATCTCAGATACAAAGGGATAAGAAATATTGATGCCCTTGTGATATCTCATATGGAGTCTGACCACGCCGGCGGCATGGAATACCTGCTCGCCAACTTCAATGTCGCGGAGATTTGGGGCGCCGGGAGTGAGCCTTACATAAATCTGCCGGAACAAAAATTTTATTTCAGAAGACTCCAGCGGGGGGATGTTGTAGAAGGCAGTGACTATAAGATATATATTTTGCACCCTTATGATGGATTTTATACCAGTAGCGCCAGGAGCGATGAGAATAACTATTCATTGGTAATGAAGATTACAGGGCAAAAGAATTCTTTTCTTTTTACAGGTGATATAGAAAGGGAGGCTCAGGAGGATTTAGTTAATCTCAAAGGTAATCTGAAAAGCAATGTTATGAAAGTGCCGCATCACGGCAGCAAGTCTTCTGCCGAAGAGTTATTTTATCATTGGGTAACTCCCGAAATAGCTGTAATTAGTGCGGGCAGGAAAAATCCACACGGCCATCCCCATGAAGAAACCCTTAGGATGTTAAAGACAGCAGCTGTTTTGAGGACAGATATTAATGGAGCCGTAGGGTTACAGGAAATGCCTGATGGCAGAATAAACGTAAAGACCTTTCGTGAATTTCGATTCAGGGGAGCGTCTAATTGGGCAGATGAAGTTTTTAATATAAAAAGGCTTTTTTCGGTCTGGTAGTTTTTTATGGTGCTACCTCTTCAAAAAGGCAGCACCATAAATCTAAATTTATTTTATAAATGTTTCTTCGGACTTAGCAGCCTTTTTCTTGACAGGCGCAGGTTGAGCAGAGGGCTTGTAAATCTTTGCCTCATCTACTTCGTAAGCAAGCCTCTCAGATAATCTGAAAACCCTGTTCAGACGATAATCGCCTGCCCACAAAACACCCTCAACCCACACAAGCGATGACGGCATAGTAATTTGTCTTGGCAGTTTTATCTCGTGAGTAACCTTGCCACTAATTACATCCATTCTTAGAAGTCTTCTCTCAAAACAATCTTTGGAGGATTCCTTGCATGTGTTAGTCCCAATTATCCATAGGCCGGAGCAATCCCACGCTAATCCAGATGGTTTCTCGATTGGAGAAACAAATACCTCGAACACCTTGCCGTCATTTGCGGAGATTTTGTAAATCATCGAACTGCTTGAATCAGATACCCACAGATATTTCCCGTCAAAGGTAAGTCCTGTAGGAGAAGTAGCGGGTGATGGTATCTTTTTGACCAATTCATAGTTGCCGGTCAGTTTGATTATCTCTTTGTTGAGCGCATCGGCAACCCATAAAAACCCCTTCCCGCAGCACTCGCCTTCCCATGCAAGGGCGCATATCTTCACAGGGGTGCCGACAATTCTATTGAGATATACGATATCTCTTGGGATATGATAAAAACCGTCAGTGTTATAGATGAAATTAGGATGAAAGAAAATGCCTGTTGTTATCACAGAGTGCTCGATGATCAGGCTATTGTCTCCAAGGACAAAGTTCCTTCCATTCCATGCAATGCCATTAGGTCCCCAATTGTCCATCAAAGTGGGTTCTGATTCCATCATAAATGTCTTAAACTGCTGATGACCACACCCGCTTAATAAAAAAACGAAAACAAGCATAATCCCTAAAACACCAGAAACACAATATTTTCTGACTTTTCCCTCAGCTATCATCTCTCAGCTCCTTATAGATAGGTTGCAAATTGCTTAATTTAAGAAGATTATATAACATAAAACCTTTAAAAGCAATACCTTTCTTCATGTCAAAATCGGAGATAGAACTAAAAAGCTCTACACAATTAACCTTTCAATCAACCTTCTCGATTATAAAAAGCCCTTTATATCACTAAATTTCAATTTATATTTAATAGATGTGAAATGCTGATTCTCACTTTGGACATTATAGGCAAACAATATGTAAAATAAAAGACATGAATTTTAAAAGCCACTCAATAAGTGAAATCATTAATTTTCTTTCCGCTTATCTTCACGGCAAGTCTTCTGCCCTAGAGCTGGCTTTGATAACTTTTTTTGCGCAAGGGCATCTGCTGATAGAGGATCTGCCGGGCCTTGGAAAGACCACTCTCGCTATTGCAATCGCAAAATCGCTCGGTCTTGATTTTGCAGGATTCAATGCACAAGCGATTTGCTGCCTTCCGATATTACAGGACTCTCAATTTTCAACAAGGATACAGGCGCTTTCGATTTTTATCCAGGACTTATATTCAACAACATTGTGCTTGTTGACGAAATCAACAGGGCTGCACCTAAAACTCAAAGCGCACTTTTGGAGGCTATGGGCGAAAAACAGACTACTATTGAGGGCAAAACTTATAAATTAAATAAACCTTTCTTTGTGATCGCCACTCAGAACCCTGTTGAGCAGTTCGGCACCTTTCCCCTGCCAGAATCCCAGCTTGATAGATTCACAATGAAGATAAGCATTGGCTACCCCTCAAGAAACGCCGAAATGGAGATATTAAGAGTTGGAAGTAAAAGGGACGATTTATACAACATACAACCTCTAATGTTAAAAGATGATGTCCTTGCAGCCCAGCAGGAGATAAAGGATACAATCTATATTTCTGAAAAAATCATGTCTTATATACTCGATATTGTCGAAGTTACGAGGAGAAGCAAGAATATACTTGCTGGCATATCAACAAGAGGAATTCTTGCGATCAGCAATTCTGCAAAGGCAAAGGCTTACTTCAGCGGCAGGGATTTTGTTATTCCTGAAGACATCAAGGAGCTTGCACAATACACCATTCCACATAGAATTATCTTCATGGAAGAATACAATACATCTGATAAAAAGGAGATAATCCTATCTTTAATAGAAAAAATACCTCTACCCGTCTAATCAAGCTCACAAAGGTAGGATGGATTTATATTGCCATCACCCTGTTTCTGGGATTTTCTGCTGTAAATACGGCGAATAACCTTATTTACCTTATAGTATCCGCTTCCCTCAGCCTCATGATTATATCAAGCTTTTTAAGCAGCCGCAATTTTTCCCACCTCAAATTGGAAATTGAGATGCCCGAGGAGGTTTACGCAAAGAGCGATTTCCCCTTGAAGCTAAGACTTATAAATCAGAAAAAATTCTTGCCAGCCTTTTTAATCAGGGTGAATATCTTAGATAACGATATCCTCTTCCCTTTTATTGATCGAAAAAACACTGAAAGCGGTTATATACTGCTCAATATGAGTGAAAGGGGTAGATACAAAATACCTCAACCTCGCTTCTGTTCCGTATTTCCTTTTAATTTCTTTAGCAAGTGTTATGCGGCAGCGAATGAGGCGGAATTTATAGTCTTTCCTCAGATGAAGAAGTGCACCCTGTCAGGTTTTTTAGAAAAACACAGAAGAACCGCTGGAGACACCAATATCCCAAAGACCGGCTATGATTCCGAGCCTCTATCCATAAGGGATTACATCAGAGGAGACCATATGAAATACATCCACTGGAAGGCTTCTGCAAAGATTGGAAAACTCAAGACAAAGGAATTTTCATCATTGTCTTATCAGCCTGTCGTAATAGATTTCGATGCCGTTGAGATAAAAAATACCGAAGAAAAAATTTCCTGCATATCTTACATAATAAACGACTGCTTCAAAAGAGGCATCCCTGTAGGATTGAGAATAAACGGGGAATTTCATAAGGAAGGTCTTTCAAAGCAGCACAGAATAAACATGTTAAAGGCATTAGCCCTTTATGGAAAAGACAATTAAAACAGTAAAAATATGCAACATCGTAATGTTATGTTCTTATATGATGGGAATTTTGGGGTTTATCAGTGTAGTCAGAAATATTGATATACTCTTCTCAGCCCTTTTTACAGTTCTTTTAGCTTTCTCTGTTTATATTGAGAAAAGGCAGTCCCACTTGCTTCCTAACTGGCTCGTAAATATATTTTCCATTATCTTCGTCCTTATAATCCCATTCAGGATTTCTATGGACGAACCTGTCGCTCCCATTGTGGAAACTATGTTGATTCTCCTTGGTGCCAAGTTTCTCGGCAAAAAATCGGCAAGGGATTATCTCCAGATTTACCTGATTTCCATACTGCTCCTCGCAGGCTCTGCCCTTCTGTCTCTCGACATGGAATTTGCTCTGTATCTCTTTTTCATGGTGTTCTTGTTGTCATTTTCAGCAATAGCTCTGACATTTTATTCTCAGGACAGTGATTCTGTCCTAACCCTTGATGTAGCCAAAAAGCTCGCATTAAAATCCCTGCTCATACCTCTTATGTCAATCCCTTTAACTGCATTTTTATTTCTTATCCTTCCAAGGACGAGTCATCCCTTCTTGAATTTTTTAAACAGGGACAGTGGAGGGGTCACAGGTTTTACAGATAGTGTGAGACTTGGAGGCGTTTCAGATATACAGGCTGATGAATCTATTATCATGAGGGTTAGTATGCAGCGTATAGATGACTCTTTGCTTTACTGGAGAGGGGTTGTCCTTGATTTTTTTGACGGAATAAGTTGGACGAGTAAAGTATCTGAAGCGCCAACGAAAGATAAAAAACTCGCTTTAAGCGGAAGTAAAGTGTCATACACTGTTTATCTTGAACCTTATAACAATAATTATCTTTTTTATCTTGATAAGCCCTTACAGGTTTTTCAGACGAATGTTATCCAGTTTGATGGACTCACCTTCAGAATGCCCCATGATATTACCAGGAGGATAAAATATGATGCCGTTTCTATAATTTCCGATAGCCTAAATGAATACGATATCAATAAAGAGGCATATCTTCAGTTGCCTGATAGAGGCCTTGAAAAGATAAAAAAACCGTCACAGACATTACCAAAGATATGGGAGAATCAGAATCCACAGAGGAAATCCTCAAGTATCTGAAATGGGGAGACTACAAATATACACTCACCAATCTACCTTTATCTTTTAATCCCCTTGAGGATTTTATTTATAATTTATAATTATAAATATGGAAACTGCGAATTTTTTGCATCAGCCATGACTGTAATGCTGAGACTGCGGGGGATTCCCTCAAGAATCATAGGCGGTTATGCGGGGGGCTATTACAACGACATTGGGGGGTATTACGCTATACCTCAGAAGAATGCCCATGTATGGGTCGAAGCCTACATTGAAAAAAAGGGGTGGATAAGATTCGACCCCACGCCAGCGCCTACGGCTGTTTTTTCATCGCTGCCGGGAGGTTTTTCTCAAATAAGAACATTTTTTGACTCTGTAAGTTATCATTGGAACGCCTTGATAATTAATTATGATTTTTCAAAACAGGCAGGATTACTGAAAAAAGCCCGTTCATTCGTTCAAAGACCAAGCCTTGATGTCTCAGTCATTAAAAAATATTCAACTCAGATTATTTCCGGGCTGGCGGTTTCATTTTTAACAATCCTGATTCTATACTTTGCGGTGTTAAGAAGAAAGGCGTATGAGGAAAAAATTATCATCCTATTTTTACAAAAAATGAAAAGGTTTGGATATGAAAAAACTCTTTCTGAGGGACTTGAGGAGTTTGTAGGAAGGATTAAAAATTATGAAATTAGGGAAAAGGCATATGTCTTTGTGCTTGAATTTGAAAGGTATTTTTATAGGGATGAAAAATTAAAAAGACAAGATTATTTGAGACTGAAAAGAATTTTGTCAAATATTAAAGCGGTTTCATCAGATTAGATTACATTTAAAGGAGAAGCTAAATGGAACGGAAGGTTCGCAGCCACTGGGCGAGCAGGATAGGGTTTATCTGGGCGGCGGCTGGCAGCGCTGTTGGATTGGGTAATATATGGCGGTTTCCGTATATGACAGGGGAAAATGGTGGCAGTATATTCATTTTGGTTTATCTCCTTTGCGTAGCCCTTTTGGGGCTCCCTTTGATTATAGCAGAGGTAATGCTCGGCAAAATTTCACAGCGCAATCCTGTCGGGGCATTCCAGAAATTAGCTGGCAAGAATACCCCATGGCAATTAGCTGGTTTTATGGGTGTCCTTGCCGCCTTTGTCATCCTCCCTTTCTATAGCGTTGTCGCAGGTTGGTGTTTGAGCTTTCTGTATAAGACAATAACAGGTGTTTTTGAGGTTGGACATAGTATGGCGGAGATAATGAGCATCTTTAAACAATTAACATCTTCACCTATTCAACAGAGTGTTTTTCATGGACTTTTCCTTGCGATGACAGTGGGGATTGTTCTTGCTGGGGTTCAGAAGGGATTGCAGAGATGGACGGAGATTCTCATGCCGGCGCTTATTTTAATATTAGTTGGACTTGCTGGTTATGGGTTGACTTTGCCGGGCGCTCAGGAGGGATTGAATTTTCTTTTGAGCCCTCAACCAGAGAAACTTACCTCGCAATCCATTCTGTCGGCAATGGGGCAATGCTTCTTTTCACTGAGTCTTGGCATGGGCGCTATGTTAACCTACGGAAGTTATTTGCGGGCTAATGACAGGGCGTCAAATTCATCCTTATGGGTGGTTTTGATGGACACAGTAATTGCATTGCTTGCCGGCTTTGTGGTATTCCCTATTGTTTTTACTTTCACCCATGAACCAGCCCAGGGTCCAGGGTTGGTTTTTGTTACCCTACCAGCTTCCTTCTTACAGATGCCGGGCGGCACATGGATAGCCCTTGCGTTTTTTATTCTGCTCTTTTTTGCAGCCCTCACATCTTCTATCTCGCTTCTTGAGGTTGTAACAGCATATTTTATTGATGAACATAAGATGCTTCGTTCTGCTGCCGCCATTATGCCAGGGGTGGTTTGCTTTCTTATGGGTGTAGGCTGTGCGTATAGCGGAGGTTATTTTGATTTTTTGGATAAACTTGCCTCTAATTATCTCCTGCCTTTAGGGGCTTTAATCATCTCGCTTTTTACGGGCTGGAAGCTTGATAAGAAGTTTGCAAAAAATGACTTTGGAGGGACATGGTTTTACGGCTTTTTTTATCCATGGCTGTGGTGTGTCCGAATTATCGCCCCTTTACTTATAACACTTATTTTCCTCAACGCACTGGGTATATTTTAAGGCGAGAAAATTCTATTCATAGATGGCAAACTCATCCATCAACTTCTTTTCAGCATCCGTTGTGCCTATTATAATAAGAATATCCCCAGCTTTAAGAGGAACGTATGGGTCGGGGCTGATAGTTATTGACCCATGGCTATTTATAGCCACAACGCTGCATCCGGTTCTCTGCCTTATGCCTGTTTGGATTAGGTTTTGCCCAACCATCAATGCAGGGACAGGCACGCTGAAGACATTGAGACCCTCTGTAAGCATCAAGGCTTTCTCTGGCTTTAGTATGTTAATGATGGTATTGATGGCTATCGAGGCATAAGACATAACCAGATCGGCGCCAGCCTTGTGCAGTTTGCTTATATTTCTCTCGAGGGTCGCCCTGCTGATTATCTGTATGTCAGGTCTGAGTTTTCTGCTGTAGATGGTCAGATATATATTTATATCATCGTCATGGGTGGTTATGAAAACGCTTGGGGCTTCATTAATCCCTGCACGGATAAGGGTATTAAGATCGGCGGCACTTCCATAGATGTAGTTTTCTCTATTTTCTATAAGTTCCTTATCGCTTTCGATAACCCGATAATTAATCTGGCGTTCGTTAAGGGCCTCTGATGTAGCCCTTCCTACTCTGCCTCCGCCGATTATTACAACAGGCTCAGTGAATACATACGAACCGCCTATTATTTCATCATAGCTATTAAGCTGTTCTTCGGAACCAACGAGGACAAGCACTGTTGTATCGTTTATGCGGCTATCAGGCAGGGGAATCTGGAAAGCGCCTCTTTCCCACATACCAATAACAGTGACACCTGTTTTATCTCTGAGCCTTGTTTCCTTCAAGGTCTTACCCTCCAGAGGCGTTCGCATTGCAGGGGCTTCAGCGATGAGCAGGTCTCCGAATCTGCCAATTATGTTAGCTTTCATATTTGACCCTACCGCCCGCCTTGCAAGGGCATTACCAAGCATTTTAGCAAACTGAAATACATATGATGCACCAGCGAGCTGGAGAATATCTATGGAATCGTCAGAATCTGCAGTTGCAACTATAGGGACATCTTTTGAGAGAGACCTGATAGTAAAGGTAATATTGGTATTAAGCATATCATTATTGTTTACAACTACAAGGGCTGCATTATGAATCTGGAGATTTCTATAAGTCTCAGGCTCATCCAAATCCCCAAGAACAATTTTATAGTTCATATCGTGCAGCTCAAGAGCTTTTTGGAGGTCAGAAACAAGAATTGCATAATTGTAGTTATATTGAGTCAGCTTTTCTGCAAGGCTGAGCGAAATGGGATCATAATTAGTCAGGATTACGTGACCGTGCATATTGGATGGGAGGCTTCTGGGTGTCCGAGCCTTAGTTTGTGCATCGAGCCATGGTGCATAGAAAAATTGTATAAAGGTAAAAGGAAGCATTACGAGAAGAAAGATAACTCCCGAGAGCAATACTACGACGGAAAAAGCCTTGCCGATATCGGATGTAAATGTTATATCACCGAATCCAAGAGTTGACATGGTTACGAGAGTCCAGTAAACCCCGCTAAGCCAACTGAATTCCCTGCCTTCATATTCCATTATGTAATGAAATAATATGCTGTATAAAGATATCATTGTAAGCAGAATGAGCAGGAACTTGAGGAGCACTTTGATATTCCTTCTTGCTATTGCGCCTTCCAGAAGATAAACGATTTGTGACGGTATATATTTCATATTTAGTTTAATACTAAGATAAACCCACTGTTTGTTTATTATATGGAAATATAACCAAATTTAGCGATGGGACTACAAACCTGTTGTGCTGTCCGTCATTGCGAGAACCCAAAAATAAAGCTTAAGGTTTCAAGTTTAAAGTTATAGAAGCTTAAATAAAAACCTGCAACTTGAAATATTTCGCTCCGCTCACAACGTTAAAATCCTATCGCCGAATTTGGTATATAGCGAAATTTAGCGATAGGAAGCAATAAATATATTTAGAGTAGAAACTCTAGATGTTTATTGTTGACAAAACCTTTAGCCTTTTTTACCTTTTTTCCGGTCATCATATAAAACCAAAATTGTCATTAAAAAATCTGGGTCTTTTAAAAAGTTGTTAAACAGACATTGTATTTTTTTAAATTTTTGATGTTATGTCACAACACAGGTTTCCAAAATAATATTCAAGCAGGGATATGACACGATTTCTTCGCCCAAGAGGGGTATTTTCGGGACAATGACCACACTCAACATTTACTTAACCAAGAATTGTCTTTTTTAATGACTGTTATTGAAAAAACTGTTTGATTTTTATAGTATTTTCTCTCTAATGACAATTCTGTATTAAATCTTTCTAAACTACAGCACTGGCTAACCAGCTTGATTAAGATTTGTAAGCTTGACAATTTCGCCTTCTTTGGTAAGATAAACAATTAGCTCAATCTGTGCATTTCTTATCATTCTCCCGCATAGAAGGCAGGGTTTGCTGTCGGCAAAGGTGTTATCCTCTTCAAACCCGGCAATATAAATGGCTGCGTCTTTCATTCTTTCGGGAGAGCCATTGATAATGGCATTCTGTTCTGCATGGACTGCTTCGCACAACTCGTAACGCTCACCGGCAGGGATATTAAGTTCTTTCCTCTTGCATTTCTGCAAATCCACACAGTTTATAGAACCTCTCGGAGCGCCATTATATCCCGTGCTGACAATCACATTATCCTTTACAATAACCGCCCCATATCTACGTCTTAGGCAGGTGGAGCGGGAGGACACTATCTTGGCAATCTCAATAAAATATTCATCCCAAGAAGGTCTCTTAATCACCTTGTTGTTAAGGTTCATAGTTGGTGGCTCATCAGTTATCAATGCAGGTTTTTCAAGATCTCTTTTCATTTCCAGTTTTTTTGGCAAGCAGGGCAGCAAGGTTGGCAAATGGCTTATTGTCAGAAGATACAGCATCATCTTTTTCATTAGTTGTAAAAATGCTCCATTGGGAATCCAGATTCCGCGAGTGCTCGTTGTCATGGCAGTAAATACAGAGCAGCTCCCAATTGCTTCCATCAGGGGGGTTGTTGTCATGGTTGTGATCTTTATGGTGAACTGTCAACTCTCGTATCCTTTTGCCCGTAAATTCGCGGCTGCATCTGGCACAGACGGGGGGATACAATTTAAGGGCTGCATCACGGTAAGCCTTTTGAAGGTTTGCCTTTTCACGCCTGATGGCAGCGATAAAATCATCCGTATTATTCGTTTTTCCTTGTTTTTTATTCATAAAATTAGATTAATTCACCCAATGTCTCTGTGCACTATCTCGGGTTTTATGTTATAAGATTGGCTTATATGTACGGCAATTTTTTCTGCAATGACAGGTGACCTATGTTGTCCACCGGTGCAACCTATGCCTATGACAAGATATGTCCGACCTTCCTTTATGTAATTAGGAATCAGAAAATCTAAAAGGGCGCTAAAATGCCGCAAAAAATCAGTTGTTTCTGAACGACTGAGCACAAAATCTGATACAGCTTTCTCAGTACCTTTCAGGGGTTTCAGTTCGGGGACGAAATAGGGGTTGGGAAGGAATCTAACATCAAAGAGCAAGTCAATATTTTGGGGTATTCCGTATTTATAACCAAATGTAATAAGCAAAACTGACATACCTTTATCGGTACTTCTTCTGCCATATAGAAGTGATATAAATTCCCTTAATTGATGAGGAGAGTAAAGTGATGTGTCTATTATTTTATCAGCTGCATCTCTTATGGGAAAAAGAATTTTTTCTTCCTTGCTGATAGCATCTTCGAGTTTAGTCACGCCCTTAAGCGCCATAAGAGGATGAGGGCGTCTCGTTTCCTTATACCTGCGGGCGAGAACATCCCTGTTTGCCTCTAAAAAAAGTATGTGTACTTTATATTTATCTTTTAAAAAGGATAAGAGGTTATACATCTCTGATAGATATTCCCCTTCTCTGATATCTATGCCTATAGCTACCCTGCTAACATTAGAATTCATCGAAGACAGGAAAATGTCGAGGAGTTTCGCTGGGAGATTGTCTATGCAAAAAAAGCCTATGTCTTCAAGAGACCTGAGGGCTATGGTTTTTCCCGAACCTGAAAGTCCAGTGATAATGACAATCTGGATATGCGGCGGCTGTTTTTCGGTCATTTTCTGAATAGGCTCTCAGAACATTTAAAAAGTTTCATAAATAGAGATAGATTTCTCAGATAAATCCGTTTCCTCTTACGGGAATCATTTAGAACCTACACTACAGTTGATGCCGGGGCGGTGGGCAAAAAACAATAAGAATTGACTTGCCCTGCCCCTTGCATTCTGCTGCAATAGAAGGGGGACTTATAGTCATAATTAGATTTGACCATAAACTATATCGTTGGCTCTATCAAACCGTAATTACCATCTTTTCGGCGATAAACAAGATTGATTGCGCTGGTTTTCTCGTTTACGAAAACAAAAAAGTCCTTGTCCAAAAGTTCCATCTGGTCAACAGCTTCTTCGGGCGTCATTGGTTTCATGTCAAACCTTTTATATTTGATTATTCTTCCCTTTTCAGCTGGTGTTGCTATGGCTGAAGCAAGCGAACGCTTATCGGGTTTTCTACGTGAATGGAGCTTTTCCTTATATCTCTTTGCCTGCTTTTCGAGTTTTTCAACAACCTCGTCTATGGAAGAATAAATCTCTCCAGTTATGCCTTCTGCCTGTATCAAATACCCGTTAACTTTAAGGAGAACCTCCGCCTTATGCCTGTATTTCTCAACACTTAAGGTCACTACGGCTTCAGTAATGTTGTTTATATACTTTTCAAACTTCCCTATTTTCTCTTCAGCATAATTTTTTAATGCAGGTGTAATTTCAAGATGACGACCATTTACTATAATATTCATAGCACCCCTCCACTATCTATTTTTTGTTACTAATTAAAGCCCTCTTTTTTTCTTCTTGTTTGCTGAGGGATTTTTAATTCATCTCTATATTTGGCTATAGTTCGCCTTGCTATTTTTATATCATAATCCTTCAACTTATCAGCGATATTCTTATCACTAAGTGGTTTTGTAGCATCTTCTTCAGCAACGATTTTTTTAATTAAATCTTTTACGGAAGTAGATGATACTCTACCAGCAGTCGTTGGTATAGAACTGCTGAAAAAATACTTAAAACTGAAAATGCCTTGACTGCATGCAAGAAACTTATTCGAAGTAACTCTGCTGATTGTGCTTTCGTGCATTTTTATATCCGCCGCAATATCCCTGAGAGTTAAAGGTTTCAAATACTTAACCCCCCCATCAAAAAATTCCCTTTGAAACGACAGCAGACTCTCTGAGACTTTATATATTGTCCTATTTCTCTGGTCAAGACTCTTAATGAGTTCAACTGCAGAGCGCATTTTCTCCTTAAGGAAATTCTTGTCTTCTTTTGAAATTTGATCTTTCTGCATAAAGAGTCGGCGATAGTTGTTATTAAGCCTGAGCTTTGGCATCCCCTCATCATTCAGTGTTATCTGATATTCGCCGTCTGCCTTGAAAATATATACATCAGGAACGATATATATTGTTTCTTCACTGGAAAAACTCCTGCCGGGACGCGGTTCAAGTCCTTTGATAATCTTCACTGCAGCAGCGACATTTTCAGTCGGTACATCATAGATCTTTGCTATCTGCGAATATTTCATTTTGCAAAGGTCGTCTAAATTATTTGTAACTATTTTCTCAACAAGGGTTCCAGACAGCCCCAAAGAATTAATCTGGAGCAATAAACACTCCGTTAAATTCCTTGCAGCAACACCTGATGGATCAAGATCCTGAATCAGTTGTCTTGCCTTTACTATCGTATCAAGACTTATTCCAGATATGGAACATGCTTCTTCATCAGTAATCTGCAAGTAACCGTCGTCATCAATGTTACCTATTAATAATTCTGCCGCCTTTTTGGTATTAGAATCGGCAGTGGTTAAGCCTAATTGCCATAGAAGATGCTCGTGAAGGCTCGTTTTTTTTGCGTGAAAAAGCTCAAAAGAAGGCTTCTCGTCAATTCCAGGGGAAAAATAACCTATATCTCTTCCATCACTGCCTCTATCATCAAAATACTCATCAACTTCAAATTTAAGATTTCTGCTTAGTAGAGGTTCGGTATCTTCATCCACATCCTGGATATTATCCTCCCCCTCCATTGATTCGCCGGTCTCAAAATCCTCTGTGGATTCCTCCAACAAAGGGTTTTCTATCAACTCCTGATTTAGAAGCTGTGTAAGTTCTAACTGCGTCATTTGGAGAAGTTTTATGGCAAGCTGCAACTGGGGTGTTAGTATGAGCTTTTGTGTTAATCTAAGGTCTAATCTCGTTTCCAGCGGCATTATAACCTGAACTCCTCTCCAAGATAGGCTTCTTTAACTGATAAATTAGCTACAAGCTCATCTGCACTGCCTTTAGCTAGAACAGAACCATTATTAATAATATATGCCCTGTCAGTAATTGATAAGGTTTCCCTAACATTGTGGTCAGTAATCAAGATGCCCAGCCCTTTTTTTTTAAGATAAATCAACATCTTCTTCAATTCACTAACGGTGATTGGATCGATTCCCGCAAAAGGTTCATCAAAAAGCATGAAAACCGGATTCAGAGCAACCGCCCTCGCAATTTCAGCCCTTCGTCTTTCGCCGCCTGACAGCATAAAGCTGTTTCTGTCACAAAATTCCCTCAGATTGAATTCGTCAATTAATTCGTTAACTACAGTTTTTGAATCAAAGTTGCCATTTCTTTTATAGCCGTTTTTGGCTGCTTGTCGGATTTCGAGCACCGCCATGAGATTTTCACTCACCGTAAGCTTTCTGAAAAGTGAAGGCTCCTGCGGCAGATAACCGATCCCTCTCAAAGCCCTTTCATACATGGGCAACTTAACTATTTCCTCTCCATCCAGAAGGATGCTTCCGGAATCAGGAGATATCATTCCGGCGATAATGTAAAAAGTGGTTGTCTTGCCCGCGCCATTTGGTCCCAACAAGCCGACTATTTCTCCTGTGCTTACAGATAAACTAACATCCTTGACAACATGCCTTTTCCCGTATGATTTATTAAGACCTTTTGTTTCAAGAAGTTTTGGAGTTGCTAACTTATCTGGCAATTTTTTTCTGCCCCCTGCCTTCCTTATCCTGCAGTAAGACCCTGCTGTTTTCTACAATGTAACGTTCACTATTAAGGAAATAAGTCATTTTTGAGCCAGTTATGACATTGCCCCCGTCAGTAGCACGGGGTTCCCCAGTAAAGATAATCTTCTCGTCAACGCCGGCTAAATACTGTGCAAATGCGGATGTAATAACCCTTTCTCCCTTTATAACCTTTATATTCCCTTCAGAATCAATTTTTTCTATGCTACTGCCTGATCGCTCATCCTGATAATAAACAGTCATCTTGTCTGCATAAATCGTCATGTCTCCCTTAACCGCCTTGACAGCCCCTTCAAATACGGCTATCTTTGTCTTGTTATCAGCAGTAAGCGTTTTCGATGTTATTGTAACTGGCTCTCCAGTGTTTTTCTTTTGCTCAGCAAAAGAAAACTCGTAAAGTGTTGAGGATAAAACACTTATAGTTATGAAACAGAATAAAATCCTAAATAATTGTTTCTGCATATTTGGTATAAATATTCTCCCTTTACTTAAAAACTGCCTTTATATTGTTGTTAAGTCTTGCCTTATCAGTAGAAGCTGAAAGTTCATCCCCTTCTATAATAAAATCCTTACCAACAATCTGTATTTTTTTGTCTGAGGAGAGTTCACTCTTTGAGGCATCCCATGATAAATTTATGGCGCTTATTGTGTAGTTATTTGTTTCAGCCTTAATATTGCCCTCTATTTTTATGCTTTGATTAGTTGGATTGTAAGTACCGCTATCAGAATTGAGAATGAGCTTTCTATCGGGAAATGTTATCCTGAGATTTTCTAATTTCACTTGAGTAGCATCGGCAAAGATGGCTTTTTTCGCCTCAACATGCCACTTGATAATACCGTCCTTTTTATGGGTAATCTTTATATCGTCCATATATGGCGCTTCACTATACTGCAGACCTATCCTTGACTCTTTATAGTGGATTGAGTATATAAACAACATTATTAAGGAAAGAAGGAAAGATATGCACAATAAAGCAACCCTTCTCATACTCAAATTGTAACATACACAGAACATCTTGTAAAGGCAAAAGGCATGCCTGATTTTCTGAAAAAATGTTATAATTCAAAATTATTATAAACCTCAATTAATTATGCATATCAGTGGCAAGACAAAAATAGTCGGCATTTTTGGTTCCCCTATAGAACATAGTCTTTCTCCATACATGCACAATGCCGCCTTCAAACATCTCCACCTCGACTTTTGTTATGTCCCCTTTCTGGTTAACCCTGAATCGCTCCCTGCCGCTGTCAAGGCTTTAAAAGCCTTAAGTATCGTCGGTGTTAATGTAACAATTCCCCATAAGGAAAAGGTTGTTTCCTTTCTAGATGACCTGAGCGAAGAAGCTAAATTCATCGGTTCAGTAAATACAATCATTAACTCCAAAGGTAAGCTAGTAGGCTTGAATACAGATGGCAAGGGCTTCATGAGTTCCCTTGCAGAGGCTGGAATAAATATATCAGGCAAAAAGATTCTTCTTATCGGGGCAGGCGGGGCAGCAAGAGCTGTCAGTTATTACTTGTGCAAAACGGCTTCACATTTGTTCATTTATAACAGAACTGCCAGACGCGCTGAATCCCTTCAAGCACATCTATCTCAATTAAATAAAAATGTTTCGACCGTCAACGAAGATTCAATAAATAGTGGTTTATTCATCAGAGATATTGATATGATTGTAAATTCAACTCCCCTTGGCATGAAATCAGACGACCCAATGCCTTTTAATACAACCCTTTTAAAGGCTCATCAGATTGTATGTGACCTCATATACGCTGACACCCCCCTCATAAAAGCTGCCTCAAAGGTTGGCTGTAAAACTCTCAATGGGATGGGAATGCTATTGTGGCAGGGTGCACTGGCGTTTCGGGAGTGGACAGGCTTGGAACCACCAATCGAAATTATGAGAGAAGCCTTATCAGGTAAAATATAGTCTCAATTTTAAATATAGTTAAATAATATTTCACTGCCGATTTAGCCTCAAAGTATTAAATGTTTCTATCGTTCTTTTTAATTAATTTATGAGGTAATAACACTGGCGTCCAAAATAATATTCAAGCAGGGATATTATTTTGGAGCACCTGTGCTTTGAAATGATTCCTGAGTATTTTGATAACCGTCCTTTTAGATTGGCTACGGGTGCTGATTCTATGATTATAGATTGCCT
>Ga0209721_1000536_pt1 | contig 33096 bp, 26 predicted proteins | sample TshhotsprinmetaG_FD_184139 | JGI IMG/M metagenome (GOLD analysis project Ga0209721, IMG submission 184139) | Hot spring microbial communities from South Africa to study Microbial Dark Matter (Phase II) - Tshipise hot spring metaG (SPAdes)... | ecosystem: Environmental > Aquatic > Thermal springs...
AGCTTGCTTGGCATTGCCTCTGGAGGTGACATGATAAACAGCTCCTGGAAACTCAATTCGTAAAGGTCTTGCCATAGAAATACCATATCAAATAAGATGTATTATTGCAAGACCTGACCCCATTTCCTAAACAGAATCATTGGGAAGGTTATTATCAAACATTCTTGAACCAATCGGGATCAATATCTACACTTTCAACCATCTCAGTCTTGATTCCAAGACGCAATTCCTTGAGCTTGTCTGCAAGCTGATCCCCGTCCATGAGATCGATCGGTGTGGCACCGTCTCGTGTTGCTTCTCGCACGGCGTCCCGTGTAAAAGTGCCTGTTGTGATGAAGAGACCCTTGTCAGCTCTTCCGATAAGGGCACCCCGAAAATCCCGAATCGCTCCGGCTGAGACCGGACCCTGATACTTCTTGCATTGGAAAAGGACGTGAAAGCTGAGGAGGCCACCGACTCTTATGATCCCCTTTCCATCAATTCCCCCGTCACCGATTCTGCCTGTTACCTCGACCTGAACGAACCCGGATTCCCGAAGTAGACGTTTAATCAACCGCTCAAAGGCATCTGGAGATAACTCCTTTGTAAGAACATGATGGAGCTTACTCCGCCATGTCTCTGCCTCTTCCGGTAATTCTTCCTCCGTTTGTCCTGTTATCTGCTGTTCTTCACGTTCCTTCCGGATCATATCACGAACCTTTTTGACAACTTCCTGCGGATTGACAGCTGTAACTTCTCGTTTATCTGGAACGATGACCCAGACCCCTCTTTCAGAATTATCGAGTATCCCATATCTTTTGAGGTAAGTACGAGCCCATGCAAGGCGATACTCAAGTTCCGTCTGGCTACTCTTTTCGGGATCGTGAGGAATGGATAGAACATCTTCAGATAAATCAAGAAATTCAGAAACCCGTGATGACATTTCTTCAATTGAGCCCGAGCCACCAAGTTCATGTAGGGCCTTTAGAAGTGGGTTCATTAATTCGTGATATCTTGGCATTTGGTCATGTTTCACCATGGAATTTCCCTTTCTTTAGCCTCCCAACAGATATTAGACGGAAATAATATATTGTGATATGATAATTCCGCCTATCATTAAGTGTTTGATTGTTACCCAACCTATTAAAATTAAATTGGTTTTTATGGTGATAATCATGGATACTCACAATACCAAAGAACGTGATCGGTTTTGGGATGCCTACCGGGGGTGCGCGGAGGAGAATAGGGTACGACCGGACCGTTCGCCCTTCTATGTCAGGTGGGCTAAAGAGTTTGAAAGTTTTTTGCGGGACAAACCTTTGAAAGAAAGGTCGAGAAAGGATATTGAAGCCTTTCTGTCCGATCTGAGGAAACGTCAGGGCATTGCAGATTGGCAGGTCCGGCAGGCCGAACATGCACTGAGGATACTTTACGAGATCTTTCTTCCTCGATATGCACCTGAGAGGCAAGCCGACGTGATGGCTCATGGAAAACTTCCTGCTCAAGAGACAATTACCAGAAAGGTTAGTTGCCATATCATGCGCCATTCTGGAGTCTATCCCGCTAAAGGCGGGACCACCCATCTTCTCGAAGCGTGTTATGACATTCGCACGGTTCAAGAACTGTTGGGACACGCCGATGTTGCCACTACCATGATTTACGCCCATGTACTGAACAGACCCGTGCTTTCAGTGAAGAGCCCGGTGGATATCTGAAAAAGGTTAACCCTGTTAGAAAGTCTTTAATTCTCCAACGGGACGGCTCAATCGGGGCTTTCTAACGAGATAAAGACCAACAGTATGGTGAAGGCTCCACGAGACATCCACCACCGACTTGATCAGGGTGTGAAAATATTATCAAAAAAGGGATAGGGGCGTCAAAATATTTTAATGGTTTCTATTGTACAACCAAGATATCTTTTTCAAATGGCATAAGCAGGCCTTTCCCTGAGCGGGGTTTATCCATACTCGTTTTTTCGCTGGCGAGTTAAGTAAAAGGGTATCCTTTAAGATTACTTTTTGGGCGTCATCGGTTTTTCACAGCAGATGATATCGCAGGTATCCACACACCCGCAGACTTCATCCACCGACACAACCAATCCACACACAGTGCATTTGTAGGAATCGCCCTTCTTTATGCCTTTCTTCGAGACCTTCTTCGCCGTTTTCTTCTGAGCCATCTTTATTCCTCCTTTTCTATTTGGAAATTTGTTATGGGATGTTTCTCATTGTCCTTCTTTAATTTCCTCCAATTCAAATCTCACGATACCTACTGGGAGATCCAGCTCCAAAGAGATCGGAATCTTACTTCCATTTGCCATATACCAAATCCGAATATTTCCCTCCTTTTCTCCGAAGCTCGAAAAGGCAGTCGTTGACTCAATCCAGATGGCATCCACCTCACCCAGTATTTTTGATCTCACTTTCGACTTCTTCGAATGAAAGAGCATCTGGCGGTGTTTCAACCCATCGAAGATTGACATCTGGATCTCCTGGTCTGGGGGGAGATCCTCTTTTAAATGGTATCGGGCAAAGAGGGCAAGGGGATCATAGGTGTCAGGGGGCAGAAGAACCTCTTTCTTATCCCCCTTCTCTTTATTTTCGATGATGGCTTTATGATGGATCGAATCGAAGGTAATGGTCTGGGAATAATTTTTCCGGTTGATGAGAATCCCTTCCTGATCGATCTCCTTCACATATCTTATCGGAGAGAAAGGATCCATCTTGATCAAAGAAGTGAACCGATTATTCATCCGAAGCATAAATCCTGGGACCTTAAGGGAGATCACCTGCGCCTCAATTTTTTGGAACTCCTTTACCGGTTCGGAATATCCATTTTCAATTCGGATCATCGCTTTGAGGATAGGGCTTCCGAACTTCTTAGCCGTGTAATAGAAAGTTTTTGCCGAACCATTTTCGGCATGGGTTGTCTGCCATTGATCTGCTCCCCAAACGGGTAATCCGATCATTAAAATCACAGTAACGATCAACGCGGTTTTCATTTTGCACCCTTATTAAAATTATCCACAAAAATACCAATTTGTCCAGAGAAATTTATCAAACGGCATTTCATCTTTTCGATCCTTTTTGTGCGAGTAACGGGGAAGGGAAAAGAGGAAAAATACGAAAGGTCTTTTACTTAATGTATGGGTTCATTCTATCCGCAGTCTGAGTAGCCACAGAAACATTTCACACAACCCTCTTCAAACATCAAAGGCCCTCCACACTCGGGGCAGGCCCCTCTAAAGAAAATCCCGTTCATTCCTTGAGGTGGATTTTTTCTATCCCGGCTTCGTGTCGGGCTAATCTCAAAGGGATTCGGCCAAGCCTCTTTTTCCTGAACGCCTCCCCTCTGCGACTTCATCTTCTGAAGGTGCCATTCGATCGCTTTGGCTATGGCATCCGAGCAGGAGAGCACTTTTCCATTCTGATGCCAGACCGGCATATGGCAACTGATCCCTTTTAACTGACGGATGATGTCTTCTGGCTCAATGTTTGACCGAAAAGCCAAGGAGACCAATCGACCAATGGCCTCTGACTGAGAAGCCGCACATCCCCCTGCTTTTCCGATCTGATTGAAAATCTCAAAGAGGTTTCCCTCTTCATCCTCATTCACCGTCACATAGAGATTGCCGCAGCCGGTACGGATCTTCCAAGTGGAGCCATGGATGACATCTCGGCGAGCCTTTGGTTTTCTCTCCTTTTTCGAAAGCCCCTCTTTGGACTCGACCGATTCTTTCTCAGATGGACCCAAGCCCTTATAAAGAACTTGTTTATCTCTGCTTCTATCCCGGTAGATCGTTACCCCTTTACAACCCAATTGATAGGCCATCCGATAAACTTCTGCCACATCCTCGACGGCGGCCTCATGAGGGAAGTTCACTGTCTTGGAGACGGCATTGTCGGTATATTTTTGAAAGGCGGCCTGCATCCGAATATGATCTTTGGGAGAGATATCGTGGGCCGTAACGAAGAGATGCCTGATCCTCTCCGGAACCTCTTCAAAATCTCGAATATGGCCCATTTGAGCAACCTTCCGCATGAGTTCATCCGAATAGAATCCCTCTTTTTTGGCCATCGCTTCAAAGAAGGGGTTGATTTCCAGAAGCTCTTTTCCGTCCAGAACATGACGAACAAAAGCTAATGCAAAGAGGGGTTCAATCCCAGAGGAGGTCCCAGCAATAATGGAGATTGTGCCTGCCGGGGCAATCGTCGTGACCGTTGCGTTCCTCATCGCATCCCATCGGCCTTTTAATATACTGCCCTCAAAATTAGGGAAAGATCCTCTTCTCAAAGCCAACTGACGGGAGGCTTGTCTCCCTCTCTCCTGGATGAAAGCCATCACTTTTTCACCGGTTTCAAGGGCATTGGGATGATTGTAAGGAATTCCCAGTTGAATTAAAAGGTCGGCAAATCCCATGACGCCAAGCCCGATCTTTCGATTGGCCTTAGTCATCGCTTCAATCTGGGGTAGGGTGTACCGGTTCATGTCAATCACATTGTCCAGAAAGTGAACGGCCTTCTCCGTGACCGACCCCAGTCTCTCCCAATCTACCTCTCCAGCTTTCACCATATGGGAGAGATTAATAGAGCCGAGGTTACAGGATTCATAAGGAAGTAACGGCTGTTCCCCACAAGGATTCGTGCTTTCGATCGAACCGACCTGTGGAGTGGGATTGTCTTTATTAATCCGGTCAATGAAGATGATCCCAGGATCTCCATTCTTCCAGGCATAGTAGACCATCTTTTCAAAGACCTCTTTCGCATCGAGAAGGCGGACGACCTCATTCGTCCTCGGGTTTCGGAGGGCGTACTTCTCTCCCTTTTCAACGGCTTCCATGAATTCATTCGTGGCTGCCACAGAGATATTGAAATTGTTGAATCGGTGATCCTCATCCTTGCACTTAATAAAATCGAGAATGTCCGGATGATCCACCCGGAGGATGCCCATGTTTGCTCCCCGCCGCGTTCCTCCCTGTTTGATCGCTTCCGTGGCATTGTCGAAGACGCTCATGAAGGAGACCGGGCCGCTCGAAACCCCTTTAGTGGAGCCTACGACGTCATTCTTTGGCCGGAGCCTGGAAAAAGCAAATCCTGTTCCACCACCGCTCTTCTGAATTAAAGCCATCTGTTTGACCGCATCGAAGATTTCTTCCATCGAATCTCCCACGGGGAGCACGAAACAGGCGGAGAGTTGTTGGAGTTCTCTCCCTGCATTCATCAGGGTGGGTGAGTTTGGAAGGAAGTCGAGAGAGGCCATTAGGTCATAGAACTCTTCTTCAACAGATGTTAGGTCGACAGTAGGGGTGTAAAGCTGGTCTGCCTGTGCAATATTTCGCGCGACTCGCCTGAAGAGATCCTCAGGGGTTTCAACAATATTCCCATGAAGATCTTTCAAGAGATAACGCTTCTCAAGCACCGCGATTGCATTCTGTGTGAATTGAATCACCACTCATTCTCCCTGTCCGTCAACCCAATCTTCGACGAGCAAACCCCGTTTGAAAGTCTATGGCTTTCCAACGGTATTGCTCAAACCCCGATAAAAGCTTAGCTTCGCATGGGTCAAACAGCGGGGGCTTTCTAACGGGGCAAACACAATATTTATGTACCTTCAAAAAAGGTAACACAATATTTTGTAGTGTCAAGCAAAAAATTCCCTGAACCACATATTCGAGGACATATCCTTATCGGAATGAGCAAATGAATTGACATTCAGTAAAAAAAGGAATAGGATGGCTCATAAAATATTGGGATGGAACAGGGGCAAGGGAAAGAGGTCAGGGAAGGAGGTGAATGGGAATCAATTTTAAAAATTATTCTCTAAAGTAGGAGGTGAACTATGAAAAAAATAGGCGTGTTAGGTTGGATTCTGATTGGTTTTGTAGTGGGCATTATAGTAGGAGCAGTGGTAGGAAAACCTGCTGCCGAGCTCAGACCTCTGGGTACTGTTTTTATTAATCTCCTCAGGATGCTCATCGTTCCATTAATCTTTTCCACCCTGGCAGTGGGAGTTTCAAGTTTCACCGGTAAGAAGCTTGGCAGGATGTTTGGCAAGACCTATTTCTTCTATTACTTTACAGGCGTTCTCGCCATGATTATTGCTCTCGTCATTGCAGGAGTGAGCGGAGCCGGAATTGGATTTCCTACAGGTGAGTTAAAGAAAGTAGAGGTAAAAGCCCCGCCCAAATTGATTGATGTAGGGCTTGCGATTATTCCAACGAATCCGATCGATTCCATGGCCAAAGGAGATGTGCTTCCAATTATCTTCTTTGCCGTGGTTCTCGGTATGGCCATGGCCGCCGCAGGAAAGCCAGCAGAACCCTTGAAAAACTTCCTGTCCGCTTTGGCAGAGACGATGTATAAATTGGTGGGATATGTACTCTGGTATGGTCCCATCGGTGTCTTTGCCTTAATGGCCTGGACGGTCGGAACCCATGGTATGTCGGTTTTGAAACCTTATGCCTATCTCATTTTCTTGGTCTATCTGGCCACAGCGATTCAGGTCTTTGTTGTCTATGCGGGTCTTCTCAGAATTTTTAAGATCAGACCCTATCATTATCTAAACAAGATCAAAGAGGCACCGATCTTTGCCTTCACCACCTGCAGTAGCTCTGCTACTCTTCCTGTCACTATGCGGGTGACAAAAGATGCCGGAGTAGGAGAAGGGACGACCAGTTTCGTGCTGCCGATGGGCGCTACCGTGAATATGGACGGAACTGGAATGTATCAAGCAGTGACCGCCGTCTTCCTTGCGAATGCCTTCGGGATTTCCCTCTCCCTACACCACTATTTCTTGATCGGAATCACTGCCCTCTTGGCCTCCATTGGAACGGCCGGGGTTCCAGGGGCTGGACTGATCATGCTCAGCATGGTCCTTGGAGCCATCGGAGTGCCAATTGAAGGAATTGCTCTGGTTGCTGGAATAGATCGAATATTAGATATGCCCCGAACAGCGGTCAATGTGACGGATGATGCCGTGGCTGCGGCCCTCGTGGGGAAAACAGAAGGAGATCAATTGCCCGAAGATCTCTTGGTCGGGAAATCGGTTGCTTAAAACGATATCCCCCTCCTTTCAGTTTGAAAAGTGGAAGGAGGGGGTTTTTTTTAGAGAAGAGAAAAGATGGCGGAAAAAATCATTGGCATTTTAGGCGGGATGGGGCCCGAGGCCACGATCGATCTCTTCACGAAGATCGTCAAAGGCATTAAGGTGAAAAAGGATCAAGATCATCTTCGGATTCTCATTGACAATAATCCCAAGATTCCGGATCGGACCTTGGCCATTCAGGGGAAAGGGCCTAACCCTCTTCCTCAACTCATCCAGAGCGCAAAACTTCTGGAGAAGGCTGGAGCCGATTTCATCGTCATCCCCTGTGTGACTGCCCACTATTATTTTGACCCCCTACAGAAGAGAGTAAAGATTCCTATTCTTCATATCGTCAAGGAGACGGTGAATCACATCCAGGAGAGATTTAAAAAGGTTCACAAAATCGGTCTGATTGCTACAACAGGAACGATTCAAACCGGCCTCTTTCAAAAAGCCCTCTCTGCGATCGGCGTGGATTCCATCTTTCCAGATCCCCCTGTTCAGAAGAACTGGGTGATGGAGGCCATCTATGGGGAAAAGGGGATCAAAGCAATTGGTCCATCTGAGTTTAACCGGTATCTGATTTACGAGGTCTCTCAAAGGCTATTGAGGCAGGGCGCTCAGGCCATCATTGCCGGTTGCACAGAGATCCCTCTCGTTTTAAAGGACGAAGATCTCTCTGTTCCGGTGATTGATCCAATCGCTCTTCTCGCTCAAGCCGCCATTAAAAAAGCCAGAGGGGGAAAGCGATGATTCAAACCTTTTTCGATAAGATCTATAAGATTGAACTTCCCATTCCTTTTCCAATGAAGACGACCAATGTCTATTGGATCGATGAGCCTCCGAGGACGCTTGTGGATACAGGGCTTAAGACCGATGCCTCCTTCGAGATGCTTTCAGCAGGATTGAAGAGCTTAAATTTTTCCATCTCATCGATTGAACGAATCCTGATCACCCATGGCCACATCGATCATTATGGCCAGGCCCAGAAGCTCTCTTCTCTTTCCGGCGCGCCCATCTATATTCATCCGAAGGAGTATGGAAAGATTCGTTCGATCATACACTCCTTCGGCACTCTAAGATCAATTCTATTGAGAAATGGGGTGCCGGACGACTTGGTCCATCAGGCGATCCGTTTTATAGAGTCCGCCCAGAAGATGGCTGACTCCTTAAGCGAGGCCTTCTTCTTGGAGGATGGTGATTCCATTTCCTTTGCCTCCATGACATGGAAAACCATTCTCTGCCCAGGCCATAGTTCTGGTTTGGTCTGTTTTTATTGGCCAGAAAAGAAGACTCTTTTCACTGGCGATCACCTTTTGAAAGAGATTACTCCAAATCCCGTACTGAATGTGCCCAATCACAAACCTCCCCTCCATTACCCCAGCCTCAAGGAGTATCTCTCCTCCCTGCAAAAGATTGAGTCGCTGGATATTGATCTCATCCTTCCAGGCCACGGAGAAGAGATCTACGATTCGAAGGGGCTGATTCAGAAGATTACCCACCATCATCAGGAACGGATGGCTCATGTTTTATCTATCCTTTCTCAGGGTGAGAAGACGCCCTATGAGATCGCCATGGATCTTTTTCCTGGTGTGCCTCCCTTTGAAGTCTTTTTGGGCATTTCCGAGGCCGTGGGCCATCTTGAGATTTTGCGAGAAGAGGAGAAGGTGAGAGTGAAAGAGAAAGACGGGAAAGACTACTATCTGTTAGTTGCTTGACGCTTCCTCCCCTTTTAATTTCTGTTGACTTATTTATTCATAATCATTAGACTTCTTACAAATCCCTTAGGTAAAGAGATGAAAAAGACAGAGAGAGATAGATTAGAGAAATCTCTTGCCGCCTATTTCAAGGAAATTCATAAAATCTATACCGATGGTGGCTTTCGGGAAGAAAGTTTCTATCCGTCTTTCAAAAGATTCTTTGAGGAATGTTCCCAGTTTTTTCATGAAAAAGCCGGGGTAAATGTCCTTGTCGCACCCAGGAAGACCGAGGCAGGAATTCCAGATTTTCGGATTGGCAAGGATGGTGAAATCATCGGATATATTGAGGCCAAACCTCCGGATGTCAACCTTGAAGATCTTGAAGAATCTGAACAAATAAAGAGATATCGTCACTCGCTGCCCAACCTTATTCTGACCAATTTCTTGGAGTTTAGACTATACCGTTCTGGCCGACCTGTAGATAAAGCCCAGGTTGGCCGTCATTTCACTTTACAGAGACTGAAGTCTCCCCCCTCCCCTGAGAAATTAGAAACCTTCTTTGATTTATTAAGCAACTTCTTCGCCTTTTCAACGCCTGAAATTCAGAAATCTTCTGATCTATCCATTGAACTTGCCAAAAAGACCCGATTCCTTGAACACATTCTCCATGAGGAGCTTCAAAGAGACAATGAAGAGGTTACAAGATTCTATAAGGCTTTTCAGGAGGAGTTGATTGAAACTCTGACAAAAGAGAGATTTGCCGACCTTTATGCGCAGACCATTACTTACGGGCTTTTTGCTGCGAGGATGAAGATTCAAAATGGGTTTAAGAGAGAAACTGCCTGGAAATCAATCCCCGAAAGTTTACCTCTACTCAAGGAAATATTTTATTCCATGACTGGACCTCATTTTCCCGAATCACTAATCTGGATTGTTGATGACATAACCCAGATTCTTGAAAAAGCTGAAATTCTGGCAATTATTAAAGAGTTCAAAACCACTCGATGGGAGGAGGACCCAGTAATCCACTTCTACGAGACTTTTCTTGCCACTTATAATCCTAAAGAAAGAGAACGGCTCGGAGTTTATTACACTCCATTACCTGTTGTTTCCTATATCGTGAAATCAATTCATGAAATTTTAAAGGACAGCTTCAAAAAGAGCGAAGGGCTTGCTACAAGTGATGTCACTTTGCTCGATCCAGCTGCGGGAACTCTCACATTTGTTGTCCAGGCGACCAAACAAGTCCAAAAAGAGTTGGAAGAAAAGAAAAAAGGAGGACTCCTTAAATCCTATATCGAAGAACATGTTCTGCCTCATTTCCATGCCTTTGAGATTCTCGTCGCTCCATATACAGTAGGCCATTTCAAGGTTTCAATGGTTTTAGAAGATATGGGTTACCAGTTTAAGGAAGGGAAACGATTTCAGTTTTATTTAACAAATACCCTAGAGATGAAGGGCCCAAAGCAGATTAGTTTTCTTATTGACCTTGCAAAAGAAGGTCAGGAGGCAAAGAGGATAAAAGAAAAAGTTCCTATTCTGGTTGTCCTGGGTAATCCCCCGTACTCAGTGAGTTCAGAGAACAAATCTGAGTTTATCGAAAACTTGATGAATGATTATAAAGAAGATGTGAGAGGTGAGCGTAATATTCAGCCCCTCTCGGACGATTATATAAAGTTCATCAGATTTGCACACTGGAAGTTAAACCAAGCAGGAAAAGGAATCTTAGGATTTATTACGAATAACTCTTACCTCTCAGGGGTAATCCATCGAGGGATGAGAAAAAAGCTTCTCGAAACCTTCGATGAGATTTACATCCTGAATCTTCATGGTTCTTCAAGAATTGGCGAAAAGACACCCGAAGGCGGCAAGGATGAGAACGTCTTCGACATCCAGCAAGGCGTTGCCATCGCCTTTTATATCAAATCAGAAAAACCACTCAAAGAAAAATTAGTTTATTATGCTGATGTCTGGGGAGTCAGAGACGAGAAATACAAATATCTCTTCGGAAATGATGTACGAACAACCAAATGGCAAAAACTAGAACCTTTCGCTCCCTATTGGTTCTTTGTTCCAAAAGATTTTGCCTTGCAAGCTGAATATGAGAAGTTCTGGAAGGTAACAGAAGTTTTTAAGGAGTGGTCGAGCGGGGTGAAAACCCACAGGGACCATTTTGTGGTAGGATTTACAAAAGAGGAAATTATTCAGAAGTTATGGGTATTCACCGGAAATCTACCCGACGAATTAGTAAAAGAGACTTTAAATCTTAAAGATACAAGAGATTGGAAGTTAAAAGAAGGCAGAGAAAAAGCAAAACAAGAGAAATTAGAAAATATAATTTATCCTTATTCCTACAGAGCGTTTGACAACAGGAGAATATGTTATAGCTTTTCTTTAATCGAACAAGGGTGTGATAGATGGGATTTAATGAAGCATTTCATTTCAAGCGATAAAGATAATATTGCATTGGTTACTACAAGACAGATTACCTCCACTCAATTTAAACATTCATTTATCACAGACAAGTTGAGTGATATGTGTTTAATCTCTAATAAAGGAAGGGAATCAAATTACTTTTTCCCCCTTTATCTTTACTCGGATGAACCTGTAGGGGCAACCCATGAATTGCCCCTACGGAATAATTCCCAACTTCACCGTATTCCAAACTTCACGCCTGCTTTCATGGAGGCGATAAAAGAATCTTTTGAATCAGAATCCACCCCGGAAGAAATCTTTTACTACATCTATGCCATCCTTTATTCTCCCACTTACCGAAAGCGATATGAGGAATTCCTCAAAATAGATTTTCCGAGGATTCCACTGCCTTCAGATTATGATGTCTTCAAAGAATTAAGTAATCTTGGAAAAGAGCTTGTGGAGCTTCATTTGCTTAAACATCCGGAACTTGAAAAGACTCAAGTCGGTTTTCCAAAAGGAAATTCCAACAAGGTTGAGAAGGTTTCATATGACGAAGACAAGCAGAGAGTCTTCATAAACAAAGACCAGTATTTTGAGGGTATCTCAAAAGATATCTGGGAGTACCGTATCGGAGCCTACCAGGTGATGGAGAAATATCTGAAGGATAGAAAAGGTCGAAAATTATCCCTTGATGAAATTAATCATTACATGAAGGTGGCAAAGGCCATCCGTTTAACGATAGGCCTCCAACAAAAGATCAATGGTATTTATAACAAAGTTGAAATTTGAATTGGAGGCTTCGACGACCAGAATAAACATCGGAAAGAGCTTGCAACCAGAGAAATTATGAATCTTCTATTGGTATTTTTTAGTGATCAAAAGATGCTGAACTTCAAATATTTCCTGGGATTGACTTTGATGTCCTTTAACAACTCCTTTAATTCACCTGCCGCCTCTCTGAACTCAACCAGAGTCTGCTCCAACTCTTTAATCAGCTCCTTCTCTTTCAGTAAAGCTCCTGCCAGACCTTCTCCCTGATCAATCCGCTTTAGAATGGTAGAGAGACGGATCGCCCCTTGATTGAGGTTTTCGTACAACTGGGGGTCCTCGATTAACTTCTTTAAAGTGCCGGTCTCATCGTTCAACTTTTTGCTAAACCGGTCTATTGATGAGAGGGTTGCCAGGGCTTTATCGTAGAGGGTAGGATCTTCCACTAATTTTTTAAGCGTCCCCTGACTTTCATTGACCTTTCGGGTGATCTCTCCTACCGACTCTTCAGTTTTTTTGGCAAAGTCTTCAATGGAGCTGACAGCGGAGACCATCCTTTGATAGAGGGATGGATCTTCGACGAGCATCTTGAGGGTCCCTCGCGATTCTTTGATCTCTTCCAAGGTAAGGGATAGGGTCTTGATGCTTCGGTTGAGGTTATCAAAAATGGAAGGATCGGTGAGAAATTTAGACAGCGTTCCTTCTCCCTTCTCTATCTTCACGATCAGGTTATCCAGTTTCTGGATGAAATCGCCGATCTTTGAAATGGAGATGCCGGCAGTCTCCATCACTTCGGAGATTTCAACTGGAATGGACCCTTTCATCATATCTCCAGCTCCAATGGGTTCTGCCTTCAGAGAGCCCGTGCTGAGCTCAATATATTTGTCACCGAGAAGGCCCATGGTCATGATGCTGGCTCGGGCGTCCTTCTTAATAAACCCCTGAACATTCTTTTTGAGAGAGATCGTCACCACTGCACCGAGGCTCGGATCCAGATCGATCTTTCGGACAGACCCCACTTCGGTTCCAAAGATCCAAACAGGAGCTCCTTTTCTTAACCCCCTCACATCCTGAAATTGGATCTTCAGGTCCATCTTGGGTGAGAGGACCTCCTCGATCCCTCCTGCGAAAAATAGGGCGACCAGGAGCAACAGAAGGGCAACGGTGATTACCATCCCCACCTTTAATTTTGACCACCTCAGCTGTTTTCTCATTTCAAACATGGTTGTCCTCCACCCATCCAGCCTTCATTCAACTTTACCCCGTTAGAAATCCCCACTGCATGCCCCGTGCGAAGCTTAGCTTCCATCGGGGTTAACTTCGACTGAAAACTGCCAAGATATTGTGGGCTGACCGGTTACCCCCAATTCAATTCCCGAAGGAAGATTTGGATCTCAGGGATGGTGGAATGGAGCACCTTTTGCTTATCCCCATCGAAGACGATTGTACCACTTTTAAGAAACATAAACCTTTCTGCCAGTCTGAAGGCATCGAAGATTTTATGAGTGACCATGACAAACCCTCTGCCTTCCCGGGAGAGATCCAGAATCAATTTGCAAATGACATCGGCGCTGACGGCATCGAGACCCGTGGTGGGCTCGTCATAGAGAAACATCCTCGGCTCATACGCAGCGACCGATCGCATGATGGCCACCCTTCGATGCATTCCACCACTGAGCTCCTCAGGCATGTGGCCGATCGCCTCTTCCAATCCAACCCTTCTCAGAAGTTCTCTTACCTTCTGGTCAATCTCCTCTTCGGTCATCTGAGTATATTCCCTGAGTGGGAAGGCGATATTCTCCTTGACGCTTAAAGAATCGAAGAGGGCTCCCTCTTGAAAGACCATGCTGAATTTGATCCGAATATCCCTCATCTCACCCTCTGCCTTTTCAGTGATATCCTCTCCATCGATCCGAATCTTTCCGGAGTCCGGCCTCAACAGCCCGATGATCAATTTGAGAATCGTTGTCTTTCCATCTCCGCTTCCCCCAAGAATAGCAACCCTCTCTTTCTCTTGAATCAAGAAACTCAGATTGTTGAGAACCAATCGGTCTCCGTAAGAGAAAGAGACGTTTTCGAATTCGATCATACCGTGAACCCCAGAAGATAGAGTAAGATCCGAGTCAGGACGAAATCGGCTACAATGATGGCAATAAAAGAGATGACAACGGCTTTGGTCGTCGTCCGCCTCAATCCGATAGCGCCACCTTTTGTTGAAAGGCCCATATAACAACTGATGCAGGCAATCAGATAGCCAAAGATAAAGGGTTTAATCGAACCGGCCAAGACATTTTCATAGATCAAGATGTCCCTGATCGAACTCCAGAAAAACGTACCACTCTGGTGGCTCACAAAGACAGCAATATAATAGGCTCCCAAAAGGGAAACCGCATCTCCAATAACGGTTAAAACAGGGACCATGATCAAGGCGCTTAAGATCCTTGGAGTGACCAGTTTCTTCACGGGATCGACGCCGAAAACCCTGAGGGTATCAACCTGATGGCCGAGCACCATCGAGCCCAATTCAGAGGCCATTCCCGACCCCACTCGTCCTGCAAAGACGAGAGCGGTCAGGACCGGTCCGATTTCCCGGATGATGGAGATACCTACAATCTTTCCCGTATACATCTTCATCCCGAGCCTGGAGAGTTCCGCAGAAAGTTGGAGAGAGAGGGCCATCCCAATAAAGAGCGATATAAGAAAGATGATGAGCAGAGAGCCCGATCCAGCATAGTCCATCTGTTCGATCAAATCCTTAAAATAGAAAGGCCTTCTCACGATTCCCAACACTCCATGAAGGGAGAGGAGGTAGAGATTCTGCAGGTCGGCGATCAACTCTTTAATTCTCTTCCTCATCGTTAAAATGTAGTCTACCAGATTTCAGAGGTCAGATTCAATGAATATTTTAAAGAGGCTTACCCCCTTCATCCCCCCTTCATTTAAGGGGGGAATAGAGGGGGTACAGAGGGAAAGAGCCTTTTGGGAAAGGTTGGGTGGATTACTGAACCGTCTCTCCGGGTTTGAGGACCAGCACTTTGGATTGTGGCACGTCTTTCATCAATTTTTGGAATTCCTCGACCGTGCCGGTTAATACAGGAAACGTTCCATAATGCATGGGGATGACGAACTTTGAGCCAAGAAGCTTGGCCGCATAAGTGGCCTCTCTTGGATCCATGGTGAAATGGCTTCCGATCGGAAGGATGGAAAGCTCTGGCTTATAGATTTCGCCAATGATCTTCATATCGCTGAATATACCGGTATCGCCCGCATAATAGAGGGTAAAACCATTTTCAAATCGGATCACAAACCCAGCGGGCTCTCCGGTGTAAATCACCTGGTCCCCTTCTGTCACACTTGAACTGTGGATGGCATGGACCATGGTGATGGCAATGCCGTGGGAGGTATAGGTCCCTCCTTTATTCATTCCGATCACATTCTTGGCGCCTTTTCTCGTGAGATACCTCCCCAATTCGGGCATGGCGACGATCCTCGCATTCGTCTTTTCGGCAATGGCAAGCGTATCGCCCACATGGTCACCGTGTCCATGGGTGACCAGGATAAGATCGGCCTTCTCCACAGTTTTCATCTCAGCCGGTGTCTTAGGATTCCCACTGAGAAAAGGATCAATATAGATTACGACCCCCTTAGGAGAGACGCACTTAAAGGCCGCATGCCCGAGGAAGGTGATCTTTACCTCTTTGCCAATTTCACTGGCATTAAGCGTTAGGGAAGAAAGCAGTAGAAGACTTAGAACAACAGAGAACATCAGACTAATCTTCTTCATCGTAGGTTCCTCCTTCTGTTTTAAATTCCAATCACCAATAACGCCCCCTTACCCCCTCTTATGTTAAGAGGGGGAGTTATGGGTGATTGGTTATTATTTGGTCATTGGTTATTGATGATTGGTTAATTGTTACTTCCCTACCAACCCCTTCGTCTTCCAGAAAAGATTGGAAAGGTCACAGAGCCTTCTGCCCCAAAAGGGCTTTGAGGATCTTCGCGCATCAGGATGGATGAAGCAGAATTGGCGGCATTTCATCCGATGTAATCTTTTTTCAAACTCTCTGCTGTCGTTGACCCCCTCAAAATAATCGGGTATCCAGTAGCCGAGGGAAGAGAAGGCATTGTTTCCACCGGAGTGGTATTGGTAAAAATCCATAAAATTCCACAGAGGGGTTTTAACCCCGAAGGTCTCCGGATCCAGATGCCATGGAGACCCCGGCTCCATCTCGAGCGTGAAGGTTCGGATCCCTTTCACATTAGGATAGTGGTGACGAATCTTCTTTTGAAGTTGTATCGTCTGCTCAATGTCCTCCTCCTTCTCAAAGGGCACGCCCACTGTAAAAAAGAGGTCGCAGAAGACTTCGTGATCCTTTAACCGATCGAGGCATTCCAATAGATCTCGATTCGTATAGGCATATCCCTTGTGGACTTTTCTCAGCCGATCTGATCCGACATCGGGTGAAATACCGATCAGGGATTTCGCCCCTGGAAAGGTCTCTTTAAAAGAGCGTATGAAGGAAGGAGTGGGTAATCCGAAGGATTCGAAGAAACATTCCATTTGGATCTTCTCTTCACGAATTCGTGAGAAGAGATCGAGAAAGTATTCCGGTTTCCCAGGAAAGGGATCAAAACAGATGTGAAAGGTCTCATATCCGTAAGAGAGGGCTTCTCGAATAGACTGGATAACCTCGTCTATCCCTCGGAAGGTCACTTCTTGTCTGCCCGTAATCGTCTTTTGAGAAGGGATATTTCCGCTGCACCAGGTGCATTGAACTGGACAACCCCTGCCCAAAGGGAGGTGGTAGATGGGCGACTTTAGAGAGTACATCCTAAAATTCTTCTCCTTGGAGACACCCTTCACATAGAACGGTTGACCGACGTAGCGGATATAGGTGGAATAATTTTTTAGCAAAGGGAAATTGGTGAAGGAGAGTCGGTTCAGATCTTCTTCCGAGGCTACGTAGGAGAGAGGGTTAATGAGGATTCTCCCATTTCTTCTCCAGGTGAGATTTGGAATGGAGAAGAGGTCCTTTTCTCCCTGGGCGAGAGCTTGAGCTAATTGGAGAAAGGGAGTCTCTGCTTCCCCCCGGATCACACCATCCACCTCATCAAAATTTCTCAGGATCTCCTCATGAAAGTAACTGGCTGTGAATCCCCCAAGGAGAAGATAAACAGATGGAAAGGTCTCTTTTACCTTCCTGGCTAAACTTAAAGCATCATAACTTTGATGGTGCCAGTGGAGGTCGAGCCCAATAATCTTCGGTTTCTTCTTTTGGATGTAGTCGAGAATGGAGAAGCGAGGGTCTTCAATCCATTCCACACCTATATGGACCACTTCGGTGGAGATGTGATTCCGATGGAGGAGATCTGCCAACCCAAGAAGACCCATAGGCAGGAAGTTGATCCAGATGAATTGACCGATGGGCCGATAATAGTTTTGTAATTTGGGGACATGGATCAAGAGGCAGTCCAACTTTTCCATCGCTGGAATTGTAAGATGTTAGATGAACGGATTGCAACTCCACTCGTCTTTCGTCCCTCGTCTATGATTCTCTCTTTTGCAGGATGGCTCTGGCGGCAAAAAGTCCTGATAGGCTGGCCCCAACGATCCCATGAGAGGGTTGGGTATAGTGACCTACCTGAAAGAGTCCAGGAATGGGAGTTTGGTGAGAGGGCCTGAAAGGGCCAATCTGTGGCGGGATTGAAGCCAGGCCATACATGGCCCCTTGTTCATTTCCAGTATTTCGCTCGAGCGTCAATGGAGTGGCTGCTTCATCGTAGAGGAGATGCTCTTTTAATCCCGGTATCAATTTCGATTCCAATTGCTGAAGAATCTTTTGAGAAAATTCTTTTTTGATTCGAAGATAGGTCTCGGAATTTCCGGATCCCCATCTTTCCTGATACTGGTAGGGAGCGACGACAAGGACTTTCAAGAGATGCTGTCCTTCCGGAGCTAAGGATGGATCCAGAAGCGTTGGGATGGAAACGATCAACGTGGGATTTTTCGGAATCTCAGCCCTTTTCAACATCCGGTGTTCCTCTTCGAGATCGGAAAGGGATCGAAGATAAGTGAAATAGGGAAACCCCATCTCTTTTAGATTCAAATCCGTCGCCAGATAGAGGATGAAACAGGACAGGGAATATTCGAATCGGTTCGTCTTCTTTACGAGAGGTTTCTGCCATTCGTAGGGAAGTAGTTTTGCCAGATGGTTCGGATTGATATTGGAGATGATGAGAGGAGATTGAAATATTCTCCCATCTTTTGTCAGAACCCCTTCGACCTTTCGGTCTTTGATGAGAATCTGTTCTGCCTCTGTTTGAAGGAGAATCTCTCCACCAGATCGCAGAAAGGAATTGGCGACTGCCTCGGAGACCTTTCCCATCCCACCCTTTGGATAGAAGACACCTTCCCTCAACGCTTTGCTGATTAGAGTAGCAACGAAGAGAAAGGAGAGCTTCGATGGCGGGTCCGTGACAGGGAGGGTGTGAAGGGCCATCTTGATTTCCCTTTCTTTAAAGAGACGATCCAGAACCTTCTGGTGAGTGGTCCGGTGAAAGCGGACCAGATTTCTGAAGAAGAACGGGAAAAGGATCTTTCTGACCGAGGTGACTCGAGAATAAGACTGAACTTCATCCCCAATCCGTTTCACAAGAGAGAGGTAGTCCCTTAGGCCCTTCACTTCTTCTGGAAAGAGGCGATGCAGGGCCTCGGCATAGGAGGAAAACCCACCTGTTTCGGGACAAACCTCAAAGCCGGGGTAGATATTTCGGATCTGTTGAACTGGAATAAATTCGATGGCCTCACGAGCATCAATCTCCCTCAGGATCTGATCAAACTCCCCTCCCTCCTCACATCCTCCAATGAATGCCCCTGTTGCATCAAAGGTATATTTTCCTCTCTGAAAGGAGACGACATAGCCTCCTGCCTGTCTCTCTTTTTCAAGAAGAAGAACACGCCACCCCTTTCCTGCAAGAAGTGCGGCTGAAACGAGTCCTCCCATTCCGGCTCCGATGATAATGGCTTCAAACCTTTTCAAATTCACCGGACCTCCTCTTCCATAAAATCAGCAGCGCGGGAAGGAAGCAAAGGGAGGCAATCAAACAGAATCCCATCCCTAAGATTGTCACCCATCCCATCGTGGAGAGGGCCTGATACCGAGCAGTCACCAGCGAGCCAAACCCAAGGATTGTCGTCAGTGTACACATCGTCATGGCTCTTCCTGTGTTCCGTAAAGCTAAGAGAGGATCTCTCCCACCCCCTTCCCAAAAGCGATGCATCAGATGAATCGAATTATCAATGCCCATGCCGATGATCATGGGAAGAATGACTGCATTGACAAAGTTGATCCGGATTTGGAGGAGGGCCATCGCTCCTAACATCCAGATCAGCCCCATCACCAGAGGTGTGAGAGTAAAAAGGGTGATACCCCATTTTCTAAAATGGGAAAAGACAAGAAGCAGAATGAAGCAGAACGAAATTGGCGTGAGGAGGAATAGATCCTCCTTCACCACCCGAAGGATCTCCGATTCCACTCTCTCTGGCCCTGTGATCGAAAATCCCGGCAATGCCTTCTCTAATTGATTCAACGGAAGATTCCCCTTCTGATAGTAGAGATGGGAGACGACTCGAGACACCCCTTCTTTCTGAATGAGGAAAGGCTCAATCCCTTTTCCCAGCGGACTCTCCTTGATGAGTGGAATCAGGAATTCAGGGGCATAAATCTTCTCTTTGCCCTGGCTCATCGCCTCCAGGCCCTGAAGGAAATCTCCAAACCCGCTGACATCGAAACCATTCTCCTTTAAGACACTGATCAAATTCTCTTTCACCTTCTTCAGATCAATCGCACTCCGGAAGGCCTCTGCCCTCCTTTTCTGCTCATCCGGAGAAGGAATGAACTGGCTGATGGAGACGAAGGAATCAATCTTCCCTTCCTTCTGTAATCTTTCAAAGGTTTTGAGCGTCCTTTCTTCTTCGGCAAAAAGTGAGGCGAGATCCTTGCCTTCATGAATGGCAAGGGCCTCGAGCTTCCTTCCTCCAAATGCCTTAGCCATTCGGTCCAGAATTTCAAGGGATTGTATTCCATTTGGCCTCAGATTCCTGAAATCTCTCTCCACTTCGGTCCGGAAAGCAAATAAGATAAAGAAGAGGCTCAATCCGATCAGGAGATAAAATGTGAGCAGGTTTTTTCTTTCAAGAAAGGAGGAGAGGTGATGAAATCGAAGCGTTTGAATCGGTGGATAGGGATGGGCTCTTTTTTTTAGGTCGGTCCAGACGAGAAAAGAGGGAAGGACGAATAAGATGCAGAGAAGAGCACAGAGCAGACCCGTTGAGACAAGAAAAGCCAATTCAACGATCCCTCTCACTCTTGAAAAGTAGAGGGCTCCGAAGGCAAAGATCGTTGTGAAAGCCCCTGTCCAGATCCCTGATCCTGTCTCTACGAGTGTAACCTCTATGGCTCGTAGGACCTCTTGACCTGCTGCCCTCTCCTGCTGATAGCGGTCATAGAGATGGAGGGCAAAGTCGATTCCCAAACCCACCAGAATCGCAGCAAATGCGCTTGTGAGAATATTCAGGCTTCCCAATGTGAGGGAGGCGATACCCATAGTCAACTGGATTCCACCGAGCAATGGCAGGCCGACAAAGAGTAGGGTGATCCATCTTCGATAAACGAAGAGGAAGAGCAGAAGGACCAGAATGAGCGAGAGGATTAAAGAAGTCTGCATATCGAATCGGAGCGTCTTTGATTCGGCTGTGGCGATGGGATGGGCTCCGGTAAAAGAAACTAGGACCTCTTGTTGTGTTAGGGAGGAGGCAAATCGGTTTAACGTTTCCATCAAGGAGTAGGAGAAAGAAAGGTCCGTTGCCGGTTTAGCAGGTTCGGCAATAATCAACAGGGCTTTTGCGTCTTTTGAGAGAAAGAGAGGGCTTGACTCATCGAACGTCATGCCCTTCACCCCCTGTCGCCACTTCTCCATGAAGAGCCATCGCATCTCAAGAGGATCGATCCGGATGAGATCTTTCATTGCAAATGAGGCTTGGCTGATGAGGAGGCGGCGGTTTTTTCGTATCTGGTTGTTGATCGCTTCCCCACTCCATCGTTCTTGTAATTTCGGAATATCCTCTTCATTGAGGAAAAGATAGGGATGAGAGAGAAAAAGGGTCAGGGCCGACTTGGCTCTGTCCAGATCCTCGGGTTCTATCTTCTGGTACCGAACACTTTTAAATGCTTTTTGCCCCGATATGTCGAGTGATTTCAAATCTTCTGCAATCTTTATCCCTGAATCGATGAACTCCGGGAGTGAAACCCCTTCGGGTCTCTCGAGGAGGATGAAAAGGAGGTCAAAAGTCCCTGTCTCCTTTAGGTGTTCCATGTAGAGTTTGATTGGACCCTTTTCAGCGGGAAAGAGTTTCAAGAAATCGGGATCGAACTTTAGACGGCCAGTCAAAAGAAAGGCCATCGCAAAGAGGCCGAGAAAGATGAGAAGGACCTTTTGGTGATGACGAAAACAGAGAAGGGCAATGGCTTTGAGTATCCGCTTCCGCATTAATAAAAGACCTTAACACCCGTTCAATGAGATGGAAGTGATTATAACAGAAGCCTATCAAATAGGAAAATCGTCAGTATTGCACTATTCATCCACGTTTCAATGAGGCATTGCACAAAAACCCCTTTGCAAAAAAGACCCGATCCAATTACAATGGCAACATCATGACTCTTCACAAGATACTGAACCGAGATTTTCTTCTCACGTTTGCCGCTCAATTATGTTTTTCTGCCGGGCTCTTCATGCTCGTTCCCACCCTGCCTATCTACCTCTCAAAACTGAATACGCCAGAAACCGAAATCGGCCTATTGATTGGAACTTCAAGCGTCTCCTCTCTCCTTCTGAGACCTTTTGTGGGAAGGGCTCTCCTCAGGACTCCAGAAAGAAATTTTATGCTCGCAGGCGCTTTCCTCTTTTTGCTCTGCGCCATCGCCTATATCTTTCTACTTCCTTTCTGGCCCTTTCTCATGGTTCGGGTCCTACACGGATTTGGGTTTGCACTCTTCTATACGGCCTCAACCACCTTCATCGCCAATATCAGTCCGGAGGCCCACCGGGGGCAAAGCATTGGTTATTTCTTTCTGGCTTTCAATTTCGCTTTTGCGCTGGCACCCTCCTTGGGGATGTTTTTAATTAATAACTTCAATTTCACAATCCTCTTTCTGGTCTGCACGGCTCTCTGCTTTTGTTCCATGATCCTCACCACACAACTCGTCAAGAGGGAAATCCCTTTCCTGGAATCCTCCACTTCGGAAGATCGTTCTTTTCTCTCCCGTAAGGCCCTTCCACCTGCCATCCTGGCCTTCTTTACCCATATCATCTGGGGCGCATTGACCGCTTTCTTTCCTCTTTATGCCCTCGAGAATGGGATGAAAAATCCGGGTCTCTTCTTTGCAACATTTGCCATCATGCTCATTCTGGGCCGGATGTTTGGGGGAAGGGTACTCGACCTCTACAACAGAGAGAAAGTGATCTTTCCCTGTCTTCTTACCTATATTATGGCAACGCTCATACTTGCCTTTTCGAAGACAATACCCATGTTTATTCTGGTGGCTGTTATCTGGGGAGCTGGAAATGCCTTTGCCTTTCCGGCATTCGTGGCTTATGCGATCGATCTTGCCGGCTCCTCCCGGGGGCCAGCCCTCGGAACATTCACTGCCCTCTCTGATTTAGGTGTGGGGTTAGGCGCTGTGATTATGGGGGTCGTTCTCCGATTGACCAATTTCAAGATGATGTTTCTCTGCCTCTCATTCACAGGAATCGTCAATTTTCTCTACTTCTACCTCTTCGTGATGAGAAGAGCCAAACAAGAGAAAGCAGGGTTAAGATGAGAATATTGGTGATCGTCAACCCCGTGGCAGGAGGTGGGAAAACCCTCCGTCTCTTACCCAAAATCAAACGGTGGCTTTCTGAATCCAATCATGAATTTATATACATTATTACAAAATCTCCAGAGGAGATGCACTCAGAAATTGTAAAAGCTCCTTCCAAGGGAATTGAGGCGATCCTGCTTTCCGGAGGGGATGGGACGGTCCATCAAGCCCTTTCTGCCATTGCAGAAACTGGCCTTCCCTTGGGTTACCTTCCCTGTGGCCGGGGCAACGATTTTGCCCGGAATATCGGTCTGTCCATGGATTTGAAGAGTAACTGCTCTTTCTTATCCAAACCATCTTTTCGTAAACTCGACCTTCCAAGCATCAACCAGCAGACCCCTTTTGTCGCTGTTGCTTATGTCGGTTTTGATGGAGAGGTCAGCCGGTTGGCCAATGACCATCAGGGCTATTTCGGTGGGACGCTGGGCTATATCATCTGTGTCCTGAAGGCGTTGAAGAGTTTTAAGCCTTTTGAGGTTGAAATTACCATTGATGATCAGACCTTGAGAGAGCGCGTAATGATGGTTTCGGTTGCCAATGCCCCATTCTACGGAGGAGGCATGAAAATCGTCCCACAGGCCATCATGGATGATGGAGTGCTCGATATTTGCATCGTTAAAGAAATTTCTAAACCGGAATTGCTAAGACAGTTTCCAAAGGTCTTCAAAGGAACTCACATCACCCATCCGAGAATCATGATGGCTTCCGGCAGAAAGATAAAGATCATCTCGGATGAAGAAAGAGATCTGTTTGCCGATGGCGAGCCTGCTGGGAAACTCCCTGCCGAATGCACGATTGGAAGTGAAACGATCAGGGTACTGGCGCCATCCAATCCAAACCAGAGGAGCGAACATGGAAAAGGCTAAAAAATGTTTAATCATACCGGTGATCATTCTGCTTCTACTCCCCACCCTTCTTTACGGAGAAGAAAAGCGTTTGACCATCATCCATACCAATGACCTCCATTCCCATCTTCTCGGCCTTTCACCGAATCTCGACTATTCACCCCGAAAGACCGGAGACGATGCGACCCTAGGTGGATGGGCAAGGATAGCCACTCTCATCCAGTCGGAGAAATCGAAGCGGAACCATCCGACCCTGGTTTTGGATGCAGGAGACTTTCTCATGGGTTCCCTTTTCCACATGATCTCCCGTGAGGAAGGGATCGAGCTCCGTCTGATGAAAGAGATGGGTTACGATGTGATCACGCTCGGAAATCACGAATTCGACCTGATGCCAAAAGGATTGGCGCGTATCATCACCTCTGCCCAACAAAAAGGCGGAATACCGGAGATCGTCTTCTCGAGCGCCATATTTAGCCATGAGAACCCTGAGGACGACACGCTTGAGGAGATTTTTAAAAAAGGATGGGTTAAACCCTACACGGTAAAAGAGATACAAGGAATCCGAATCGGATTTTTTGGAATCATGGGAAAGGATGCAGCCGAAGTGGCTCCCTTTGCCAGGCCAGTCAAGTTTAAAAATCCCATTGACATCTCACGGGAGATGGTGAAGATCTTGCGAGAGAAAGAGAAGGTAGATCTAATCATCTGTCTTTCTCATAGCGGACTCTCGGAGAAAAAGTCACGGTCTGAAGATGAACAGTTAGCCAAAGAAGTTTCTGGCATTGATATTATTGTAAGCGGTCATACCCATACCAGGCTCACACAGCCCATTCGGGTCAACGAGACCCTGATTGTTCAAGCCTATGCCTATGGAAGAAATGTCGGCGTTCTCGATCTTGCCTATGAGAAGGGCCGGCTTACATTAAAGCAATATACTCTGGTTGAGGTGGACGACCGGATTCAGGGCGACGAAAAAATTCAAAAGATGATCGAATCCTCTATCAACCTCATTGAGCAGAGTGTTCTTAAGGAGCATGGTCTCACTTTTCATAAGGTCATGGCTAAGACCGATTTTGACCTGATCCTGACCACCGACGAATCGAATCTCGGCAACTTGATTACCGACTCAATGCGTTGGGCGACGAATAAAATCGATTACGATCCAAAGGATCCTGTGACGAAGGTTGTCGTTGCCATTGAATCAAACGGAGTTATCCGGGACGATCTTCTCAAAGGAAAGACCGGTGCGATCGCAGTATGCGATCTCTTCCGCATCATCCCTCTTGGGATCAGCCGCGGGGACGACAGTATGGGATACCCGATCATCACCTGCTATCTCCATGGGCATGAGGTTAAGAAGATCCTCGAGGTAGTAACGAGCATCTACCCGATGAAGGGAAAAAAATTCTTTCTTCAGGTATCAGGATTAAAGTTCAGATATAATCCCAACCGGATGATCTTTGACAGGGTGACTGACATTGCCATCGGAAGTGAGGAAGAGGGGTTTCGTCCACTCGACTATTCCGAGTCAAACAAGGCCCTCTACAGAGTTGCCACCAATCTTTATAATGCAACGTTCATCAGCTTTGTGGGTCGCTTTACTTATGGCATTCTCAACATTGTCCCCAAGGACCGTCAGGGGAACCCTGTCCTCTCTGAGAAACCCAAAGGCAACCCCTTCGATCTTCTTCTGCCTTTGAGGGCCGATAGCGACAAAGAGAAGCCTGGAATCCAAGAACTGAAACAGTGGCTGGTGCTGATGGATTATGTGAGGAGTTTCCCGGATAAGGATGGAGATGGAATTCCGGACATACCCGACAAATACAGAGGTAAACTTGGAAGAATCATAAAAGAACCGAGCTGGAACCCGGTTCGTCTTCTCTCGCGAGGCACCTTTGTCACCTGGATTCCCCTTGCCGCAATTCTTGTCGTCCTTCTCGTCCTGGGGGCCCTCACCTATCTCTTCCTAAAAAAGAGGAGACCTTCTCCTTAAGAAAAGAGGTAAGGAAAAAAGAGTTGTTTACCGATCAGCGGCTTTTTCTCCTTCTCTCCAAGAGATCAATAAAAGCCTCCAATCGGGTCTCCACTCCACCAATGGCTGTATGTTCATCAATGATCAAGGTGAGAATGGGAATATGCAAGTCCTTCTGCACCTTTCTCAGAATGGTCTGGGCCACCAGCTCAGGCATGCAGGTAAAAGGAAAAATGTGTATTACTCCATCGACCCCATTTTGGGCATAGTAAACCGCCTTTCCTACCGACTCAATGCTCTCCCCACCTGCATGAAAACGGAGATAGGGTCGTGCATATCTTGAGGAGAGTTTAAATTGATTTCTCCTGAAGGGCTTAAAGCGAAACCGATCATTGGCATAATCACTCAGCCATACCGATTTAATCACCTCGATCCCTCTTCGCGCCAACCATTGATCGATCTCAAAGTTAGCCGATGGATCTAAAACAGTAAAAAGCTCTCCTACCATAGCCACTCGAAGTGGACGAATCCCCTCTTTCTTTCTCATCCTTCGAAACCCCAAAAGGGTGGTGATGAACGATTTGAACAGTTGACGGATGGAATTGCTCTTCTCGATTAGAGAAAATGCCCTTTCCAAGATACGATCGCTCTCTCCTACCATCGCTTCATACGGTTTGGTTTGGTAATACTTTTTCAACACCTCATCCAGAATCCACAATCGAATCAGGATTGAGAAGAAAATATGATAGAGCCTCCTTTTCGATCTCAATCCTGATATCTTCTGCATTAGATCAACCATGTCCTTAAGCGCATCGGGGTTATTGGCGCTTCCCATGACAAACCGATAGCCTAAATCTTTTAAAATCAGTTCTTGGATGACATCATAATAACCGAAGCGGCAGGGCCCCCACCCTCCGATCATGAAAATGGTATCAGCTCCCAATTCAAGGGCCTCGATCATGCTCCCGAGGGTTACCTTAAATGGAAAACAGGCAAATTCAGGGGCATGCTTCGTTCCGAGGTCGAGGGTCCTCTTGGTCGGTTTGGGCGGATAGATGATTTCCACCCCTGCCTGTTCGAGAACAGGGCCATAGGCTCGATGAAGCATACCTAAGTATGGGGCGGTCATTTTCATGGGCGACTTTTCCTTCGGGCAATCATCTCCAGAAAGGCATCGATCCTTGTCGAGAATCCCACCTTGGAAACAGGCTCATCGAGGATTAAGGAAAGAATGGGAACTTCCCCTCGGGTATAGTGTTGAATCAATTCGAAGTTGAAGGAGTCCTGACCGCATCCAAAGGAAGCCAGATTGATGAGGCCTTCCATGTTCTCAAGCTGAGCGAAATGGATCGCTGCACCCACCATCTCTTTTCCGTAAGACCAGTAGATTCGTTTCCGGAGCCTTTCCATGCTTTTTTGAATCTCCTGTTCACTGGCCGCTTCCGTTGTGCAGATTTGATAACCTCGTTCTTCTACCTGTTTAATGACCGTATGGCTGAGAAAAGGATCGTAAAGACAGTAAGGCCTACCGATGATCCCCAATTTCATTCTGCCATCTTTCCTGCTGGTTGTGTCCGATCTATCTAAAGCCTCGCTTTGATGAACGGCCTCTTCAAAGGAGAAACCTTTTTGGAGTGCCTCCCTAAAGCGGCGCTGCCTTTCCATTCCATTCAAATAAGCCTGTTGGATGTGTTGCCTGTTTTTGACGAATCTCTCTCCGACTTTCAGATAAAAATTTCTTTCTGCCCCCATACCCTGGGCCTTGTTGTGGATCGGCAAGTCGATTAGAGGAGGCAGATCACCCATGGCACAGAGAGCCATATCGGGAAGTCCCATGAGCTTGGGACACATATAGGCATTGGGCTCCACGCTGATGTAACGGGGTATGAAGAGAAAATCCACCTCTCTTTTGATGGATTCAACATGTCCAAAAAAGATCTTTACTGGAAGACAGAGGTCTCCAGGCAGAAACTTTGAACCCTGTCGGATCATCTCTTCCGTTGTGGAAGGGGAAACCACCATCTCTAACCCTAAGGTTTCAAAAAAGGACTTCCAGAGAGGAAAATAGCGATAATATAAGAGGGCACGAGGAATTCCAACCCGAACATTCATCTCCTTCACTTCATCTCCTTCTCTTTTGGGAAAGATTTCTTTTAGGGGTGTCTTATGGAACTAACTTTTTTGAAAGGTCTCCCACTTTCCACACCGATCTCCCCAATAGGAAACAGGTTTCTCATCCACAACGAATTCCACTAAATCGCAGATGTTCTCACATTTCTTACAGATGAGGGTTCGGGTTCGGCAGTTGAGATTCACAATCTCAAAACCTTTAAATTGTGATGGGCCTGCCCCGTCCATTTTTTCCTTGGCTAAGAGGGCTGCTCCAATGGCTCCCATGACAGAATAAAATTTCGGGACATAGATTTCCGTTCCCAACTCCTGTTCAAAGGCCTTCTTCATCCCCTGATTCGCAGCCACCCCTCCTTGAAAGAGGATCGGGGATTGAATCTCCTTACCCTTGGCCACATTATTGATATAATTGCGAACCAGGGCTTCACAGAGGCCGGCGATGATATCATTCAGATGGCATCCGGTCTGCTGTTTGTGGATCATGTCCGATTCAGCAAAAACGGTACACCGTCCTGCAATTCTGACTGGCGATTCGGATCGTAGGGCATGCTCTCCGAAGACATGAATGGGAACATTCAACCGAAGCGCCTGTTGATCCAGAAAGGACCCTGTCCCCGCCGCACAGACCGTATTCATCCCGAAGTCAATGACGACCCCGTCTCGGACGATGATGATCTTCGAGTCCTGCCCTCCGATCTCGATGATCGTTCGAACATCAGGGTGAAAGTGGATGGCCGCCACGGCATGGGCTGTTATCTCGTTCTTGATCACATCGGCACCGACCAGCAACCCGCTTAACCGTCGTGCACTTCCAGTCGTTCCCACTCCCCTTATCTCAATGTCTTTCGGAATGGAAGAGGCAATCTCTTTCAATCCCTTCTGCACCGCCTGGATGGGTTGTCCATGGGTGAGAAGATAGTGTTGAGCCATGACCCGAACTTCTTCATCCAATAGGGCCAATTTTGTGCTGACCGAGCCAACATCAATTCCCAAATAACCTTTCATTCCTTCTCCTTGGCTTAATAGAGAATGGGTTAAAAGAAAAATGGTGATCGTTTCCTTTACCCTGATTTTGCATCATTTCCGGTCATAGGGGCAACTGCGGGTTTATTTAGAATGGATCTCTCTCAGAATGCGGCGTGCGACTATGAGAGACGGATGGTTTTTCAAAAAGATCCTATGAAGAGATAGACTTTCAACTTGATAACCTTACCAAATAACCTTACCAACTGCCGCCACCACCACCGCCAAAGCCGCCTCCGGAGGAGCCCCCACTTCCGAATCCACCTCGACCACCACCCCCACTTCCTCTCGGTGCGGAGAGCATGGCAGTGCCAATGCTGGATGTCATCGAATTGATTGAGCGGGTAAAAACGGTGGGATTGAAAGTCCTGATTTCAACAGGGGAAATATACCAGTCAGGGGGGGTCTGATAGATCCCTTCAAAGGCCTTTGCCCAGTTATCCGCAACATCGAGTGCGATTGCATAAGGAAGAAATTTTGAAAAGAGGCTCATATCTCCCATTCGTTCGAGCCTGTCTTTCTCGGCTCGATCCATAAACTCCTGGAATCCGAGTGTCTCCATATAAGCGGATGCCCCGGCTTTCGTCTTGGCAGGCATAAATCTCGAAAAGACGAAGAACGGAAGTCCGGTACATACGCCAACAAGAAAACCTTTCCCCGGAGAGTGAGATAAAAGAAAGAGAAAGGTTAAAATGGCAAATAGGGTGATCAAGGTTCCTACAGCTAAATAAGTATTTCTCACCCTCTCGGGGCTGCTATAAAAATACCCTTTCCTGACCAATTCTCCGTAAAGGGTTTTTTTCAGAGAAGGCAAATTGACATAAAATTTATTTTTTAAATCAGAGACCGGCGTTCCAGACAGACCTCGGGGGAAGAGACTTTTCATCAGTTCCATCTCGAACAGGGTGAGTTTTGCATCCGAAGCTTTCACCTTTTGGAGATAGTAGTCGATCGAATCGAACAGCAGGCCTTCCTTCTTCCTCTCCTCGATCTTGATATATCCTTTGACCGCAAGACCGAGGATGGTCGAGGTAATATCCCTTGAATCGAGCCTTTCATCAATGAGGGCTCCCACCTCTGCTGGAAGGAGAGGTTTTTCCTCAAATTTTGGAGGTTCATACATCACGGTAACTGCTTCTCTTACTCTCGGATCCCTACCTCCGCTGTACCAGAGACAGAACATAGTGATCAGAGAAAGAAAGGGAAGAGAAAGGATCCAATTTTCCCCTGGATCGATCAACCAGAAAAATTTCTTTAATGAAGAGGGTGGGGAGATCAGTCCCTTATCCCATCCGAGGACAATCGTTAACCCTTCGCCCTGACGGAGGCTCTCCGTTGTCGCAAACTTCGCTCCATTCTCTCCCGTCTCAACACGACAATCAGAAGCTTTTGAACCATAAGGCCCGGTAAACCCTTTTGCCCATAAGTCCTTACTCTTCTCTTCTGTGGCCAGGGAAACATCTGCGGAGGCGGTGACAATATCTGCCCTCCAATAATTTCCAGTCACATTCCAGTAAAGCTCATCGTGGTCATCGAGGAAGAGAATGGCGTTTTCCACTTCATAGGCGATCACATAAGTCTGGCTGCCAGAGACAAACTGCTTGGGATCGCCAATTCGGATATTGATCAAACCTCCAGTCTTCTTGACCTGATACTTCAATGATTTTCCAGCCTCATCCTTCACAGACAGGATCGTGGTAGGTGTGGTTATTGTCTTTCCAAACTCATTTTTATATTTAAAGGGGATCTCCCGATAGATGCCGTGCATTGACCGATGAAATTTCACTTCGATCGTTTCATGAACAGTAAAGGATGAATTCTTATGAATGATGATATCCGAGTGAAATTTTGTGATGGTGAAATACTGAGCAAAGGCAGGGGAGGGGAATAGGATGAGACAGGGAATCAAGACAGCCCATAGAATTGATTTTCTAAATTTCCAGTAATTTTTCATTTATTTCTCCATTCTGAATTCAGCCATCCGTTTCCGAAATATTTAAAAACTCACCTTCACCGGCTTCCTCTCCACTTCGGGGGTTTCAAGTTGAAAGAGCTCCGCCTGCTTAAAGTTAAACATCGAGGCAATCAGGTTTGAAGGAAACGATTCGATCAGGATATTGAAGTCCCGGACCACCGCATTATAATATCGCCGGGCATACTCGATATTATTCTCCAGTTCCTGCAACTGGGTCTGGAGCTGCGTAAAATTGGCGTTCGCTTTAAGTTCAGGATAAGCCTCGGCAACTGCAAATAGGCTTTTCAGGGTTTCCCGAATCATATTCTCTGCCTTTGCCATCTCGCCTGGAGAAGTTGCCTGCATGGCCATGGACCTTGCCTGGGTCACCTTTTCAAAGACCGTCTTCTCATGGGCGGCATATCCTTTCACGGTCTCCACCAGATTGGGCACAAGGTCAAATCGCTTCTTGCATTGGACATCAATATCCGACCATGAGGATTTTACAGTGTTTCTGAGCCGAACGAGTCTGTTATAAATTGTAACAACCGCTGCGATGAGGATGATAACAATAATGAGAATGGCGATTAGGGTCATTGATCCCTCTCCTGATGGTATGATTCTTTAGGTTACAGAATTTAAAGATTTTTATCAAGTATTCTTCGTCGGTTGAGATTGACAAAGGAAATGAAACTCTCTAAACTTAATTTCAGTATGGCTCAAATTACAAGAAGAGATTTTTTTAAGGAAATTGGAAGAGAATGTCTAATCCGTGGCATTCTCCCATGCTGGCTTTTTGCTCTACTAAAATCCACTCATGTTTATGGCGCAAAAAGAGCAGAAATTCTTCAGGAAGCCCGATATTACAAGAAACTACCTCACGGGAGAGTGAGATGCCATCTCTGCTTCAGGGGGTGCGAAATCCTTCCTGGGAAAAGGGGATTTTGCCGAAACAGAGAGAACATCAATGGAGTTCTTTATAGCATCGTCTACGCAAAACCAGCGGCTCATCAGATCGATCCCATTGAAAAGGAGCCTTCTTTCCATATGATTCCTGGGACTCATATCTTATGCACAGCCACGGCAAGTTGTAACTTCCGCTGTAAATTCTGCCATAACTGGCATCTCTCTCAGAGAAGTATGGAGGAAATCCCTTTTTCCATCATAAAGCCAGAAGAGATCGTTAAGAAGGCTCTTGAACATCGTTGCGAAACAGTCTCCTTTACTTATTCAGAGCCCACGGTCTTTTACGAGTATATGTTCGATATCGTTCGGATTGCAAAGACAAAGGGACTGAAAACCCTTTATCATACCAACGGCTCTATCAGCTCAGAGCCCCTCCTCGATCTGCTCAAATATATGGATGCGGTCACGGTGGATTTGAAAGCCTTTACTGAAAGTTTCTATACGGATATTTCCTCATCTGAGCTGGAACCCGTGCTTCAAACCCTTAAAACGATCAAATCCTATGGCCGACATCTGGAAATTGTCAATCTCGTCATCCCCACATTGAATGACGACCCTGTGGATATCAAGAGGATGTGCCTCTGGATAAAAACGAACCTTGGCAAAGGAGTTCCCCTTCACTTTAATCGGTTTTTCCCGAATTATAAACTGACCAATCTTCCACCCACCCCTATCGAGACTCTGGAGAGGGCTCATAGAATTGCGAAGGAGGAAGGGTTAGAGTACGTCTATATCGGAAATGTCCCAGGCCATGAGATGAACTCCACCTTCTGCCCTAAATGTAAAAAGAAGATCATCCATCGAACCCACTTTTCGGTTTCTGCAAAAGAGGTTAAAAACGGGAAGTGCCGATTCTGCGGTTACCCCATCGAAGGGATATGGGCTTAGTTAACCAACTCCATTTTGACCTATTTCAACTGCTTAAAATAAGTTTCAGCTTTTTAACGACAGGCCAGAGGCCCAGTTTCATCGGCCCAAAGATGATCAGGTTTCTCTTGAGATGAGATGGGTTGAATATCCTTTTTGCCATTGAAGAAGGAGAATAGAAAGACCGGTTCACCTTTCAAAACCCTTTCTACCATTGCCAAATCATACCTCGAGTTCCCCAAAAGTTAGTCAGGAAGTTGGGTTAGGAAGCTTTATTGAAAGAAGTAGATTGATTTGAATAGGAATATTAACGAGAATTGTCGAATGTTCGTTCGAGTTGGGGCTAAAGGTTAATCTCCTTTCCTTCGGCAGCCGTGAAGCATTCGGTCATTCTGCCCTTCCGTTGGATTCGCTCCTGGCAGTATCCAACTTGTCGGTCCAAATCGTCATCCGTACGATCCGGGTCATG
>Ga0209721_1000537_pt1 | contig 33019 bp, 34 predicted proteins | sample TshhotsprinmetaG_FD_184139 | JGI IMG/M metagenome (GOLD analysis project Ga0209721, IMG submission 184139) | Hot spring microbial communities from South Africa to study Microbial Dark Matter (Phase II) - Tshipise hot spring metaG (SPAdes)... | ecosystem: Environmental > Aquatic > Thermal springs...
GGGGGGATGGAAATGGGGTTTTTGGGGCGGCGGCGAAGCCGCCGCCCCAAAAACCCCTCTCTTCCCCCCTCTCCCCCGCCCGTCAGGGCAAGGGGGAGAGGGGGGCAAGGGGGGTGAGGGGGATAAAGGGAATCCCTGGCAACAAAGAAACCCTCGGAACAAACCCTCGGACTCCCACCAGGGCAAGGGATGGGATACGACTTTGTGAGAGTTTGTGAAAGACCGGGTGATACGACTTTATGAGAATCAACAGGCCGAAGGCCCTCCAGGGGCGACTTCCCTTTTCGCCGTCAGGTTGAAACCTGCGGCTTCGGGATGCCCACGAGGGGCATCCCTACGGAGGATGCCCACGAGGGGCATTCCCACAGAGGATGCCCACAAGGGGCATCCCTACAGGAAAACGGTCGGCGAAGGCCGACCGTCGGCCGAAGGCCCTCCAGGGGCGACTTCCAGTCGCTGGAATCTTAAATTGACACATATGGGGGTGTGGGGTTTGTGGGGCGGCAAAGCCGCCGCCCGCCCCCCCGCCTATCCTTTTGCGCGGCTACGCAAGCCCGAGCACAGGCGTTGGACATTTCGTCCAAAAGCATGTATACTACAGCACAGGCAGTTGTCTCCCCCAGGAGCAAGTTGGGCGGAGCATCCATATCCCGTTGAAGTGAAACGAGCGATGGCTGAAACGGTTTCTCTCCGTCAACTACCCAGTGTGGACCGGCTGCTGGGCGATCCAACCATCCAGACTCTGCTCCCTCTCTACGGTCACCGGCTGACCGTCGCCGCGATCCGCCAGACGCTGGACCGGGTGCGGGAGGAAGCGCGCGCGGGGAACCCGATTCCGTCTCCTGAGGCACTGGTCGTCCGCATCGCGCAGCACCTCCAGGACCATCTGGCCCCCACGCTCCGACCGGTCATCAACGCCACCGGTGTCATCATCCATACCAACCTGGGGCGCGCGCCCCTCTCCGCCGCAGCGCGTGCTGCGATGGACGCCGTCGCTCGCGGGTATTCCAACCTGGAGTATGATCTCCCCGCTGGCCGAAGGGGGCACCGTACCGTCCACGCAGAGCAACTTTTGCGGGAACTGACCGGCGCCGAAGCGGCGCTGGTGGTCAACAACAACGCCGGGGCCGTGCTGCTGGCCCTCACCGTGATGGCCCGCGGGTGGGGCGTGCTCATCTCCCGGGGGCAACTGATAGAGATCGGCGGCGGCTTTCGCATCCCCGAAGTCATGGCCCAATCCGGCGCGCGACTGGTGGAGGTGGGCACAACCAACCGCACCCACCTGCAGGATTACGAGCAGGCGCTGGCCGAAGAGCCAGACATCGCTCTCATCCTGTATGCCCACACTTCCAATTTCCGGATCGTCGGCTTCACGGCGACGGTGGAACTGCCGGAACTGGTGGAATTGGGGGAGTCCTACTACATTCCGGTGATGGCCGACCTGGGCAGCGGGGCACTGCTGGATACCGCCGCATTCGGTCTGGCCCACGAGCCGACAGTACAGGAAAGCGTTGCCGCGGGCGCAGCAGTGGTTTGCTTCAGTGGGGATAAACTGCTGGGGGGGCCGCAGGCGGGGATCATCGTGGGAAAGGCGGAATGGGTGGAACCAATGAAGCGGCATCCTCTGGCCCGCGCGCTGCGGGCCGACAAACTTTGCCTGGCGGGCCTCCAGGCCACTCTGATGCACTACCTGCGGGACGAGGCCACCACTCACATCCCGGTCTGGCGGATGATTGCCGCGCCGGTGGAAGAACTGGAGCGACGGGCCCGGCGCTGGCAGCGCGCGCTGCGGCGGGCGGGCATCCGGGCCGAAGTGGTGGAAGGGCGATCCACCGTGGGCGGCGGTAGCCTTCCCGGCGAGACCCTGCCGACGCGCCTGCTGGCCCTTCCCGTCCCCGACCCCGACCGAACCGCGGCGGCCCTGCGCCGGGGCGATCCGCCGGTGGTGGCCCGCATTGAGGAAGACCGCCTGGTGCTGGACCCCCGCACCGTCCTGCCGGAGGAGGAGGACGCGCTCCTGCGGCGGGTGGTGGAAAGTATGAGACCGTGAAACAGGAGGCCGTATGTGTGTTCCCAACTGGCCAGAGGATTTCTACGACGCTCACCTTCGCCATTGGGAGGATGCAGAACTTTTGTTCACCGAAGGCCGGCTGGCCAACGCCGACCACCTCTACGGCCTGAGCGCAGAATGTGGACTGAAAGCAGTATGGATTGATGCTGGTATGCTTAGGGTTCCGAGGGAACACGTTAACGATTTTTGGGCCACGTTTTCAAGACGCTTCCGGGCTTCTCTGCGAAATGTACCAAACCAGCAATCTTTGGTGAGAGCGATAAGGCGGGGGAATCCCTTTGGAAACTGGAATGTTAGCCAAAGATATGCTCCTCGTCGGTGCTTTGATCAGAATTTGGTAGAGGAACATCGGAGAGCGGCCGAAGAGATTTGTGCACTTGTCCGGACGTGGCGGATAGGGAGGGTAACTCCATGAGTATCATCGTGTTCAGCGAGACTACTGGCAAGTTAAAAGAGGCGCTTCAGGAAACGAATTTGCGCGCGTTGGGGATGAAAGAGATATGGATCGCGCGGGATCTGCTGGGATGTTATTCCCTATTGATCCCAATGGGCAGCGACCCAGGGCAATTCACTTTCCTGGCAGAGGCCCTTTCCCGCTATTTGGGCGCCCACGCCTATCCCCAGGATGAGGCCATTACTTTCATGTATCCAGAAGAATTGGAAGCGTTAAAGCCTGAAGCCGTATCCTGGGAGGAACAGGGGATAACCGTATACCTTGTGGATCGCGAGGTCACGGGTTACCGATGGGGCACTGCTTCCGAAGAGCCGGAGCAAACCACCCGACGCATAGCGCTTTTTGCCCTGAAGGGAGGAGTGGGACGAAGTACTGCTGCATTTGTTCTGGCAGCCCACCTGGCAAAAGAAAGAGAGAGAGTTCTGCTGCTGGACTTTGACCTGGAATCGCCTTCCCTTTCGGCCATACTGGAGCGAAACGAACTCCCGGATTTCGGCATCGTGGAATGGCTGGTAGAGGACCTGGTAGATCAGGGAAATGAAGTATTCTCCCGGATGGTCGGTCGGCCTGAATGGAGTGAAGCCCTCCAGGGCGATCTGATGGTTGTCCCTGCGTACGGCTCTGGATGCCGGGAACATCTGGCCCAGTTGGGCCGAGCCTATATGGATAAGCCTCCCGATAAACCAGGCGACCCGGCTGAGCCGTGGATTTTCAGAGTTCGTCGCCTGGTGCGGGGATTGGAGAGGCAGTTCCGCCCGACCATCGTGATTATGGACAGTCGGAACGGGCTGCACAGCATCGGGGCTGCGCTTGTAGCCCATCTGGCGACAGACGTTTTCCTCTTTGCGGTGGACTCGCAACCCACTTGGGACGGTTACCGGATTCTCTTCCAGCACTGGCGCGATCGAGGAGTGATCCGTTCCGTTCGGGAGCGCCTGCGGATGGTCGCTGCGCTGATACCTCCGGACGAAGAAGGCTATCTGCCCCGGTTCCGGCAACACGCGTGGAACCTCTTTAATGAGTTCGTTTATGACGAAGTACCTCCGGAGGCCAGCGGTCCGGAATGGTTTTCGTTTCAGGAGATGGATGAAACTGCTCCCCACGCCCCTCTTCCCATTTACTGGGACCGGGCCCTTTTCGGCCAGTATGCCCTCCGTCTTCTGGATGATTCCACTCTCCAGGCAGCCTACGGGGCATTTATCCCCCGGGTTATGGATTTGTTGGGTCTGCAGTGAGGAGGGAGTATGATTAGCCCCCACGAATTGCGGGAACTGCTGATAAGAGGATTGCCCGAAGAGAGGCAACTGTATGGCCAGTGGACGCCTCACCCCTATCACGTCCATTTTCCCCCCTCTCACTTCAAAGCATTGCGCGCCGACGCAATGGTGGTAGTGGGGATGTGCGGGGCGGGCAAGAGTTTCTGGTGGCGCGCTCTCCGGGATCCAACGATCCGGAAACTGCTGGCTCAGGTGGACCGTTTTGCCGATGCGAATGAGCAAACCGAAATCGGAGTCGGTTTTGGAGAGCAAATAGAGCCGGAACGATTTCCCGATTCCTACACCCTGGAGAGCCTGTTACATAAGAGCTATCCCCCCGATCAGATCTGGCGAGCGGTAGTGGTGCACAACCTTTTCCCCGGCCTGCTGGAGGGAGACTGGGAGAACCGGGTCCAGTGGGTAAAGGATCACCCGGAAGAAGTGGCCCGACGCCTGGAGGAAAAAGATAAAGAACTGGACCGGCGGGGAATCTGGTCGCTGATCTTGTTTGACGCGCTGGACCGGGCCGCCACCCGGTGGGAGGACATTTACCGCTTGATCCGGGGGCTCCTGCAGGTGGCGCTCTATCTGCGCCCGACCCGACGGATCCGCATCAAGTGTTTCCTGCGCACCGACCAGATGGTGGAGGCCAAGATCGCCACTTTCCCGGACGCCTCTAAAGTCATTGGAACCCGGGTGACCCTCTCCTGGCCTCGCTATGACCTCTACAGCCTGCTCTGGCAGTATCTGGCCAACGCCGACGGGGCAGAACCGTTTCGGGAACTGGGAGAACGTACGGCTTTCATCCAATGGGGCCAAATCATCCTAAACGGGCATTCTATTTGGCGATGGCCTCCCCGGTATCGGGAGGATGAAGACCGGCATCGGAAACTCTTTCACGCTATCGCCGGGCCGTGGATGGGACGGGACAGCCGGAGGGGATTCCCCTACACCTGGCTCCCCGGCCATCTGGCCGATGCCTATGGTCAGACCAGTCCCCGGTCGTTCCTCCTCGCCGTCCGGGCCGCAGCAGAGGATACTCAGCAGCGACACCCGGACCACGAGTATGCTCTTCATTACGAAAGCATCAAGAGGGGAGTACAGCAGGCATCTCAAGGGCGCGTGCAGGAACTGCGAGAAGATTATCCTTGGGTAGACCCATTGATGCAGCCGCTGCGCGGCCTGCTGGTTCCTTTAGAATTCGGAGAAATAACAGCGTGCTGGGATCGGGAAAATGTGCTCCAGAAACTGGAAGAATGGCAGGGGAGTGAGGAAGTGAAATTGCCCCCGGCTCATCTTCAGGAAGGATATGAGGGCATACGAAAGGATTTAGAAGAACTGGGGATTTTCTACCGATTGGAGGATGGTCGAGTAAACATCCCCGATGTCTTCCGGGTCGTTTACGGGCTGGGGCGGAAAGGAGGCGTGAAGCCGATTCAGAAGCTGGAGTAACATATGGAAGGTTCGTTTTTCCCCAGAATCCATCCCACTGCCTTCATCGCCCCCAACGCCATCATCGTCGGCGATGTGGAGGTGGAGGAGGAGGCCAGTATCTGGTTCGGGTGCGTCCTGCGGGCGGAGGAGGCGCCCATCCATATCGGCCCCCGCTCCAACATCCAGGACCTGACCGTCATCCATACCGACGTGGACCGACCGTGCCGGGTAGGGGCCGGAGTGACGGTTGGGCACCGGGCGGTTCTCCACGGCGCCACCGTCGGCGACGGAGCACTGATCGGGATCGGCGCCATCGTCCTGAACGGCGCGGTCGTCGGCGAAGAAGCGATCGTCGGCGCAGGGGCGGTTGTGCCGGAGGGAGCCGTCATCCCACCTCGCACCCTGGCGCTGGGCGTACCGGCAAAGGTGGTGCGGGAACTGCGGGAGGAGGAGATAGAACGTCTGCGCCGGGACGCGGTCTGGTACGTCCGCAAGGCGCAGGCATATCAGGAGGGAAAATATGGAGGAATTGACCGCGTTGCTCAAACGAAGTGACCTTTTCTGCGGATTGACAGAGGACGACCTTCGCCGTATGGTGGCTATCGGCCGTTGGGCAACGTACAATGCAGGCGAGACGATCGTTCGCGAAGGGGACCCGTCGGACGAACTCTACATCATCCAAAAGGGGATGGTGGAGGTGATCGTGCCGTATGGCGCCATCGCCGATATCCCCGGCCCTCCGGAACTGACCCCGGTGGTCCAGTTAGGCGAGGGGCAAATCTTCGGCGAGATCGGGCTGATAGACCGGGGGGCCCGTTCCGCAACGGTGCGCGCCCTGGTGGACGGGACGACGGTCTTTGTGCTTCCCCGGGAAGCGTTCTACAATCTCTGTGATCAGAATCATTCTATTGGCTACATCGTTATGCGCAATCTCGCCCGCGATCTCTCGTTTAAACTGCGCCACCGCAACCTGTTGCTGGAGGCCGGGTGGTAGGAGGCCGCAATGATCTACAAGGTCAGTTACGTCGTGCTGGGAGGACGCCATCCGGGTGCGATCGTGAGCCGGGATACCCCACCCCGATTGGGCGAGATAGTGACCCTGGGGGAGGACCAGTTTGAGGTCGTGGAAGTGACGGACCTGATCCCGCCTTATGGGGACTTCGCCTACCTCCACGTGACGTTGCGGCCGATACTGGAGGATTGAGGCGCATTAATCGTTCCCCAGTCGCGATGTTTACCTTAATCTTGTAGCGGGTCTATCGGCGCCTGGGGGGTGACAAATGCCCCGATGGGACAGGACTTTCTCATTATGCGTTGGCCTGATCTTGCTGGCTGCGGGGGTGACAACCTACAGTTTTTGTCTCGGGCTTCTCTTCTTTTCGGACGATATCCCCCACCTCCGCTGGCTTCACGTCCGAGATGCGTGGCAAATCCTGAGCGACTTTCATGGTATTGGTCGGTATCGTCCGCTGCCTTTTCTGGTGTGGAAGGCCCTATGGTCCTGGCAAGGCCCCCTTTCTGCCCCTCTCCTTCACGCTGTAAACATCGGATTCCATCTACTGAATGCCTTTCTGGTATGGGGACTCATACAGGGACAGCACTGGAGAAGGGGAACTATTTTAGGGCCAGCCGTAGCATTCCTTTTCCTCCTTTACCCGTTCAGTTATCAGGCCATCTCCTGGATCGGGGCACTGACGCACCTGATGGGCGCAGCGATGATTATGGGCGCACTCCGCCTGCACCAGATGAGCCGGTCGCGCCCCTCCCGATGGTTATCCATGGGCTCCTTGGCGCTGACGTTTCTGGCCCCTTTTGCCAACGAGAACGGATTCCTGATCGCCCCGCTGCTGGTACTGCTCCTCTTGACCCGCCAGGAGAGACCCTCGTTGCGGGAGGCCCTGCGAGAGACCCGTCTTCACTGGCTTTGTACACTGGGGAGCCTTGGCCTGTGGTCAATAGCCCCGCAAGATGCGACCCTCTCTCCCGTCCCTATCTGGAATCTGGAGGCCCGTTACCAGAACGGGGTTTATCTTCTCCAGGGACTCTCTTATCCGGTGGCGCCACTGGCCCGGCATATATGGGCGGCAGGCTGGGGATTGGATGACCTGCAATCGGTTCTCCTTATCTCTGTTCCGGTGGTACTGCTCTGGGGGATTATCCTCTGGAAGGCCGGAGGTGGTCGCCCACTCCTGCTGGCGGTGGGGTGGTTCGTCCTGGCCATTATGCCCGTCTGTTTGAATACGTGATGGCCGGGCCCCGGTTGATGTATCTGGCCTCTTTCGGGGCTTCCCTTTTCTGGGCGTACCCGGTTGCTCTTTCCTGGCAGAATGTCTCATTGAAGAGAGGGGGGCCAGTTATTGCTCTGATTGCCATACTGGTGCTGGCATGGGGAGGATACCGCTTCATCTGGACGCAAGCGGAGATATACGAGCAACAGTCTCGGTTTATCGTCCAATTCATCCGCGCGGTCCGGACGGTTTCTCCCTCTGGATCGGTCCTGGGCGTTAATTGTCCCCAATTCCTGGTTCCCCGCAATCCCGTGTTTGCTGCGGGACGAGAGGGCGTTTACGTAATGGCCCCTCAACAGTTGGGGATTCTCTTCTGGGTCAACACGGGGGAGGAAAGAACTCTGGTGGAGGCAGTCCTGCCCGACCTCCAGCGGGACTGGAAATACTATTACGCCGGCACCGGGCCCATCCATACGGCGGAGAGCCTTCAGGAGATTCTGCGAGAGGTGACGGGCGCCGTCCTCACTTCCTACGAAGGGGAGGACATTGCCGTCTACCCGGCAGGAGGGCTGGAGGCCTTAAACGTCCCTCCTCAGAACCCGTTTATCGCCGAATTTGACGGTCGGGTCCGCTTGCTTTCTGCGACAACCGAGCGAGAGGGCTCCATCCTGTGGGTCACGCTCCGCTGGCAGTCCTTGCAGCCTCTTCCGGAAGATACGACGGTCTTCCTGCACTTCTTATCTCCTTCGGGACAACTTGTGGGCCAGCGAGATGGCTACCCCGTGATGGGGCTTTCCCGCCTCACGGCGTGGCAGCCAGGCGACATCTGGAAGGATATCCGGCCGCTTTTCCTGCCGGAGGGACTCTCCGAAGGAGAATATACTTTGACTGTGGGCCTCTATCGCGTCGGAGATCCCAGCGGGGGCCCTCGTCTGCAGGCGATCGGCCCGGACGGGCAGAGCTTCCCGGATAACGCTGTACCGATCGCAAGGGTGACGCGGCCTGATTTGAATGATTGACGCCAAACTATCCCAAAGCCCTCCCATCTGTGACTACGAAGGTTCCCACTACCGAACGGAGTTCTGGGGGCCGGAGCGGGCGTATGAGGACGGCGCCGAGCGGGCGGCACTGCGGGCGCTTCTGCCCTGGCGCGGCCGTCTCCTGATGGAAATCGGCGCCGGATTCGGCCGTCTGGCCGACCTGTACGGCGGGTACGAGCGGGTGGTGCTCCTGGACTATGCCCGTTCCCAACTTCTGCAGGCCCGGGAGCGCCTGGGAGATGCCGGGCCCGGCGGCCGTCCCCGCTACCTCTACGTTCTGGGCGACTTCTACCGCCTCCCCTTCGCCCCGGGCCTCTTTGACACCGTGGTGATGGTGCGCACCCTCCACCACGCCGCCGACGCGCCCGCCGTCCTGCGCAACGCGGCGAACATCCTAGCGCCGGGCGGTACGTTTGTCCTGGAGTTCGCCAGCAAACGGCATTTGAAGGCTATCGTCCGCTACCTTCTGCGCCGCCAGTCCTGGTCGCCTTTTGACCTGTCACCGGTGGAGTTCGTCCCGTTGAACTACGACTTCCACCCGGCCTGGATTCGCCGTCACCTGGAGGAAGCGGGACTGCAGGTCTGCCGGACGCGCGCCGTCTCATACTTCCGGGTCGGCCTGCTCAAGCGGACGGTGCCGACGGGGTGGCTGGTCGCCCTGGACCGGTTGTTACAGCCGGTGGGGGCGCTCTATCCGCTGACCCCCAGTGTGTTCGTGCGAGCGACCGCTCCGCCGGATGGACCCTCTGCCCCGCCTGGCGCGTTCTTTCGCTGTGTCGCTTGTGGCTCGTTGTTACTGGTGGATGAGGGAGACCGCATGATCTGTACCGACTGTTGTGCCACTTTCCTCGTTCAGGACGGCCTGTACGATTTTCGGGGAGGGAATCCGTGACCCCACGGGAACCACTCTTCGCGGGTCTCATCTACAACGAAGAGGGACAACCGGCCCAGGTCGCGCAGGTTGGGCCGGATATCTGCTACGCCATCCCCGACGGCGACTTCCTGCGCCACGTGGATGCCATAGACGTGGATCAGCAGGTCCTGCGCCACTTGAAGGAGCGCTTCCTGCCGATGAAGGACGTCCTGGTGGAAGGGGTCATGCAGATGATGGGGGCCGATGACCCCTTCACCCGCGCGGCGCTGGAAAAGGGGATAGAGAATATGGACCAGATGCTGGAGCCCGGGGCGGTGAACGCCGAGGACTTCCGCCTGGCCCTCTGGATGTCGGGCTTCCGCGTGATTGTCAACATTCACGGCGAAGTGGTGCGGGTGGAAATCCCCGGATTGGATTGGCCGTCCGAGTAACCTATGCGCCCCGAAACGGCCTACCTCATCGTTTTTGCCATCGCCGTTCTCTCTGCTCTGGTGACTACTCCCGTCGCAGGCCGTCTGGGCCATTATCTGGGGATGGTGGACCAGCCCGGCGGCCGTCGAACTCATCAGGGAGTGATCTCCCGCACCGGCGGAATCGGGTTGTTCGTCCCCTTTTTGCTGGCGCTGGCTGTGGGGCTGGCGCTCCGGATTCCCACCGCCGACCCGAAGGAGCCCCTGCGCCTCCTGGGGCTGGTCCTGGGCAGTCTCTGGACGTTCCTGGTGGGGCTTGCCGACGATCGCTGGGACCTATCGCCGCGCCATCAGTTCGGGGCCCAGGTGGTCGCCGGAGGGATCGCCATCGCCACCCTGATCTTCATTGAGCGGGTCAACAACCCGTTGACAAACCGCGAGGTCGTCTTCCCGATGCCGGTAGTGGTGTTGTTGACTCTCTTCTGGATTATGGGGATGATCAACACCGTCAACTGGCTGGACGGGCTGGACGGGCTGGCGGCGGGGGTCGCGGCCATCCTGTGCATTGTCCTGGCGGTACACATGCACCGGGTGGGGCAACCCAGTGTAGCGGTTCTCCCGATCGCGCTGCTGGGTGCGACGCTGGGGTTTCTGCCGTACAACTTCCACCCGGCCCGCGTCTTTATGGGCAGCAATGGCGCCTTTTTCCTGGGCTACGCGCTGGGATGCCTGGGCATCATCGCCGGCGCGCGGGTCGCCACTGTCCTTCTGGTTATGGGCATCCCCATCGCCGATGTGGCCTGGCAGATTATAGACCGGATTCGCCGTCGGCGTTCCCCCACTCTGGGCGACCGCGGCCATCTTCACTTTCGGCTGCAGGATATGGGGTTGCCCCAGCCTGTGATCGTCGTCGCCTACTGGGCTTTCTGTGGGGTCTTCGGCCTGCTGGCGCTGACGGTCTCCTCCCGCCTCTACAAACTGCTGGCCCTGCTGGTCCTGGGGGCTGCGGTGGTCGGAGTGCTGGCGTTCTTATCCCGCCGTTCGGACCGGTAAAGGATCGGGCTTCGGGGCATTCGTAGTCAGCCCCGAAGCACAGCGGAGGGGCGCCCGATGCGCTACTCCGCTTCGTTCCGTAGCGCACTACCAACGGCGTAGCGTTTGTAGTCAGCCACGCAGCGGAGCGGGGTGGCGTCCGATGAGCGCTACTCCGCTTCGCTCCGTAGCGCACTACGAGCGTCATTGCAGTAGAACTATGAACGAGGATACCATCCGCGCGCTGCGGCGCGTCCCCCTTTTCACGGAACTCCCGGACCGGGTGCTCCGTCATCTGGCGGAAGTCGCCGTGCGCCGCGAGTATCCCCCCGGAGAGATCGTCATCCTGGAAGGGGAGCCCTGCCGGGCGGTCTATTTCATCGCCCAGGGAGAGGCGCGGGTCTTCCGAACGGCCCCGGACGGTCGGGAGCAGGTACTGGTCCGGCTGGGGCCAGGCGGCGCGTTCAACACGGTCCCGCCCTTCCTCCCTGAAGGAGTCAATCACGCCACCGTCCAGGCCCTGACCCCGCTGATCCTCTATGCCATTCCCGTCCCGGACTTTTTGCGCCTGGTGGAAGAGTATCCGGAACTGGCACGGGTGCTGTTGCAGGATTTTGCCGTCCGGCTGGACCACCTGACAAATCTGGTGGAAAACCTCTCCCTGCGGACAGTGCGGGGACGCCTGGCGCGCTTTCTGCTGGAGCAGGCGGAAGAGGAGACGGTCAGCCGCCGCTGGACGCAGGAGGAGATCGCCGCGCAGATCGGGACGGTGCGGGATATGGTGGGGCGGACGCTGCGGGCCTTCGCCGACGCCGGGCTGCTGCGGATGGAGCGCCACCGGATTGTGCTTTTAGACCGGGCCGGACTGGAGGCCGAAGCACGGGGTGCCGGATGAACAAGGACACTGTTACCCGGATTGCTCAGAACCTGCAACGAGTGCGGGAACGGATCGGGGAAGCGGCCCTGCGGGTCGGGCGGGACCCTGCCGCGGTGGTCCTGGTCGCGGTCGCCAAGACCTTCCCGGCGGAGGTCATCCTGGCAGGGTACGAGGCCGGCCTGCGTCATTTCGGAGAGAACCGGCCCGAAGAGGGCGCGGCCAAAATCCCCGCCGTCCACGCTGCCCTCTCCGGCCCCTGTCCCACCTGGCACATGGTCGGTCACATCCAGAGCCGCAAGGCCGACCTGGCGGTGGCGTATTTTGACGTGGTGCACTCAGTGGACCGGCTGAAGATTGCCCAGCGGCTGAGCCGTTTCGCCCTGGAAGCGGGGCGGGAAATTCCCGTCCTGCTGGAATGCAACATCAGCGGCGAAGAGACGAAGTTCGGCTTTGCCGTGGACCGCTGGCAGGAGGACGCGGCCCAGCGGGAGGCGTTCTTTGCCGACTGCGCGGTTATTCTGGGCCTGCCGGGCCTGCGGGTGGAAGGGCTGATGACCATCGCCCCGCTGACCGACGACCCGGAGGTGGTACGTCCGGTCTTCGCCGGACTGCGCGCCCTGCGGGACGCGTTGCGGGAGCGGTTCCCCCAGGCGTCCTGGCGCGAACTCTCTATGGGGATGACCGACGACTTTGAGGTCGCGGTAGAGGAAGGGGCGACAATGGTGCGCATCGGTCGCGCCATCTTCGGCCCAAGGCAGGAATAGAGGAGCAGGGGTGCGGAGGGGCGGGGGTGCGGAGGAGCAGGGGTGCGGGGGTGCGGAGGGGCGGAGGAGCGGAGGCACGATTTGCGATACGCGATACGCGATAAGCGATAAAAAAAAGCCGCACCCCCTTACGTTTACTATCTACTTGCAGACTTGCAAACTTGCCCACTTTCCATTATAATGCCGCCATTCACAGGAGCAACTCGCGATGTTTGAGAACCTGACGGAGCGACTACAGGGGATTTTCGGGCGACTGCGCAAGCGGGGCGTCCTGCGGGAGGCAGACGTAGACGAAGTCCTGCGGGAAATCCGTCTGGCCCTGCTGGAGGCCGACGTCCACTACAAAGTGGTGCGGGATTTCATCGCCCGTGTGCGGGAAAGGGCGGTGGGGGCCGAGGTCCACCAGGCGCTCAGTCCGGCCCAGCAGGTCATTAAAATCGTCTACGAGGAACTGGTCGCCACGCTGGGGGAGGCGGGGCATCTGGAACTGAAGGGGCCGGCGCCCTATGTGGTTATGGCCGTCGGCCTGCAGGGCTCCGGCAAGACGACGACGGTGGCGAAACTGGCCCGCCACCTTCGGGAGCGGAGCCACTTCCCCCTGATGGTCGCCGCCGACACTTACCGTCCGGCGGCGGTGACCCAACTGGAAGTCCTGGGCCGCCAACTGGAACTGCCCGTCTACAGCGAAGGGGTGAAGGCCGACCCGCCGTCCATCTGCGTCCGGGGCGTGCAGGAGGCCCGCCGTCGGGGGTGCGACACGGTCATCCTGGATACGGCCGGCCGTCTCCAGATTGACGATGAGATGATGGCGGAACTGGAGGCCATTGTCCGGCAGGTCCGTCCGGTGGAGATTCTCCTGGTCGCCGACGCGATGACCGGGCAGGAAGCGGTAAACATCGCCGAGGGCTTCCACAAGCGGCTGGGCCTCACCGGCCTGATCCTGACCAAGATAGACGGCGACGCGCGCGGCGGCGCGGCCATCAGCATGCGGGCGGTGACAGGCGTGCCCATCAAGTTTCTGGGGACGGGCGAAAAGGCCGACGCGCTGGAACCGTTCCATCCCGAGCGGTTGGCCTCCCGCATTCTGGGTATGGGGGACGTTCTCAGCCTCATTGAGCGGGCGGAGGCGGCCTTTGACGCCGAACAGGCCCGCCGGATGGCGGAGAAAATCCAGGAGGCGGAGTTTGACCTGGAGGACTTCCTGGAGCAACTGCGCCAGGTGCGCAAGATGGGCCCGGTGACCCAAATTCTGGAGATGATGCCGGGGATGGGAAAGATGGCTGCGTCGGTGGACCCGAAGGAGGCCGAACGGCAACTGAAACGCATAGAGGCGATCATTCTCTCTATGACCCCGGAGGAGCGGCGCAATCCGCGCATCCTGAACGCCAGCCGGAAGCGGCGCATCGCCCGGGGCAGCGGCACCACCGTCCAGGATGTGAATGCGCTGATCAGCCAGTACCGCCAGATGCAGCGGATGCTGAAGCAGATGAGCAAGCAGCGGGGGCTTCTTTCTGGCCTGGCGCGGATGTTTGGGGGATGAAGAAGAAAGTGGGAAGTGGAAAGTCGGAAGTGGGAAGTGGGAAGTGGAAAGTCGGAAGTGGGAAGTGGGAAGTGGGAAGCGGGAAGTGGGAAGCGGGAAGTGGGAAGTGGGAAGTGGTCAGGGGGCTTGTGCAGTAAATCGTAAAGAGGTGTTGAATCTCGTAAAGTCGTATCACCGCCCTCCGGCGAAGTCTCAAAAAGTCATACCACTCCTATGGGTTGAATCTGGCTTGTGATTCCAGAAGGGTGCGATCCTCTGGAGGATTGACATTTCCCCTCCCCCCTACCCCCCTCCCCATTGAGGGCGGACGGATCGTCCGCCCCTACCGCCGCACGGGGAGGGGGATGAAAATGGGGTTTTTGGGGCGGCGGCGAAGCCGCCGCCCCAAAAACCCCTCTCTTCCCCCCTCTCCCCCGCCCGTCAGGGCAAGGGGGAGAGGGGGGCAAGGGGGGTGAGGGGGATAGAGGGAACCCCTGGCAACAAAGAAAACCTCGGAACGAACACTCGGACTCCCACCCGGGCAAGGGATGGGATACGACTTTGTGAGACTTTGTTAAAGACCGGGTGATACGACTTTATGAGAATCAACAGAGGGAAAGTTTGTAGGGGCGGCTTTGCCGCCCCCACAAATCCCATACCCCACCCCTCCCTGTGCAGGGCGAATTACTGCGCAGGCCCCAGGGGTATGAGAATTTGACAAAAAGGCGCGAGTGGTGTATCTTTTTATCACAGCAAAAATCTTAAGGGGCACAGTATGCTTTCCCGGCGAGTGATCATTGAAGTTCCGGAAAAGGTGTTACTGGCTGAGAAGATGGATGAGGAACGGTTCGCCCGCGAATTGCGCATGCTGGCGGCGGTCAAGTTATTTGAGATGGGTCGTCTCTCTTCCGGGCGGGCGGCCGAACTGGCCGGGATGTCCAGAGTGGAATTTCTGTTGAGTTTGGGAAAGTACCAGGTATTCCCCTTCTCGGCCGAACTGGATGAGTTAGAAGCAGCCTATGGCGAAAGCCATCAGTGACACTTCGCCGTTGGTGTATCTGTATCGCATTGGTGGATTGGATTGGCTACCAGTGCTGTTTGAGGATGTTTGGGTTCCTTCAGCGGTTGTTCAGGAACTGGCAACCGGCCGCACTCTCGGCTACGACGTTCCTGACCCGACGAAGTATGCCTGGCTGCGGTTAGTGGACCCGCATGCTGTGCCGTCGGAGTGGCTGGTTGCCGATTTGGGAGCGGGAGAAATTGCTACTCTGGCCCTGGCCTTTGAGCACCCTGAACATATCTTGTTGTTGGACGACCTGCTTGCCCGCCGTATAGCGCAGGCTGCAGGATTAACGGTATGGGGAACTTTGCGTCTTTTGTTAGAAGCCAAGTCCCACGGGCTGATTGAACGCGTGGCACCCCAACTGGATGCTCTGGAACGAGCCGGTCTATGGATGTCGCAGGAAATCAAGCATCGTATTCTGAGACTGGCTCATGAGTGAGGTTTCACATGTGATTCCCGTCGCTGTAGATGAGCCAGGGATGCTCCTGGTGCGATCACAGCAACAATGTTCAGAATTCCAATTCTTCAGGAGGAGCATGGTCAAAATCCGTCTACGACGTGTTGGTGCGAAGAAGCAACCCAGTTATCGGATCGTGGTTACCGACTCGCGGGCGCCGCGGGACGGGGCGTACATTGAGGCCATCGGCTTCTACAACCCCCGCACGGAGCCGGAGACGGTGCAAATTCACGAGGATCGGGCGCTTTACTGGCTAAGTGTCGGCGCTCAGCCGACGGAGGCAGTGGCGCGTCTTCTGGAGAAAAATGGGACGCTGGCCCGGTTTGCCCGGCTGAAGGCCGGGGAACCCCTGGAGGCGCTGATAGCGGAGGCGGCCGCCTGATCGCGTTCCCAGGGCTTGCCGGCCTGCTGCCGATCGCCGGGTCGGCAATCTGTTGGCGGGGAGTGTCTCCTCCGCCCAAAAACTGACCAAGGGGAGGGGGAAAATCTGAGAGACCTGTTCCCGCCTGGAACTTCACCTCCGTAATCCAGTCCCATCCACCACCTGCAGGGAGGTCCATCATGTCCGCAATGAAAGACCTGGTTGAGTACATCGCCAAGGCACTGGCCGACAAGCCGAATCAGGTACAGGTCTCCGAAATTGAGGGCGAGGCCGCGCTCATTTTGGAACTGCGGGTCGCTCCGGAAGATATGGGGCGAATCATCGGCAAGGACGGGCGTACCGCCAACGCGATTCGCACCCTTGTCCGCGTGCTTGCCGCAAAGCAGGGAAAGCGGGTAACTCTGGAGATTGTCTGATCGTCGTCGGTCTTATTCTTTCCGAAAAGAGTCCACAAAAGCGCGAGGCCCCGGGTCGCCGCCTCGGCCCGAGGAGCCCCGCTTTTTGATTGTCGGCCGCATCCTGCGCCCCCACGGAATCCGCGGGGAGATGCGGATGGAAATCCTTACCGGTTACCCGGAGCGGCTTTCTTCGCATCGCGTCTTTTACCTGGGCCCACAGGCGAAACCCTACCCGGTGGAGGGCGTCCGTTTCCATCGGGAAGCGGCGATCATCAAACTGGCCGGCTGCGATGACCGGAACGCCGCCGAGGCCCTGCGCGGCCTGCTGGTCCACATCCCCCTAGAAGACGCAATCCCCCTGGAGGAAGGAGAGTACTACTACTTCCAGGTCGTCGGGGTGGAAGTGTTTACCGATCAGGGGGAGCACCTGGGCCAGGTGGTGGACGTGATGGAGACAAAGGCCAACGATGTCTACGTCGTCCGCGGGCCGCGCGGGGAAATTCTCATCCCCGCCGTGGAGGACATCGTCCGCGAACTGGACCTGACCGCCCGCCGGATGGTCATCGTCCCGATATCGGGGCTATTGCCGTAATGGGAGTCCAGGGGTGCGGCAGCGGCGAAGCCGCTGCCGCACCCCTCTATCCTCCCCACCGCAACGCGGATGAGCGAGAGCGCGCGCTACTACGTCGGATTCAACCGGGTGCGCGGCATTGGCCCGGCCCGCCTGCGCATGCTGCTGGATGTCTTCGGGGACGCCGAGAGGGCATGGCACGCTCCCGCCGAAGCGCTTGCTCGCGCTGGCCTGGACCGCCGGTCGCTGGAGAACTTGCTGGAGACGCGCGCCCATCTGGACCTGGACCGGGAGATGCGCCGGATCGCTGCCGTGGGCGCTCACGTCCTCACCTGGGAGGACGGGGAGTACCCGAAACTTCTGGCGGAAATCCCCGACCCGCCACCGGTCCTGTACGTCCGCGGGGAACTGAAACCGGAGGACGCCTGGGCAGTGGCGGTGGTGGGAACCCGTCGGGCCAGCGCGTATGGGCGGGAGGTCACCCGAAGGCTGGTCACCGCACTGGTGCAGGCCGGGGTCACAATTGTCAGCGGGCTGGCGCGGGGGATAGACACGGTGGCCCACCAGACCGCGCTGGAGGCCGGAGGCCGCACCATCGCTGTCCTGGGCTGCGGGATTGACCTGGTCTATCCGCCGGAGCACCGCGATCTGGCCCGCCGAATCGCCGCTCAGGGCGCGCTGGTCACCGAATATCCGCTGGGGACGCAACCGGAGCCGGGCAATTTCCCCCCGCGCAACCGCATCATCAGCGGGCTGAGTCTGGGGGTCGTCGTCACCGAGGCGGGGCGGGATAGCGGGGCCATCATCACCGCCGACTACGCCGCTGAGCAGGGGCGGGATGTCTTCGCCGTCCCCGGCTCCATCCTTGCCGCTGGGTGCGCAGGCCCCAACCGCCTTATCCAGGACGGCGCCAGGCCGGTGCTGGAGCCCAACGACATCCTGCGGGAACTGAATCTGACGATGGTCGCCCAGCAGGCGGAGGCCCGCCAGGCCCTGCCAGCGACCGAGACGGAGGCGCTGATCCTCTCCCATCTGAGCGACGAACCCGTCCACGTGGACGATCTGACCCGCGCGGTAGGGTTGCCGGTCGCCCAGGTCACCAGTACGCTGGCCCTGATGGAGTTGAAGGGAATGGTGCGGCAGGTGGGGGGGATGAAGTATTGTAAATTCTAAATTCTAAATTGCAAATTTAGGGGAGGATGGAATGGCATCATTTTTCGCGTTGATTATGGCGGGCGGTGGCGGGACACGGTTGTGGCCTCTGAGCCGCCGATCCCGCCCCAAGCAGGCGCTCACTCTGGTGGGCGAACGGACGATGTTTGAGCACGCGGTGGACCGCATCGCATCCCTCTTCCAGCCGGAAGATATTTTCGTGGTCACCGGAGAGGATCAGGTGGAGTCCCTGCTCATCCAGGCGCCGGAACTCCCCCGCCGGAACTTCCTGGTAGAGCCGGTGGGTCAGGGAACGGCCCCCGCCATCGGCCTGGGCGCCGTCCACCTGCGCCGACGGGACTCCCAGGGGGTGATGGCTGTCCTCACCGCCGACCATTTTATCCGGGATGTGGAGAAATTCCGCCGGGTGCTGACGGCTGCCGCGGAGGTCGCCGAAAAGGGACACCTGGTCACCCTGGGCATCACCCCGTCTTTCCCTTCCACCGGTTTCGGCTACATCCAGCAGGGGGAGATGTTGTACGAGGTGGACGGGTTCACCGTCTTCCGTGCCGAGCGGTTCACCGAGAAGCCCAGCCCGGAGACGGCGTTCCAGATGGTAGAATCCGGCCTCTACACCTGGAACAGCGGGATGTTCATCTGGCGGATAGACCGGATTATGGAGGAGTTCGCCCGCCAGATGCCGGATCTCTACGACGCGCTGATGCAGGTTGATGCCGTCCTGGGCACGCCAGCCTACGAACCCACCCTGCAGCGGCTCTGGCCCGAACTGGATTCCCAGTCCATTGACTACGGTGTGATGGAAGGGGCAGAGGACGTCGTGGTGATTCCGGTGGACATCGGCTGGTCGGATGTGGGGAACTGGTCCAGCATGCGGGAGATTCTCCCCGCCGACCGGGATGGCAATGTGGTGGTCGGGGAGTATGTGGGCATAGATACCAGTAATACGATTGTTTTCGGTGGCAAACGGTTGGTCGCCACTATCGGCCTGGAAGATGTGATCATCGTGGATACCGATGATGCGCTGCTCATCTCTCCGGTGGAGCGGGAGCAGGATGTGCGGGAACTGGTGCGCCGACTTCAGGAGATGGGGCGGAAGGAAGTTTTGTGAGTAAAACGTAATGCGTAAAACGTAACAGGATGGACGCTTTTCGTCGGTATTCGGTGGATGAGGCCCAACTGGGGGAGTATCTGGAGCGGATGGCAGAGGCACTGGAGGGCCTGCAGGGGTTGGTCGCAGCGGTCCTCTACGGCTCTGCTGCCGAGGGGTTGCCGTTCCGGGACCTGGACATCGCGCTGGTGGTGGATCGGGCCGTCTGTCCGGCGGAGAAGGACTGGGACCTGCTGAACGATGCGGCGGACCTTCTCGCTCCTCTGGTGCCGGTGCCGGTGGACGTTCGGGTCGTCAACGATGCCCCGCTGGCCCTTCGGTATCGCGTCGTGTTCGGCCGGCCGTTCTTGATCCGGGACAGGGAGGCTTACGAAGAGTTTGCGGCCCGCTCCTGGGACCTCTATCTGGACTTTGAGCCGGTTTCCCGACGGTATTTGGAGGAGATAAACAACGGAATTTCGGGAGGCAATTGCTGAATGGCTGAAAAGACAGACGTTGTGATGGAAGCGTATTGTGTTCGCTGTAAGGAGAAACGGCCGCTGGCGGACCCGCAGCCGGTCTTCACCACCGCAGGCCGTCCGGCGACGCGCGGCACCTGCCCCGTCTGCGGGACGACGCTCTTTCGGATGGGCGCCACGCCCGCCCACGAGGGAATGGACCCGCCCACCCCTTCCCAACCCGAAGGACGGCTGGTCATCGTGGAGTCGCCCGCCAAGGCGCGCACCGTCGGCCGGTTCCTGGGCAAGGGCTACACCGTCCGCGCTTCGGTGGGGCATGTGCGCGACCTGCTGCGCTCATCCATGTCTGTGGACGTGGAGAACGACTTCAAGCCCGTCTATCGGGTCCCCAAAGAGAAGAAGCAGGTGGTGAAGGAACTGCGGGAAGAGGTGAAGAAGGCCGCCGAGGTGTACCTCGCCACCGACCCCGACCGGGAAGGAGAGGCCATCGCCTGGCACCTGACCGAGGCGGTCGGCATCCGTCCTTCTCAACTGCGACGGGTTGTCTTCCACGAAATCACACAGCAGGCTATAGAGGGGGCCTTCTCCCACCCGCGCGGGATTGATATGAACCTGGTCAATGCCCAGCAGGCGCGCCGTGTTCTGGACCGGCTGGTGGGCTACAACCTGAGCCCGCTCCTGTGGCGCAAAGTCCGCGGCCGCCTCAGCGCCGGACGGGTCCAGTCGGTAGCGGTGCGAATGGTCGTGGAGCGGGAGCGGGAAATCCAGAATTTCGTCCCCGAAGAGTACTGGTCCATCCACGCCGAACTGGCGAAGCGGGAGGAGCGTCGCCGTTCCTTCCTGGCGAAACTCCACCGCATCCGCGGGGAGGAGGTCAACCTCAAGGACCAGCCTGCAACGCAGGCGGTGGTGGACGAACTGGAGAAGGCCGTCTACGTGGTTGCGTCGGTCAAGGAGGGGCAGCGGAAGCGACAGCCCGCCCCGCCGTTCACCACCAGCACGATGCAACAGGAGGCGTCCCGGCGGCTGGGCTTCACCGCCACCCGCACCATGCGCATCGCCCAGCAACTCTACGAGGGGATAGACCTGGACGGCAGCGGGCCTGTCGGTCTGATCACGTATATGCGCACCGACTCCACCAACGTGGCGGAGCAGGCACAGGCGGAGGCGCGCCAGTACATCGCCAAACGGTACGGGGAGTCGTTCCTGCCCCCGAAGCCTCCCGTCTACAAAACCAAGGCGAAGGGGGCGCAGGAGGCCCACGAGGCCATCCGGCCCACGTCCGTCTTCCGCGAGCCGGAGGCGATCAAAGACCAGTTGACCCGCGATCAGTACCGGCTTTACCAGTTGATCTGGCAGCGGTTCGTCGCCAGCCAGATGCCTCCTGCCCTCTACGACACAATGACTGTGGAGATCGGAGCGGGGTTGACCCTGCCCGTACCGGAGGCCGGGCCAGCGGGCGGCGAGTGGCCGTACCTCTTCCGCGCCACCGGCTCCACGCTCCGTTTCCCCGGCTTCCTGTTGGTCTACGAGGAGGCGAAGGACGAGGACACCACGGAGGAGGAGCCCGTCCAACAGATTCCGCCGCTGACGGTGGGCGAAGTGCTGGACCTGGTGCGGTTGATTCCGGAGCAGCACTTCACCCAGCCGCCGCCGCGCTACACCGAGGCGACGCTGGTGCGGGCACTGGAGGAGTACGGCATCGGCCGACCGTCCACCTACGCGCCGATCCTGCAGACCATCCAGCAGAGGGGCTACGTCCGGCGGGACGGCCGACGGCTGGTCCCCACCGAGACCGGCTTCCTGGTCAACGACCTGCTGGTGGAGCGTTTCCCGGAGGTGATGGATTACAACTTCACTGCGCAGATGGAGGCGCAACTGGACGAAATCGCGGCGGGTCAGCGGGAATGGGTGCCGGTGGTGCGGGAGTTCTACATTCCCTTCGCCCGGCAGGTGGCGGAGGCGGACCGACTGGTGGAGAAGGTGGAACTGGAATCCGACCTGCTGGAGCGGACGTGCCCCGAATGTGGCGCGCAGTTGCGGGTCCGCTGGGGCCGCTATGGGAAGTTCGTCGGCTGCACCCGCTTCCCCGACTGCCGGTACACCGAGCCCTGGCAGGAGAAGGTCGGGGCGACCTGCCCGCAATGCGGCGGCGACCTGGTGGAGAAGCGCACCCGTAAAGGGCGCACTGGCTACGGCTGTACCAATTACCCCACCTGCAACTTCTGGGTCTGGCAGCGCCCGTTGCCCACTCCCTGCCCGGCCTGCGGCGGCCTGATGACGGAGGCCCGCAAGGGGCTGGCCCGCTGTATCGCCTGCGGCGAGGAGGTGTCGCTGGAGGCAACGGATACCGAATAGCGATCCTTTTGCCTGACCGTTTTACGGTCGGGTGGAGTCCCAAAAGGCTGCTTGAGGTGTTTTAACCCCCTCATCCCCCCGGCCGCAAAGGGGAGAAAAATGGTGGGTTTTGGCGCTGGCGGCCTTCGGCCGCCAGCGCCAAAACCCACACAAAATTCCCCCTCCCCGCGGGGCGGGCGATTCGTCCGCCTTCAGCGGGGAGGGGGGCGAGGGGACATACGCCTCAATTAAGATTCCAGCGACTGAAAGTCGCCCCTGGAGGGCCTTCGGCCGACGGTCGGCCTTCACCGACCGTTCGCAGGGGGATGCCCTGTAGGGATACCCCTTGTGGGTATCCTTTGGATGCCCTTTGGGGGCATCCCGAAGCCGCAGGTTTCAACCTGACGGCGTTTTTCAGCAGCCTCCACGGCGGGGCGAGGGGGCTGCCTGAAACGGTTTGCCATACGAGGGGGTTCGGGGCGGGCGGCCGAAGGCCGCCCGCCCCGAATCCGACATCCGTACCATTCCAGGAGGTCCCTCATGTCCTCATCCGCTATCCAGACGCTACAATCCCTCACCGATGCCTACCTGAAAACTTACTGCGAGACTTATCCCAACGCCGCCGTCTGGCTGGGGTTCCACGAGTACGATGGACGTCTGCCCGATCTCTCCCGCGCCGCGCAGGAGAGCCGCCTGGCCGACCTGCGCCGTTTCCTGGCCGACCTGGAGCAGATAGACCCGGCCGACCTGGACGAGAAAGGCTGGCTGGATTACGAAGTGGTGCGCCATGAGGCAGCCTTTGAGGCCTTCACCCTGGAGGACTGGCGGCGACCGGAGCGCGACCCCATCCCCTATCTGGAGACCCTGGACGTCGGCAACTACATTCTCCGCAATTACGCTCCCCTGGAGGTGCGCGTCCGGGCGCTCATCGCCCACCTGCGCGGGTTCCCCGCCGTCCTCTCCGCAATGCGGGAGAACCTGACGATGGCCGCGCGTCCGGCCGTCGGCGTGGCGGTGCGGATCGGCCGAGGGCTGGTCTCCTTCCTGCAAAACGACCTCCCCACCGCGCTGGCGGGTCTGGAGGACCGCGCCCTCTGGGCGGAGTTTGAGGCCGCCAATCGGGAGGCCATCGGCGAAGTGGAGGCGGCCGTCGCCTGGCTGGAGAACGACCTGGCTCCCCGCGCCACCGACAACTTCGCGCTGGGGCCGGAGCGGTTCGCCCGGATGTTAGCGTTGGGCGAGGGAGTCACCTTCCCCCTGGATGAACTCCGCCGCGTCGCCGAGGCCGACCTGGCCCGCAACAAGGAGGCGTACCTGGAGACGGCGGCCCGTCTGGGGCCCGGCCGCCCCCTGGAGGAAGTCATCGCCGAAGGGAAACGCCGCCACCCCGCGCCCGACGACCTCATCCCCACCGTGCGCCGTCTGGTGGACGACCTCCGGCAGACCGTCCTGGAGCGGGGCATCGTCTCCGTCCCCTACGACGAGAACTGCATCGTCGCCGAGACGCCCTCGTTTCTCCGCTACGCCTTCGCAATGATGTACTCCAGCGGCCCCTTTGAGCAGGCCGCCCGCGAGTCCTACTACTACGTCACCCCGCCGGAGAAGGACTGGCCCCCGGAGAGGGTGGAGGAGTGGATGACGGCCTTCACCTACCAGTCCCTCTGGAGCACCTGTGTCCACGAGGCCTGGCCTGGCCATTATCTGCATGGCCTGCACACCCGCAACGCCCCCTCGGCCGTCACTAAAACATTCTGGTCCTACGCCTTCACCGAGGGATGGGCCCACTACTGCGAGCAGATGATGCTGGAGACGATTTGCCCGGACGACCTCTGGGCCCGTCTGGGGCAACTGACCGATGCCCTGATGCGCAACGTCCGCTTCGTCTGCGCGCTGGGCTTGCACACCGGCGGGATGACAGTGGAGGAGGCCGCCCGTCGCTTCGTGGAGGACGCCTTTATGGAGCCGGCGACGGCTGAAGAGGAGGCCGTCCGCGGCACCTACGACCCCGGCTACCTGAACTACACGCTGGGGAAGTTGATGGTGCTCAAACTGCGGGAGGACGTTCGGGCGCGGGAGGGGGAGAATTTTGACCTGCGCCGCTTCCACGACCGCTTCCTCTCCTACGGCACCCCACCGATTCCGGTCCTGCGCCGGTTGATGCTGGGCACAGATGGAGGAGATGTGGTATAATTCAGTAGGTGCAATCGTTGGGGCCTTCAAATCCGCCACCGCCCGGCGGGTAGAAGGGGGAGAAAAATTTGGGGTTTTGGCGCTGGCAGCCGAAGGCCGCCAGCGCCAAAACCCCTACAAAAATCCCCCCTCCCCGTGGGGCTGTAGCGGACGTTCTGTCCGCGCGCCGGAAATGGAAAAGGAAACATCTATGGCCGAATGGCCCTCATTTCAGGAACAGGAGATATCCCAGGACCTGGGGGAACTGCGCCGTAAGGTGCGGACGATGCTGGACCTGACCACCCCGCGGGACGGTCTGGCGGCCTATTACGCCCTCTACCACGACCCCGCGCGCACCCGCCTCTGGGTGGCCGAACGGGGCCTGCGGGTAGAGGGCTTTCTGGCCCTCTGCCAGACCGGCTGGGACCTCTTCCGGCTCTTCGGCGTCCTGCGCGCCCGCCGTTCGGACGTGGCGATGGCGCTGCTCCAGCGCGTCCTTCAGCCCGCCGGTACAACGGTTCGCCGCCCCTACTACTTGGTAACCACTCCCGACCTGCTGGGCGTCGCCGAAGAGGCCCTGGAGGTGGAGAAAGTCAGCCTCAACCGCATCTATTCCCTGGACCTGCAGCGCTACTCCCCCCAAATCAACGTCCTGGTCACCCCCGCGCAGGCCGCCAGCGGCGCTCCCCGTTTCGTCATCCGCTCCCAGGAAGGGCAAATTGTCGCCGAGGCGGGGATCAACTGGCAATCTCCCCACTTTGCCGAGGTATACGTCCAGACGGCGCCGGAAGCCCAGAGGCGGGGCTGGGGCAAGGCGGTCCTGGATTCCTGCATCGCCTGGATTCTGCGCGGCGGCACCCTCCCCCTCTACGTCGTCGCCGAGGGCAACGAAACCTCCCTCCGCCTGGCCGAATCCGTCGGCTTCGTGGATAGCGGCGCACGGGAATGTGCGGTAGAAGGGATCGGGAAGGCCGTTCGGTGAGTTCGGACTGGCGAGACCGCCTGGAACGGGTACTTCTGCGGGTGGAACGTCCCGGCCGCTACATCGGCGGGGAGGTGAACGCCGTCCGCAAAGACTGGGACTCCACCTCCACCCGCATTGCGCTGATCTTCCCCGACCTCTACGACCTGGGGATGTCCAACCTGGGCATCCAGGTCCTCTACGACATCCTCAACCGGATGGACGGCGTCCTGGCCGAACGGGCATACACCCCCTGGCCCGATATGGCTGCGGCGATGCGCCGGGAGGGAATCCCCCTCTACAGCCTGGAGTCCTTTCGTCCCCTGGCCGAATTTGACATCCTGGGCTTCAGTTTGCCCTACGAGGTCCTCTACACCAACCTGCTGGAAACGCTTTCGCTGGCCGGACTGCCCCTCTTGAGCCGAGAGCGGGACGAGCGCTATCCCCTGGTCATTGCCGGGGGACACGCGACCTTCAACCCGGAGCCGGTGGCGGACTTCGTGGACGCGTTCGTCATCGGCGATGGGGAGGAAGTGATTGAGGACGTGGTGCGCGCCTGGGAGCGCGCCCGTCACAAAAGCCGCAAGGAGCAACTGGTAGCCCTGGCCCGTATCCCCGGCGTCTACGTCCCCCGCTTCTACGATGTGGAGTACCATAACGACGGGACCGTCGCCCGCATCCGGCCCCTTCACCCCGACGCCCCGCTCCCCATCCGGCGGCGGATCGTCCTCGTCCTGCCGCCGCCTCCGACCCGGCAACTGGTCCCCAACGTCACGGTGGCCCACGACCGGGGGGTGGTGGAAATCCAGCGGGGGTGCATCCGGGGCTGTCGCTTCTGCCACGCCGGGGTGGTCACCCGCCCGCTGCGGGAGCGGCCGCTGGAGGAGGTCCTACAGGCGGTGGACGACATCCTGACCCACACCGGCTACGAGGAGGTCGCCCTGCTCTCCCTCTCCTCGGCGGACTACTCCCGCATCGGCGAACTGGTCCAGGCGCTGGCGGAGCGGTATGCCGACCGGCATCTCTCCATCTCCCTGCCCAGTTTGCGGATTGAGTCCTTTTCGGTGGACCTGGCTGACGCCATCAGCCGCGGGCGCCGGACGGGCTTCACCTTTGCGCCGGAGGCGGGGACGGAACGACTGCGCCGTATCATCAACAAGCCGGTCCCGGCGGACCAGATGGTGGAGATCGCCCGCCAGGTGTTCCGGCGCGGCTGGCGGACGATCAAACTGTACTTTATGATCGGTCTGCCGGGGGAGACCCCGGAGGACGTCTGGGCGATCGCCGACCTGGCGCGCGCCGTCCTGAACGAAGGGAAGAAAGTCCACGGCCGCAAGGCACAGGTCAACGTGAGCGTGAGTACCTTTGTGCCCAAACCGCACACCCCGTTCCAGTGGGCGCCGCTTCTGTCGCTGGAGGAGATTCGTCTTCGTCAGCAAATGTTGCGCGGGCGGATGCGCGGCGGAGGGCTCAACGCCAGTTGGAACGACCCGCGGATGACCCGCATAGAGGCGGTCCTCTCCCGCGGCGACCGGCGGCTGGGGGAGGTCATCCGGCGGGCCTGGGGGGCGGGGGCGCGCTTTGACGGCTGGGACGAACTGTTTGACGAGGGGGCATGGGCGGCGGCGTTTGCCCAGACCGGCCTCTCGCCCGATTTCTACGCCCATCGGGAGCGGGGCCGGGATGAGGTCTTCCCGTGGGACCACATTGCCACGGGGGTACGCAAGGAGCACCTCTGGCGGGAGTGGGAGTGGAGTCGGGAGGCCCGCACCCGCCCGGATTGTCGCAGCGCCTGTTCCGGTTGCGGCATCATTGCCGACTTCGGCGGCCTGTGGGTCCCGACCTGGGTCTGCCCACCGCCGTCGGCGGTCTCTTCGTGAAGTGTTTTTTTACCGCAGTTTCTAGCCACCTGACTAGATTGACAATGGCAAATTTTAAGTTATAAAACAAAAATTGGCAGCTGTGCCCTTTGAAAAGGCCGCTGGCAGGGCAAAAGCCAACGGGCTATCGCCTTGGCGGCGCAAAATGGGCGGTTTTCAGCCCCCCTCACCCCCCTTACCCCCCTCTCCCCCTTGCCCTGACGGGCGGGGGAGAGGGGGGACAGAGAGGGGTTTTGCGGGGCGGCGGCGAAGCCGCCGCCCCGCAAAACCCCATCTTTTCTCCCCCCTCCCCGTGGGGTCGTAGGGGCGGACGATCCGTCCGCCCTCAACGGGGAGGGGGGCAGGGGAGTGGGGGCCCAATCTCTTTCGGCTCACCAGGGGACCTCTTTCGGCCGAAAGCCGAATTAGATAATACCATTTATACTTTTAACGCATAGTTTGTCATTATAATTTAGAATCTGCCATTGTCAATGTAGTCAGCCACGGAGCGCAGCGAAGTGGCGTTCAGTTACGCAGGCGGTCGGGCTTCCCCTCCCCGCGCGGCGACGGCCCGCCGGACCGACTCCACATCCGGCCGGTAAAGTGCAGAGGGCGGCGCGGGCCGTTCCCCCACGGCGATGAGCACCGTCCCCTCCTGGCAGGGGATCGCCATGTCCACCACATACCTCATCCCGCCCTCGCGCACCGGATACTCCCGCTCCGGCAGGAAACCGGCCTCCTTCAGGGTGACGAAAAGCCCGTCGGCGCCGGAAGCGTAGAGATCGTTGATCTCCCGCGCCGCCACAAACCGGTCCCACGACGTCTCAATGAACGTGACCCGCCGCCAGCGGAGGCTGGGGATGGGGCGCTCCAGACGGACGAGGGGACCCAGTTGTAGCTGGTAATAAAGATGGTCGGCCCGGGGGTGGTGGGGCTCATCGGGGAGCAAATCCCGGCGGCGGACCAGTTCGTGTCCCAGCACCGGGGCGTACCAGTGGACGGCCCAACTCTCCTCGCCGAACGCGCGGGTGAAATAGAAGGCCAGGACGACGGCCTCGGTCGTGCTGGGCGGCGCATGCCGGACGGGAATGCGGTACCAGTGTCGGTCGCGGGCGATCTCAAAATCCCTTCGGTTGTTCATCACGGCAACCAGGACACGGTCTTCGGGGTGAAACATCGTGCCTCCTGCTGTTCAACGCCGAAACACCCTCAGGCTTGCGCGGTAATTCGCCTTGCATAGGAAAGGGGTGGGGTGTGGGGTTTGTGGGGACGACGAAGCCCCCCACAAACCCCGCCTTCCCCTCCTTGTGCTTTGACCTCTGACATGTTACAATTACTTTCGCAATGAGGCGAATTCTGGTCTGGCTCGTCATCCTGACATTGCTGGCAGGCGGCATCCCGGTATCCGCCCAGCAACCGGGCGATCCGGCTGTCGCGATCCTTGCCCGCATGTCGCCCCTGGCGCGCGTCGGTCAACTCTTCATCGTCACCTTCCCGGGCACGGATACGGCGGAGACCTCTGCCATCTACGATTTGATTGTCAACAAGCGCATCGGTGGGGTGTTGCTCACCCCGGAGAACGGCAACATTCTAAACGAAGGGGACACGCCCACCCAGGTCGCCACGTTGACCAGCCAACTGCAGCAACTGGCCTGGAACGCGGCGCAGGCCTCCCCGTCCCCTGCGGAAGAGGCCGTGTCCAGTCCATACGTACCTCTCCTCATCGCCGTCCGACAGGGAGAGAGGAGCGGTGCGCCGACCATCCCCATCAGCGGCACGACCCCGCTCCCGTCGCCGATGGCTATCGGCGCAACCTGGGATCCGAACAACGCGGCGACGGTCGGGGAGATTGTCGGCGCCGAACTGCGGGCGCTGGGGATCAACATGCTGCTGGGCCCGCCGCTGGACGTCCTGGACACCCCACGGCCGGGGAGCGCCGCGGACCTGGGGGTCTACTCTTTCGGAGGGGACCCTTTCTGGGTCGGGCAGATGGGACGGGCCTACATCCGCGGGGTCCACACGGGCAGCGACGGTCGGGTGGCGGTGTTCCCGGTCCACTTCCCCGGTCTGGGCGCGGCCGACCGTCCCCTTTCCGAAGAGGTCTCCACCGTCCAGAAGTCCCTGGAACAACTCAAGCAGATTGAACTGGCCCCTTTCCTGGCTGTGACGGGCAGCGGTGAGGCGCTGGAGCGCCCAGACGGGCTTCTGGTCGCCCCCATCCGTTACCGCGGGTTCCTGGGCAACCTCTACGCCTCCACCAAGCCAGTCACCTTTGACCCCCAGGCATTGCAACCGCTGCTGTCCCTGCCGGAGATCGCGCCCTGGCGGGAGGCCGGTGGCCTCACCGTGGCCGATGAACTGGGCGTGCGCGCGATCCGTCGTTTCTACGATCCTTCCGAACAGAGGTTTAACCACCTGCGCGTTGCACTGGAAGCGTTCCTGGCTGGCAACGACCTTCTTATCCTCTCCCATTTCGCCTCCACCGACGATTGGGAGTCGCATATTGCGAACGTGCGCGCGACCCTGACTTTCTTCCGGGAAAAATACGAATCGGACCCCACTTTCCAGGCGCGGGTGGACGAAGCAGTCCTGCGCATCATCCGGCTGAAATTGCGCCTCTACGGTTCGTCGTTCACTCTCGCCGCCACCCAGCGAGATGCTGCGACGGTGACTCAGAAGATCGGTCGTTCGCGCGAACAGGTTGCAGCCATCGCCCGCGCGGCGGTCACCCTGCTCTTTCCCCCTTCCCCCGATCTGCTCCCAGACCCGCCGGGACCGGAGGAACGCATCGTTATCTTTACCGACGACCGGCAGATTGTGCCCTGTGCCGACTGCGCGCCGGTGACTGTCCTTTCCCCCACATTGCTGGCGGAGACAATGATTCGCCTCTACGGTCCCCAGGCCACAGGACAGATATTGCCCCAGCGGATGCAGAGTTTCACCTTCAGCGAATTGCTGGATGCCCTCAACACCCTTCCGGTCACCCCGGCGCCGGAGTCCACTCCCGTTCCTCCCCCGCCCGTCACCGCCGCGCTGGAGCGCGCCGACTGGGTGATCTTCGCTATGCTGGACGCCGGGGACCGGACATCCCCGTCCGGTGCCGTCCGGCGGTTCCTCTCCGAACGGGCCGACGCTCTGCGGGGCAAAAAAGTCGTGGTCTTTGCCTTCGGGGCACCCTATTATCTGGATACCACGGAGATTTCCAAACTCTCCGCGTACTTTGGCCTGTACAGTCCCGCAGCGCCCTTTGTAGAAGCGGCGGCGCGTGCCCTGTTTGCCGAATTCCCCTTCACCGGCGCCCCTCCGGTCAGTGTCTCCGGCATCGGGTACAACCTGCTCCTGCAGACTCAACCCGACCCCAACCAGGTCATTTCGGTCTCCATTGTCACCGAAGGGACTTCCGAAACTCCGGAACCCCTGACCATTTATCAGGGAGACACCCTCCACCTGCGGACCGGCGTCATCGTGGACCGGAATGGTCATCCCGTACCGGACGGCACCCTGGTGGAGTTTATCCTTACGTACCCGCAGGAGGGGCTGGAGCGGACGGTTCAGGCGACCACCCGCGGGGGTGTGGCGGAGGCGTCGGTGACGCTGGATCGGATCGGGCAACTGCAGATTTCCGTACGCGCCGAGCCGGTGCCGCGGGCCGTGCGGCTGGAGATGGACATCCGGCGGGGAGAGCCGGCGGTCATCATCGCCATCACTCCCACCCCCAGCCCGGAACCACCTCCCACGCCGACCGTTGCTCCTTCTCCCACTCCGGAAACGGTACCATCTCCCGAGGCCGTTGTTCCCCCTCCGCGCGCGGACCGGGTGCGGGAAACAGACCTGCTCCAGGCGTTGCTGTTCGCTCTGGCAGGCGCGACGATCGGTTACGTGAGCCTCTGGAAACGGGGGCAGAATCTCTCCCGCGCGCTGAGAGGGGGTCTCTGGGCGTTCATCGGCGGCCTGATAGGCTATCTGTTTTTCCTCGGCCTGATCGGCGTCGGAATTCCGGCCTCCGGCGGAATCGGAGCGGGTCTTCTCTCGGCATTGGGCGCGGCCATCCCTCTGGGCTTTCTGGTTTTCCGAAAATAGGGCCTTCTATAGGCCTGGCGGTCCCCCGACCTTTCGGGGAGGAGGGAACCCGATTCGCCGCATAGCCGTGAGGACGTCCCCCACGCGCAGGGGACGCGAGAGCCAGAGGGCGACGCGCTCCCGCAGAGAAGCAAGCGTTCGGGCATCGTAGACCCCGACAATCAGCACCAGCGGGACGTCCTCTTCCAGCAAGTTTACCAACTGGCCGATCCGGCGCGGGCTGGCGTCGGGGTCGCCCTGGGTATCCAGAATGACCAGCGCCGGGCTCAATCGTCCGCCTGCCAGCGCGGCCAGGGCGACCTCCAGAGAAGGCAACGCGACCACGTCGTACCCGGCCTCCTGGAGTTCGGCCAGCAGCAGGGTGCGGGAGCGCCAGTCCGCCGCCACCAGCAGAATTTCCGCTCGCCCTTCCCACTCCATTATGAATACCAGTTTCGCGCCGAAGGGATGAGTTGTCAACCCTGCATTTTCCAGGGGGCAGAGGAGGAGCGATGGGGAATGAGGACCGATTCGCCGACCGGATTATCCGCGCCAGCGAAGTCGGGCAATACACATTTTGCCCTCGCGCCTGGTGGTTGGGTACGATAGAAGGGCTCCCATCCGCCCACCGGGAAGAGATGGATGCCGGGGAGTTCGCCCACCGGCGCCACGGCCGACAAGTGCGCCTGAGTGTCGTCCTGGTGCGCCTGGCCTATGTACTGCTGGCGCTGGCGGTGGTGGCGGTCATCCTGGCCCTGATGAGGTAATCCGTTATCCTCCCGCCTGTCCTGCGCGGGGGCCGTTCGGAGTGCGCCGCGGAGTGGCGTCTTGCGCTACTCTGCTGCGCTCCATAGCGCACTACCGCTTGTAGTAAGCCACGAAGCGTCAGCAGAGTGGCGTCTTGCGCTACTCCGCTGCGCTCCGTAGCGCACTACCGTTTGTAGTAAGCCACGAAGCATCAGCGGAGTGGCGCCTTGCGCTACTCTGCTGCGCTCCATAGCGCACTACCGCTTGTAGTAAGCCACGAAGCGTCAGCAGAGTGGCGTCTTGCGCTACTCCGCTGCGCTCCGTAGCGCACTACCGTTTGTAGTAAGCCACGAAGCATCAGCGGAGTGGCGCCTTGCGCTACTCTGCTGCGCTCCATAGCGCACTACCGCTTGTAGTAAGCCACGAAGCGTCAGCAGAGTGGCGTCTTGCGCTACTCCGCTGCGCTCCGTAGCGCACTACCGTTTGTAGTAAGCCACGAAGCGTCAGCGGAGTGGCGCTCCTCTGAAGATTACCCGGATGATGGGGATAGCCAGTGGATACGGATGGTCGGTTCCAGTCGCTGGAATTCCGGGTCGCCGGTGACCAGAACACCGTTTTTCTTCAGGGCCAACGCCGCAGCAAAGGCATCCGTATAAGCGATCGGATGCTCCGCCTTGATGTGCGCGGCCATTAATGTCAGTTCCCGATCTGCTGGTACCAGTTCCAGCGCCGTTTCTTCCAGAAGTGCCAGCATCTGAGAAAGCGACTGTTTCCCGTGCCGTCGTTCAACGATATATGCCACTTCTCCCAGGTTCACCCACGTCATCAACACGCGGTCTTGTCCCGTTTCCGCTTCTCGGAGCAGGCGGGCGACCTCATCTGCACCCGGTTCCCCGCCCAGGAGGGCCAGCAGGGCAAAACTATCCAGCACCCAGGCCTCACTCACCGCTTTCCGCCTCCCGTTCCTCTGCCCGTTCCGCCAGCAACTCCTCCGTCAGCGAGGGCTCTCCTGCCAACATTCCGTGAAGGGCTGTTACGGGATCGGGCGGCAGTGGCAGTAGCGCGACCCCGTCTCCCTGATCCACGATTCGCACCCGCGTGCCTTTTCCCAGGGAGTACTTCTCCCGAAGAGGTTTCGGAATTACCACCCACCCCTTCGCCGAGACTTTTGCTGTATACACATCTTCTCTAATTGACAATGGCAAATTTTAAGTTATAAACAAAAATTAGCAGCTGCGCCCCTGGAAAAGGCCGCTGGAAGGGCAAAAGCCAGACGGACTATCGCCTTGGCGGCGCAAAATGGGCGGTTTTCAGCCCC